>Ga0180217_1000323_pt1 | contig 83977 bp, 74 predicted proteins | sample eDN3rd37CBELigOP_FD_128521 | JGI IMG/M metagenome (GOLD analysis project Ga0180217, IMG submission 128521) | Enriched Organic Plus compost microbial communities from Emeryville, California, USA - eDNA 3rd pass 37_C BE-Lig OP (version 2) (version 2) ...
AGTCCCTAATCCCCACTCCCTCCCCGCTCAAACCGGAACCGGTACATCACCGCCTCCCGGTCGCTCGCCTTCTTCCGTCCCTTGTTCGTCCGTTCCCACTGGCTCCACTCAAACCGCTCTTTCCCCGGCGCCGGGCTCAGCCGCGGCCAGAACCCATCATCCCACCCCACTCCACCCAGTTTCAGGTTCACACACAACTCCCCCCGGCTCGTAAACAACCCCACGCGCGCCGGCAGCACCCACTGCCCATCCTCCACCCGGAACGCCGACCGGTCGAGCACCGCCTCCGCGCTCCCCCTCGGCTGCCCCCGCACCACGGACACCAGTTGCAGCCGCAACTGCTCGTCCGTCCACTGCGCCGGCGACACATCCGGCCCCGGCTCCCCCGCCGGCAGCCGCACCTCCCACGCGATCACCAGCCCGCGTCCGCCCCGCTCCCGCTCGTGCTCCCCGCCCAGGTACGCGAGCACCAGCACAACCAGCAGCGCCGCCGCGACCGCCGCCATCGCCCCGCCGATCTGCCCCCACCCCATCCACGCCTCCCCCCACATCCACAGCACCGCGCGCGACGCCACCGCCCCGATGATCAGCCCCCCGATTCCCCCCAACCCCGTCATCATCACCACGTAGTACCCGATCGCCCCCTCGAACCCGGTGATGCGGTACCACTTCGCCGAAACCAGCGCGATCCCCAGCATCCCCGCTCCCCCCGCCAGCGCCCCCAGCGCCGCGGCAATCACCGTCACCAGCCAACTCATCGCGCCTCCTCCGCCGCCGACCGCCGCGGCTCCGTCAGCGTAAGCGGATGACACGGCGCCAGCCGCCCCATCACGTGCGGCGGCACGCCGTCGTACATCCCCACCCCCACTTCCGAGCACGCGAACGCGACCTGGTCGACGTCCGCCGCCAGCACGATCGCCACCTGCACCGCCGACACCCGCCGGTCGCTCTCGATCGCCGCCAGGCACCGCCGCGCCGACGTCGCGACGCCATCGTCCAGCGGGAAGTCCAGCGACGCCTGCGCCGCCCCCGCGGCGTCGAACGCCCACCGCGCCGCCTCCAGCGCCGCCGTGTTGGTGCGCGTCCGCCTGATGCGCTCCACCGCACGGATCTGTGCCGCCGAGGCCTTCCACGATGCCCGCCGCCGCACGATCTGCTCGACCAGGTCGCACAGCGCCAGCCCCGCCTCCCGCTCCTTCCCCTCCAGCATCGCCAGCACCGCCCGCCGCGCCATCCGCGCCGCCACCAGCGCTCGCGCAAACAGCGGCAGCGACTCCAGGTCTACGGTCCGCCCCGACGGGAACTGCGGCGGCATCTCCATGCTTCAGGCCCTTTCTACCCCGCCCCACTCCCCCTACCCAATGCGACAACCGCGTCCCGAAGCGCCACCCCTCCCGGTATGCTCGGCCCCATGATCACCGCCCTCCACGCCCTGATCTACTCCTCCGACCCCGACCGCACCCGCGCCTTCTTCCGCGACACGCTCCGCCTCCCCTTCGTGGACGCCGGCGGCGGCTGGCTCATCTTCGCCCTCCCCCCCGCCGCCGAACTCGGCGTCCATCCCACCGCCGACATCGACCCCGAACCGGCGCCCGAACCCCTCGACCCCGGCCGCCCCGCCATCGGCCCAGGCCACCAGGCCCTCTACCTCATGTGCGACGACATCCACAAGACCGTCGCCGACCTCCGCGACCGCGGCGTCGAGTTCACCCGCGGCATCACCGACGAGGGCTGGGGCCTCCTGACGTCCTTCGAAGTCCCCGCCGCCGGCGTTCTCCACCTCTACCAGCCCCGCCACCCCGTCGCCCACTCCCTCCCCGGCCGCTGAGCCGCCCCTTCCTTCTGCATCCACAAACTCGTGGACGCTCCCTTGTCCGCAGCAGGCGCTTGCACACGGCCCCCGTTCGCGGTAGGCTGCGGGTACTCTCTCGCACACCCCACATCACGAGGCCGCATATGCGTACGCACTCGCTCCGCGCCGTCGGCATGGCTCTCTTCGCGTTCGCGATCGCCGCCGCGCACGCCGCCGCCCAGCCCACGTTCACCCGCATCCCCCTGCTCACCCGGGTCTACGCTCTCTCCGCCGACGGCAACACTGCCGTCGGCGCCGTCGCGAATCCCACCTCGTACGCCGCGCGGTGGGACCGCGGCATCGGCAGCCAGTACCTCACCGTGGTCTCCGGCACCACCGCCTCCATCGCGTGGAACATCACCCCCGACGGCCAGACGATCATCGGCAACATCGTCGTCAACGGCCTCCCCAACCAGCGCGCGGCCCGATGGGACAAGGGCTTCCCGCTCTTTCTGGACGGCGGCGACAACGCCTACGGCATTACCGCCGACGGGCAGACGATCGTCGGCTCGCGACTTCTCGCCGGCCCCCAGACCGCTATGCGGTGGAACGCCTCCGGCGTCCCGATCCCGCTCGCCCCCATGCCCGACGGCACGACCGCGCGCGACGCCACGGCGATCTCGCACGACGGCCGCGTGATCGCGGGCACAGCCCCGACCCCGGGGAACATGCTCGAAGCCTGCGCGTGGATCGATGATGTCCCCATGACCCTGGGCGTGCTCGGCGGCGACGAACTGCGCATGAGTGTCGCCTGGGCGGTCTCGGCCGACGGCAGCACGATCATCGGGTTCTCCACCAACGGCCCGCGCAGCGTCTGCGGCTTCCGCTGGACGCTCGAGACCGGCATGCAGCCCCTCCCCGCGACCACCAACAACGCCTGGGCCTGGGCCGTGAACGGCGATGGGTCGATGATCGTGGGCAACGACGGCGGCGTCGCCACGATCTGGACGCCGCAGACCGGCACCGTCCCGCTCCAGTCCTGGCTCCTCTCCGAGTACGGCCTTGACCTCCCCGACTGGACGCTCACCGACGCGACCGCCATCACCCCCGATGGCATGCACATCGCCGGCTTCGGCCACGGCCCCGGCGGAACGTCGGCCTGGATCGTGACACTCCCCTCCCCGGGCACGAGCCTGCCGCTGGGCCTGGCGATCCTCGCCATTGCACGACGGCGCCGCATGACGGACCGCCGGCTCTGATATCTGCTGGGCGATGCGCGCCCGCTCGCCCCGTGATTCCACGGGTTCTCCTTCCACATCCTGAACGCCAGATTGACGAATCCGTCCAGATTCCGTACCTTGTCCGGCACAGCCAAGCGCTAGACTGCTCGCCCATCGAACTGTCGCGGATTGCCCGCAAGCGGACAACCCCAAGGAGATCTGGAATGAAGACGACCCGTCGTTGGACCACCGTCGCGGCGCTCGCCGCTCTCGCCGGCACCGTCGCCCTCGCCCAGCCGGCGAAGGAGACCGCCTCTCAGCCCGCCGCCGCCCAGCCCCAGTTGCCCGAGGGGTGGACCGCGGAGGACATGGAGGCGTGCGTGATGGCCGGCATGCCCGGCGAGCAGCACGAGTTCCTCGCCAAGAACGTCGGCACCTGGGAAGGCGCCTGCAAGATGTGGATGGGCCCCGACAGCAAGGAGCCGATGGTCAGCACCTGCACGACCATCCTGACCCCCCTCATGGACGGCCGCTACATCAAGGGCACGACCCGCGGCGAGATCCCCGGGATGGGCGAGTTCCTCGGCGAGGGCTACTACGGCTACGACAACGTCGCCGGCCGCTTCGTCTCGACCTGGATCGACAACCACTCGACCGGCATCATGCACGGCACCGGCGAACTCTCCAGCGACGGCAAGACCCTCACCTGGACGTTCGAGTACTACTGCCCGATCACCAAGAAGCCGACGAAGATGCGCGAGATCGAGCGCCGCCACAGCGACGACTCCTTCACGCTCGAGATGTGGGGCACCGACCCCAAGGCCGGCAAGGAGTACAAGATGATGGAGATCGCCTACAAGCGCATCTCCACCGCCTCCGTCCCGACCAGCACGAACTGAGCCATCCTTCCGTCCCAAACGCAACGGATCCGGCTCCAGCGCCGGATCCGTTGTCTTTTCTCTACGTTCTACGCTTTACGCTCCACGCTCTACTCCGCCTTCACCGGCAGCGTCCCCACCAGGTTCTCCACGACCGAGTCCGTCGTGATCCCCTCCGCCTCACCCTCGAAGTTGAGGATGATCCGGTGCCGCAGCGCCGGCAGCGCCACGGCGCGGATGTCGTCCACGCTCGCCGCGGCCCGCCCGTCCAGCAAGGCCCGGCACTTGGCCCCCAGCACCAGCGCCTGCGCCGCCCGCGGCGAGGCCCCGACCCGCACGTACTTGTTCACCATCGGCGTCGCGAACTGCCCGCCGGGGTGCGTCGCCAGGACCATCCGCACCGCGTAGTCCTGCACGTGCGGCGCGATCGCCGCCCGCTGCACCAGCCCCTGGTACCAGAGGATCTGCTCCGCGCTGAGCACCGGCTGGATCTCCGGCGTCCTGCCGGTCGTCGTCCGCTGGAGGATCTCCGCCAGTTCCGCCCGCCCCGAGTACCCGACCAGCAGTTTGAAGAAGAACCGGTCGAGTTGGGCCTCGGGGAGCGGGTACGTCCCCTCCTGCTCCAGCGGGTTCTGCGTCGCCATCACGAAGAACGGCCGCGGCAGTTCGTGCGTCGTCCCGCCGACCGTGACGCTCCGCTCCTGCATCGCCTCCAGCAGGGCCGACTGCGTCTTGGGCGTCGCCCGGTTCACCTCGTCGGCTAGCACGATCTGCGCGAAGATCGGCCCGGGCTGGAAGGTGAACTCGCGCCGGTGCCCGCCCCCCGGCCGCTCGACCTCCGTGACGATCATCGTCCCCGAGATGTCCGCGGGCATCAGGTCCGGCGTGAACTGGATCCGCGAGAAGGTCAGCGACAGGGCCCGCGCCAGCGAGCGGATCAGCAGCGTCTTGCCCAGCCCCGGCACACCCTCGAGCAGCACGTGCCCACCGGTGAACAGGCAGGTCAGCACCCCGTCCACGACGTCTGTGTGCCCCACGACCGCCCGCGAGACCTGCTCGCGGACCGCGGCGTAGTCGGCCCGGAAGCGCTCGACCGCCTCGCGCGCCTCCTCGGGGGTGCGCAGGTCGGCCGGGGCCGGTCCGCCCCTTTCCCCCTCTACCCCTCCGGACCCTCGCGCCCCCCCTGCCGCCGGTCCCCCCCGTTCCGCGCCGGTTGCCGCCGTCTGTTCGCCCATGCACGCCACTCCCGCCCCCCCCCCCGGCCAAGGGGAGGTCATGGTAGCCCCGGCCACATCCTATCGGACCTCGGCCCGCGGCCCGGGCATCGGCCAGGACCCCTGGATTCGCACGGAAATGAGCCGTTTTTGCCGACTTCTGCGGCGGACGCGGGCGGATGCCGATATGTCGCCGGAGGACCCCGACCGTCCGCCGCCCCTTGCCCGGGGTCGGTCCGGGCTCGGGGACCCGGCCGAAGGAGCGTGGAGCCATGACCGCTTACACGAGAGTGACCAACTTCCTCCGCGAACTGGGCGCCGAGTGTGTGTGCGAACTGCAGGGCCCGGGCAGCACATTCAGCGAATGGCGCCTGGGGCGCAGCGTCGTGGCTCTTCGGGCCGACGCCCACGGAGCGCTGAACCTCTACCGCCTCAGCGGGCACAGCGCCGCCGGCCGCCCCGACATCATCATGGACGCGGTCGTCGAACTGTGCATGCCCGGCGACGCGGCGGCGGCCTGAGGCCGCCCCTCGCCCGGCGCCGGGCCCGCCCGGGTCTGTGCGAGCAACGGGCGTCTGAACCTGCTCTCACCGCCGCCGGCCGCTAGCCTTCGGTGGTGCGTGGGAGGTATCTGCGTGGATAATTCGGTCATCCGGGTCCTTTGTGTGGACGATGCGCCCGAGGTGTGCGCGGCGCTGCGGGCTTACCTTGGGCCGCGCGGTTTCGAGTTTCTCGATGGACTGCTCACCGCTGATGCGCTGGGGGACGCCGTGCGGCGGCTGCACCCCGATGTCGTGCTGCTCGACCTGCGGATGCCCGGCAAACCGCCGCTGGATGCGGTCGTCGAGTTGTACGAGCACGTGCGAGAACCGCACGTGGTGGTCCTCAGCGGCTACCTCAACTGGCGCACCGTGATCGAGGCCCTCGGGGCCGGGGTGATCGGCGTCGTCTCCAAGAGCGATGATCCCCGGGTGCTTGCCGAACTCATCGGCCGCGCTGCGCACGGTGAACCTGTCCTGAGCCCGAGCGTGCAGTCGCTGCTGGAATCAGCGGCGTAAGGCCCGCGCCCGGACGCTCGGATTCTCCACTGTGATGAAGACATTCGCACGAACCGCGCCGGCGCGGTACACTGTCGGTGCGGGCGCTCGTCTGGCCCGGGCGGTGGTGGGTCGCACGGCGGAGCCGTTATGCCACAACCGATCAAAGTTCTGTGCGTCGATGACAACGACCTGGTCTGCGGGGCGATGGCGCGGCGGCTGTGTCCGCCGCTCTTTGAGTTCGTCGGCGCGGAGCCGACGTACGAGCGGTTGGACGAGCGCCTGCGCCGGGACCGCCCCGACCTGCTCGTGCTCGATCTCGACGTTCCGGGGTCCGATGCGCTGGGATGGATCCGGCGCACCGCCCCGCTCCCCGATCGCCCGCGCATGGTCGTGCTGACGGGGATGATCGCCGGCCCGTGGGTCGGCAAGGCGCTGGACGCGGGCGCCGACGGCGTGATCGCCAAGAGCGAGGATGCGGCGACGATCGTGGATCTGCTGGTGCGCGCCGCGGCCGGTGAGAACGTCATCAGCCGCGACGCTGCGCGGGCTCTGGTCGCCACGAGTTGATCGCGCCTACGGCTGCGGGTCCGCGGCCGGCCGGGCGTTCCCGGGAGTCGGCCTGGCCGCGACGCCCTGTTCAACGGGCGTGACGATGTCAAACCAGAACTCGAACTCATCGAGCAGCCCGAGCAACTCGCGCAGTTTCTCCGCGTCGCCCTGAACCTCGATGTCGCCCTCCGCGATGAGGCCATCGATGGTGGCCCGCTTGAGGAGCACGGCGTCCAGATCGTCGCGCCTCAGGGTGAACGTCGCGTCCGGCTTGTCGGCCAGTTTCCGGCGGTAGTTCAGGACACCGTTCTTGAGCGCGAGCGCGTAGTCCTCGTCGAGATCCGGGAAACGGAAGTTGATCGTGATCGTCTTGCCGACGGCCTTGGGTCCGTTGAGCCGGATCGCCAGGTAGTCGAAGAGTTGCTCGATCGGCATGACGCGGGTGATGTCGGGCGATGCGGTTTGCGGCGTGCCCGCCGCGCGAACGCCTTCGCGGAGTTCCCGTGCGCCGGCGAGATAGAAGTTACGCCACGGGCCGCCCTCGGCCTGGTAGCCGAGTTGCTCGAACGCATCCGCCTGAAGGTTGCGAGCGTCCTGGTTGGACGGGTCGGCGTACACGACGTGCTTGAGCACCTCGGCGACCCAGCGGTAATCGCCCTCGTCGTACGCCTGGCGGGCCCGCTGGATGATGGCCGATGCGCCGCCCATGTACTCGACGTAGCGCCGGGCGGACTCGGCCGGCGGGTGCGGGTGCAGGTCGGCCGGGTTGGCGCTGAAGAAGCCCAGGTAGAAGTTGTAGACGGCCTTGGCGTTGTGGTTCACCGTGCCGTAGTAGCCGCGGGACGCCCAGTTGTTCTCCAGTTCGGGCGGGAGCCGGAGTTTCTCGGCGATCTCGAGCATCGTGTAGCCCTGGTTCGCCAGGTGCAGGGTCTGGTCGTGGATGTACTTGAACGTGTCGCGGTACTTCTCGATCGCGTCCACGATGCGGTCGTTGCCCCACGTCGGCCAGTGGTGCGGGGCGAACATGACCTCCATGTCGTCGCCCCACATGTCGAGAGCCTCGTCGAGGTACGACACCCACTTGCGCGAGTCGCGCGTCTTGGCGCCCCGGAGCGTGTAGAAGTTGTGCAGCGTGTGCGTGCAGTCCTCGGCGGGGCAGAAGGCCTTGAGCGCGGGGATGTAGAACATCATCTCCGCCGGCGCCTCGCTCCCCGGCGCCATGAGGAACTCGAACTCCAGACCGTCGATGGTCATCTTCTGGCCAGTCTGCTGGATCAGGTCCGTCGGCTCGATGAGCGTGACCTCGCCGCTGGAGGTGCTGGGTCCCAGGCCGGTGCCGAGCGCCCCCTTCTCGCCCTTGGCGACGACGTTGCCGTACATGTAACTGGCGCGCCGGCTCATGGCGTTGCCGGCCATGACGTTCTCGCTCACGGCTTCCTCGGTGAAGCCCGCCGGGGCGATGATCTTCACCCTTCCGGCCCTCACATCGTTCTCGTTCACGACGCCGCGCACGCCTCCGAAGTGATCGACGTGGCTGTGCGTGTGGATGACCGCGACGACCCTCTTGCCCGGCCGGTGCTTCAGGTACAGGTCGAGGGCGACCTTGGCCGCCTCCTTGCTCACGAGCGGGTCGACAACGATCACGCCGGTGTCGCCCTCGATAAACGTGATCACCGAGAGGTCGGCGCCGCGCACCTGATAAATACGATCGACGACCTTGAAGAGGCCGTGGAGCCCGTTGAGTTGCGAGATGCGCCACAGACTGGGGTTCACGGTGTCGGGAGCGGGAGCGTCCAGCGGGATCACGAATGCGCTGGCGTCGTAGACGATCTCGCCTTTGTCGTTGGTGATCTTGCCGTCGTTGGGGAGCGCTTCGATGAACCCGCGCTGGGCGTCCTCGAAGTCCTGCTGGTCGTGGAACGGCAGGGCTTTGAGCACCGCGGCGTTCGTGGCCCTGGTCGCCTCCGTCGCGGGCTTGGGCTGCGGCTGCGCCGCGGCCCAGGTAGGAGCGAATGCCAACGCGGCCGCCGCGACGCTGATGGCTGCACTTGTGCGCATCTCGAGATCTCCCGGGTGTTCGATTGACGCTGAGGTCGCTCGACAGCGGCAGCGCCGCTGCCGCGCACCTGCCGATCGTGGCCGACCTGCGATCGAGGGACGGTTGTGTCGATCGCGAGGGCGATCAAGGAGGTGACGCAGCGTGGCGACAAATCCCCGGGGAAATCGGGGCCCATGCGCCGCTGGCTCCGTCGCCTCGTGAAGCGCGAATATGAGGGAGTGACGCCTCGACCTGGCTGGCCTGATGTCGTTGCTGTGTTCGCGAGTCCCGGGCTGACCTGCCTCGCAATTGGTGGTGGTCGCGGTCGCGTGCGCCGCGAGGCTTCGTCCGTGGAGCGGTTGGTGGCCCGTGCACCGCGTCCTACGGGCTGTCGGTCACCGGTGGAGCGATCGTCCAACGCAACTGCCGCATCGTCTCATCCATCGCGTCCACCGTGATCAGCCCGGCCCGCGGCTGGTTCAGATCGAGGATGACATAGATCGGGAACGCGATGGCCCCGGCGAACGCCAGCATGTGCAGCGCGGCACGGCCGCCGCGACGCTGCATGCTCAGGCCCGCCAGCACCGACCCGACCAGCGACAGCGCCGCCAGGGTCAAGAGCACCATCGGCGGCAGACCGAGTTGCTCCATCGCCAGGCGAGTGGTCGTCAGGTCGATCCACTCGTTCAGCGGGCCGAGCACGAACGCACTGAGCGCCGGCTGCTGCTTCCGCTCGACGGCGGAGACCGCGAGCCGCCACGCCTGGTCCTGAAGGCGGTTGGCCTCCGCGATCGCGGCATGGAAGCGCCCCGGGTCCCCGGAGAACCTCTTCGTGGTCAGCGCCAGGTCCAACCACGCGGCCAGTTGCTCGCGGATCGCCCGACGGTCTTGGGGTTCGAGAACGTCCAGCCGGAGGTTGAGCGTTCCCAGCGCGTTGGTCTGCTCGACGATCAGCCGCCGACGGTCATCGAAGCGCGACGCCGAAGCGGTGAACGTGAAGGCGATCAGCAGCCCGAGCACCGCGAAGACGACGCCGTCCGCGGCCGCGTTGGCGCCGCTCTCTTGGGCCGCCGCGCTTCGGCCACCGCCAAGCCAGCGACCGAGCAGCAAACCGCCGAGCAGTGCGAAGAAGAGAGCGAGCGGGATGCAGACGATCCAGAGCACCCAGCCTCATCGTTCCTTCCCACGCCTCCGGCGGCTACCAAGGCGGCGGCGAACTCTGCGGCTCGCGTTGGTCTGGCGAGCGGCCCCGCAAGCGCCGCGCCGGAATGTGTGAAGCGGTTCACACAGACACCGCCGGGACCGGACGGGGCTTTGTCGTCGCGGCCCGTGGGCCCGGGCGGTGCGTGAGGTGGCTAACGAATGGCGCTTCTGGATGTGGGCCCGGTTGTGTGACACCACGGCACCGCACGAGGCGGGCGCTCGTTGATTGGCGCCGGGGGGAGGATCTGATGGACTCAGCGCAGCGACCCGGCACGCGGCGGGAACGCCCGTGCTTGCCGGCACAAACGCGAGTTTCATCGGGGAAAGGCCGCGGTCGGATTCGAACCGACGAAGGCTTGCGCCAGCGGATTTGCAATCCGCTCCATTTGTCCACTCTGGCACGCGGCCGATGCTTGTCGCCGACCCTGACCCTAAGAGGGTGTCGGCCCGCGGTCAACCCCGTGGCCCGGTCGACGCGGGGCGGCCCCGGAAGTCCGGGAACTTTCGTACCATGCGTCCCATGCCAGAAGGAAGCCTTCGCCGACACGGACTGTCCCGGCCCGCAACAGGCCGCTCCCCCGCCCTTCTCCTCGCCGCGCTGTGCACCGCCTGCGGGTGCGCGGCGGGCGCGGCGGGACAGCCGCTGTTTCTCGGGATGCGGCTCGCGGCCGCCGCGGGCGTCGCCCAGCCCCCGGCCGAGCCGCCGGAGCCGGAGCCCGCCGAGCAGGCTCCGAAGGAGGAGCCGCCGAAGGAGGACGCGCCGACGCAGCAGCCGCCGACGCGGGCGGGGGAGGACCCGGCGGTGGACCGGATCATCGAGGATTTGGAGCGTGCGGCGAAGCCGCGGCCGACGGTGGAGCCGCGGTCGCCCGGGCGCATGACGCCGGCGCGGCCGGGCGTGCCGCCGGGTGTGCGCCCGCTGCCGGCGGCGGGCCGGGAGGCCACGGGGCTGGTGCCGGAGAACACGTTCCTCCCGTCGCGCAGCGGCCGCATGACGCGCTCGCCGGAGGGGCAGTGGCTCTTCACGTTCGACGGCGGGCCGGACGGGGCCTCGGAGCCGGCGATGGTGCTGCTGCCGTGCCAGACGCTGATGCAGATGGAGGCGTATGGCGAGGGCGCGGGGGAGTCGGCGGTGCTGATCGTCTCCGGGATCGTGTACGTCTACCACGGCCGGAACTACCTCATGCCGACGGCGTTCCGGCCGGCGCGGCGGACCGATGAGGTCATGCCGATTCAGTAGAGCGTAAAACTGAAAGCGTAGAGCGTAGATCAGGCCTTCCGGGCTCATGCCCGGAAGGCCTGGGTCGTTGTGGGTTGAGCGTGCTGCGATTTTGTGCGCGCTTACCTGGCCGCGAAGACCTGCGCTGTGCCTTCCATCGGCCGGTCCTCGAGGGCCAGCGGGAGGGTGGGGCGCGTGTCGCCGACTTCGCCCTCCAGCGGGCTGAAGCGGGAGCCGGCGAGGCGGACCTTGCGGTTGCGGGTCGAGCGTGGGAGCATCGGCTGCACGGCGAGCATGATGGCCGCGAGAACGATGTTCATGCCCAGCAGCGGGAGGAGCGACCGCTGCTCGAAGTACACCATGACGGCAGTGCTGACGAGGATCACCAGGCCCATCGGGATCACGGCCTGCCACGCGACCTGCATGACCTGGTCGAAGCGGAGGCGGGGGATGGTCCAGCGGATCAGCATGATGAAGCCGATCAGCAGCGTGACCTTGAGCAGATAGACGGCGACCTTCGCGAAGACCGCCCCGAGGCCGACGGCGTCGGGGGAAAGGGCGCCGATGAAGGGGAGGTGGTAGCCGCCGAGGAAGAGCAGGGCGAAGAAGGCGCTGCTGGTGATGACGTGGGCGTACTCGGCGAGGAAGAAGAGGGCGAAACGCATCGAGGCGTACTCGGTGTGGTAGCCGCCGACGAGTTCCTGCTCGGCCTCGGCGTTGTCGAAGGGGAGGCGGTTGGCCTCGGCGAGCGCGGCGATGAAGAAGATGCCCGCGGCCAGCGGCTGGGCGAAGATCAGCCAGCCGTGGTCGGCCTGCCACTTGACGATCTCGTTGGGGAGAAGCGTGCCGACGACGAGCAGGACGCTCAGCAGCGCCAGGCCCATGGGGATCTCGTAGGAGATCATCTGGGCCGAGCAGCGGAGGCCGCCGAGGAAGGAGTACTTGTTGTTGGAGGCCCAGCCGCCGAGGGTGATGCCGTAGACGCCCAGGGAGGCGACGGCCAGGAGGAAGATGATCCCGACGTTGACGGGGGCGCCGGCGACGATGACGTTGCCGCCCTCGAGCGTCCAGCCGATGAGGGGAAGCGTGATGTCCGGGGCGTGCCAGATGCCGCCCCAGGGGATGATCGCGAAGCCGATCAGGGCCGGGGTGACGGCGGCCATGGGGGCGAGGGTGAAGAGGATCTTGTCGGCGCCCTTGGGGGTGAAGTCCTCCTTGAGGATGAACTTCAGGCCGTCGGCGAGGGCCTGGCCCAGGCCCCAGAAGCCGAAGCCGCGGAAGAGTTTCTGGAGGAAGGGGAGGCCGAAGTCGAAGCCGACGCGGTTGGGGCCGATGCGGTCCTGGATGTAGGCGGAGATCTTGCGCTCGGCGTAGATGCACCCGACGACGCCGATGAGGATGACGTGGATGATGACCACGATCGTCAGGGCGCTGACGAGGAACTGGACGTTGAGGAAGGCTGGGGGCTGCATGGGGATGGAGTGTAGAGGGGGACTCCGGGGTTTGGGAGGGGGCGGGCCGGGGGGTCGCCCGCGCCGGGGCGGGGGCCGGGTGTGTGGCGGGCGAAGTGGAGGTGAGCAGGTGGGGAGGTGAGCAGGTGAAACGGAAAGGGCGGCGTGACCTCCCGCTCACCTGCTCATCCGGCCTGCCGGGCCGCCCGCCGCTCCGCCTTCGCTTTGGCCTTGGCGAGGCGTGCGTCGGCCCTGGCGTAGAACATGTGGCGCCAGTATTTGCCCGGCGGCATGACCAGGTGCTTGAGGCGGTCCCAGTAGACCGAGTCCTCGGTGAGCCAGAGCACGTCCGGCTCCCAGATGAGTTGCTCGGGTGCGACGGGGTGGAGGAGGAGGCGGTGGCGGAGGCGGAAGCCGCCGCGGTCGATGGCGAAGGGCTTGTAGCCCAGGTCGCGCATCTGGGCGTCGAAGCGCAGGACGGACGACCCGCCGGCCTCGAGCATCTCCGAGTTGATCTCGGTCATGATCGCGGGGCGGCGGTTGGCGATGGTGCGGGCCAGGCCGCGGATCGCGCGGGGCTCGAAGCCCTCCACGTCGAGTTTGATGAACAGCGGGCGTTTCGAGTCGGGGTCCACGATCTGGTCGCCGGGGAAGACACGGACGACGCCGAGGTTCTCGACGTGATGGCCGAAGCGCTGGGGGATGGGGGAGAGCGTGGCCGCGGCGTTGTTGTCAAAGCCGGGCAGACGCATCGTGAACTCGCCGGGCTCGTCGGAGAGGCCCAGTTCGTGGACGCGGAGTTGCGGCAGGGCGTTGACCTGGGCGTGGTAGCGGAGCCGTCCGATGGTGCGCGGGCTGCACTCGACGGCGTGCACGAGGCCGGTCGGCCCGACGATGCCCGCGGCGTGAAGGGAGACCAGGCCGATGTAGGCGCCGCCGTCGAGAACCTCGTCACCGGGGCGAAGAGCGTGGTCGAAGACGGTGAGGATGTGCAGTTCGTGGTAGGCGCCCATGAAGTAGGCGATGCGCTGGAAGAAGTCGGCCATGTCCAATCGCATCCTGTGGCCGTGGTAGCGGCCGCGGATCTCGACGGTCGGCGCTGTGGCCCAGCGCGGCTGGTCGTTCATGCCGTACCAGTGCAGCAGCAGGCCGTAGCGCGGCAGTTCGACGTGGGCGTACCAGCGGAGAAACCTGCCGAGGGGGCCGATGCGGGGGCCGGCGGCGGCCGGGGAAAGGAGAGCCGGATTGGATGCCTCGCCGCCGCTCGGCACGACCGGAGAGGCGACGGGGGTGCTCTGCGTGATGGTGGTCGTCATGGAAGAGTGCCGGCAGCGGTGGGCGCAGCGGCCGTGGTGGCGATCGGCGGGGCAGGGGCGGTCACCGGCGTGGGCGCCGCTTCGAGCGTGCACGTCGCCTCGACGGCCTGGTGGATCTTATAGCGGACCGGCCGGGAGGCATCGGCGAGAACGGCGAAGGCGGCGGCGCCGGAGATGTGGTCCACCGTGACGCCGCCGGCGGCGGCCCCCTCGCCGGGGCGGGTGAGGGTCACGGTGACGCCGTAGGAGCCGGGGCGGAGATTGTTCTCTGCTTTGAACCGGACGACGGCGCGCTGGCCGGCGTGCAGCGGCGGGATGGGACACCTCTCGTCGCCGGTGCCGGTGCCGAAGAGGTCCACGCCGACGCTGTCACGCACTGCGAAGTGGGCGTCGAGGCACTGGACGTCCTGCATGGCGCGGATCGTCATCTCGATGTGGATCGCCTCGCCGAAGCGGTATACCTTCACAGGGCGGCCGGCGTCGTCGAGGATGCGGACGGACTCGATGCGGGCCTCGGCGGTGCCGTAACGGAGGCCGGTGAGCGAGTCGGCCGCGGGCGCTGCTTCGGATGCTGCGACGGCCGCGCCGCCGCTCGCGACGGCGTGGCGGTTGGCCTCCTCGCGAACGTGGTGGTGATAGCGGTCCACGGCCTCCTCGGCCGAGCCGAGGAACTGCTGGCGGCCGCCGTCGAGGAACAGGGCGCGGCGGCAGAGGCTCTTGACGTTGTCATCGCTGTGCGAGACCAGCAGGAGCGTGACGCCGCTGTCGAGCAGGGCGCGCATTCGGGCGATGCAGCGCTGCTGGAAGGCCATGTCGCCGACGGCGAGGATCTCGTCCACGATGAGGATCTCGGGATCGACGCTGACGGCGACGGAGAAGGCCAGGCGGGCGTACATGCCGCTGGAGTAGTGCTTGACGGGCTGGTCGAGGAAGTCGCCGATGTCGGCGAAGGCGGCGATGGCGTCGAACTTGCGCTCCATCTCGCGGCGCGGGATGCCGAGGATCGAACCCTGGAGGAAGACGTTCTCGCGGCCAGTGAAATCGGGGTTGAAGCCGGACCCGAGTTCGAGGAGGGCGGCGACGCGGCCGCGGACGCGGATCTCGCCGGTGGTGGGCGTGAGCGTGCCGGCGATGAGTTGCAGCAGCGTGCTCTTGCCCGACCCGTTGCGCCCGACGATCCCCACGCTCTCGCCGGGCATGATGTCCATCGAGATGTCGTGCAGCGCCCAGAAGGGGCGGTAGAAGGTGCGGAACTTGCCGAGCGCGGCCTGCTTGAGGCGATCGCGAGGCTTGTCGTAGATGTGGTAGCACTTGCCGACGTTGCGGAGGGAGATCGCGGGCTCGCCCTGCGAGGAACCGGCGGGCTTGGCGGTGAGCGTGGGATCAGACGACATCCGCGAACCCCCTGCGGGCGCGCATGAACCACGCGTAGGCAAGTTGCATCGCGACCGCTCCGCCGAGGGTCAGCATTCCCCACGTCCGCCAGTTGGGCGCCTCGCCCCACAGGAGCGTCTGGCGCGTCATCTCGACCAGGGACGTGAAGGGGTTGGCCTCCATGACGGGGCGGTACTGCTCGGGGACGTTCTTGATCGGGTAGAAGATCGGCGTGGCGAAGAACAGCATCTGCGTGAGGACCGGGACGACCTGCTTGAGGTCGCGGATGTACACGCCCAGGGCCGACAGAAGCCACGCGGCCGCCAGGGCGAACATCGACAGAGGAATACACACCACCGGGAAGAGCCACACCGTGGGGGAGATGCGGCCGGTGGTGATGAACGTCGCGATCAGCAGAAGCGAGACGCCGATCGCGGCGTAGAAGAGTTGCGCCAGCAGCACCGAGACCGGAAGGACCTCAAGCGGGAAGACGACCTTCCGCACGAGATTGGGCCTGTCGGCGATCAGGCCGGGGGCCTTCGTCGCGCACTCCTGGAAGACGGTGAACGCGACGTAGGCGGCGAAGAAGGTGAGCGCGAACTCGCCGGGGTTGGGGGCGTCGTCGGATGCACCGGCGCCCTCGAGCCTCCCCCACTTCATCGCGAAAACGACGCCGAAGATGAACGTGTAAATCAGCAGTTGGATGAGCGGGTTGAAGACGGTCCAGGCGGCGCCCAGGAGCGTCCCCTTGTGGCGGGCCTCGACCTCGCGACGGGCGAACTGCTTCAGCAGGTCGCCGTAGCGGACCAAATCCGCCACCAGCGCCACCGGACTGAGCAGGTTGCGCAGCGGTGTCGGTCGGGATGATCTGAGGACCAGTTCGCTCATGGAGGACAGGGCCGGCAGTCTACGACCCGATCCGGTCCCGTACGGCTGAAAGGACCGGCACCCCGACAAAGGTGGGACAAGCGGGGCGGGCAACTCTATTCGACGGGGCGCACGTCAGCCAGCCGCGATCCGCGCGTGCGCGGCGACCGGCAGCACCGGCGCCAACTCCGGGATGGGCTCGTAGTGCACCGTCACCCCCCCCATCCCCCCCACTGCCCCCGCTCCCCCCATCTCCGCCGCGCCTTCCCCGCCCTGCGCGACGGATGCGCCGACACGCACCTCGGCGGTCAGGATCGACACCGTCCGCGCCTCGCAGCGGCTCATGAGCACGCTGATCTCGGGGCGATCCGGCCACACGTGGCGGTGGAAGCGGTCCTGCTGCGCGATGGCGGCAGCGCCGGTCGCGGAGCCGACCATCTCGCGGAAGAGCCCCAGGCGCGGCTGCACGTGGACATCGCCCAGGCCGGAACTGACCAGGCACAGCGGCGGCGCGGCAAGGGGTTCGATGCGCAGTTCGCGCAGGTCCCACGACGCGACAAAAGGCGAGAGTCCTTCTGCCCCCCGCGACCCGCCCGCGTGCGGCGGATCGACAGCAAGCAGACGGAAGGGCGCCATCGCGCGAAGGTTCATCTCGCGCAGGGCGGCGAGCGCTTCGGCCGCGCTGGCATGGCCGATCAGTTGCGGGATGATCCGGCCGCGGGAGATGAGCGTGCGCGGATCGGGGAGTTTCGGACGCGGCAGGTCGTTGCGATTCAGCAGGCACATCATCAGGCCCGCTTCGCTCAAGGCGACCCACGTGCCGCCGCCGGCGGGGTCGAGCGGAAAGATCGCGCGGACCACGCCGCCGCCGGGGCGAGAAATCTCGTGCCAGCGCGGGGGAATCGCGATGGCGCGGTCGCGGTGCTCATCGCGGTTGACGACCATGCGGTAGCCGACGGGACCGGCGCCGGCGCCCGCCGCGTCGTGCAGATTGATGATGGAAACGGTGCACATGCGATCAGGCCCGGGCCCGGCGCCCCTCCCCCTCGCCGTCCGCGGCCGCCGGCGCGGCCGACTTTTGCTCGTGGTTGAGCGTGGACGGCGCCTTGCCGAAACCCTCAGGGCACGGGAGGCCGAGTTCGTCGGCGATCACCTTCATCATGGCGTGGTGGTGGACGGCGTGGTGCGACGCGAACGCCAGTTCGCGGGCCAGCGTGGACGACAGGGACGCCTCGGCGCCGTCGGCCGAGAGCATCACGCGAACGGTGACGGGGGTCGAGGTCGCGGAGGCGTCGATCGCCCGGAGGCTTGCGACCAGGCCAGAGATGGCGCGGCGGGCCTCGGCCCGATCGGTCTCCATGGGGACGTCGCGGAGGCGGCGGTCGTAGTCGATCACCCCGCCGTCCTGCATGGCGGCCACGATCGCCGCGAAGTGGTCCAGGCAGTGGCGGACGTGCTTGCCGATCGTCCCGCCCATCATCGCGGCGCTCGTGCGGGCGTAACTCGCGTCGTCGATCGAGCCGACGAACCGGTCGCACTGCTCCAGCAGGCTCACGGCTGCCGCGGCCGCGGGGCAGACCGCATCGGGGGCAGCCGGGGTCGGCTTGGCTTCAACGGCGGCAACGACACCGGCGGCGGCTGACGAGCTGCTGCGGTGCATTCCGTTTGGTGGTGTCATACGTGGGAGTATTGGGGACCACGCGGGGACCGACCCATGATAGCGGATTTCAGGGGCGTGTGAGGGCCGAGCCGGTTGGGGAGGTGAGCGGGTATTGGGCTCTCGGGCCCACAATGGCAGCCGGCATCGGGGTCTTGGGTCTTGCCCTCGGCGGGTTTCGTGCCCGGGGGTGGAGTTCATCTCCAGATTACCGCGCTTGCGGCGCGGGCGCGAAGCGTGCCGACATCTTCGCGTGAACCACGGCGACACCGAGCATCAACAGGCCCATGCTCGACCAGGAGTTCGAGCCCGGCGCCCCCCACTGCTCCGGTTGGTCGGTCAGGCGTGCTGCCCGCGGGCGGCCGCGATCACGGCTTCGATGATCTCGCGGTGGTTGGCGCAGCGCGGGCACTTGTGCTGGCCGCCGAGTTTCCCTCGGGACTCCAGCCAGCGGTGGAAGGTCCCCAGCGGCAGCGGGGTCACCGTGGGCGGGGCCATGCCCAGGTCGTCGGTGCGCTTGGTGGTGTAGTCCACGTTCTGCTGCTTGAGAGCCGCGTCGAAGGCGGCGGCGAAGGCCGCGAGGCGGTCCTGGCTGACGCCGGCGTCGGCGATCTCGACGGCCAGTTCGAGCCCCGCGCGGCGGTTCTCGCCGGGGTAGACGGGCGCCGCGGTGAACTCGCCGATCGTCAGGCCGGATTGCCGTGCGGCGGCCGCGGCGGCGTTCTCGATGTGCTCGACGATGAGATTCTCACCGAAGGCGTTGATGAAGTGTCGGTGGCGGCCCACGATCCTGAGGCGGCAGGGACCTTCACCCCCCTTGCCGTCAAGGTCGGCCGGGACGGTGTCGAACTCGACGACGTCGCCGATGATGTACCGCCACAGGCCGGCACACGTGGTCATCACCACGACGTAGCGCTGGCCCTTCTCGACCGCTTCGCAGGTGTACGCGGGGGCCGCCGGATCGTCGATCTGTTCGAGGGGGACGAACTCGTAGAAGTTGCCGATGTCCGTGAGCAGGCGCAGGCCCGGGTCGCCGCGGCGGTCCTGGATGGCGATGAATCCCTCGCTGGCGGGGTAGAGTTCGAGGCGGGTGGGGATGTCGGCGTCGGTCCCGGAGTACACGCGCCGGATGCGCTGGTCGAAGGGCGCGTACTTCACGCCGCCGTGGACGAAGATTTCGAGGTTGGGCCAGACGTCGCGGATGCACGAAACGTCGCGGCCGCGCTCGCGCGCGACCTCCATGACCTTCTCCATGAGCACCAGGGCCCAACTGGGCATCCCGTTGATCATGCGGATGTCCTGGTCGATGCACGCGTGGGCCATCGCCTCGATCTTGCTCGGCCAGTGGCTCATCAGGGCGATCTTGCGCCCGGGGGAGTAGATGCGCGTGATGGGCCAGCGGATCATCGGCGTGACTAGGCCCGAGAGGTCGCCGGTGCGGATGCCGTGCTCGTTGACGGTCAGGTCGGTGGAGCCCCCCAGGAACAGCGCCCGCCCGGAGAGCAGACGCGGGAGGGAGACGCCGAAGCGGATCGCGTTGGCGAAGATGTCCAGCGCGGCCCGGTAGTTGGACCGCATCATCTCCTGCGAGACGGGGATGTACTTGTCACCCGCGGTGGTACCGGAGGTCTGCGCGAAGTCACGGACCAGCCCGGGCCAGAGGACGTTGGGCTCGCCCTCCTCGCGCATGCGCGCGATCATCGTGCGGAAGGCGTAGTAATCGGCCAGGGGCACTTCGCGCCGGTAGGCGGCGACGATCTCGCGGTCGGGAAGAGAGGCGAGCCGCGCGAAGTTGTGCGAGCGGCCGAACTCGGTCCCGGCGGCGTGCCGCAGAAGTTTGCGGAGTTGGGCCCGCTGGATCCACGCGGTGCGCTGCGTCCAGGCCCGCGTGTCGCTGAGCAGGCGCACGCGGCGGAGCAACCTCGCCTGGAGCCCGACGCCGATCAACCCGGTCCAGCGCGTCCCGCCGGCGATCGGCCGCACGGTCACGCGCGGCCCGGGCGGGGCGGGGGGCGGCGGGGTCGCAGACGTCGCGGAAGCATCGGCCCTCGTGGTCATGCTCGGCGTCCACCTCTTCGGTTGTGCTGCTTCGCCGGGCGCTTCGGCCCGCCCGGCTGATCGCCGCGGCTCACGCCCCCACCGATGCGCGGGTCAGTTCGTCCGCGAACTCCAGCAGCGCCGTGGCGAACCCGTCGGCCGCCTCGATCATCGGCGCGTGGCCGCAGTTGTCGAACCACACGAGGCGCGAGCCCTTGATGAGGCGGTTGAAGCCTTCGGCCGCCTCGGGGGGCGTGACGATGTCGTTGCGGCCCCAGACCAGCAGCGTGGGGCAGCGGATGTCGCCGATGCGGTCGCCCAGGTGGTCGCGGCGCGCGGAGCGCGACAGTTTGACCATGGCCCGGGCCCCGCCGCGGTCCGACAACTCCCGGTAGGCCCGGTCGATGTCGGCCTCGCGCATCTTGCTCTGGTCGTAGAACAGTTCGCCGATCTTGCGAACGAGCCACTCGCGGCTGGGCCGGATCTGGATGTCCGACACCATCGATTTCTCGATCAGCCCGCTGGACCCCGCCAGCACCAGGCCGCGGCAGACCTCCGGCGCCTCCAGGGCGATCCGCAGGGCCACGTGCCCGCCGAAGGAGTTGCCCACCAGCACCGCCGGCTGGGCGACGTACTCGCGCAGGAACTGGGTCGTCAGGCGGGTCACGCCGTGAATGGAGCAGTCCTCGCCGCGCATCTGGAGCAGCGGCAGTTCGAAGAGGATGCACCGAACGCGGGACTTCACCCGGTCGACGACCCCTTCCCAGTGCTCGTTGAGCCCGACTAACCCGTGCAGGAAAACCACGGGCAGACCGGCGCCGTGTTCGACGACGGTCGCGACGACGTCCCCCGAGTCATCGGGCGTCCACATGGTGCGGCGACCGGCCTTGGAGCCGGGGCCGTTCATCACCGTCGACTGGCTTGTCCGCAGAACCGTCAATGGGGGCTCCATCGGAGTCATGGGTGGACGCGTGGGAGGCATGGGAGGTGGACGCAGGCCCCGTGGGGCAGGTTCGGAGATAGTACCGGCTTTACCATCGGCCAGCAGCCCCGCCGGACCCCCAACGCTCAGCGCAAAACTCGCGGCCCCCCCACCCCCCCTCCCCCCAGGCCGGGCATCCGGGGTCACCCGGCCCCGTCCACCACCCGGCCGTCGCGGAGGTGGACCACCCGGTCCGCCCGCGCGGCGACCTCGCCGTCGTGCGTGACCAGGACCATCGTTCGCCCTGTCTGTTTGCGGTGGGCGGCCAGGGCGTCGAGGATCGCGTCCCCCGTCTTGCGGTCGAGGTTACCCGTCGGCTCGTCGGCCAGGAGGACCTTGGGCTTGTTCACCAGGGCCCGGGCAATGGCGACCCGCTGACGCTCGCCGCCGGAAAGTTCCGCCGGCCGGTGCCGCAGGCGGTGGCCGAGACCGAAGGCTTCCAGCAGGGCGATAGCTTCGCGCTGCGCCCCTTGGGCGCGGGCCATGTACCCCAGCCGGCCGTGCCGGATCATCGCCCCGATCAGGACGTTCTCGAGCACGGTGAGTTCGGGAAGCAGGTGGTAGAACTGGAAGACAAACCCGACCTCCTGCGAGCGGTAGCGGTCCAGGTCGCGGGCGGAGAGGCCGGAGAGCGGGCGGTCCTCGAAGACGACGGTGTTCTCACCCGGCTCGGGGGACTCGCCCTTGCCGTTGCGGTCGGGGCGGTCGGGGCGGTCGAGGCCCCCCAGCAGGTGCAGGAGCGTGCTCTTGCCGGAGCCGGAGGCGCCCAGGACGGCGACGAACTCCCCCGGCTGGATTTCGAGCGTCGCCCCGCGAAGGACGGGGACATCGACGCGCCCGAGGCGGTAGGTCTTGCGGACCGAGCGGGCCGCGAGGATGGGCCGGGTTGTCACCGCCGTTGCACTCATCGGATTACTCGAATCGCAGGGCTCGCACGGGGTCCATGCGAGCAGCCCGCACGGCGGGGATCAGCGCCCCCAGGACGCTGAAGATCAGCCCGCCGGCCAAGACGATCGCCGCCTTGCGGGGCTCAACGTCGTGCGGGATCTCCGTGAAGTAGTACACCTTGGGATCCCAGAGGTACAGGCCCAGCGCCTGCCCCATCCAGTCGTGGATCGGGTTGATATTCCAGACGATGGCGCACGCCACCACGCCGCCGAGGATCGAGCCGACCAGCCCGATCACCAGGCCGTAGCGCAGCCACAGCCACGCGACGCCGGCGCGGCTGGCCCCCAGCGCCCGCAGCACGCCGATGTCCCGCGTCTTCTCGCTGACCATCGCCCAGAAGATCGCCAGGATCAGGAACGACGCCACGACGGAGATGAACAGCAGGATGAACAGGACGATCAGGATTTCCTTCTCCACCGCGGCGACCATCGTCCCCTGCTGCTGCTTCCAGGTCTGGATGATCATCGTCCCCGGCGGCGGACGCCCCGTGCCCTGCAGCGGCGGGGCCGAGGGCACCTCCCCCGCGTGGTCGGCCTCGAACTGGGCGTAGATCTCCTTGCAGCGCGCCGCGAGTTGCTCGGGCGTGATCCCGTCCTTGGCCCGCACGAGCACCGTCGTCACGCGGGCCGGCTCCATCTCCTCTTCGTCGCTCTCGGTTGCACGCAGACGCTCACGGCCGGTTTGCGGATCGATCTCCACGGCGTAGCGGTCCGCCCCCCGCGCCTGACGGGCCCGCGGCGCGGCGTCCATGCGCAGCATGCGCTGCAACTCGCCGAGGTCGATGAACGCGGTGTTGGCGTCGATCTCGAAGACGCCGCTCTTGAACTCGTTGGCCACCGGGAGGCTGCGCGTGACGACGTCCATCGGCCGCCCCGTGACGCTGCTCTGCGGGTAGACCGTCAGCAGCAGTTTCGACTCCGGGATGAAGTCGGACCGCCACTGGATGGTCCCCGCCTCGGTGCGCACGCCGAAGGCCTGCGGCACGTAGTACCCCTCGAGAGTCCGCTCGTTGAAGCCGGTGACCTCGATGCCCAGCACGAGCGCCGGACGCTCCAGCCCGGTCTGCGGGTCAACCTCGCGGAGGCGCAGGCCGTCCTTGTGGAGCCGGGCCCACTTGGCATGGTTCTCCAGCCGCGGATCGCCCCAGCGCCCGACTCGGATGGCGGCGATCTCCTTCATCGGGATCTCGCGCACGGTCCCGCGGCCGCTGGACCCCACGCGGATGCGCACGGCGTTCTCGTCGCGCGACACGATCCGCCCCGCGATGACCCCGCCTTCGTGAAGTTCGACCAGGTCGGCGCTGCGCTGGTCCTTGGGCAGGGGCTTGTCGATCGGCTTCCACCACAGGCACTCGTCGTACCCGGTGACGATCGCGTAACTCGGTCCGTCGATCCCCACGATCCGGAGGTTCTGGATGCGGTTGTCGGGGAGCACGAGCGTGCCGCCGGTTTCGATCGCCGGCGCGGCGCCGGCGACCATCGGGTCGCGCTCCAGACGCGCGACGAGGTCCTCGTAGTACGCGAACCCGCTGGTGGGCCACGTGATCGCCACGTCGCCCATCAGCGTGCGCCCCGCGCTGAGCAGCATCACCAGGAACCCCCCCATGATCGACCACACGATCAGCACCATCGCCGTGCACAGCATCACGGCGATGATCGCCAGCAGCGGCATGACCTTCGTCGTGAGATAGCGGCGGGTGAGGAGGGCTTGGTACACGCGTGCTTTCTGGGGAGGCTGGGGGTGCGGTTGCACCTCGGGGCCTTGAGGCAGGGCAAAGCGTAGGTTCGGTGTGGGCTCGTGCGCATCCGCCACGGGGCCCCACGGCCGAGTGGCTCGTCGGCCGATGCGCCCGCTCGCTCCGGGGCCATATACCATCCCCCGCGATGCTCCGGATCGGGAACGTCACGCTCGCGACGAACCTCCTGCTGGCCCCCATCGCGGGGTACTGCGATCTGGCGTTCCGGCTGGTGTGCCGCTCGGTCGTCTGGGAACCCTCGCAGGGGGGCGACGGCCGCGGACTGGGCCTGGCCTGCACGGACCTGCTCAGCCCGCAGGGCCTGCTCCGCGGCACGGCCACGAGCCTGGACCTGGCCCGCACCAACGACCTCGACAAGCCCGTAGGCATGCAGTTGTACGGCGCCGACCCGGCCATCATGGCCGACGGCGCCCGCTGGGCCCGCGACCACGGCGCCACGATCATCGACATCAACATGGGCTGCCCGGTGGACAAGGTCACCAAGAAGGACGGCGGCTCGAAACTCCTGTGCGACCCCGAGCGCGCCGTGCGCATCGTCGAGCACACCGTCGCGGCCGTCGCCGCCTCGGGCGTTCCCGTGACGGCGAAGATGCGCCTGGGGTGGTTCAACGACCAGCCCGTCGCCGAGTGGCTCGCCCCGCGGCTGGTGGATGCCGGGGTCGCCGCCATCACCGTCCATGGCCGCACGACCGAGCAGCGCTTCACCGGCACGGTCAACCACGAGGGGATCCGCCGCGTCGTCGAGGCCGTGGGCGGGCGCGTCCCGGTGATCGGTAACGGCGACGTCAAGGAACCCCAGGACGTGCTGGAGATGATCCGGCGTACCGGGTGCCAGGGGGTCATGATCGGACGCGGGGCCCTGAGCACCCCGTGGATCTTCCGGGATTCCTGGGCCCTCCAGAACTCGGGAGCCGTTCCCGAACCGCCCTCGGAAGCCGACCGTATCGCCCTCGTGCGCCGGTATTTCGAACTGATGCTCGAGTTCCGCGGCGAGCGTTATGCCATGACCCAGATCCGCCGCCGCATCACCTGGTTTGCCAAACGTCTGGGTCCGTGTAAACCATTGCGGGAGGCCGTTCGGCTTGCGCCGGATCCGGCGGCGGTGCACGCGGCGCTGGATGCGTTCCTCGCCGGTGGGCTGCGGTCCCGTGCCGGAGAGGCCGACGATCCCGAAACGCCTGAATCCGCCGCGGGTGCAATGTCCGCGGGGGCCGCGGCGTAAGTCTGGCGGCCCGGTCGCGGTTCTGGCGACCCGGCGTCCGCCACGTCACGGTTGGATACAGTACGGCCCGCCTGTTTGCCGACAGGGGCCGAAGTCAGGGTCCTCGACAACACCAGTGTTGATTCCGAACCACCGGGGGGAACGAGAAGGAGTCCCGGAGCCATGAAGACGACACCCGCCCGCATCGCCGCGCTGCTTGCCGCCGCGGTTCTGGCCGCGCCGCTCAGCGCCGTCGCCCAGGAGAAGGTGGCCCCGACGCCGGACGTCAAGGGCCAGGTCGACGTCAAGGCGACGCCCGGCTCGGCGCAGCCCGATACCTCGCGCTATCCGCTGACGTTCGACAGCCTGAGCCACGACTGGGGCCGGGTGACCGACGAGAAGCCGCTGGAGCACATCTTCAAGTTCACCAACACGTCCGACCGCACGATCACCATCAAGAGCGTGACGGCGACCTGCGGCTGCACCGTGCCGCAACTGGCCAAGAAGGTCTACGCCCCCGGCGAAGCGGGCGAGATCAAGGTTCAGTTCAACCCGACCAACCGGCGCGGCCCGCAGCAGAAGGGCGTCACCGTCACCCTCGAGGACGACCAGGTCCCGCAGATGCAGTTGACGCTGACCTCGCACGTCCTGCCGATGGTGTGGGTCGAGCCCAACCGCGTGCTCTTCCAGGACATCTTCAAGGGCACCGGGGCCCGCCAGGAAGTGACGATCACCGCCCGCAAGCCCGGCTTCGAGATCTCCTCGATCGAGGGCGCGGAGCAGTTCATCAGCGGCAAGATCCTCAAGACCGAGCCGGCTGAAGACGAGGGCGACCCTGTCACCAAGGTCACGATCGAGGTGGAACTCGACAAGGCCGCCCCGATCGGCACGCACAACACGCAGTTGGTCTTCAAGAGCAACGACGAGAAGTGGCCCGAGTTCAAGATCTTCGTGACGGCCATGGTCGTCGGCGAACTCCGCGCCGACCCGCCGACGGTCATGATCCGCAGCCAGCAGCCCAACGCCGCCTTTGAGTGCTCGAGCATCATCGATTCCCGCAACGGCGTGCCGTTCGAGATCACGGACGTCGAGTGGACCGTCGAGGGCAACCAGGACCTCAACCTCGTCGCCGACTGGGAGTCCTACGACCACACGCGAGGCCGCCCGACGTACCTGCTCCGCATCAGCGGCGTGAACCCGGAGAAGTCCGGCACGGTGCGGGCCACCGTCAAGGTGAAGACCAACCTCCCGGACAACGAGGAGATCACGGTCACGCTCTGGGGCACCGTCCGCGGCGCCGACATGACGCAGCCCCAGCCGCCGCGGCCGATCCCGCTCCCGAACAAGGCGGCGACACATCCCACCCCCAGCGGGCCCAACTCGCTCTCTCCGGCGGCCCAGACGCCCACGGCCAAGCCCAATGCGACCAAGCCCGAGTGATCGCCGCGGCGCCGCCCGCCCGCTGGTCGTCGCCGTTCAGGCCCTTGTGATGGTCGCCGTTGGCGTCGGGCTGGGCGTGCGCGACATGTACCGGCGTGGCGACCGCGTGCGGCTGAGCATCGCCGCGATGCCCGCCACCACAACGACGGATCCGCAGCCGCCGGCCGGGGACAACAACCCGGCCGGCGGCGAGCGGCCGGCGACGGTCAACGCGGAGCCGACGTCTCCCGCTCCCGTGCCGGCTGAGCCGGCGCCGGAGCCCAAGCCGGCCCCGCCGCAGACGACCGGCGCAACGGGCACGGGCTTTGTCCCGACGACCGCCGAGCAACTGGCCGGCAAGCCGGGCCACATCACGATCGACCGGGCCCAGGAACTCATCGCCCAGGGCGCGATCCTTCTCGACGCCCGCGGCGCCGAGGAGTACGCCGCGGGCCACATCTCCGGCGCGTACTTCGCTCCGCTCTCGGTCTTCCGCGAGGGGGCGCCCCCGGACATCCTGAACATCATCCCCAAGGAACACCCCATCGTCGTCTACTGCGGCGGCGGCGAAGACTGCTCCGCGTCCGAGGATGTGATGCTCCTGCTCGTCGGCGAGGGCGGGTTCGCCAACGTCCACGTCCTGCATGATGGGTACAAGGGCTGGAGCGCCCTGGGCCTCCCAACGACCACCGGTGACCAGCCATGACGACCGACGCACAGATCCGTGGCTATGAGGTCCCCGGAAGCATCGACCGCCTCGCGTGGACGGTCCTTTCGGTCCCGACGCGTCTGGCTCTGGGCGCGATCTTCCTCGCCGCGGCGTGGTTCAAACTCCGCCCCGCCAAGGGGCCGCTCTCCCCGATCGGCCCGCAGGACTTCGCTTTCGCCATCAAGGCCTTCAAACTCGGCCTGCCCGACGCGCTGGTGAAGTTCTCCGCCTTCGCCGTGCCGTGGACGGAGGGCGTCGCGGCGATGTTCCTGATCCTCGGCCTGTTTACCCGCGCCGCCGCGTGGCTCATCGGCCTCATGCTCGGCCTCTTCACGCTCCTGATCGTCTCCGCGATCCTCCGCGGCATCGACGTCAAGTGCGGGTGCTTCGGCGACAGCGGCCTGGTCTGCCCGGGCGCCGCCGGATGGTGCAAGGTCGTCGAGAACGGCGTCATGGTCGCCGCCGCCCTCGCCCTGGCGATGACCCGCACGCATCCGCTGAGCCTCGACCGGCTGCTCTTCTCGCGCCGGGGCTGAAACGCCTTCGCTTCTCTCCTCTCCCTCCACGGCCGAGGGAACATCCCGACGCTTCGACCATTTAATAGCCGTATGACGACCACCCTCCCCCGCCCGCTCGCCGCGGCCCTGCTGGTCCTTGTCGCTCTTGCCCTATTGCCTCTCCGGGCCGCCCACGGCCAGTTCGGCGGCGGGGGCGAAGTGGCGGTCCGGGCGGTTCCGGCCGCGGAGACCGTGCGACCGGGCGACCTCGTGGCGGTGGCGGTCGTCTTCGACCTCCAGCCCGGCTGGCACATCTGGCCCGCCGCCCATGTGTCGCTGCCGGAGGCCGTCGAGGAAATCGCCTCCGGGACGCGCACCACGATCACCCTCCCCGACCCCGCTCCCGCGTGGGCGACATTCGGCCCGATCCAGTGGCCCGAGCCGCACGCCTCGGAGGTTCCCAACCTCATGGGCGAAGGGACGATCGCCGCGCCTACCTACAGCGATCGCTCGATCGCGTACATCCCCATCACGATTTCGCCCGAGGCCAAGGCGGGCCGCGTCACGCTCAAATTTGAAGTCTTCTACCAGGCGTGCAACGAGGTGACGTGTCTGATGCCGGAGACCGTCCCGCTGTCGGTCGCCTTCACGATCGACCCCGCGGCCCCGGCCCCCGCCGCGCCTGCCGACGCCGACCTGTTCAAGGGCTTCGACCCCGCCGCCGCGTCTGCCACGCCCCCCACTCCTCCCGCCTCCTCCGGCCCCGCGGCCAGCGCCTCCGCCGGCGAAGACGTCGCGCCGCCGCCGAGCCTCTTCGGGATTCCACTCAACGGCATCCTGCTGGTCTTCCTCGGCGCGGTCCTGGGCGGCGCGGTGTTGAACCTCACGCCCTGCGTCCTGCCCATCATCCCCATCAAGATTCTCACGCTCGTCCAGCACGCCGGCGGTTCGCGCCGGCGCGCGTTCATCCTGGGCCTGTGGATGGCGCTGGGCGTCGTCACCTTCTGGTTCGTCGCCGGTCTGCCGATGGCGATCTTCTCCTCCGCGACGGCCGACCCCTCGCGCCTGATCTTCGGCACGTGGTGGATCACGCTCGGCCTGGGGCTGATCATCGCCGCGATGGGCCTGGGGATCATGGGCCTGTTCACGCTGAACCTGCCGCAGTCGGTCTACATGATCAACCCCAAGGCCGACACGCCCTGGGGCTCGTTCGTCTTCGGCATCATGACGGCGGTGCTGGGCCTGCCGTGCTTCGGCTTCGTCGCCGGCGGCCTGCTGGCGGGGACCGCCGCCCTGGGCCCGATCACGATCATGGTGATCTTCCTTGGCCTGGGCGTCGGCATGGCCGTGCCGTACCTCGTCCTCTCCGCCAACCCCGGGCTCGTGAACCGGATCCCCCGCACCGGCCCGGCCAGCGAACTGGTCAAGCAGGTCATGGGCCTGCTCCTGCTCGCCGGCGCGGCGTTCTTCATCGCCGCCGGCATCAAGGCCCTGCTCATCGACAAGCCGTGGCTGAAGGAGTCCATGGCGTGGTGGGCGGTTGCCTTCTTCGTCATCCTCGCGGCGGTCTGGCTGGCGATCCGGACGCTCCAGATCGCCAAGCGGGCGTGGCCGAAGGTCGTCATGCCCCTGCTCGCCCTCGCGGCGGCCATCGGCTCGATCAGGTTCGCCAACGGCTTCGGGGCCGTCGCTCGCGAGGACTACCTCCGCATGCGGGAAGCGCTCGCCACCGGCGAGCCGGCCGACGACGCCGTCATCCCCGGCGTCTGGCTCCCCTACACCCCCGCCCGGCTCGAAGCGGCTCGGGCCGCCGGCAAGGTCGTCGTCGCCAACTTCACCGCCGACTGGTGCATCACCTGCAAGGTGATCAAGCGCACCGTGCTCGACAGCACCGAGGTCCGCGCCCGACTGACGAAGGACGACGTCATCCTGCTGGAGGTGGACGTCACCTCCGCCGACTCGGTCGGCCGCAAGTTCCTGACGGACCTGGGCCGCTCCAACGTCCCCACCCTGGCCATCTTCGGCCCGGCCCTCGCCGAGCCGATCATCTACAACGCCTACGCGCCCGCCCATGTCCTGGCGGCGGTCGAGCAGGCCGCCGGCGCCGGGCAGGCCGCCTCGGCCCCACAGGCCGCGCCGCCGACCGCCCTGGGCCCGGCCGGCCCCGGACTGGAGCAGCAAGCCGCCCCCCGTTGACTCCCCACCGGACGCCGTCTAACTTACTTCCCCGCCCGGGCTTCTGCCCGGCTGGGGCCCCGAAAGGGCGAAAACGCGGGTGTAGCTCAGTGGTAGAGCGACACGTTGCCAACGTGTAGGTCGAGGGTTCAAGCCCCTTCACCCGCTTTGAGACAATCAGGTCTCCAGCCGCAAGGCCGAGCCCCCACCCCGGGAACGATGCTCGGCCTCTCTCATTTTTGAGCGTCACCGCCTTCCGGCGGCGTCAGCGCCGTCTCACGCCCACCCCAGTTGCAGAAGCGCCGATTTCACGCGGTTCGTCGCCGTGTGTGTAACGATGCCTTGCGCCCCACAGCGTAAGGAGTCAGGACCATGCGCGCCCGCACCCGGATCCGCTTGATCGCCGCCATCGCCGCACCGCTCGCGGCCGCGCCGGCCGTCGCCCAACTCCCCACCCCCACTCACACCGCCGTCCCCTACGGCGACGGCCACGTCCGCCAGATCCTCGATATCTACATGCCGCCGGGTCCGAGCACCCCGCGTCCCGCCGTCTTCTGGCTCCACGGCGGCGGCTGGCGCAGCGGCTCCCGCGCCGGCGGCGCCGAGCGGGCCCCGCTCCTGCTCGAGCGCGGCATCGCCCTGGTCGCCATCGAGTACCGCTACTCCTCCGACGCCCTCTTCCCCGCCCAGGTCCACGACTGCAAGGCCGCCATCCGCTGGCTCCGCGCCCACGCCGACGAGTACAACATCGACCCCGCCCGCATCGGCGTCTGGGGCGCCTCCTCCGGCGGCCACCTCGCCGCGCTGGTCGGCACGTCCGCGGGAGACCCCGCCTGCGAAGGGACCGTCGGCGGCAACACAGACCAGCCCAGCAACGTGCTCGCCGTCGCCGACTACTACGGCCACACCGACTTCTTCAGCATCGACCCCGCCAACGCCGCCTGCGGCACATCGGAGTCCGAACTCCTGGGCGCGTGCCTCATCGACATCCAGCAGAACGTGGACAACCCGGCGTGGGCCGAACTCGTCGCGCGGGCGCGCCTCGCGAGCCCGCTCACCCACGTCAGCCCCGACGACCCGCCCTTCCTCATCCTCCACGGCGGCGCGGACACCGTCGTCCTCCCGCTCCAGAGCCATCTGCTCCACGATGCACTCACCGAGGCGGGCGTCGCTTCTGACCTGCGCATCGTCCCCGGCGCGCCGCACAACGTCGGCCTCGGCTTCGACCAGTTCACGGCCGACTTCTTCGCCCTCCACCTGGCCGACCCCGGCTGCCTCGCCGACTGGAACAACGACGGCGAGGTGAACTCCGGCGACGTTTCCACTTTCCTGGCGCACTGGCTCCGCTGCGTCGTCGTCGGCAGCCTCGGCGCCGACGTGAACGACTCCGGCGCCGTCAACAGCGCCGACATCGCCGCATACCTGACGATGTGGATCGCTTCGATCGGGCCGTGCGGCGGTTAGCGCCTTGCTACTCCCCGCGCTCCGCCGCCGCGACCGCTTCTTCGACGCTCTCGTACCGCGTGAACCGCGTGTCGAGTTTGAGTTGCCGCAGGAACGACACGATCGTCGGCGGCACCCCCGCCAGCGCCATGCTCGCCCCCTGGCGGCGGCAGTGATCCTGGATCTGAAGCAGGCACGTGATCCCGATCGAGTTGACCAGGTACACGTCGCGGCAATCGAGCACGACGCCGGCCCGGTCGGCGTTGGGCAGCCGCCGGATCACCTCTTCACGGATGGGCACGGCCGTCTCGTCCACCACCGCCCCGGGCAGGTGAACCACGAGGACAAGGCCGCTCTCGCCGACGATTTCAGACCGGACGTTGCTCATGCGGGGCCGATTCTAGCGGGCGCTTGGAAGGAGGCACCACATCAGGCACTGGGCACTAGGCATTACGCACTGGTGATTCCACGCTCCGACGCTCGGGGCCGAGTCTTGCCATCGGACCCACCACGACATCTCCGTTCTCTACCGGTTTTCGTCTCGTGCCCAGTGCCTCTCCCCCCTCTCCGCCCCCCGTTTGACCCCCTCTCCGCCGCCTCGTACTATTCCCTGACATTTCGGTTCGGATCTGCGTACGACACACACTCCGGGATCTGCTGCTCCATGCGCACGAATCGTCGCCATGTCGGCTAAGGGACGCTCCAACGCGCTCCCTCCCGGGCTGCACCCGCGGCCCGTCGCCGCCCCTGTTGCCGGCGACCCCACCGTCGCCCTCGGCGCGCAGCGCCGGGAGCCGCGGTCCGCGGTGCAGGGCTACCGCAGGCTCGCGGCGCGACCGCAAGGAGGCGCCGTGACCTGAGCACGGGCTCCAACCCGCGCTGCCCGCCCCCGTCGGGGCGAGCCAGTCGGCCCGAGCGTGTCGGAAGCGCTCGCGGCCGATGTCGTTTTTGGGACTCGACAACTCAACATCCAGCACATCCAGCCAGCATCGGAGACCCGTCTTGAGCACCGTCAACACCCAGGAAATGCTGCGGATTCTCGACTCGATCGCCCGCGACCGGCGCATCGAGAAATCCGTCCTCATCCGCGACCTCGAGCAGGCGATGGTCTCCGCTGCGCGCAAGCACTTCAACACCCTCGACACCGAGGAGTTCGCCTGCACCGTCGATCCCCTCACCGGCCAGATCTCCCTCACCCGCCACGGCCAGCCGCTGGAGATGTCCCCGCAGGAGTTCGGGCGCATCGCCGCCCAGACCTTCAAGCAGGTCATGATCCAGCGCTTCCGCGACGACGAGCGCCAGAGCATCTTCGAGGAGTTTTCCAAGCGCGTCGGCGAGATCCACACCGGCACCGTCCAGCGCTACGAGGGCGGCGCCCTGGTCGTGACGCTCGACCGCGCCGAGGCCTTCATGCCCCGCTCCGAGCAGATCCCGGGTGAGCAGTTCCAGCCCGGCGACCGCGTCCGCTGCCTGATCCTCGACGTCCGCGACGCCGGCAACCAGGTGAAGATCGTCCTCTCCCGCTCCCACCCCGACTTCATCAAGCGTCTCTTCGAGATCGAGGTCCCCGAGGTCGCCGAGCGCATCATCGAGATCAAGGCCATGGCCCGCGAGGCCGGCTACCGCACGAAGATCGCCGTCGCCTCGATCGACTCCAAGGTCGACGCCGTCGGCGCTTGCGTCGGCGTGCGCGGCAGCCGCATCAAGAACATCGTCGATGAACTCAACGGCGAGAAGATCGACATCGTCCGCTGGAACGAGTCCAGCCAGATCCTGATCCAGAACGCCCTCAAGCCGGCCGAGGTCGCCGAGATCAGCCTCTGCTTCGAACTCGGCCGCGCCACGGTCGTCGTCCGCGACGATCAACTCAGCCTCGCGATCGGCAAGCGCGGCCAGAACGTCCGCCTCGCCGCCCGCCTCACCGGCTGGGACATCGACATCCTCACCCCCGAGGAGTTCAACAAGGGCCTGGAGATCATGTCCCAGACCCTCCTGGCGGTGGAAGGGATCACCGAGGAGATGGTGGACCGCCTCGCGGCGCTGGGCATGATCTCGGTGTTCGACATCGAGGAGGTCGGCCCCGACGTCCTGGTCAACGAACTGGGCATCGAGCGCAGCGTCGCCGAGGCCGCCGTCGCCGCCGCGGCCGTCAAGGCCCGCGAGGTCGCCGAGCAGCAGGCCAAGGAGAAGGAAGAGGCCGAGCGCAAGCGCCGCGAGGAGGAGGCTGCCGCGCGGCGGCTCCTCGAGGCCGGCATCCCCGCCGAGGCCGGGGAGGCTCAGGCCGCCGCCATCCTCGGCATGGGCGCCCCGGCCCCGGCTGTCACCCCCGAGGCCGAAGCCCGCGCCGCCGACATCCTCGGCATCGGCGGAGGCGGCGGGTCGGAGCAGGAGCAGGGCTCCGGCGGCGGAGCGGGAGCCTGATGACGGAACTTCATCCGCCGTTCACCGCGTCCGGTTGGGCGGCGGCGACATTGACGGGCAGACTTACGGTTCTGGCGTTCGGTTCGTAACACGGAGAGCGGTTTGGCCAAGCGAATCCACGACATCGCGAAGGAACTGGGGATCAAGTCCAAGGCGATCATCGACAAGTGCATCGCCGAGGGCATCCCTCCGGACAAGGTCCGCAACCACATGGCCACGGTCTCGCCGGGCCTGGAGGCGACCATCCGCGAGTGGTTCGCCAACACCGGCGGCGGCACCGCCGTTGAACTGACCGAGCACGTGGACATCGAGCAGGTCCGCGCCAAGCCCCGCAAGCGCGCCGCCAAGAAGGTGGAAGCGCCCGCGGCAGCCGACGACGCCGGCAACGGTGGCGTCGCTACCGAGGCGCCGCCCGCTCCGGCCGCTCCCGCGCCCACGCCGACCGAGCCGACGCCCGCCATCGACCCCGCCGCGATCCACGCCCCGGCAGCCCCGGCCGCGCGTGCGACCCCGGCGACGCCCGCTCCCGCGGCGACCCCCGCGGCCGCGCCCGAAGCGCCGGCCACGCCGGCCATGCCCGCGCGGGCCGTTGCCGCGGCGCCGGCCGAAGCCCCGGCTGCTCCGACGACGCCCCCCACGCCGCCGCCCGCGGTGCGCGCCACGCCCACGCCGCAGGCCCCGCAGCAGCCGGAGCCCCCGGCTCCCGACACGCCCGGCGCCGACGGCGGCCCCGGTCAGACGCCGCCTCGCCGCCCCGTCGTGCGCCCGGCGCCGATGAACGTCCCGCACCGGCCGCGGATTGTGGCCCCGGCCGGCCCGACGCTGAAGGTCCAAACCCCCGTCAAACTGACCGGCCCCAAGGTCGTCCGCATCGAGGCCCCCGAGATCATCGACCGCCCGCGTCCGCGCCGCCCGCTCGGCGCGCCCGGCGAGTTCATCCCCGGCGGCCGCGGCCCGGGTGGCCCCGGCCCGGTCATCGACGACGACGAGAAGGGGCGCAGCCCGCGCCGCAACAAGCGGCGTCCCTCCGGCCCGGCCGCGCCGATCGGCAAGCCGGGCGCCGGTCGCCGGCGCGTCGCGCTCGATGAGCCGCCCACCGGCGTCTGGTCCGAACAGGACCTCGCCGAGCGCGAGGCCCGCCTGGCGCGCGCCGGCGGCTATCTCAAGAAGCGCCGCCACGACCTCAAGGCCCGCTCGACCGGACCCGCCGCTTCGAGCCCCGGCGTCAGCGCGGGCCCGGTGAAGATCACCGCGCCCTTCACGATCAAGGACCTCTCCGCCGCCACCGGCGTCAAGGTCTCCGACATCGTCAAGAAACTCTTCCTCCAAGGCGTGATGGCCACGGCCAACTCCGGCATCGACCCGGTCAAGGCCCAGGAGATCATGTTCGACTTCGACATCGAACTCGAAGTCACCGAGGCCAAGAGCGCCGAGCAGGCCGTCAGCGAGAAGTTCGCCGAGCGCAAGGCGGTGGACCTCCGCCCGCGCGGCCCGATCGTCACCATCCTCGGCCACGTCGACCACGGCAAGACGTCGCTGCTGGACCGCATCCGCAACACCAACGTCGCGGCGGGCGAGGCCGGCGGCATCACCCAGGCCACCAGCGCCTTCCGCGTGCCGGTGCAGATCGGCGGCGAGACCAAGCACATCCTCTTCCTCGACACGCCCGGCCACGAGGCCTTCACCTCGATGCGTGCCCGCGGCGCCAAACTCACCGACGTCGTCGTCCTGGTCGTCTCCGCCCCCGAGGGCGTCATGCCCCAGACGATCGAGTCGATCAACCACGCCAAGGCCGCCGGCGTCCCGATCGTCGTCGCCCTCAACAAAATCGACCGCCCCGACGCCACCGAGGCCCGCATCAACCAGACGCTCAGCCAACTCGCCGAGCAGGGCCTCAACCCCGTGGAATGGGGCGGCTCGACCGAGGTCATCCGCACCAGCGCCACCAAGGGCACCGGCATCGACCAACTGCTGGAGATCCTCGACCTCCAGGCCCAGATCCTCGAACTCAAGGCCGACTACGGCGGCCCGGCCCGCGGCACCGTCGTTGAGGCCCGCATGGAAGAGGGGCGCGGCGCCGTCGCCAACGTGATCGTTCAGGACGGCGAACTGAAGGTCGGCGACTTCATCGTCGTCGGCCGCGGCTTCGGGCGCGTCCGCGACATCATCGACGACCGCGGCCAGCGTCACAAGTCCGTCGGCCCCGCGACGCCCGTCCAGATCTCCGGCTTCGACGAACTCCCCGACCCCGGCGACAAGTTCTTCATCGTCGACTCCCTCAAGGAGGCCGCCGAGGCCGCCGAGCAGCGCCGCGCCCGCGAGCGCCAGGCCCAACTCGCCCAGCCCAAGGTCACCCTCGACTCGCTCTTCAGCCAGATGGCCGAGACCGCGGTCAAGGAGATCCGCATCGTCCTCAAGGCCGACGTGCAGGGCTCGGTGGACGTCATCAAGAACGAACTGGAGAAGATCGCCACCAGCGAGGTCAAGACCCGCGTCCTGCACGCGGCCGTCGGCGGCATCACCGACAGCGACGTGCTGCTGGCCGACGCCTCCAAGGCCATCATCATCGGCTTCAACGTCATCCCCTCCGGCAAGGCCCGCAACCTCGCCGAGAGCAAGGGCGTCGAGATCCGCTCCTACCAGGTCATCTACGAGATCATGGACGACGTGCGCAAGGCCGCCGAGGGCCTCCTGGCCCCCGAACTGCGGCAGGAGATCCTCGGCCACGCCGAGGTCCGGCGCGTCTTCAAGGTCTCCAAGGTCGGCACCATCGCCGGCTGCTACGTCACCGACGGCACCATCGAGCGCAACGCCCTCATCCGCGTCACCCGCAACGGCGTGGTCATCGAGAACGACCGCGTGCTCGAGCAACTCAAGCGCTTCAAGGACGACGCCAAGGAAGTCAAGGCCGGCATGGAGTGCGGCATGAAGATCGCCGGCTACGACGACATCAAGGAAGGCGACATCCTCGAGTGCTACAAGAAGGTGGAGGTGAAGAGGAGCCTCTGAGAAAGGGCCACATGGCGGATCGCCAAATGGCCAAACTGGACGTTGGCAGAGAGGGCGCAGGTCCGGCTTTGGCCCTTTGACCCTTTGTTGCTTTGGCCATTTCCCATGCACCTCGCCGTTCTTCAGTTCGAACTGCTCATCCGCGGCGCCGAGTCGATCAAGGACAAGCGCCGCGTCGTCCGGTCGGTCAAGGACCGCCTCCACCGCGAGCACATGGTCTCCGTGGCGGAGGTGGGGCTGACCGACTCCATGAACGCCGCACGCCTCGGCCTCGCCGCCGTCTCCTCCGACGCCCGCTACCTCGCCTCCGTCCTGGACCGGATCCTCGACAAACTCCGCGCCCTCCCCGACGCCGAGTTGGGCGACTACTCCCGCCAGGTCCTCCACGGCGACCAACTCGTCGGCGACTTCACCGACGACGACGGCACGCCCTTGTGGACCCCGGAAGAATCACGCGACCACACGGACACCGCACCCGACACCCCATGACCCGCCGCACCGAGCAGATCGCCTCCACCCTCCAGCGCGCCGTGCAGGAGGTCCTCGCCCGCGGCCTGGCCGACCCGCGCTTCGGCGGCCTGGTCACCGTCACCAGCGTCCGCGTCACGCCGGACCTCAAGACCGCCGACGTCCTGATCTCCGTCCTCCCCGAAGAGAAGCAGGACCTGACCATGCACGCCATCCGCCACGCCGCCGGTCACATCCGCCACGAGGTCGGCGACCTGGTCGCGATGCGCGCCGTCCCCACGCTCAACTTCCGCGCCGATGTGAGCCTCAAGAAGCAAGCCGAGGTCCTCCGCGCCATCGCCCGTGCCTCCGCCGAGAGCCCCGCCACGGATTCCGCCGCCGGACCGGACGGCGCCCCGGCTGAGGGAAACAATCCCCCCACCCCACCCCGCGCCCGCGGCGGGCCGTCCCACGAGGGGGAAGATGGGGAGGAGCCTCAGCCGTGACGCCCCCCGCCGACCCTGGCCTCAAGGCGCTCAACGCCCTGCTCAAGCGGCTCTCCGAGGGCCCCGGCGCGGTCACACCGCACGCCGTCCCCATCCCCGATCCCGCGCTCATCGACCCCGCCGAGCCCCTGCTGGGCGAGTTCCTCCGCTCCATGCTCATCTGGGAGGCCACCGTCGCGGACGCCGAGGCCGCCCTGAAGCGCATCGCCCGCAACGTTGTGGACTTCAACGAACTGCGTGTCTGCCTCCCCGACGAGATCGTCGCGATGCTCGGCGCCGGCTACCCGCGTGTGCAGGAGCGGGCCCAGCGCCTGCGCGCGGCCCTCAACGAACTCTTCCTCCGCGAGCACGCCGTCACGCTCCAGCCCATCGCCGACCTCAGCAAGCGCGACGCGAAGGCCTACCTCGACTCCCTTGAGGGCGTCCCGCCGTTCGTGTCGGCGCGGGTCTGCCTCCTGTGTCTGGGGGTGCACGCCGCCCCGGTGGACGACCGCATCCTCCGCCGCCTGGTCGAGGCCGGCGTCGTCCCCGAGGACGCCGACGCCGAGGCGGCAGCCGCCGCCCTGGAGCGCAAGGTCCGCGCCGGCGAGATGGCCCGCGTCTACCCCCTGCTCCAGGCATGGGCCGACGCCCTCCCCGCCGGGGCGCCCGCCGCTGCCGCTCCCCAGCCGGTAACCACAGACGGCGCCGGGACCAAACCTAAAACTGTGTCTCGCCGCACCACCGCCCCCGCCGACGGCGCCCGCCGGGCCGCCAAGCCCGCCGCCCGCCAGAGCCGAACCCGCAAGGGCAACAAGCAGTAGCACCGGCGGTGCGCAAGAAGAGAGGGCAAGGAGCACCGATGCCGCGCACGGCCGCGACCGCAGCCATCCTCATCCTCGCCGCCGGAACCCTCACCGGCCTTCCCGGCGGCTGCGCGGCCCGCCCCGCCCTCCAAACCCAGGCCCCCCCGACCGCCCGAGCCGACCTCGAGCGCCTCGACGCCGGCCCCCCATCGCGGCCACCGCACGCCCTCCCCGCCGCCCTCGAACTCCCCGGCTTGGTGCCGGTGGACGCGGCCGATCCCAAGGCAACCGCCACGCTCGCCGACGCCCTCGCGGCGCTCGCCCCGGAGAACCCGGAGCCCGCCGCGGCGGCATCGCCCGCTCCGAGCCAGGCCGACGCCGCGCTCCGCCTCTACACCGCCGGCCGCCTGGACCTCGAAGCCGGCCGCACGGCCGACGCCGTCGAGCACCTCCGCGCCGCGGCTGAGGCGGACCCCTCGTCGCACCAGATCTGGTCAGCGCTCGGCGAGGCCTACTACCGCTCCGGCTCCGCTCGCAGTGCCGACGCCGCCTTCGCCCGCGCCGCCACCCTCGGCTCGCGCGACCCGGTCACGCTCTTCTCCATCGCCCGATCCGCCCAGGCCCGGTCCGACCACGCCGCGGCCGCCCGCGCCCTGGCGCAACTTCTGGGCGATGACGCGGGCGGCGATGATGCCCCGTCGCCCAGCGGGACCGATCCCGCCGTCCCCCACGTCGCCCGCGTGGCCCTTGGCCAGTCGCTCATCGCGCTGGGCTACCTCTCCGCCGGCGCCGAGGTCCTCGCCCGCGGGCTCGACCTCCCCGCCCGCTTCACCCACCCCACGTCCTACCAGCAGGAACTCGGCGAGGTCTACCGCCGCCGCGCCGAACTGTGGCGCATCACCGGCGACACATATCTGAGGCTCTCGCAGCCGGCCGACGCCCTCGACGCCTACACCCGCGCCGCATCCTTCCCCACGCTCGACACCGAGCCCCTGCTCCCTCGCCGCATGCGCGCCGCCCTGCTCGCCGGCCGCCCCGGCGCCGCCGCCCTGGCGCTGCTGGACGAGGTCACGCAGCCCTCCAACCGCCCGGACGACGCCCCCGACCTCCGCTCGCTCGCCGCCGCCCTCGCGCAGGCCGACGGCCGCGCGGCGCGCCTGCTCGCCCGCGCCCTGCTTGCCGAACTCCCCGCGCCCCCCACGCGAGCCAGCCTCCTCACCCGCATCGCCGCCGCCGCGATGCCCGCTCGCGACGCCGCCGCGACCCTCCGCTCGCACCTCGCCGGCAATCCCGCGGACCGCGCCGCCCTCGCCGACCTCCTCGCCCTGGACCCCGCCCGCGCGGACCGCACGCTCGCCGACCTCGCGGCCGCCGCTCCGCTGGACATCCCCGAAATTGCCGCCGCGGCCGCCACGCCCGGCCTGACCGCCCTGGCCCCCGGCTTCCCCGCTCCCGCTGACCTCGCGGCCGCCCTCGATCGCGACACATCACCCACTTCTGTGCTCCTCGCCGCGCACCTTCGCGCTCACACCGGCCTCGCGGCGGACCAGGACGCCGCCCTCCAGTCAGTCGCCGCCCTTCGCGCCCAGCGCCCCGACGATCCCGCCGTCGCCCTCTCCGCCGCACTCCTGGGCGCCCGCGCCGGCCGCTGGGACCTCGCCTTGCCGGCGATCGACGCGCTGCGCAAGCCCGGCGCCCCCCCGCTCGCCCTCGCCCGCGCTCTGGCCGCCGCCCAGCGCCTCCCCGAGGCCTTCGACGCCGCCAGCGCCGCGGCCGAGCAACCCGACCAGCCCGGCTCGGCCCGCGCCCAGCGAGCCGCCCTCCTCGCCGCCGAACTCGCTATCGCCCTCGAGCGCTACGAAGACGCCGAGCGTCTCCTCCGCGCCATCATCGAAACCGACCCCACTCAGGAACTCGCCTACATCCCGCTGCTCCGCATGCACAAGGGCGACGGCGGCATCCCCGACGAAGCCAAACTCGGCGAACTCGTCCGCGCCCTGCGCGCCGCCGTCCCCGCTGGCCGTGCCCTTCGCATGCTCCGCGCTGAGGAGTTCGCCGCCACCGGCCGCCTCGGCCTTGCGCAGGCCGAACTGCTCACCCTCGCCGAGCAGGACCCGCTTGACGACGACCCGCTGGAACTCCTCGCCTCCGCCTGGCGCGACCACGCTCCCCCCACGCCCAGCGCCGCGGCTCCCCTGGCTCAGGAGGCGGAGAAGCGCCTCCGCCCGCTGCTCGAGCAGACCCCGCGGCGCATCTCTGCCGCCGTTGCTCTCGCCGCCGCCCAGCGCGCCGCCGGCGACAGCGAAACCGCCGAGGCCACGCTCCGCGCCGCGCTCGATCCCGACGGCGGTCCGCGCGAGGTCGCGATCGAACTGGCCGAGACCCTCCGCCGCGCCGGCCGCCTCGCCGAAGCCGAGGCCCTGACCGCCGCGCGCCTTGCCCGAACCCCCGACGCCATCCCCACACTTGTGGAAACCGCGTGGCGAGCCTTGGGCGAAGGCGACGTCCCCGCCGCCGCCGATGCGCTCAAGCGCCTCCCCGCCGGCGCCCTGCTCACCCCCGCGCAGGTCCGCGCCCTCGCTCCCGCCGTCGAGCGCATCTGCCGCGAGACCGCCCCCTCGCGCGACGCCGACGAGCGGGCCGCTGCCCGCGCCATCGCCGAAGCCCTCATCGCCGTCTCCCACCCCAGCCCCCACATCGTCCACGGCGCGCTGCTGATGATCCTGCTCACCGAGCAGAAACTCGACGCCGACGCGATCAAGGCCGCGCTCGCCAACGCCGTCGCGGAGCACCCCAGCGCCGCGAGGATCTTCTACGGCGAAGCCGCCGCGTACCTCGCCGCGACCGACCGCGCCCTGGCGCTCCAGGTCGTCCAGCAGGGCGCCGCCGTCACCGATCCCCCGAGCCCCGACCTGCACACGCTCTGGGCGCATCTCGCCGCCCAGGTCGGCGAGCCCGCCGACGCGATCGCCGCACTCGAAGCGATCGAGTCCGCCGGCCTGGTCTCGCACGTGCTCGCCGCCATCCGCGCCGACGCCCGGGCCGACAGCGACGACAACACCCCCGACACCCCGGCCCAACTCGCCTACCGCCTCGGCATCGAGGCCACCACCGCCGGCCGCGACGCCACCGCTATCGCCCTCTACGAAGCCTGCCTCCAGCGCGACCCGCGCCACGGCTGGGCCTGCAACAACCTCGGCTACACGCTCCTGGAGCGCGACGGCCCGACCGACCGCGTCGCCGCCCTGCTGGAGACCGCCTACGAACTCCTCCCCGACGAGGCCCACATCCTCGACTCCATCGGCTGGCTCCGCTACCGCCGCGGCATGCTCGACGACGAGCCCGGCGCCACGCCCGACGACCCGCTACGCGAGGGCGCCGTCACGCTCCTCCGCCGCTCGATCGAGCGCGGCGGCGATCCCCCGAGCGTCGTCGCGATGGACCATCTCGGCGACGCGCTCTGGATGAGCGGCCAGTTCGACGAGGCCCTCCGAGCCTGGCGCGCCGCCGGGGACACCGCCCAGCAGTACCTCGCCGCCCTCCGCAGCCTCCGCGGCCAGCCCGGCGTCGCCACCGAGATCCGCCGCTTCCAGGCGCTGGCCACCGCCCTCCGCGACAAGCAACTCACGGCCCTCCGCGGCCAGAGGCCCGCCGTCGTCCCCGTCGAGGGCCTCGAGGTCCCCACCATGCCCGTCGCGGCGCCGGCGAAGCCCGACGTGCAGGAGCCTCGCCCGCCGAACCCTGACGATCCCGAACCCGGCTCCTAACCTCTTCACCCCGCTTTCCCCTCTTTTCTTTCGCCTCGATCGTCGTCTCCCTCCCCCAACATCGCTTCGCAGGAGTTCCCACCTGTGGCCGGACACAGCAAGTGGCACAACATCAAGCACCGCAAGGCCGCCGCCGACGCCAAGCGCGGCAAACTCTGGAGCAAGTGCGCCAAGGCCATCATGGTCGCGGCCAAGAACGGCGGCCCCGACCCTGAGACCAACCTCGCCCTGCGCTACGCCATCGACGAAGCCCGCTACGCCAACATGCCGCGGGAGACGATCGAGCGCAACATCAAGAAGGGCGTCGGCGAGATCGGCGGCGAGGACTGGGAATCCATCCGCTACGAGGGGTACGGCGCCGGCGGCGTCGCCATCGTCGTCGAGGCCCTGACGAACAACCGCACCCGCACCGCCGTCGAGGTCCGCAACGCCTTCAGCAAGTACGGCGGCAATCTCGGCACCACCGGCTGCGTCTCGTACATGTTCGCGCTCAAGGGCGTCATCACGCTTCCGGCCAGCACCCCGGAAGACAAACTGATGGAGGCCGCCCTCGAGGCCGGCGCCGAGGACGTCAAGCCCCCCGAGGGCGATGCGGAGTCATCCGGCGACTGGCAGGTCTACACCGCCCCGACGGCGCTGCACGCCGTCCGCGATGCGCTCGAGAAAGCCGGCCTCACCGTGACCGACGCCCGCCTCGACAACATCCCGACGACCACCGTCCAGGTCACCGGCGACACCGCCCGCAGCGTCCTCAAACTCGTCGAGGCCCTCGAGGACAACGACGACGTCCAGAAGGTCTACGCCAACTTCGACATCCCCGACAGCGAACTGGCCGCGCTTGAGTCGTGATAACGCCGGGCGTTGCCGCCATCCGCTACCGCTCTTCCGCCTCCTGCTCCCTCATCACCCCGTCCAGAAAAGCCCGCACGCCATCAACGCCCTCCACCGCCCCGCTCCGAATGAGCGTCCGCTGTCCATCCAGCACCGCCACCGCCGCCTTGCTCCCCGCCGGCGCGAAGCGATCGATCGTCGCCGGTCCCGACGCCGTCCACAGCAGTCTGTCCCCAAGCACCCCCGCCGCCTCCTGCACGCGCCGGTCTGCTTCCCGGTCGGCAAGGTCCACCACAAGAACGGGTCGATAGGAGACACGCACCCCTTCGAGCCCCTCGGCCCAGGCCCGCACCGCCTCCGCCGCGTCCCTGTACGCCCCCAGGTCCTCCCCGACTCGCACGAACAGCAGCACCAGCAGCGTCTCACCCGGCAGCCCCCCGATCCCTCCCGCCCCCAGGTCCGCCGCCGGGCTCCACGGCGTCCCCTCGCGCGTCAGCAGCGGCAGGCCCGCCACCGTCTGCCCCGGCCTCAGTTCCGTGGGGCGAACCGGCGCCAACTGCCGGAGCGATGCGACCCGCTCGCGCCCCTCGACCGCCGGCGGCTCCCGCATCCACTCCGGCCGCCGGGCCGGCGCCAGGGCCTGCGTCCGCACGACGATGACCGTCTGCTGACCCGCCGCATCCGGTGGCGAGGCGTCGCAGGCGAACTCGACGATCCGTCCCGTCGCCGCCTCCAGCGTCATCGACACCAGGCCGTGCCCACCGCGTCCCGTCAGCGCGACCCGGCGCGGGTCCGAGGCATCGTCTACAACCGCCGAGAGCCACTGCACCTCCGGCACGTACGCCGTGATGCCGCGCAAGGGCCTCTCGCCCGCCAGCGCAACGTCCACGCCCGGCAGCGGCACCGGCGGCAGCACACGGCCCAGCGCCGCCGCGGTCACCGGCTCCCCCTCCGCCGCCAGTTGTTCCTGCACATAGGCCAGCCCGTTGCGCGCGTGCACCGCCGTCAGCACGCCCCTCTCGATCACCACGCGCAGTTCCCCCAGTTCCATCCACCCTCGCCCGCCCCCTTCCGCCTCTGGCTCCCAGCAGACGACCAGTTCCGCCCGGCGCTCCGCGCGGTCGCGTGCCGCCGGCATTCCGACCAGCGCCCCGAGCCCCGCCGCATCCGCCTCCGCCGCGGCGGCCAGTTCCGCCGCCAGCCCGCCCATCACCCGGCGCACCGACACCACCGCCCGCTCGCACCACGGCGCGGCCGTGTACGCGGCCCGCGCATCGTCCAGCGCGATCACAGGGTCCAGCGGCACCGGCTGCGCCTCAACCGACGGCAATGCACACATGTGTGCTACTGCCGCACCCACCACCGCCACCATTGCCGTACGCACATTCACCGTCCCACCTCCGCAGCGGCCTCGCGAAGCAGGTCGCTCACCGTTCTGCCCATCGTCGGCACAACGACGTCGCCCGCCACCTCCGCCAGCGGCACGAGCACGAACAGCCGCTCGTGCAGCCGCGGGTGCGGCACGACCAGCCCCTCCTCGCGGATCACCGCGTCACCATACAGCAGCAGGTCCAGGTCCAGCGTCCGCGGCCCCCACCGCCCCTCCTTCGCACGGTCCCGCCCGAACCGCCGCTCGATCGCGAGCAGCCCCTCCAGCAGCACCCGCGCCGGCAGCACCGTCCGCACGACCGCCGCGCCGTTGAGGTACATCCCCCCCGCCTCGAACTCCGGCCCCGCCCCCGCCGGCCGCACCGGCTCGGTCTCGACAAAACGCGACACACGGACGACCCGCGTCCCCTCCAATGCGCCGACGGCCGCGACCGCCCCATCGAGCGTGGCGCTCCGCTCCCCGACGTTCGATCCCAATCCGATCGCCGCAACCGTTTCGGCCATGGCTGAGGGTATCCGGCCAGGCGTCCGCGCCAAAACGGAACCGGGCCACCGGAAACCCGGCGGCCCAGTGGGGGAACACATGATTCGTCCGCGGCGACCCGGCGGCGATTACTCCACCGGCTCCAGTTCGCGGGCCCGGTGCTGCATCTGGGCCTTCAGGCGGGCCAGGATCGACGAGTGCATCTGCGACACGCGGCTCTCGGAAAGATCCAGCGTGGCGCCGATCTCCTTCATCGTCATTTCCTCGTAGTAGTAGAGGATGACGATCAGCCGCTCGGCCCGGGAGAGGCCCTTGGTGATCAGTTCCTTGATGTCCTTGCGCTGCACATCCGAGAACGGATTGCGCTGGGACTCGTCCTTGATCACGTCGATCTCCCGCACATCCTTGGAGCCGTCGGATTGGAAGCACCGCCGCGTCAGGCTGAAGGTGCTCACCGCGGACGAGTCACGCACAAACTTGTCGAACTCCTCCCCCTCCAGGTTCAGCAGGTGCGCCAGTTCCTCCTCGGTCGGCTCGCGCCCGTGCTCCATCTCGAAGCGCTGGCGGGCCTGATCGACGCGCGCCGTGCGATGACGCACGAGGCGGGGTACCCAGTCCATCGCGCGCAGTTCGTCGAGAATGGCGCCGCGGATGCGCGGGGCGCAGTACGTCTCGAACTTCACGCCGCGATCCAGGTCGAACGCATCGATCGCGTCCATCAGCCCGAACAGCCCGGCCGACATCAGGTCCTGGATGTCCACCTCGTCGGGGAGGCGCGTGGCGATCCGCTCGGCGTTGTAGCGCACGAGCGGGAGATACTTCTCCATCAGATAGTTGCGGATGGCCTTGTCGCCCGTCCGGCGGTATTCCTGCCAGACTTCCTTGATGGGCATCGAGTCGTACGGCGAAGGGGCCAGCGAGGGTTCGGCGTGCTCAACCGCGAACCGCCCGTGCGTCCGCACGCCGCGGGCGCCACTCCTCACAGCCACAGCCGTCGCTCTCATCCGTGACATGGTCCGCTCCTTGACCATCTTTCAGTTGTCCGGCCGCGGACATGGCGGCCGATCTACTGTGTTCCGTGCCCCACGAGCCGGTCCTTGGAGGGGGCGGGGGGGAGTATACAGGCTCCGCCCGATTCCAGCAGCACCGGCACAAAAACTTCAGTGTGTGGAAACTTGGTGCGAATCTCCCTTGACTTCTCCACCAGCCCGGGGCGCGCCCGCGCTGGCCCCCCCAACCGTCCCCGCACCGCCCCCAGACGCTTCGTAAGCGCGCACGGCCTCCTGCGCCGCCCGCTCCGCTGCCGCGCCGATCCCCCACCCCAGCGCGTGGCACACGGCCATGCACACCAGGGCTCGCGCAAGAATCGTCCCCGCAGGGTTATCCGCAGCCAGACCCGCGATGACCGCCACCGCGAACGCGGAAAGTCCGAGTGATGCCGCGATCACTTTCGTGGGTCCGCCCGACGTCACGCCGCGCTTGCTCCCTCAAACTCCGGCATCGGAGAAAGGACCGATGACGCCGGGACCGTGGATATCGACCTTTCCCGGGCCCCGATCCACTCCATCAGACCGTCTTGAGTAAATCCGGCGCAGGCACGGTTTCGTGCCCGCCCAGCAGCCGCGCAAACAGACCCCTCAGCCGTGAGCCCGCCGGCTCACCCGACGGACCCCGACCCACCCCTCCTGCTGCGGCCCGCGCGGCCCCCACCCCAAGCCGTTGGGCCACCGCACCCGCCACCGCCCGCACATCCCGGCTCGCCGGCGCCCGCGGGTCCACGACCAGCAGCGGCCGCCTTTGCCGCACCGCCGCGACCACCCGCAAATCGTGCGCCACATGCCCGAGCATCGGCAGAGCCAGTCCGAGAAACCGCGCGCACACCCCGGCGATCCGGGCGTGCACCGCCGCGGCCTCTGCCGCGTCCGCCACCTGGTTCACCACGAGCGCCAGCGTGCTTGCCCGAGCGTGCTCCGCCCCCTGACCCCGCCGCCCGGCGACGCACTTCACCAACGCATACGCATCCGCGATCGCCGGCGGTTCCGGAGTCGTTACCACCACACCCAGGTCAGCCAAGCGCAAGAACGACGTCACCCCTGCTCCGACCCCCGCGGCGGTGTCCACGATCACAACATCAGCATCCGCCTCGAGTTCCGACACCGCGGCCACCAAGCGCTCGCGGTGCACCGCCGGCAGGTCCGCCATCCGCGCAATCCCTGCCGACCCCGGCACCAGGCGGAACCCACCGGGCGCCTCCACCGCGATCTCGCGCATGGACCGCACCCCCGCCGCCACCTCCTCCAGGCGAGCCCGCGGCATCACGCCGCATAGCACATCCGCGTTGGCCGTTCCCAGGTCCGCATCCAGCAGCGTCACGCGCAGCCCATACGGCGGCGACGCCAGCGCGATCGACAGATTCACCGCAACGTTCGACTTCCCCACGCCCCCCTTCCCCGACGACACGGCCACAATCTTGGCCGACCGCCGCGTCGGCCGAGCCTGCGGAGCCGCCTCTACCGGCGCTACAGCCGCAACGCCCGGCGAGCCCGCAACCCGCGCCGCCCCCGCAAGCGCCCGCAGCCGCGCGGCTTGATCTCCGCCCCCCACGACGACGCCGGTGCGCACACCCTCCCGCACGACAACCGGCGGGGTCATCTGACCATCTCCCCATCCAACACCAACCGCGCCAGCCGATCCGGATGCCCGGGCTCGATGTGGTCCGGCACCTCCTGCCCCGTCGTCACGTAACTGAGCATTGCCCTCACCCCGCCCGCCCCCCCGCGACACCCCAGCCGCTCCGCCACATTCAGCAGTACGCCGAAGTTCACCGCCTCATCAAGCTTCGTGAGGATCACGCGGTTGGGCGACACGACCGCGAACTGCTCCGCCGCCCGCATCAGCGCCGCCTCGCTCGCCGCGCTCGACAGCACCAGGTGCGTCTCGTGCGGATCCGCCGCGGCGATGAACCCTCGCAACTCCTCCAGCCGCGCCCCATCGTGCGGCGACCGCCCCGCCGTATCGATCAGCACGACGTCGAAGTTCCCCCCCTCCGCCATCTCCGCGCACGCCCCCGCCATCTCCTGCGGCGACATCACCACCTTCAGCGGCACGGCGATGATGTTCGCGTACGTCCGCAACTGCTCGACCGCCGCGATGCGGTACGTGTCGCTCGTGATCAGCCCCACCCGCCGCCCGTGCCGCAGTTTGTACGCCGCCGCGAGTTTCGCAATCGTCGTCGTCTTCCCCACTCCCGTCGGCCCCACCAGCGCGATCGTCAGCGGCCGCCCGTCCGCCGTCGCCCCGGGCGCTGCCACCGACGGCGCCACCGGGATCATCGCCGCCAGGTGCCGCAGCACCGTCTGACGCACGATCGACTCATCCATGAGTTCCGCCGGCGTCAGTTCGTCCCGCACCGCTCCCACCACCCGATCCGCGATCTCCCGCGCCACCTGCCCCTCGAGCAGTTTCAGGTACTGCCGGAACAGCGCCTCGGGCATCACCCCCGCCGACCGCGACGGCCCCGCCTGCTGGAGCACCTGCCCCACCATCGCCTTGATCGCCGCCAGTTCCGCCTCAAGCCCCGCGCGGGCGCTCTCGCTCTGCGGCGCCATCGTCACCGGCGTCCGCAAGCGATCGATCGGCCGCTCCACCGCCGGCGCGGGCATCGGCACCGGCGCTGGCTTGGCCTCCACCGCCGCCGCAACCGGCTGCTGCGTTTGCAGCCGTTTGCGCACCGGCATGATGACGGCCTCCGGCTCGCGCTTCGGCGCCACCCCCGCCGCTCGCCGATACGCATCCGCCGCCGCCGCCCGCGCAACGCCCGCTGCGGGCGCTGCGACACCCGCACCCGCGGGCGCTGCGCCCGCCTCGTCCCGCCCCACCCCAGCACCCACGACACCCGACGCCATCCCCACCGCCCCACCGCCGGCATTCCCCCGCGCCGCAACCCGCGGCCGCGGCCCCATCACGTTCACCTCGTCCGACGCGATGATCTCGACCAGCCGCCGCGCACCAATCCCCAGCACCCCGCCGACCTTCACGCTCCGCGTGTGCAGAATCACCGCGTCCTTGCCGAGGTCTTTCTTGACCGCGGCCAGGGCGTCGGCCATCGTGCGTGCGCGAAATGTCTTGAGCCTCATGTCGCCATCCGTGGCACGAGAGACGCCGTCAACGAATCCATTCGTGTAGGAGCCCGGATTGTCTGAAACCGCCCACACGCGGTCAAGCACGCCGGGTTATCCACGAACTCAGAACACACCAGATTGTCAATACCCGGGACGACCCGAGCCTTTCGCTTTACGCGCTCGCGGCCAGAGCCGGCTCGCGAGCCCCGCCCGCCCCAGTCGCCCCCGCCGCCGGCGGCGACGCCATCGCCACCGCCTCCACCTCCACCCCCGGCACCACTTCGTTGTACCCCAGAACCGCCGCCGTCGGCAGATGCGGCGCGACCAGTTGCCGCACCGTCGCCCGAACCTGCGGCGACGCCAGAATCACCGGCTGGTGCCCCGCCGCCGTCAGACTCTCCACCGCGCGCAGGATCTGCGCCACCACCTGCCCCGCCACCGACGCCGGCATCGTCAGCGTCGTTCCGCCGCCCGAACGATCGATGTACCCGCTGATCAGGTCTTCCAGCGCCGGATCCAGCGTCACACACACGATCTTGAACCCACCCGAACCGCCGTCCCCGGCGCCGCCCTGCCCCGCATCCACCGGCACCGCGTGCTGCTGACAGATGGTCCGCCGCAGCCCGTTGCGCACATACTCCGTCAGGACATCGAGGTCCTTTGTTCGCGGCGACCAGTCCGCCAACGTCTCCAGGATCGTCTCCAGGTCGCGAATCGGCACCCGCTCCCGCAGCAGGTTTTGCAGCACCTTCTGCAGGTCCCCCACCTTCACCATCGCGGGCACGACCTCCTCCACCAGTTTGGGCAACTTCTCCTTCAGTTGCGCAACCAGATTGTTCACTTCTTCGCGCGTCAGCAACTCGTCCGCGTGGTTCTTGACGACCTCCGTGAAGTGCGTCGCCAGCACGCTCGCGGCGTCCACCACGGTGTAGTTCATCGTCTCCGCCCGGGCCTTGAGCCCCGGCTCGATCCACCACGCGTCCAGCCCGAACGCCGGCTCCTTCGTCGGGATCCCCTCGATCCGCCCCGTCGCGATCCCCGAGTCCATCGCCAGCAGCCGTCCCGGCATCGTCTTGCCCGTGGCCACGACGCACCCGCGGATCTTGATCCGGTACTCGTGCGGCCCGATCTGCATGTTGTCCCGGATCCGCACCGGCGGCAGGATGAACCCCAGTTCCGCCGCAAGTTGCCTGCGGATCGCGCTGATCCGGTCCAGCAGGTCGCCCCCCTGGTTCGTATCCACCAGCGCCACGAGCCCGTACCCGACCTCCAGTTCCAGCGTGTCGAGTTTGAGCATCTGCTCCGGCGGCGGCGGCTCCGGCCGCGTGGGCGCCTGCGCCCGCGCCCGCTGCTCGGCTTCCACCTTCGCCCGCCTGCTCGCTCGCTTCATCCACCAGGCCATCCCCGCCAGCACGCCGCCGGTGGCCAGCAGAGGCACCGTCGGCAGCGGCGTCGCCGCCAGCGCGATCAGGAACCCGCCCGTGATCGCCAACCCTGTCGGCTGGCTGATCATCTGCCCCGTGAGTTGTTTGCCCAGGTCCTCCTTCGATCCCGACCGCGTCACGATCAGCGCCGCGGCGATCGCCACGATGAACGCCGGGATCTGCGACGTGAGCCCGTCGCCGATCGTCAGTTTCGTGAACACCTCCGCCGTCTGCCCCGCCGGCCAGCCGCGTTGGAGGACGCCGACGAAGAACCCGCCCAGCACGTTCACGACGGTGATGATCAGCCCCGCGATCGCGTCGCCGCGCACGAACTTCGAGGCGCCGTCCATCGCCCCGAAGAAGTCCGCCTCCTGGTTGATCCGTTCCCGCCGCCGCCGCGCCTCGTCTTCCTTGATGATCCCGGCGTTCAGGTCGGCGTCGATCGCCATCTGCTTGCCGGGCATCGCATCGAGCGTGAACCTCGCGGCGACCTCGCTGATGCGCGTGGCGCCCTTGGTGATCACCACGAACTGCACGATCACCAGAATCGCGAAGATGACGACCCCGACCGCGAGCGACTCCCCCGCCACGAACTGCCCGAACGCGCTGATCACCTCCCCCGCCACCCCCACCGCCTCCTCCGGCGTGGACGCCTCCGCCGAGAGAATCAGCCGCGTGGACGCCACGTTCAGCACCAGCCTCAGCAGCGTCGTCGCCAGCAGCAAGGACGGGAACACGCTGAAGTCCAGCGGCTCCTCCATGTAGATCGTCGTCAGCAGGATCAGAACCGCCAGCGAGATGTTGAAGCAGATCAGCAGGTCCATCGCCCACGGCGGCAGGGGGACCAGGATCACCCCCAGCAGCGCGACGAACCCGAACGGCACGATGAGCCCGCGGTATCTCCCGACCGCATCCAGCCACCGCGGCAACCCTCCCCCCGCCGGCTTCAACGTTGCGCCCTTCGTGCCAGCCACGCCCGCTCCATAGGACCTCTATGACCCATGGGACCTATAGGTCCCATCCCCCTACCGCCTCACCTCTGTGCTCCGCTGCGACCTCTCCTCCGCCTCACGCCGCCCGACCCTCAAGCCGGTACACGTACGCCAGGATCTCCGCCACCGCCTCATAGAACTCCGGCGAGATCTGCCGCCCCACCTCCACCTTCGCGTACAGCGCCCTCGCCAGCGGCGGCTTCTCGACGATCGGCACGCCGTGCGCCGCCGCCAGTTCCCGGATCCGGAACGCCATCCAGTCCGCCCCCTTCGCCACCACCCGCGGCGCCTCCATCGTCGCCGCGTCGTACTTGATCGCGACCGCGAAGTGCGTCGGGTTGGTCACCACCACGTCCGCCCGCGGCACGGCCTGGGCCATCCGCTGCATGATCAGTTTCCGCGCCATCCGCAGCCGGCGTCCCTTGGTCGTCAGGTCCCCTTCCATCGACCGCAGTTCGTCCTTGACCTCCTGCTTGGTCATCTTCAGGTCCTGCGTCAACTGCCACCGCTGGTACCACCAGTCGATCACACCCAGCACCAGCACCAGCGCCAGCAGCCAGATCAGCAGCCGCACGATGATGCCCAGCGCCGTGTGCACCGCCGGCCCCAGTTCCAGCAGCGCCAGCCCCGCGATCGTGGTCGATTCCGACCGCACCACCAGCGACGCCGTCAGCACCACCGCCGCGAGTTTCGCGATCCCGACGGTCGTGCGGATGACGTTGCGCTTGCCGAAGATCTTCTTGAGCCCGCGCTGCGGGCTGAGGTTCTCCAGTTTCGGCCGCAGCGGCTCGGCCGTCAGCAGCGGCCCGACCTGCACGAAGTTCGCCGCGGCGGTGATCACGAACATCAGCAGCACGAACGGCCCCGCGATCCACGCCGCGCTCTTGGCCGCCAGCAGGATCACCCCGCCAAGGTTCTCCGTCCGCACCGCGTCCAGCAGCCCCCCTTCTCCCTCCGCCCCCGCGCCCAGGTGCGCCCGCAGCAGCGTCGCACACCCGGCGACGATCGCCGGCCCCAGCACCGCCAGCAGCGCCAGCCCCCCGATCAGATCGAGCGCCACGCCCAGTTCCGGGCTGCGCGCAACCTGCCCCTTCGCCCGCGCATCGGCGCGACGCTTCGCGGTCGGCAGTTCCGTCTTTTCCCCAAGATCCTCCGCCACAACGACTCCTGCCCCCACCTGCTTCCTGTTTCCTGCTTCCTGTTTCCTCCGCGCCCTACTCCCCCGCTCCCCACATCAGCACCGCTCTCAACCCCCGCTCAACCTCTCCACCCACCGCATCCCCCACCGCGTACAGCGCCGCCACCAGCACCCCCATCCCGATCACGACCTTCACCGCAAACCCGATCGTGAGCACGTTCAGTTGCGGCACGGTCCGCATGATGAAACTCGACGCCAGCGTCTCCACCGTCAGGATGCACAGCACCGGCGCCGACACGCGCAGCGCCAGTTCGAACCCCGACCGCAGCAGCCCGACGACCACCCCCAGCGCCGAGCCCATCTCCGCCCCGAGCATCCCCCCCACCGGCACCCGCTCGTACGTTCGCGCCAGCGTGATCAGCACCACCTCCAGCCCACCCGCGGCGATGAAGATCCCCAGCGCCAGATACATCAGCAACTCCCCCATCACGTCGCTGTCGGTGTCGAAGGTCGGGTTGTACACCGTCGCCAGCCCGAGCCCCAGTTGCTGCCCCATGATGACGCCGGCAACCTGCGCCGCCAGCACCGGGATCGCCGCCATCGCCCCCAGCACCAGCCCGACGAGCACCTCCCCCAGCACGAGCACCCCCATCGTCGCCAGGTCCACCGCTCCCAGCGGCGCCATCCCCGCCCCAAGCAGCGCCGGGTACAGCGCCGCCGCAAGCGCACACGCGAGCAGCGCCCGCGCCTGCACCGGCACCGATGCGCTGCTCAGCAGCGGCGCATACAGAAACACCCCGCCAACCCGCGCCAGCACCAGCAGCCACGCGGCCGCATGCTGCCCCAGCAGGTTCACGAGTGCATCCACGCGCCGGCTCCATCAGCAGACCCCATCTCACCACAGAGAACACGAAGACCACAGAGGTTGAAAGAGCCTGGCTCTCCGTCTCCCGCCCTGTTCTCCCGACCTGCCACTCCACGCCCCCTCTCTTCAAGCCCTGTCTCTCCTGCTTCCTCTTTCCTGCGTCCTACACAAGCGAAAACATCTCGGCCGCAAACTCCAGCATCCACTTCACGATCCAGTGCAGCAGCAGAATGGTCACCAGCACCATCCCCGCGATCTTCGGCACGAACGTGAGCGTCTGCTCCTGAATCGACGTCACCGCCTGCACGATGCTCACCACCAGGCCGATCACCACCCCCGCCGCCAGGATCGGCGCCGCCACCTTCAGCGTCAGGATCAGCGCCGACCGCACCAGTTCCACCGTCGCCTCGTCGTACATCATGCCCCGCCTCCCGCCGCCACCGTCGCGGCCGCATTACCGGTCACGAAACTCGACATCAGGCTCCCCACGATCAACTGCCACCCGTCCACCAGCACGAACAGCAGCAACTTGAACGGCAGGCTGATCAGCACCGGCGGCAGCATCATCATGCCCATGGAGATCAGCAGGCTCGCGATCACCATGTCGATCACCAGGAACGGCAGGTAGATCCGGAACCCCATCAGGAATGCCGTTTTCAACTCGCTCAGCATGTACGCCGGCACGAGCGACAGCATGTCCACGTCCCCCCGCGTCAGTCTCTCCGGCCGGCTCGTGTCCACGCCCCGGTAGTTGAGCACCATGTACAGGCTCGACCAGTTTCCCGTCGCCTCGATCTGGTCAAACATGAAGTCCCGCACCGGCGACTTCGCCCGGTCCCACAGGTCCGTGTACGATGCGACCTCCCCCGCCCGGTACGGCGCCAGCGCCTCGCGGTCGATCCGCTCCAGCGTCGGCGCCATCACCAGCAGCGTCATCACCAGCGCCAGCCCCGTGATCACCTGCGGCGGCGGCAGTTGCTGCGTCCCCATCGCCTGCTTCAGCAGCCCCAGCACCACGATGATGCGCACGAAACATGTGCACATCAGCATGATCGACGGCACCAGCGTCAGCACCGTCAGCAGCACCATCACGCTGATCGCCGCCGAGACGCCCCCCGCCTGGGTGGAAGGCTCGCCCGACACCCCGCCGGTGCGCGGAGGCCCGTTGCGCGGGAGGACCTCTGCGGCGCCGGCGAGCACGCTCACGGGATTCAGCCCTCCCTCACCGAACACCCCCACCTCCACCACCTGCGCCACAGCCGGCGGCGTGGCGGGCGTCACCGGCGGCCCGTACGACTCCTGCGCCGCCGCCGGCGCCGCCAGCGCAAGCCCCACCGCGATCGCCGCCGCAGCACGCCTCACGCCGCCCCTCCCGCGGCCCGGCGCATCACCTCCAACCGCCGCCGGATCGCCTCAACCGCATCGTTCCCTCGCTCACCCCCCCCACTGCTCAGGACCGCAGGCGCCGCACCGATCCGCCGATCATCCCACAACTCCGCGCGGTCCGGAACCTGCGCGGCGGGAACCGTCCCCATCCCCACCGGCCCCAGCGTCACCACCCGCCCCGGATCCGGCTCGTTTGCTTCCTCATCTTCCGGCACATCCTCCCCGTGCCCGTACCCCGCCAGCATCGCGCGGAACCTCGCGCTGAGCGACTCCCCCTCAGCATCCCGCGCCTGCGTCAGGATCGACGCGACCTCTTCCGGATCGGTGATCTCGCACAGCGTCGTCATCCCCCCGCCGCGCGTCGCCCGCCCGGGCGCGACGTGCGATAGCAGCAGCACCCGCCGGTCAACCCGCAGCAGCAGCAACTTCTGCCCCCGCGCGATCGGGTACCTCCCCAGCACCTCGAGGATCCCCGAGGGCGCACTCCCCCCCGCCCCCATCGCCGCCGCGAGCCCCCCCTGCGCCCGCGCGGCCCGCTTCACCACCGCCCCGGCCCCCACGGCCAAGGCCACCACAAATCCGAGTGCCAGCGCTGTCCGCCCCAGCCCGAGCCCGCTGCTCACCTCGGTCGCGCCAACCCCACCCAGCGGCCGCGACTCCGCGGCGCTCGCCGCCCCGCCCCCCAGCGGCCGCGAGTCCGAGTTCTCCCCCGCCACCGCCCCGCCAGCCAGCGCGCACACCACGGCGGCCACAAGCCCCACCCGCCGCGCCACACCACCACGATGCTCCCACCTCGTCCTCATCGCGCCATCCTGGCTCCCACCCCGCCCCCCGGCGGATCCTCCGCCGCGTTCCCGGTGTCCCACGGCCCGCCGCTAGTGACGAGTGCCGAACTCCTCCCCCGCGCCCAGGATCTCGTTGATCCGCACGCAGAAGTTGTCGTTCAGCACGAGCACCTCGCCGCGCGCGACCGGCCGGTCGTTCACGTAGATGTCCACCGGATCCCCCGCGAGTTTGTCCAACTCCACCACCGACCCCTCGCCGAGGCGCAGCACATCCTCCACGAGCATCCTCGTGCGCCCCAGTTCGATCTTCACGTTGAGGTTGACGTCCGCGAGGAGGTCGATCCCCTCGCCGCTGGCCGCGGCCGCGCCGCCGGCGCCCTTCGCCGCGGGAGTGAAGTCGGGCATCGTCAGCGGCTTGGCTCCCGCCTCGGCGCTCTCGCCCGTCTCGGCGCCGGCGCCCGTTTCGGCGCGCAGGTTCGCGGCGGCCTGTTCCGCGGCGCGGAGCGCTTCGCTCGCGATGGCCTCGGCGGCGGTCGCGGGCGGCGGCGTCTCGGCCTGCTGGGCCGGCTGCTGCTGCGGATCGGGAGTGCTGCCGGTCGGCTCACCGGCGGGAGTGGGGTCGTTCGACATCGCGGATCCTCCGCGTCGTCACGATCGGCTCGCTTGGGGGGAGCGGCCGCACTTTTCGCGCCGGGCCGCGCAGCGGCGGCGCGGGCGTCGCGCAAGAGTTGCCGGAGTGCCGGATCAGAAGTCGGCCGGGAAGCCGCGGCACTTGGGGATCAGGACGCGCTCGATCGGGGACTGGCCCTTGTCGCCGATGGGCTCGAAGACCGTCTCGAGGTAGGCGGTGATCTGGCGGTTCAGGGTCTGGCGTTCGGGCTCTTTGAGTTGGGCGTGCTGGGCGCGGCTGATGACCTGGCTGACGCCTTCCCTGATCTCGGCGCTGCGGCGCTCGAGGATCTTCTTCACCGCTTCGGCGTTCTTGTTCTTGACCTGGACGTAGACGGCGGTGTCCCAGATCCAGACGCGGCCGGTCTGGAGGTTCTGGAACTTGTCGTCCACGATGAGCAGTTCCTGGGTCTGCTCGCCTTCGTCCTGCTTGAGGTTGACCTGCTGCTCGGCGGCCTGGCCCTTCTGGGGGCCGCCCATGCCGAGGACGGCGACGAAGACGGCGGCTTCGGCGGCCATGATCCCGGCGATCGCGACCGCGCTCTTGATCGGGAGTTTCTTCCTGGCCGCGCTCTCGGCGGCCGGCGCGGCGGGCTGGGGTTGTGGCTTTTTCTCGGCCATGGTGACACGGTTCTATCGGCCGGGGGGAAGCCGTGGATCACCACGCCGGTGAGGGATGTGGGGAGGCCGATAAGGGCGCGGGGTTATGCGGCCTGGCGGGTGTGCTGGGTGGCGGGTGGGGTCGGCGTGGGTGGGAGGAGGGAGCGGAGGTGTTGTTCGACTTCCCGGGCGCCGGCGCCGGCGGCGATCATGGAGACGCCGCGGATGACGAGGGTGCGGGTGAGGACTTCGGCGGCTTCGCGTTGGGCGAGGGCGTCGGGGGAAGGGGTGCGGAGAGAGAGGAGGGCGAGGCCGAGGAGGAGGGCGGTCATGGCGGCGCCGGCGGCGATGGTCCCGGCACCCCAGACGGCGCCGCCGAGCATGGCGACGCCGGCGACGATGAGGCCGACGCCGGCGAGGGGGGCGGCGCCGCAGTCGCGGAGGGCGGCGGCGGGGCCGCCGCGGGCGCGGCGCTCCAGGTCGCGGTCGAGTTCGCGTTCGAGGGTCTGGCGGACGGTTTCGGGGGAGGCGCCGTCGGCGATGAGGCGGAGGCCGCGGCGGAGGCCGGGGGTTGTGGAGAGGGTGGTGATGGAGGCGGCGCCGGAGCGCTGGGCCTGCTCGGCGCAGCGGACGACCTCGCGGACCACATCTTCGGGTCGGCCCGCGCGGCGGCCTCCCGCCGCGGGCGCGGCCCAGGGCCAGCGCTGGTCGAGGCGGAGGAGGGAAGCGAGGAGGATGGCGCCGCCGCAGGCCGCGACGATGACGGCGATAACGGCGACGATGAGGGGCAGCACGCCCGCCGCGGCGGGAGCGCCCGCGCCGGCGGCGATGGAGGCGGATGCGATGACGATGCCGCGATGGGTCACCTGGGCTCCCCTGCCCCGGGCGCCTCGCCTCGCCCCGGTTCATGGGGGGGACAGGTCGATAACTCGGGGTAGAGGAGGATCGGGTGTCGCGGGGTGGGACTTGAGGGGGCTAGGAGGTGTTGTCGGGGTCGCGGGTGGCCGGGGGGTGGCGGCGGACGGTCTTGTCGGGGGCGTCGCGCCTGGGTTGGCGGCGCGGTTTGTCCACGGATTTGGGTTGGTTGTCGGCTGGGCGGGAGGGGGAGTCGATGGTGAGGACGATGCGGGGGTCGTCGGTGGAGTTGGGGGAGGTGGGAGAGGGGGTGTTGTTGAGAGAGGAAGGAGAGGGAGAGAAAGAGACCCGGGGATTCGACGTAGAGGAGAAGAAGGAGGAAGAGGGGGAAGGGGTCTCATCCCCGGCTTGACTGGGGGGCTCATCCCCCTTCCAGCGGGGGTGTTCGATGATGAAGCCCATGGAGCGGAGTTCGGTGACGACCTCTTCGAGGGAGGGGAGTTCGCGGCGTTTTGGCTCCGGGGGGCTCCAGGGTTGGTGTTGTTGGGGCTGGGGCTCAGGCTGGGAGGGGGTGGTTTCGGGGTGCGGGGTGGTGGGTGAGGGGGTAGGAAGGGTGGACTTGGGGCGGGGGGAGCGGGGAGGGCCGCCGCTGAAGCGGGCGAGGCGGACGAGGAGGTGGGCGGCCTTGCGGCCGGTCTCGCGGGCGCGGGAGCGCTGCTCCAGGGCGCGGACAGAATGGGGGTTCTTGGGGATATGGGCAAGTTCGTCGAGGGTGTCGCGGACGATCTCAACGAGGGTGTTGACGACGGAGGGGAGGGCGTCGGCGACCTGGATGCGGAGCATGCGGGCGAAGGCGCTCTCGAGGGCGTCGAGGCGGGCGGCGATCTCGGGCTGCTGCATCCAGAGGGTCAGGGCCTGAATGGAGGTGTTGTGGCGTTCGGCGACGGAGGCGAGAGAGTGCTCGGGGTCGCCGAGGCAGGAGATGACGTCGGCGATCTGCCGCTCGTCGGTGGGGTTGAAGGGGCCGAGGTGGACGGGTGTTTGGGGCACAGTTGGGGTATTGTGACCATTAGTTCGGTATATATCAAGCCCCTCCTCACAATCGCCGTAAGTGCTTATTGGCACCAGATTTAGCAACCCTACTGAGAGAGTTCACTCCGGCCGGCCCACCTCGTTCCTCACGATTGTGTGTTCGACTGTGCCGCACGCCAGCGAACGGCCGACTTGTTATGTTACGAACGCGGCAACCTCAAGAGAGGGCAACGAACGCATGGATTACAGCAATTGGTCGTTCACCGATGCAAGAGTGACGAGCCTTCTGCTCGACCCCCACAACCCTCGACTGCCGGGACGACACGCCGGAGCAACGCAGCAACAGATTATTGCAGAGCTGATTGAGCACGAGGATGTGCTTGGCTTAGCAAAGCAGATTGCCGATCGCGGCTTCTTTCCAACAGAGGTCTTGGCTGCGGTTGAAGAAGACAGCAAACTCATTGTCGTGGAGGGCAACAGACGCCTTGCCGCCCTCAAACTCTTGAATGACCCAAACATCGCGCCCGAGCGACATCGGAGGCGCTGCCTACTCCTGTCGCAGCGTGTTTCGAAGACCCAGATCTCCAAGGTTCGAGTGTCGGTGGCCCCAAACAGGGACGCCATAGTGCCTCTCCTTTTGGGCCGGCACACTCAGGAAGGCGTGAGGTCGTGGAGCCCTGCAATGCAAGCGCAGTACGTCACGTCACTGGAGGGTGACCTGACGGATGAAGAGTTGATCGAGACGTACGGCCTGACCGCCCAGTCCATTGCAGAGGCTCGGTTGCGTGCCGCCCTGTATGAAATGGCCCTTGCAGTTGACCTTCCTCCCGACGTGAAAGCGAAAGTCAACGACCCTCGCGAGTTCCCGTTGACGAATCTTGAACGAGTTGTCGAGATGAAGGAGGGCCGGCAGTTCCTTGGGGTGACGCTGGATCCCAAGCACGGAGTCCAGGGCGTGGTCCCGAAAGAGGAGTTCGAGAAGGGATTCCGCAAGCTGGTTGCCGACGTTGCGAACGGCGTGGTGACCTCGCGAACAACAAACAAGGGAGAGGAAGTCAGGAGATACTTCGAGACGTATCCCGACGAGTGTCGGCCTAACACCAACCGTCGCGGCTCCTTCCTGCCGAGCGACATCGTGGGCCAAGCAAGCCCTCCAAGCGCAAGCACAAAGCCGCCGGCCACCCCATCGTCTCGCGCTCCTCGCCAAGCAAAGTCCATCCTTGGCCCCGACGTCAAGTGCACCGTGAATGACGCCCGGATTCAGGACATCTTCAAGGAAATAAAAAAGCTCCGCATTGTTGACCACCCCAACGCGTCGGCGTTGATGGTTAGAACTCTGTTGGAGCTAGCCGTGATTCGGTACTTGAAGAAGCGAGGGGAGATCGCCGCAATGAAGGCGGAGATCCAAAAAAAGCAGACCAGCAACATTCCAAGAGACTGGCATCCAGAGTTGCGGCCGATGCTGAAGCGACTCCTCGGCGACCAGACGCTGCCGCTGGACGGGCAGGAACGGCGCGCCTTGCGGAAGTTAGCCGAGGAACGCGACAGTCCCGTCACTCTGGACAGTCTCAACGCATTTGTCCACAGCCCTCTCGATACACCGGTCGAGCGAGAGCTGCGCGCGATTTCGGTTAAACTCAAGCCCCTGTTCGCGATTCTCCTCAACGACAAATGAGCGCAAGGCATGCAGAACGTTACGCCTCTCAGGTATCCCGGCGGCAAGGCAGCTCTCACTGATCTACTCCGACAGATCATCGAACTGAACCGCTTCGGCAACCGCCGATATGTTGAGCCATTCGCAGGCGGCGCGGGTGCCGGTATTGGGCTCCTGCTCTCGGAGGCCGTTGATGGAGTTCTTCTGAACGATCTCGACTACCGCATCTACTGCTTCTGGCACAGCGTAATTAAGCGACCAAACGATCTCAAACGACTGATCGCGTCGACCCCGGTCAACATTCGACAGTGGCGAAAGCAACGGCAGATCTACCGATCTCCGCTTTGTCATACGTGGCTTCACATTGGGTTTGCTACGCTCTACCTTAACCGATGCAACCGCTCCGGCATCATTGGTAACGGAGGACCAATCGGCGGCGTGGACCAGAGTGGCAAATGGAAGATCGACGTACGATTCAACAAAGAGGAACTTCAACGGCGCATCGACCGCATCGCGGAGTACGCCAATCGTATTGAGATCTCGCGCCTCGACGCATTGGAGTGCCTCCAACGAGTGAATAGCTTCGAGGAGATTCGCCCTTCCTTCGTGTACCTGGACCCACCGTATTATCGGAAGGGGCCATACCTATACCTGAACGCCCTAGAGCACGACGACCATGTGCGCCTTGCAGAGTTTCTCCGCACAAAGGCCACATTTCCATGGGTAATGACCTACGACGACACGCCGCAAATACGCGCAATGTACGACTGGTGCAGGGTGACTCGGTACTCCTTGCGGTATTCTGCGCAACGGAAGGGCTTCGGTTCCGAAATCCTAATCAGTCCACCCACTTTGCAGCTTCCTTTGCAGCAGCGAAGCGAATCTGTAAGATGGTCGATTCCAACGCGGCGACGGCTTGTGCGGAGCGGTGTTCCAACCAAGAGAAGACGAGCATGATCTCCTTGCGTGTGGCTCGCTCCGCTCTTACGTCACCGGCGAGGCAGAGCGCAGACAGTCGCAAGTTGTACGAAAGATGCCGGAAGTTTTCCGGGGGTGTCGCCGCGCTCCACCCCCGGCTATTGAAGATGACCCCTTCGGGGTCAAAGAGCGCCGGAGTTCGGAGCTGCCGTTGAAACGGATCGGGGGGTGCGACGAAAGTTCGCTGATGCCAGTGGACCGGCCCGCCGGGCGGTGAGCCCCGCGGGCCGGGAGTTTCCTTTTACGGAGCCGACCGGGGGTTCCGCTTCCGGCTGCGCCGGGGCGCTCCACCCCCGGCTACAGCCCTTGACCCCTCCGGGGTCAAGACGGGACCGCGGGGGCCAAGACGGGACCGGGACTCGCCTCGCCGACCGACCGGCCGGCCCGCACGCCTTTCAGGGCCGCGGCGGGGCTATCTCATCTTTGGGTGGTGGTGATTACCGGCCGACGACGAGGAGTTGCTGGAAGAGTTGGTCGGCGGTGGTGATGACGCGGCTGGAGGCGGAGTAGCCGGTGCTGGCGAGGATGAGGTTGATGAACTCCTGGGAGAGTTCGACGTTGGAGAGTTCGAGGGCGCCGCCGACGATGCGGCCGGTGCCGAGATCCTGGGGGGTGGTGACGACGGGGGCGCCGGAGTTGGGGCCGGCGGCGTACATGTTGCCGCCTTCGTCGATGAGGCCCTCGGGGTTGGAGAAGGCCGCGAGGGCGATCTGGCCGACGACGCGGGAGAGGCCGTTGGTGAAGGCGCCGTAGATGGTGCCGTCCTGGCCGATGGCGTAGGCGGAGAGGGTGCCGAGGGGGGAGCCGTCCTGGTAGGTCGCCGCGAGGCCGGAGGTCTGGGAGGTCAGGGCGGTGACGTTGTCGGAGTCGGAGGCGAAGGAGACGGTGAAACTGAGGGGCTCCTGGGCGCCGGTGCCGGCGCGGTTGATGATGACGGGGATGTCGGGGGAGCCGGTGACCTGGCCGTGGGCGTCGAAGGCGATGGTGCCGGAGCCGAGGAAGAGGCTGAGGTCGGAGTCGGCCTCGGACTCGAGGTGGTAGCGCCAGACGGTGCCGCCCTCGCCCGCGGTGCCGCCGCGGGACTCGAGGGTGAGGACGATGTCCACATCGATGGGTGTGCCGAGGGAGTCGAAGACGACGAAGGTCGTGCGGACGGACTCGCCGTCGGCGGAGGCGGTCTTGTCGGGGGTGAAGGGCTGGCCGAGGGCGTTGCCGCTGCCGCCGGGGCCGCTCATGAGGCGGATGTCGGCGGTGTCGATGGCGATGTCGTTGGCGGCGCCGGTGTTGCCGACGATGGTGATCTGGCCGGTGGCGGGGTCGATGGTGACGCCGGGGGTGGCGCCGTCGGGGTTGGGGCCGGAAGTGGTGTCGATGCCGAGGGCGGCGGTGAGGAAGTCGAGGAGGTCCTGGACGGTGGTGGTGGCGGTGATGTCGAAGGAGGCGGAGGGGAGGACCTTGGAGCCCTTCTCGATGCCGCTGAGGGTGATGGACTGGCCGGCGGCGAAGAGGGCGTTGCCGGGGTTGTTGGAGTCTTCGATGTCGGTGAGGAGCGTCGCGGGGCCGGCGGGGTTGGAGGTGAGGTCGGTGAGGGCCTGGAAGAGGATGGTGGAGCCCTGGGTGGGGACCTGGCCGCCGGCGTTGAGGTTGCCGGTGAAGCGGACGTTGCGGGTGGCCTCGGCGATGGTGAGGGAGCCGATGGGGATGGAGAGTTCCTGGAGGCGGCCGGGGATGATGTTGAAGTTCTGATCGACGCCGAAGCCCATGACGCGCTCGCCGGTGACGGTGACGAGTTGGTTGAGGGCGTTGGGGCGGAAGGCGCCGGCGCGGGTGTAGAGTTGCTGGCCGCCGCGGGAGACGATGAAGAAGCCGTCGCCCTCGATGGCGAGGTCGCGGCCGTCGCCGGTGGCGGAGATGGCGCCGCCGGTGAAGTCGCGCTGGGTGCCGGCGATGCTGACGCCCAGGCCGATCTGGCCGGGGTTGGTGCCGCCGGTGACGGCGGAGGGGCCGGAGCCGAGGGAGAAGGTGCGGGCGAAGGCGGTGGAGAAGAGGAGTCGCGAGGACTTGTAGGCGATGGTGTTGACGTTGGCGATGTTGTTGCCGATGACGTCGAGGTTGCGGGCGTTGGCGGTGAGGCCGGAGAGGCCGGTGAACATCGCGGTGGTGGAGGCCATGGGGGAGTCCTCAGGGGGAAGGCGATGGGGAATGGGCGGTGGGTGATGGAAGGATCACGAAATTGTGCGTTGTTCGGCGAGGAGGTTCAGGAGGTCGGGGTTGGTGGGGAGCGAGGGGCCGGGGGGAGGGAGGGGCTGGTCGTCGGTTGAAGAGCCGGGGACGGTGATCACGCCGTCGATGCCGGTGAGGGCGGCGCCGGTGAGGGAGGCGAGGTCGACGTGACGCGTGATTGTGCGGGTGCGGACGTCGAGGACGAGGGTGAGGCCGTCGATCATCACCAGGGGTGAGGAGAGGCCCTCGGCCTCGGCGCGGTCGGCGGCGAGGGAGAGGCGGGCGAGTTGGTCGTCGGTGAGGTCGAGGTCCAGGCCGCGGGCGAGGGTGACGGGCGTGCCGCTGATGATCTCGCCGGCGGCGGCGCGGGCGAGGAGGTCGGCGAAGGCGCCGGGAGCGGCGGTGGTCGGCGCGGCCTGGGGCTGCGGCTGGGGCGCGGCGGCGGGGCGCGCGGATGGGATGAGGCGCAGGGGGTCGGCCATCAGTCGGGCTCCGACTCGTCGGACGAGGGACGGTTCGGGGGCTGCTGCTGCTGGTCCGGCTGGCGCTGGGTGAAGAGCATCTGGTCGACGCCGCCGAAGGGAACGCGGGCGCCGTTGTCGAGGTTGAGGACGGGGCCGTAGGGGGTGCGGCTGACGGAACGGACGACGCCGACGACGCGGATGTTGGACTCGTCAAGGCCGCTGATGGTGTGGCCCAGGAGGGAGGTGGCGGAGGCGAACTCGCTGCGGGTGATGAGGTCGCTCAGTTTCGAGTGGAGTTCGAGGTCGGACTGAATCGAGCGGAGGGCGGCCATCTGCTCGAGCAGGGCGGTGGAGTCGTTGGGCTTGAGGGGGTCCTGGTTGGAGAGTTCGGTGAACATGATCTTCACGAACTCTTCGCTGGAGAGTTCGCTGAAGGCGTTCGAGCCGCTGGTGAGTTGGGAGGGAGCGCCGAGTGAGGAGATGGCGGACATGGGTCACCTTGTGGTCGGCGTGGTGTGGGGCGTTCTCAGGCGAGGGCGTCGATGCCGAGGAGGAGGGTTTCGTGCAGGGGCCGGTCGCGGGGGATGGTGAGGGGCGGTGGAATGTGGGTGCGGGAGGCGTGGGAAGTGGCGCCCGCGTCGGCGTCCGTGCCGGCGCGGGCGTCGTCGGTGTTGTGGCCGCGGGAGCCGTCCCTGGGATGACGGTCCCCGCGACCGTCGGCGGATCCTCCGCCGGCGTCGTTGTGATGCTGCCGCTCCGCGGCGTGCCGGTCGGGCGAGTCCGACTGCGGCGGCGTCGCGGGGGTGAGTTCGACCGCGAGCCGCTCGATGCTCAGGCCCCGCGCCTCCAGCGCGGAGCGGAGCAACGGCATGGAGGATTCCAGCAAGTCCCGTGCCTGCGCGGTCTGCGTGGCGAAGGAGGCGGAGAGAGCGCCGTCGCGGAGATCGACGCGGATGGTCATCGCGCCGAGGGTCTCGGGCGTGAGGCGCATGGTGATGGTGTCGCTGCCGTCGCCGCCGCGGGAGGCGCTGGCGGCGATGATGCGCGACATCTGCGCGGCGAGCAGATCCTGCTGCGCGGTTGTCGCGGGAGTGGGCGTGGCGGGCGCCGCGGCGTGGTTGAGGAAGGCCTGGCCGTGGCCGGGTTGGCCGCCGGCGCCGGGGTGAGCCGGGACGGTGATGAGGCGCACGACGGGGGACTGTTGGGCCGCGGGGCGCGCCGGTTGGGTGTCGGTGGTGCGCTGGGATGCGTGTGCGCCGGCGTGGGATGTGGATGCGGTGGAGGTTGTAGAGGTGGCGTGCGCGGCGGTTGTTGTGGAGTTGGGATTGGTATGCGGGGTGTCGGGGGATGGGACGGTTGATGTGTTCGTGGTCGTCGGTTGGGTGGCGGGCGCCGGCGGCTGGGTTGGAACGTCAGAAGCCGCGAAGAAGGCAGGTGAGTCCGGCACAGGGGTCGGCGGCGCGGCGTCGTGGCGCGGGGTGGGGAACTGACGCGGGAGGAAATCCAGGAGGGAGCGGCGGCGCGGGAAGTTCGGCTTTGTGCGGACGCGTGTGGGTTGGTCTTCGGGTGTGTCGGTGGTGGATTCCTGCGCGGCGGGTGCGCCCGGAGTGGCCGGCTGCTGAGCGGTTGTTGCGCTGGGCCGGGAAACCACGGTGAGGTTGTTCAGCGCATCGACGGCGAGGGCGACGCGGCTGGTGGGCGCCTCGGCGCGGGGCTGGCGCGCATCGCGCGTGCCTGCCGGGGCGTCCGGTGCATCGTCGGCAGCCTCGGAATCGGAAGCGTCAGACGCGGAGGACTGACCATCCGGCGCAGAGGGGGGCGGCTGGATCGGTAGCGCCGTGGGCTGCGACAGTTGGGTCGGCGGCGACGGCTGAGCCGGCGCATCCGACGGCGGCGGTGGATCAGCGCTCTCGGCATCCTCCGGTGTTTCGGAGGGTTCCGCGCCCGCTGCGGTGTCGGCGCTTGTATCCGCCTCGCGCTTCTCCGTGGGAACCCGAAGCGCAGGAGTCGCGGGCGGGTCTTGCGCGGCGGCGGCATCCGATGCGCGGTCGAGCGTCTCGGCGAACGACAGACCGACATCCGCACCCGCGTCTGGCGCGGAAGCGAGGAGTGCGGCGGGATCGGCGGCGGGGGTTGGGGGGAGTGGCGCGAGGTGGATCATGGAGCCGGAGCCGCGGCGACTCCGACCTGGAGTCCGCGGGTCCGCAGTCGCTCCAGCAAGTCCGCTGCCAGTTCAGGCCGGTCCTTGATGAACTCGGCGATGATCTTGCCGCGGATGCGCTCATCCATCGCGCTGAGATAGGAGACGACCTGCTCGGTCCCCCCCCCACTCGCCTCGCTCTGGTTGAGGAGGGCCTGGAGGACCTCCTTGGCGTCCTTGGGCTTCTGGGCTTCGAGGGTCGCCAGGGCCTTCTTGAACTGGGCAGCGCCCTCGATCTCGGCGAGACGCTTGCGGTAGGCGTCGAACTCGGCCTTCTCGCGGGCCAGCGCGGCGGCATCCTCGGAGAGTTGCTGACGCTCGCGTGCCAGAACGCGGCGGAGGTCCTCCAGTTCACGCTGGCGGCGGAGAGTCTGCTGGAACTGGACGAGATCCGCCTCGTCCTGGCGCTGGATCCGGGCGTCGGCGGGCTCCGGCGGGCGCGCCATGCGCTCCTGCTCCTCGCGGACGGCCTGGTCGGAAGCGAGTTGGATCTTCGCCTGCTCCGCCGCGGCACGCTCCTGGTCGATCGTCGTGGCGAAGATGAGACGGACGCGCTCGAGGCGGTCGCGGTCGAGGCGGTGCGTGGCGTAGAGCCAGGCGACGAAGCCAGCCAGGGCGAGGATGTTGGCGACCGCGACGGTCGAGATGATGAGCCAGAGGGACCTCATGGGGCTTGGACCTCCATGTCAGCGAGCGAGCCGGGAGGATCTTTCACCACGGAGAGCACGGAGAACACGGAGCGGAAGCGGGAAAAAAGGCAGGGACGCAGAGGACACAGAGATTGAGCGCGAAGGTCGCGAAGATCGCAAAGAAGAAAAGAAGCGAAGAGAGAAATCAAAGAGGATGAGAAGCGTGATGTGGGGATGATGCGCATCATTCTGGCTGTTTCTCTGTGCTCTCTCTTCTCTCCGTGGTGAAACTACTCCTCAGACGCGGCCGCGCGGGTGTAGGCGGTGGCGCCGATTTCGTCGAGGTGCATGATTTCGCGGCGGCTTTGCTCCTGCTTCCACTGCTCGTAGGCCCGTTCGCGGAGGAGTTCGACGGCCTTGCGGTCAGCGGAGGCTTTGGCGAGGAGGGCTCGGGCGGCTTCGAGGCGTTTGAGGATGCCGGCGAGTTCGAGGGCGGTGCGGTGGGCCTGGGCGGTGAGGCCCATGAGAGCGCCGGTGTGGGTGCGGAGGGCGGTCATGTTCAGGCCGCGGGACTCGGTCGCCGCGCTGGCGGCGAGCATGGCGCGCTGCTCGGCGCGGGAGGCGGTGATGGTCGCCTGGATGGACCGCAGACGCTCCTCCGCCGCGGCACGCTCGGCCTCGATCGCGGCGACGCGGCGGCGGTGCTCATCCTCCGTGCGCTGACGGAGTTCGAGGACGCGCTGGAGCCTGAAGGTGAAGCGGGGCATGGTCAGGTGGGAAGGGACGGGGGCACGGAGGCACGGAGGCACGAAGAGGAGGACGCGGGGATGGTGCGCGCAGACATGGGGCTATTTACTTGCGTTTGGTGGCGTTCTGGAGGGCGGCGCCGGCTTCGACGGCGGTTTTGATCATCCGGGACTTGGCCTGTTCGAAGGGTTCGGCGTCGCCGGGGTCCTGGCGGAGGAGTTCGATCAGGCGGGGGTGATAGGCCAGGGCGATGTCGGTCTCGGGGCTGGAGCCGCGGGCGTAGGCGCCGATCTGGACGAGGTCCTCGACCTCGCGGTGCAACGCGAGGAGGCGGATGCACTGGCGGCGGGCGGCGATGTGGGTCGCGTCGGTCACCTCATCCGCGACGCGGCTGACGGAGTCGAGAACGTCGATGGCGGGGAAGTGGGCGCGCTGGGCGAGTTTGCGTGAGAGGATGATGTGGCCGTCGAGGATGCCGCGGGCGGCGTCGGCGACGGGCTCGGTCATGTCGTCGCCCTCGACCAGAACCGTGTAGAGGCCCGTCACCGAGCCGCCGGACTCGACCGATCCGGCGCGCTCGAGCAGGCGCGCGAGGAAGGCGAAGACGCTGGGCGTGTAGCCGCGGGTGGCCGGGGGCTCGCCGACGCTGAGGCCGATCTGGCGCTGAGCGTGGGCGAGGCGCGTGACCGAGTCCATCATGAGCAGCACGTGGTCGCCGGCGTCGCGGAAGCCCTCGGCGATGGCGCAGGCGACCAGGGCAGCGCGGACGCGCATCAGCGGGCTCTCGTCGCCGGTGGCGACGACGACGACCGATCGGGCGAGACCCTCTTCGCCGAGGCTCTCCTCGATGAAGTCCTTGACCTCACGGCCGCGCTCGCCGATCAGCGCGACGACGTTGACATCCGACCGGGCGCAGCGGGCGATGGAACCCAGGAGTGTGCTCTTGCCGACCCCGGGGCCGGCGAAGATGCCCAGGCGCTGGCCACGGCCGAGGGTGGTGAACAGGTCGATGGCGCGAACGCCGGTGACCATCGGCTCGCTGATGCGCCGCCGGGCCATGGGGCCCAGGGGCGGGGGCTCCAGGTCGCGGGGGGAGGTGCCGGTGATCGGGCCCTTGCCGTCGATGGGCTGGCCGAGGCCGTTGATCACGCGGCCGCGGAGGGCGCGACCGACGCCGATGGTGGCCGAGGCGTGGCGGCCGACGACGCGGTCGCCGGGGCGGATGCCGGAGCCGGCGAGGTTGCCGAGCGTCATGACGATGGAGTGGCGGGCGTCGAAGCCGACCACCTCGCCGGCGATACGCGCGTCGCCGATCTCCACCAGCGAACCGACCGGGAGGGGCAGGTCGTGAACGAGGACGACCAGGCCGCGCAGCGCCGCGACGCGGCCGCTGATGCGCAGCGGCTGGAGGCGGTCGAGGGTGCGGAGGGCTGGGGAGAGGAGGGACATTGGGGCGGCGAGCAGGTGAACAGGCTGGAATCGTACAGTTTTGTGTGATCTGGCGATTACGCGGGCGGCTCTTGCGTGTCGGGGGATGGGAGGAGGGCTTCGGCGATGCGCTGGAGTTGGAGGTCGATGGAGGCGTTGACCTCGCCGCCGCCGCCGGCTGCTCCCCCACTGCCGTCGTCGCCGCCGCGGGTGCGGGCGACGCAGGAGCCGCGGGGAAGGGTGGGGTCGTCGGTGAGTTCGACGTGGCGCGGGGCGGCGGTGAGCGTGGCCAGGAGTGAGGGGAGGGCCTGCTCGATCGCGGCGCGGTCGTCGGGGTGGACGGCGATGACCAGCGCCGTGGGGCGCGTGATGAGCGCCAGGACGGATTCGAGTTGCGCGGCGGCGACGGCGGGGTCGGTCTCGATCTTGCGCCTGGTGACCTTCTCGGCGATGCGCAGCGCGAGGCGGAGGACGTCGTCGCGGGCCTCGGTGAGTATGCGCTCGCGGTCGGCGACGAAGGCGGCGAGGGCCTGCTCCCAGCCGGCGCGGAGGGCTTCGAGGTCAGCGGCGGTGGACTGCGCGGCCTCGGCTCGGCCTTCTTCCTGGCCGCGGGCGCGTCCCTCTTCGAGGCCGCGGGCGAAACCCTCGGCGTGGCCCTTCTCGGCGGCGCCGGCTATCAGGCGGTCGCGCTCGGCTTCGGCCTCCTTGATGATCTCGGCCGCGCGGCGCTTGGCGTTCTCGATGAGCAGTTGGCCCTGGCGATGAAGGTCGCCGAGGTCGAGCACGATGGCGTCGCGCGTCAGGTCTTTCGCGTTGGCGTGCTTGATCAGGGCCATGGGAAGGCACGAAGGCGCGAAGGCACGGAGGCACGGAGGCCGGGGCGCGCGGCGGTGTCGCGTCGGTGGACTGCGTGCGCGCGCGGCGTTATACCTCCGTGCCTGTTCATCAGACGATGAGTTCTGATTCGCCGCCGCGGCCGGCGATGATGATCTCGCCGGCGTCCTCGAGGCGGCGGACGATGTCCACGATGCGCTGCTGGGCGGCCTCGACGTCGCTGACGCGGACCGGGCCCATGTACTGCATGTCCTCCTTGATGAGCGAGGCGGCGCGCTCGGACATGTTGGAGAAGATCTTCTGCTGGAGTTCGGTGGAGGCCGTCTTGAGGGCCAGGGCGAGTTCGTCGTTGTCCACTTCCTTGAGGATGGTCTGGATGCCCTTGTCGTCCACGAGGCGGATGTCCTCGAAGACGAACATGAGGCGGCGGATCTCCTCGACCAGTTCGGGGTCCTCGGCCTCGAGGCCCTCCATGATGGCCTTCTCGGTGGCGCGGTCGGCGAGATTGAGGATCTCGGCGACGGTGGGGATGCCGCCGGCCTTCTCCATGGACTGCATGAGCATCATGGACAGACGGCTCTCGAGGCCCTTCTCGACTTCGCGGATGACCTCGGGGTTGGTCTGCTCCATGTTGGCGATGCGCTTGATGACCTCGATCTGCTTCTGCATCGGCAGGCCGGAGAGGATCTCGGCGGCCTTGTGGTGCGGGAGGTGGCAGACGATCAGGGCGATGGTCTGGGGGTGCTCGTCCTGGATGAAGGTGAGGAGGTTTTCGCTCTCGGCTTTCTGGAGGAAGGAGAAGGGGGTCTTCTGGACCTGGGTCTGGATCTGCTGGAGGACGCGGTCGGCCGCGCCGGGTTCGAGGGACTGCTTGAGGAGTTCCTTGGCGTATTCGAGGCCGCCCTCGTTGACGTACTGGGAGGCGATGGAGATGGAGTAGAACTCCTCGACGACGCCGGTGCGGAGTTCATCGGGGACGCGGCCGAGGGAGGCGAGTTCGCGGGTGACCTCCTCGATGGCCTCGGGGCTGAGTTTCTTGAGCAGTTCGCCCGCGACGGGGGCGTCGAGGGTCATGAGGAGGATGGCGGCCTTCGTGAGGCCGGGGAGTTCGGCGGCGGTGGCGGGGAGTTTTTCGTTGGGCTTGCGGGGCATGGGAGGGGTCAGGACTGAGGACTGAGGACTTCGTTTTGAGTTTTGGAGGTTGGGCGTGCTTTCAAGCGCTTGTGACCAAGTCCTTCGTCCTCAGTCCTTCGTACTTTTTCTCACGATTCCGTCGATACCCAGCGGTTGAACAGGGTCGCCGCGTGGGTGGGGTCCTTCTTGATGAGTTCGGAGACCTGCTCGAGCATCTTCTTGCTGCGGAGCGAGGAGTCGTCGATCTCGATACCTTCGATGGCGGTGTCGCCCTCGGCGGCTTCGCCGACGATGTCGAGGCTGGCGGCGATCGGGGGTGGGATGCCGGTGAGTTCCTCGGGCGTGGGGAGCGGCTCGGGGCGGGCGGCCTTGCGGACCATCAGGACCATCATGCCCAGGGCGATGACCGCGAGGACGCTGAGGGCGACGGTCTTGATCAGGGCGCTGCCGGCGCGGACGCCGGTCCAGGAGGCGATCGTGCCCAGCGCGCCCGAGGCGCTGCCGAGGAGGCCGCCGCCGGCGGTGTCGGGGATGAGGCCGGAGCCCAGACCGGGGACGGCGACGGGGATCATCGAGACGACAACGGTGCCGGCGACGACGCCGCCGGAGGCGCCGTCGGGGCTTTCGGTCGCGGCGGTCTCGACGAGGGGTTGGAGGGCGCGGGTGAGGCGCTCTTCCTCGGCTTTCCAGGCCTCGAGGACTTCGGCTTCGGTGAGCGGGGCGTCGGCGTTGGCTCCCGCGCCGCCCGGCCCGCCCGCGGCGCGGCGCTGGCGGGCGAGTTGCTCCGCCCAGGTTCGTGGGACGCTGACGGTGGCGTTGATCTTGGTGGGGCGGCCCTTGGGGTCGAAGGTGACGTCGGTGCGGGTGCCGACGGCGTTTTCGAAGGTGGTCTCGGTGTGCTCCTCGCTCAGGCCGGTCGCGGGGCCGGCGGTGGAGCGGGAGATGTCCATCGCGGTGTTGGGGCGGACGCCGGGCTCGATGCCGGCGGTGGCGGTGGTCTGGGTGGTGGTGGAGGTGGTCTCGCTGGCGATGAGGGACTCGGTGCCCTGGCCGCGGGGAAGGACCTTGTGGGTGCGGCTCTCGCGGCGGGAGAGGTCCACCTGGGCGTTGACGGTGACGATGACGCCGTCGATGTAGCGCAGGGCGTCGGCGAGTTTGTCCTGGACGCGCTGCTCGACCTTGATGACGTGCTCGAGGTAGGTCGAGGCGCCGGCGGCGAGGTCGTCCTCGGACTGGGCGCGGTAGCGGCGGCCCTTGGCGGAGTCGATGATGCGGACGTCGGCGGGGTCGAGGCCGGCGGTGGCGCCGGCGACGAGGTCGGCGAGGGAGTTGACGGTCTCCTGCGAGAGCGTGACGCCGGGGCGGGTGTGGACGGTGACGTTGGCGGTGGGCTTGCGCGCGGCGGCGCCCAGGCCGCGGGGCTCGGGGGAGGAGATGAAGACGGAGGCGTGGTCGATGCCGGGGAAGTTGGAGACGACCAGGGCCAGTTCGTTCATCAGCGCCTGGGAGGCGAGTTGGTCGAGTTGGCTGCGGGGCATCATCCAGTGCTGCTTGTCGGCGAGGTTGCGGAAGAGGAGTTGGGTGTCGGAGGGGAGTTTGCGGCCCTGCTGGAGTTGGGCGAGGGCGGCGTGCTTGCTCTCGGCGGGGACCATGACCTTGCCGCCGCTATCGACGACGCGGATGCCGACGGACTGGAGGTAAGCGACGGCCTGGGTGCGCTCCTCGGGCGTGGAGCCGGGGAGGAGTTCGACCATCTCGGCGCGACCGGCGTAGAGGGAGACCAGCAGGAGGGTCATCGCCGCGACGACGGCGAGGGAGCCGATCGCCAGTTTCTGGCTGACGGTCAGGCGCGCGGCCTGCGTCTGGATCGTCGCGAAGATGCGGCGGAACTGGTCCACGGGCGAGGCCTCCCTGCCTCGGTGCGTCGGCGGTCGCTCGACGCGGCGCGCTCCGCGCGCGGCGGTGAGCCGGCCCGGGACGGGCCGCTCAGGCCGTTACTTCGGCAGGGTCGGTTGGTGCGCTTGAAACGCGGGCTTCGCGCAAGAACTGCGGGCTCGCGGGCGATGTTTGCCGCTCGACTGGCCGCGGAGCGACGGGCCCCCCTTCGGGGTCAGACGCGGATCTGCTTGATCTCCTCGTAGGCAGCCTGGACCTTGTTGCGCACGGCGAGGAGGGTCTTGAAGGCGAGGTCGGCCTTCTGGGTGGCGAGGAGGACGCCTTCGAGGTCGTCGCGCTTGCCGGTCTGGAGGTCCTCGATGGCGGTCGTGGCCTCCTGCTGGAGGCGGTTGACCTGCTCGAGGTTCTTCAGGAGAACATCCTTGAAAGACGGACCGCCGGGCTGGGGCTTGTCCTGGGGGCGCTGGATCGGCGTGTTGTGCACGCCGCCGGCGCCGCCGATGAGTCCAAGGGGATCGGTCATGACATGCGCTCTCCCGGCAGGTCTTACGCGATGAGGCGCAGGGCCTGCGCGGTCATCTGCTTGATCGCCTCGGCGGCGGCGACGTTGGCCTCGTAGGCGCGAGCCGCCTCGATGGCGTTGATCTGTTCGACGACGGGGTTCACGTTGGTCGCGGCGACGTAGCCCTTGTAGGGACCGTCCTTGTAGGCGTACGGGCTGTCGGGGTCGTACTCGCGGGGCTGGGCCGGAGTGGGATCAAGGGTGATGGAGGCGACGTGGACGCCCAGCCCCCTCCCCCGCGCCACCTTGGCCGCGGGATCGCCGGGGGCCAAAGCCGCGATACGTCGCTGGTACGGAGCGACGTTGCCGCTGGCGTCCAGAAGGGTGTTCTGGTTGGCGATGTTGGCGGCGATGACCTCCAGGCGGGTCCGCTGGGCGATCATGCCGGAGGTGGAGATGTCGAGAGCGCCGTACATTGGGGGAGGAAACAGGAACGGGAAACAGCAAGCAGGAAACAGAAAATGGTCAGATCACTCGCTCGGCGACGGCCGAGTTGAGGAGTTGGTAGCGGGACCTCAGCAAGTCGCTTGCCACTCGGAAGGCGGCGGCGTTCTCCACCAGATCCTGCATCGTGCGCTCGAGGTCGCGGTTGTTGCGGTCGTGGAAGAGGATGTTTGCGCTGGGGGTGCGCGGACTTAGCCGCAGGGCGCCGTCGGGGGCGACCTCGACCTCCGGGTTCCGGCCCATCTGAAGCGGGGCGCCGGGGGCCGTGCGGCCGGCACGGCGGGCCTCCACGGCCTCGCGAAGGGACTTCTGGAAGGCCGGGACGGAGACGTCCAGAGGACGGAAGTCGGGGGTGCTCAGGTTGGCGATGTTGTGCGCGATGAGACGCTGACGCTGGGCCGCGAAGCGCATGGTGGCCTCGAGGACGGGAATGGCGCCGGCGTTAGTCAGGTCGGAGATGAACACGGGAGGAGAGGGAGCAAAGGAGGGGCCAGGGGGACAGTGGAAAGTGGAGAGCGGAAAAGTGGAAATGGGATCTAGAGGGACGGCTCGACGAGTTTGGCTTCCTTCCACTTCTTGAGTTTGAGGCCGAGGGTCCGGACGCCGATGCCGAGGGCCTGAGCGGCGCGCTGGCGGTGGCCGCGGAACTGGTGGAGGGTGAGGACGATCGCCTCTCGCTCGATCTCCTCCAGTTGGCGGCCCAGGACGGGGATGAGGCCGAGAGCGCCCGAGGAGCCGCCGCCGGCGCCCGCCACGCCTGCGGGTGCCTTGGCCTCGACGAGCACCGAGCCATTCGCGCCGGCGGGCGCCGCCGCCGCGGCTGGAGCGCCGGGGACGGCCGAGCCGGTGAGCCACGGCTCGATCAGTTCGCGGGTGATCGTCTGGTCGCGGCAGAGGACGGCGGCACGTTCGCAGATGTTCTGGAGTTCACGGACGTTGCCGGGCCACGGGTAGGCGGTCATAGCGGCGATCGCCCCCTCGTCGAGGCGGCGCGGCCCGCCGCCGTGGCCCGCCTCGCGCTCGGCGATCATGCGGAGGAAGTGCTCGGCCAGCAGCGGGATGTCTTCGGGGCGGTCGCGCAGCGGCGGGAGGTGGATCGGAAGGACGTTGAGGCGGAAGAACAGGTCCTGGCGGAACTCGCCGCGCGAGACCGCCTTGGGCAGGTCGCGGTTGCTGGTGGCGATGATGCGGACATCGACGCCGATGGAGAGGCTGGAGCCGACGCGCTCGAAGGCCCGCTCCTGGAGAACGCGGAGCAGTTTGGCCTGGACGCGGGTGGAGACCTCGCTGATCTCGTCGAGCAGGAGCGTGCCGCGGTCGGCGAGTTCGAAGCGGCCCTTGCGGAGTTTCTCCGCGCCGGTGAACGCGCCGCGCTCGTGGCCGAAGAGTTCGCTCTCCAGCAGCGACTCACTGAGCGCAGCGCAGTTGACGGCGAGGAAGGGCTCGTTCTTGCGCGGGCTCATCTCGTGGACGGCGCGGGCGACGACCTCCTTGCCGGTGCCGCTCTCGCCGTAGACCAGGACGGTGCCGGCGGACTCGGCGACGGCCATCACCTGCTCGCGGACGCGGCGCATCGCGGCGGACTGGCCGACGAGGCGGTCCAGACCGCGGAGCCCCCCCTGCCCGCCGCCGCTGGCGGCGCCGCCGCGCTCGCCGATCTCGCGGCGGAGCAGCGCGTTCTCGCGGACGAGGCGGCCGTGCTCGATGCCGCGCTTGACGGCGACGACCAGTTCGTCGCCCTCGAAGGGCTTGGTGAGGTAGTCGTACGCGCCGAGTTTGATGGCGCGGACGGCGGTGTCCACCGCGCCGTAGGCGGTCATGACGATGACGGGGAGGTCGTCGTCGATCTCGCGGATCTTCTCGACCAGTTCGAGGCCGGTCATGCCGGGCATACGGAGGTCGGTGACGACGGCGTCGGGCCGGCGCCGGGCGATCATCTCAAGAGCGGCGGCGCCGTCGGAGGCGGTGACCACACCGAGCCCCGCACGCTGCAGGGTCGCCCCGACGCTGTCGCGCATCAGTTCCTTGTCGTCAACAACCAGAACCGTTCCCATCCATGCCTCCTCCCCCCCACCCTGCCTCCATGCCCCCCGCTCCCGACTCCCTCGGTCGTTCAGTTCTCACCACAGAGACACAGAGAGCACAAAGAGACCGGGGATTGGCGGTCGGCCATCCCGCGCCTCTCGTGGGGTCGTGCGCCCAACCGAACTCGTGCCTCAAGACCCATCCGTTCCTTTCTCTGTGTCCTTTGTGCCTCTGTGGTGAACCTTCTCTTTGAGATCAATCAACCGCCTCATCCGCCGGCGGGGCCTCGACCGGGAGCAGGAGTTCGACGACTGCGCCGCCCTCCTCGTGGTTGCGGACGTTCACCCGGCCGCCGTGGGCGTCCACGATCCTGTGGACGATGGCGAGGCCCAGGCCGGTGCCCGTAGCGCGGGTGGTGAAGAACGGGTTGAACATGCGTGCGCGGACCTCGGCGGGGATACCGGGCCCGGTGTCGCGGACGATCAGGGCGGCCATCGTGACCGCGCTCCCCGCGCCCGCCGCGCCGGGGGTGCGGACGCGGCGCACTTCCGCGCCGAGCGTGAGTTCGCGCCGGCCCGTCGGCTGGGCGGCCATCGCCTGCACGGCGTTGCGGATGATGTTGACCAGGGCGCGGTGGACCAGACCGGTGTCGCACTCCAGTTCGACCTCGGCGGTCTCCAGATCGGCGCGGATGACGGTGACGCCCGCCGCGGGCCACTCGACGTCGGCCTGGACCTCGCGCAGCGCGCGGCCGAGGAGTTCGGATGCGACGGCCTCGGTGCGGCCCAGACGCATCTCGCGGGCGAACGCGAGCACGTCGCACACGACGGCGTCCAGGCCGCGGACGGAGGCGAGGATCTTGCCCGCCGTCTCGCGCTCGCGCGGGCGCTCGGCGAGTTCCTGCTCGAGGATGCGGGCGTAGAGGCCGATCGACGCGAGCGGGTTGCGGACCTCGTGGGCGATGCCGGCGGCCATCTCGCCCAGGGCGGCGAGGCGGCGGGAGCGCTCGATCTGCTCGTTGGCCTCGCGGAGTTCCTCCTTGAGGCGACGGACCTCGCCGCGGAGGGCCTCGTGCGTGGCCTCAAGCCGCGCGGTGACCTCGCTGAAGGCGCTGAGCAGTTGCGCGAGGTCGCCCTCGGTCAGCGGACCGTGCGCGGGCGGAGCGGAAACGGGCTGGTTGGCCAGAGCGGTCACGGTGTCAGCCTCGGCGGTCCTCGTACTGCGGCTCGATGTGGCGGTTGGCGGCCAGCGGCCCCGCGGCGCCGCCGGAGTACGCGGCGACGGCGCCGCGTCCGCGGCTGATGCCCGCCAGTTCACGAGAGATCGCGGCGCGGCGCTCCTCAAGGCGGAGGCGCGCCGACTCGTCCCGGCGGCCGATCCCCTCGACGAGCCGGCCGATCTCCTCGACGAAGCCGGTGATGCGGTCGCGCTGCTCGGCGGGGAGGCGCGAGCCTTCGGCCTCCCACACGGCCTTGAGCGGTTCGAGTTCGGCGCTCAGCGCGGTCAGTTCGTCCACGACGGTCTGACGCTCGCCCAGGAGGCCCAGGAGGGCATCCGTGTCGTCGGCGGCGACCAGTTCGCTCTGGCGGACGCTCATGGCGTCGAGGCTCAGGCACAGGTCGCGCTGGCGCTCGAGGATGCGGGCCAGGCGCGGCGCCCAGAGGGCGGGAGACGGGATCGGGGATGGTGTCGAGGCGGCGCCGCTCACGCGGGTTCCTTTCGGTCGGTGCTGCTTACTGCGGCCCCACGGCGGCTCGCTGCTCAAGTTGGGCGCTGGCGTCGAGCCAGCGTTCCCAGTGGCGGCGCTCCATGGGGAGATTCGGGTCGTTCCACACGGTTGGGGGGAGGTCTTCGAGTTGCTGGCGGGCGCGGGCGTTGGCGGCCCGGGCGTCATCAAAGCGGCCAAGGGCGACGTAGGCGCTGGCGATCTGCACCAGCGCGACGAGGCAGGCGGGGTCGTCGGCGTACTTCTGGCGGGCGGACTCGTAGTACTCGATCGCGCGGGTGTACTCGGACGGGTCGTAGTCGCCCAGGTCGAAAGCGACGTCGCCGAGGTAGAAGCAGGCGTTGCGGAGGTGGATGCGCTCAAGGCGGCTGAGAGTCTGCGGGTCGCGCGATTCGAGATTGCGGCGCACGCGGCCGAAGAGGTCCATCGCGGCGGCGAGGCGGTCGCGGCGCTCGTTGCGACGGGCCTCCTTCTCGGACTGCGGCATCGCCTCCTGCTCGATCTCGCGGCCCATCTCGGCGGCGGAGAGGCGGTAGGAGTCGGCGAGCATGTAGAGGATGGCGTCGGCGTCCGGATCGTCCGGGTAGCGATCGGCGGCCTGCTGAAGCAGGGCGATGGCACCCTCGGCGCCGCCGTACTGGGCGCGGGCGTAACGGAGGCGGCCGAGTTCGACGAGAGCGTCGCGGAACTCAATGGCCTGGCTGGAGAGAGTGCGCCCGCCGACGGCGGCGCGGAGAAGGTCCTCGGCCTCGGCGTCGTTGACCTCGTCGTCGTCGTCGAGGAGGCACTGGGCCAGCGGGACGATGCTCTTGTCGCCCCAGGGGTCACCCGCGCCGGAGCCGCTGGGGCTCGGGCGAAGGCGGGCGTCCACAAGCACACGGTAATGAGCGGCGGCCGCGGAGAACTGCCGCTCGGCCTGGAAGACGCGGGCGAGACGCCAGCGGGCCTCGCTGCGGCGAGGATCGGTGTCGGGGGCCTGGTCGAGGTAGTCGGAGAAGGCGCGCTGGGCGGCCTCGGCATCGCCGGCGAGGTCGGCGCAGTCGGCGGCCTCCCAGAGGCTGGTGACGAAGCGGACGCTGTCGCCGCCGCGGACGAGTTGGGCGTGGGAGCGGAACGCCTGCGAGGCGGCGAGGAAGTTCTTCTTGATCTCCTCGCGCGTGACGGGGTCGGCGCGGTCGAGCCACGAGAGGCCCGCGGCGTCCGCCTTCGCGGCGGCGAGCCGCTCCTCGGCGAGGCGGCGGCAGGCGCGGCCCTTGATGGCGAGAACTTCCTCGGGGACCTCGCCCTCGACGTCGAGGGACTCGGCGTGCGTGGCGTAATCAACGGCGGCGCCCGTGCGGCCGCGGTCCATGGCGCGGCGGGCGGCGGAGAGAAGGGCCTCGCGGACGGCGTCCTTGGAGACCGCGGAGCCGGCTCGGCCGGAGCGGACGTCGTCGAGGACCATGGCGAAGAGTTCGGCCGCGCGGCGGTCGCTGCCGCCGGCGCCGCCGCTGTCCTGCTCCTGCGCGAGAGCAGCCTCGACGCGGGCCAGGCCGAAGCGGGCCGCGGCGGCGTGCACAGAGTTGGGGTACTCGGTCAGGACTTCCTCGTAGCGCTCGCGAGCGGCGGTCAGGCCGCTGGAGCCGTCGAGGTCGGCGGGCTCTCGCTCGTGGAGGTTGCCCATCAGCACGGCGATCTCGGCGCGGAGGGGGCTGAGTTTGTCGGCCAGGTTCGCGGCGAGGTCGAGTTCGCGCCGGGCTCGCTCGAGGTTGCCCTGGGCGAGGTAGGCGCGGGCGAGCATGGCGCGAAGTTCGGCGCGGCGGTCCGTCGAGGCGTCGCCGACCTGCGGGATCTCGCGGACCAGTCGGTCCACGGCGGCGTCGGGGTGGCCGGAAGCGATCTGGAGCTCGGCTTGCCGCGCGATGGCCCACGCGCGGTCATCGGGAGGGAGGCCGCGCTGGCTGAGCATCTCGTCGAGAAGGCTGAGGCCGGCGGTGGGTCGGCCGCGCGGAGCGCCGCGAGCGACCATGCCGGCGGCGATCTCGTGCTCGATGATCTGCGTCACCAGGCGCCGGCGGAGGTCGGCGCTGGAGTCGGGGAGCGAGCGCACACGCTCGGCGGCGGGGGCGATGTCGCCCAGGGCGATCTGCGAGCGGGCGAGTTGGTAGACCTCGATGGGGGTGAGTTGGGCGCCGAGTTGCTCGGCGCGGTGGTAGTCCTCGACGATGGCCTTGTTGTTGGCGGCGAGGTCCTGGCCGATGGTCTGCTGGCCGATGAACAGGGCGCGGGCGCGGAGGCGGAAGAGTTCGGCGCGATCGGCGGCGCGGCCTTCCTGCGCGGCCTTGAGGCCGGGGCCGTTGAGCAGCGCGAGGGCCTCTTCGTGCTTGTGCTGGTCGAGGAGGGCGCGGGCCTCGGCGAGAGGCCTTTCGGCGGGGGAAGACTGCTGGAGGGCGCGGGCGATAACGCCGGCGATCAGCAGGAGCAGGCCGACGGCCAGACCGGCGATGGGGAGCAGAGCCCGCCACGAAGGGCGCGGGCCGTCGCTGCCGCGAAGCGGATGCACTGAGGAATCGGCGTGCTGGATCGGCGTCTCCGCCACCGCGGCGCCCCTGGGTGGACCCCGCGCGCCTCCTGCGCGCGGCCCCCCGGCCCCCGGAAACGGTCATGAACACAGCACGGCGGCCGCCCGCAAGGCGGCCGAGCGCAGCACTTATCGGGCGACCGGTGGCCGCCGCTTGACCGAACCTGCGCTTGTTGCGCAATCCGTGCCCGATCCGGCCCGAGTGCGGTCATTCGGGGGAGTCGGCCTCGGGGTCGCGGCGGACGACGACGGCGGTGCCGGCGAGGAGGTCGCCGGGGTGGCGGCCGGCGGGGTCCACGAAGAGCCAGATGGCCAGGGGCGGGAGGGCCCAGCGGACGAGGTTGCGGAGGGCGGCCTGCGCGAAGGTTGGGGGCTCGGCCGCCGCGCGGCGGGGCGCCGCGAGGGGAACGCCGGTATCGGCGGGGGCGGGGCGCGGGACGCGGATGACCTCGCAGCCGGCGAGGGCCTTGCCGATCGAGCGGCCGAAGAGGTACTCGGCGGTGGTGGTGTGGGCCCAGGTGACGACGAGGGCCAGGCCGAGAGCGGCGAGTTCGCGCCCGCCGCCGTCGCCGGCGCCGGTGGCGCCGAAGAGGGCGGGGCCGAGGAGTTCGTTGGTCGGCACGTCCATCATCCACGCGCCGGCGACCAGGCCCAGAAGGAGGTCGGCCATCCCGGCGGCGATGCGGCGGCCGGGCTCGGCGATGGTCACGCCGGCAGGGAGCGGCGGGGGGCGCCGGCCCTCGGGGCGGAGGATGAACAGCAGGACCGTGACCATCACAAGAATGAGTGCGACGGCCAGGAGGCGGAACTGCTGGCTGGCGACCAGCGAGGGACCGGTGGCGGCGCCGTCGTAGAGCGTGCGGCCGGTGAGGGCAGAGACTTCGCGGAGGCGCAAGGGGGCCGCTGGACGGCCGCTGGCAGGGGCGGGTGTTGTGGACGAGGATGCGACGTCGGGGTCGAGCCAGAGGAGGGCGAGTTCGCCGGCGGCATCGAGGGGGATGGGTTGGGCGTTGGAGGGGACGCCGTCGAGCGTGGCGGCGTGGAAGACGCCGCCGCCGGGGCCGGGACGGATGAGGTCGATGGCGAGGCGGCCGGCATCGTCGGCGCGGAGGCGCATGAGGCGGCCACCGACGGCGAGGATTGTGCCGCCCGCCGGGGCGTCGCCCCAGCGCAGGTCGTGGCGGCGCCAGAGGGAGGCAACGTCGGCCTCCGGGCCGGAGAGAGCCGCGGGGGCGAAGGTGCGGATCTCCCACATCGCGGCGCGGGGGCCGGTGGAGGTGATGAGGATCAGGCCGGTCTCGTCGCCGACCAGGGCCGGATCGGGGCCGAGGTCACGCACACATTCGGTTGGGATAGGAATGTCGATCCACCGGGCGCCGTCGAGGGCGAGCAGTTGCCACGGCGACTCGCCGGACGAGCCGGGGCGGTGGAGGAGGGCGGCGGGTCCGGTGGCGGAGGCGGCGAAGGCCGCGAGGGCGGCGTCGCCGGGGAGCGCGGGGAGGACGCGCAGGCGGCCCGGAGGCTGGGTCTCCCAGATGCCGGCGACGATGCGCTCCGCGCTGGCCATCATCACGCGGCGGAGGGCGGTCGGATCGGTCGCGGGATAGCGCGGGAAGACGAGGTAGACGCGGTTGTCCCACGACGCGAGGGCCTCCGGGGCCTCGGCGAGCCACGCGGCGGTGCGGACCGTCCCGCGCGGCACCCCTCCCCCCGCGCCGCTCCCCCCACTCCCCACCCCCGGGCTCCGACCGCCGGGCTCCGCGCCCGTGCGCGGCGGGAGGTGGACCAGGGTGGGCTTCTGGTTCGGGCCGGTCGGGATGATGCCCCAGCCGTGGGCCTCGCGGTAGGTGACCGGAGGCTGCGCGTCCGCCTGCCGGGCAAGAGCGCGCGCGGCGGGGAGGGCCAAGGCCAGCACAAGCAGGATGAGCAGCACGCCGAGCGGACGCCGCGGCGCGGGGAGGCGCTGGTGCATTGCCGTGGATGGTAGAGGCAACCGGCCGCTACCGGGCGGGGCCGGGGGGCAAGGCCGGAGCCATGGCCTGCTCGGTGTCGAGGTCAACGGTGCGCTCGACGCCCATGACGCGGCGGAGGGTGTCGAACTCGAACGCGTCGGTGCTGATGCGCCGGGCGCCGTCGGAGGGGGCGTCCATCGTCAGACGCACCTCGATGCCGCTCTCGGGCTCGAGGACGTTGATGCGGGTGGCGATGCGCGGGCCGACGGCCAGATTGGCGACCTCGGCGTGGTCGTACTCGTCCAGGTCGGCGACGAGCGTGAGCCGGCGGCCCGAGTCGAAGAGTTCGATCTTCCGCGGCTCGTACGACTGCGGGTCGAGCCAGAGGCGCTGGTACCCCTCGTCGCGGATCCGCGTCGTCACGCCCAGCAGCGTGCCATCACTGGACCACTGCGTCGCGCCGACAGCCGGGGGCTCTGGGAGGGGAACGATGCCCAGCACCCGGATCAAATCCAGCGGATGGATCGTGATCCCGACGCGGCGGCGGGCGTTGTCGAAGTTGTCGAACCGCCCGATGTACGCGGTGCGTTCCTCGCGCAGGTCGAACCACCAGTACCGCTCGCCGTCGCCGCCGAACCAGAAGACGCGGTGGCCCGCCTTGCCGAGGCTCATCGCGAGGTGGTCGGGGAGGACGACCTGGATCGTCCCCTCGGCCTGGTCCACCTGGCGGTCGCCGTTCTCATCGATGTACGTGATGCGCGAGACGTGATGAGCGAAGAGGCTCTTGAGCGGCGCAACGCGCGCGTTGTACGCCGCGGCGACGTCGGCGTACGAAGGAAGCGGCCGCGTGATCGGCGCGGTCGGGGTGCGGGCCTCATCCTCCGGCAGGCCGGGAGAGGTGCAGGCGGTCAGCGCAAGGGGAAGCACGAGCGCGAGAGCCGCGGCGAGTCTGTGCGTGCGGGCTCGGCTCGGCATGCGGTGTCCCTCGCGTGGTGTGTCTGTCTAGCGCTCGGGAGACGCGGCGGGTTCATCGCCGGTAATGGCCTTCATCTGCTCGATGACCGCGGCGATCGTCTCCTCGTCCAGCGCGGGATCGGTCACCTCAACCAGCGGCGGGCCCTTGGGCGGGCGCTCGACGCCGCGCTCGCGCACGAGCAGCCGCCCCGGCTCGCTGCTCTCGAGGGCCAGCACGCGGCGGCGGATCAGCAGCAGCGCCAGCACGAAGCGGAAGGCGACCTTCCGCGGGTCGGTCTCCTCGGCCAGTTGCTCGAAGAGGTCCAGCAGCGACTCATCATCCGCCAGCACACGCCGCGGCGCGTTGGGGGCGGCCATGACGGCGCGCCACGAGGCGAAGAGCCGGCGGCCCGCCGCCGCGTCGGGGCGAGCGCCGGAGTTCCACGCCTCGAGCGAGTAGTCCTCGCGCTCCAGGTCATCGACCCCCTCGGGCTCGACGAGCGCGGCGATGTACGTCTCCCCAACGCCGATCTGCCGGCCGGTGGCGCGGCAGACGCCGGTGGGATGGGCAATGTGAAACGTGGGTTTCCCAAGAGCGGCCATGGCGCGGCAGTGTAGGGGCGGGGAGGAAAGAGGAAACAGGAAGCGGGAAACAGACAGCGGGGATGGCTCCCGACGTGAAATCTGTTTCCTTCTTCCTCTTTCCTTCTTCCTCCCCTAGCAACTCACCTGAAACGAGCGCTGGCTCGTGCCGCCGGGGCCGATCATGAAGTGGATCGTCTTGCCGCACTTGGGGCAGCGGCCGTCGTAGCCGGTGCCGGCGCGGTTGCGGTAGGCGCGGGTGTACGCCCCGGCGCAGGTGAACCACAGGGAAAGCCAGGGACGCCCCCCCCCTCCCCCATCACCCCGTCCCCCACCACCGCCTTCCCCACCCTCCCCCGGCGCGCCGGACGCACCGGCGGGCGCCGGGCGGATGGTCAGGTCCAACTGGTCACGCGGGTCGGGCACAGGATGGTGTATCGGCCCCCCTCTCCCCCCCCCCCCCAACCCCCCCCCCCCCCCCCCCCCCCCCCCCC
>Ga0180217_1000324_pt1 | contig 83846 bp, 59 predicted proteins | sample eDN3rd37CBELigOP_FD_128521 | JGI IMG/M metagenome (GOLD analysis project Ga0180217, IMG submission 128521) | Enriched Organic Plus compost microbial communities from Emeryville, California, USA - eDNA 3rd pass 37_C BE-Lig OP (version 2) (version 2) ...
CAACATGGTCGGTTCTCCTGTACGTGTGCCAACTGGGCGAGCTTCGGCTGCGCCGCTTCAACAACTCGTCCAGGAGAACCTTACTTTTTTGGGGCGCCCAGCTCTTTCATAGAATCAGGGTCATGTTGTCGCAATATCGCGCCAACCGTGGAGTCAGCAATCCCGACAACCTGCCCCCAGTCGGACGCTGCATCACTGGGGGCAGGTTGCCGATCACGTCCACCACAGATTCACCAGGTTCTCCTGGCAACCTGACCCCAGCCACCCTCCCGGAACGGCAAGCGCGTGGACCACCATTCAACGGCTGTAACCCGTATCGTGGGCAGCAGCCGCGAGGCTTGACGCCGCGGGGGAGGTCCGGGTGAAATCGGTGCCGCCGAACTCGCGCAGGGCAGGTTCGGGGAAGATCAGGACAGGAGCGGCAACTTGCAGCACACGCGTGGAGCGGGAACGACCTCGGACGAAATACGGACCTACCTGTCGGCGCAGCGGACCCTGCTCGCGTGGATCCGGACGGCGGTCGCGTTGATGGGCTTCGGCTTTCTCGTCGCCCGGTTCGGCCTGTTCGTGCGCGAAATGATGATCGCCCGGGGCATCGAACCGGCCCGCTCGGCCGGCTGGTCGCTGTGGATCGGCACGACGCTGGTCATTCTCGGGGCCGCGATGAACTCGTTCGCCGCCGCCCGGCACATCGAACTCGTGCGCAGTTTCCGGAGCCGCGAGCTGTCCCGGATCCGCCGCTCGTGGTTCGAGCTCGGGCTCTCGGTCATTCTCGCCCTGGTGGGACTGGTGATGGCGTATTATCTGCTCCTGCTGGGGACGTAATGCGGGCTTCCACCCCGCAAGGGATGTCTCCCCCCGGTGGAGCGGCCCGCAGTCACGCAATCAGGGCGTGGACGACTTCTCCGTGTACGTCCGTCAGGCGGAAATCGCGGCCCGCGTAACGGTAGGTGAGCCGCGTGTGATCGAAGCCGAGCAGGTGAAGCATGGTGGCGTGCAGGTCGTGGACGTGGACCTTGTTCTCGACCGCCTGGAAGCCGAATTCATCGGTCGCGCCGTAGACCTGGCCCCCTTTCACGCCGCCGCCCGCCATCCACATGGTGAAGCCGTAGTGATTGTGGTCGCGGCCGTTGATCTTGCCGGCGTTCGCCCCCGGCTGCGGCAATTCGACGGTCGGGGTGCGTCCGAATTCGCCTCCCCAGATCACGAGCGTTTCTTCCAGCAGTCCCCGCTGCTTCAAATCCTTCAACAATGCGCCGATAGCCTGGTCGCACTGCTCGGCCAGGCGGCGATGATTCTTTTCGAGATCGTCGTGGTTGTCCCACGGCTGGCCCGCTCCGTGCCAGAGCTGGACATATCGCACGCCCCGTTCGACGAGTCGGCGGGCGATCAGCGTTTGCCGGGCGTGTGTCCCCTCGCCATACAGGCGGTGGATATGTTCAGGCTCCTGGCTGATGTCGAAGGCGTCGCTGGCTTCCAGCTGCATGCGGAAAGCGAGCTCGAACGAGTGAATCCGCGATTCGAGGGCCGCGTCGTTTTCCCGCTGCTCGGCGTGCCGGCGGTTCAGCTCCTGCAGGGTGTCGAGCTGCCGCCGCTGTTCGGCGACCGGCAGCCGCGCGTTGCGGATGTTGGCGATCAGCTTTTCAATTTGGGTGTGCTGCGAATCGATGTACGTGCCCTGATAGCTGCCGGGCAGAAACGCCGACTGCCAGTTCTCGGTCCCCTTGATCGGGTAGCCGCCGGGCGACATGGCGATGAAGCCGGGAAGGTTCTGGTTCTCGGTGCCGAGTCCGTAGGTGATCCACGAACCGACGCTCGGGCGGACGAGGTTCGAGTCGCCGCAGTTCATCAGCATCAGCGACGGTTCGTGATTGGGAACGTTCGCGTGCATCGAACGAATGACGGCGATGTCGTCGATGCATTCGCCGACGTGCGAGAAGAGCTCGCTGACCTCGATCCCGCTTTCGCCGTACTTGCGGAACTTGAACGGCGAGGGGAACGCGGCCCCGGTCTTGCGTTCGGTCCGCAGGTTCTCGATCGGGAGCGTCTTCCCGGCGAATTTTTCGAGGGCCGGCTTCGGATCGAACGTATCGACGTGCGAAGGGCCGCCGTTCATGAACAGGTGGATGACATGCTTCGCCTTCGCGGGAAACTGCGGGTGCCGCGGCAGCATCGGGTTGGTGTAACTCGATGCTCCCCGTGCCGCGGAAGTGAGTTGATCGTGCGCGACGAGGCCGGCGAGGCCGAGCGCGGCGAACCCCATTCCCGAGCGCCGCAGCAGTTCCCGCCGCGTCAACAGCGCGTTGGCGTCCAACAGGGGCCGTGAGACGTTCTGCATGTTCGATCCTCTTCAATCAACCTGATCGCGAAAACGGGGCTGCCCGGCGAGTCGTTGTTCTTGGGGGATGTTCTCTGAAGTTCTCAGTCGATGAAAACGAACTCGTTCGTCAGCAGCAGGATCTGGGCGTACTGTTCGAGCCGGGTGAGGGGCTTCGGCGGTGGTCCGCCGAAGTCCTTCGCGGCATCCCAGCGGCCGGCGACCGATTCACCGCCGCCGGTCTGCGGGGCGAGGAGTTCGACACGCGGCGCCCAGGTGAACGAGTCGAAGCTTTCGTTCGTCCGGCAATCGACGATGAAGTCGAGGTGGTCGCCCGGTTCGACTTCGATCGCGTCGAGATTCGTATCGACCTTGTTGTGATGCGCCAGCCATTCTCCCCGCTTGCCGCTGCGGCTGGAGACGATGATCCCGCGGATTCCGTCTCCCTGTTCGGCGGCATGGCCGAGTGTCGCCCGCACGCGAACGATGCCCGCCTGCGGGGCGGTCCAGCGACGAACGGGGACATGTTCGAGGTTGCGGCCGGCATGTCCGCCGCTGGCGTTCAGCATCACCCAGCCGAGTTTCGGGTCGGGGAGCTTCGGTCCCCCTTTCCACTGGCCGTCGGCGAAGTGGGGCAGCGGTTCAAACCGCCGCAGGTGCCCGGCGGCTTCGTCATACGTCCCCACCCCGTATTGCCAGATCGGGGCGATGCTTTCCGAGGCGCTCGCGGGAGCCTGAAGGAAACGCAGTCCGACATCGACTTCGAGCGAATCGGGCTCGCGGGCATAGATCAGGCGGTAGAGCGTTTGAATCTGCTCCGCCGCATTCGTCGTCCCGGCTACATCGGGCCGTGCGGCGAGATGCTGCGCCTGCTCGATGACGAAGGGGGAATTCAGCGCGAAGAGCGCCTGCTGCGGCACGGTCGTTCGGGGACGCTCGGCGGTGCTGGCGTCGGGGCTGGCGAAGTCGAAATTCCGCAGGATGCCGGGAAGGTCCTGACGGTCGATGAACCCGTAGACCGAGCGGCGGGGGGAAGACTTGTCACCGAACATTTCGACGGGGCGGCCGCCGATCGTTCGGTCGAGCTTGCCCGCGACGGCGAGCAGCGCATCCCGCATCGGTTCGAACTCGAGGCGCTTGCGATTCATCCGCCACAGCAACCGGTTTTCGGGATCGCGGGTGGCGTAGTCTTCGCGGTCATGGCTCTGCTGCTGATACGTCTGCGAGAGCAGCAACTGGCGATGCAGCGTCTTCAGCGACCAGCCGGAATCGATGAAACTGCGGGCGAGATAGTCGAGCAGCTCGGGGTGCGTCGGGGGCGTTCCACGGGCGCCGAAATCGCTGGGAGTCTGCACCAGACCGGCGCCAAAGTGATGTTGCCAGACCCGGTTGACGATCACGCGGGCGGTGAGCGGATTGTCGGGACTGACAATCGCCCGGGCGAGCTGGAGCCGTCCGCTTCCCTGCTCGTACTTCGGGTTTTCACCCTGCGCCAGCACGCGGAGAAAGCGGCGGGGGACTTCGGGGCCCGGTCGTCCCGGACTGCCGCGAAGAAACACCCGCGCGTTGCGCGGCGTGGGTGCGTCATTCAGCACCATCGCCCGCGGCGGGGCATCGGGGGACGTGACCTTCCACGAGTCGACCTCGCGCTTGAGCTGCGTATACCTGTTCCGCACATCACGTTGAAACAGGCCGCGGGCCTCGTCGGCACTCAGGGCGGTCGGGCTGTGCTCGGCGTAGAGCACCTGCCGGAGCTCTTCGGCGGCGGGATCGGCGAGTGCCGTCGGCACCGCCGGGGTTTTGCTTGCCGTATCTTCGCCATGCCCCCCAGTTTTCCCAAGCTTCTGCGTTTCGAGCCATTCAGTATTCACGGCCTGGAGCAGATCGCCGTAGGTTTTCGCGACGGCAAACAGGGAGTCCGGCGGGTTTTGGGCAAACGCCTCGCGGACGCGGGAATTGAGGGAGTCCGTTTTTAATTCAAAGCTTTCCGCAACGAGCTTCGCCGCCGCTTCGGCAAAGTTCTCCGCCGGCAGCTTCTCGAACCTGTGCCAAAGACCGAACACGGCATCGTCCGGCTTGCTCCGCCCCTGCACATAACCCTGCCAGCGATTGAGGACGTGTCCGCGGATCTCGTCGGGTTTCAGGCTGAGCTCGATTTCTGTCGGGATTTCCGTTCCCGTCTTCCGCTTGACGAGCGAGACGAGATAGTCCCGCGCCTGGCCGCGCAGCTCGGCGATCATCTCGCCCCGCTTCTCTTCGACGAACTGGTTCAGTGCCGCCTCGCGCTTATCGAGTTCCGCCTTGTAAGCGCGATACCCGTCGGTCTCGGCCGGCTCTTCAATGAGCGGAGGCTCAGCGGGTTCGACGGAACTCGCGAAGATCCCATACAGCGAATAGTAATCTTCAGTCGGAATCGGATCGTACTTGTGATCGTGACAGCGGGCGCAGGCGACCGTCAGTCCCAGGAGTCCCCGCGTGACGACATCGATCCGGTCATCGATGATGTCGTGCATGTTGTTGCCGAACCGCCGGCCGAGCGTCAGAAATCCCATCGCGGCGAGCGGCCGCTTGTCGTCTTCGAGGGGGAGCAGGTCGGCGGCAAGCTGCTCGAGGACGAAGCGGTCGAACGGCAGGTCGTCGTTGAACGCACGGATCACATAGTCACGGTAAGTGTAGGAGTAGGGGTACTTGCCCTCCTCGGTGAAGACGTAGCCCTTCGTATCCGCATAGCGGGCGACGTCGAGCCAGTGGCGTCCCCAGCGCTCGCCGTAATGCGGGGACGCGAGCAGCCGGTCGACCACGCGGGCGAAGGCATCGGGCCGGGTGTCCTTCTCGAAGTCTTTAACCTCCTCCGCTGTCGGAGGCAGGCCGGTCAGATCGATCGTCACCCGCCGCAGCAGCGTGCGCCGGTTCGCCGGAGGAGAGGGAGTCATCCCGGCGGATTCGAGCTGCGCGAGGATGAAGCGGTCGACCGGATTGGTCATCCACGCGGGGTTCTGCACGACGGGCGGCTCGTGGGAGCGAATCGGCTGATACGCCCAGTGGTTCGACTGGGACAGGGCGATGCCGTCATCGGTCGCCGGGGCAGGCTTTGTCGTCACACCGCCGGGGAAGGGGGCTCCCATTTCCACCCAGGCGCGGAACGTGGCGATTTCCTCGTTGGCGAGCTTCTCGCGGGGAGGCATCTTCACGCTTTCGGTGTAGCCGACAACCTTGAGCAGCTGGCTCTCTTCCGGTCGGCCCGGCACAATCACCGGCCCGCTTTCGTTCCCCTTAAGCAGCGCCTCGCGGGAGTCGAGACGCAGGTTTCCTTTCTGCTGCTGTTCGCCGTGGCAGTCGAAGCAGCGGGCCGCGAGCAGCGGACGGACCTTCGATTCGAAGAAGGCTTCCTGTTCGGGCGTGAACTTCGGCGTCTCGGCGGCGGCTTCCTGTGCAGCCTGCGCGATAATCAGGAAGACACCAAAGCAGACCGAAGCAGGAATCACCAGCCGGTGAAGAATCGATGTCTTGCCCATCACCATCATTCGCGCGAAAGGGGAGGAGGGTCAGCGTGCGGCGGGCGCGCTCCGCGGAGCGCCTTGCGGTTCATGATATGCGAAACCGGGAGAATTTTGCACCTGCACTCCGGTTGATGTGACAGCCTGTACACTATTCGAGCAATGTTGCATGTGGAGGGCGCGGACGCTCCGCATTCCTGCCGTGCGGAGTGGATTAGCGGGATTGACCGCAATGTCCGCCCGCCTCAATTCACTTTCGCTTGGGCGTGCCGACCCGTATTCTACATCCCCGGTGTTTTGCGTTCCGGAATCATCCGGGATATGAAACGTCCTGTATAGCGCGGTTGAACTGACACCCTGCAAACAAGGAGCTGACATGCGCGCGTTTCGATTCTGTCTCTGGGGAATGGTTGCCGGTTTGTTGTTAAGCACAACGACCCGGGCCGAGGATCAAAAGCTGCACTCCGCCATTACTCCTGTCCCGCGTGAGGGGGGCTGGATCAATCGGCACGAAGCGATCAACGCACGGGCGAAGCAGGGGGATGTGGATCTCATCTTCCTCGGCGACTCGATCACGCAGGGATGGAACAACAACGAGGTGTGGAAGAAGTACTACGGCCACCGCAAAGCCATGAACGCCGGCATCGGTGGCGACCGCACACAACACGTGCTGTGGCGCCTGGATCACGGCAACATCGACGGGCTCAATCCGAAGCTCGTCGTGCTCATGATCGGCACGAACAACTCGAACCGCATGGACAACACCGCCGAGGAGATTGGTGACGGCATCAAGGCGATTGTCGCCAAGCTGCGCGCGAAACTTCCGGAGACGAAGGTGCTGGTGTTGGCGATTTTCCCCCGCGGCGAGAAGCCGAACCCCCAGCGCGAGAAGAACGCCAAAGCTAGCGAGCTTGCTTCGCAGGTCGCCGACGGCAAGATGGTGCATTACCTCGACATTGGCAAGGAGTTCCTCGACGACGAGGGAACCCTCTCGCGCGAGATCATGCCGGACCTGCTCCACCTGAGTCCGAAAGGCTACGAGATCTGGGCGAAGTCGATCGAGCCGAAAGTCGCTGAACTGCTCGGCGACAAGAAGGTCGAGTAGACGGTCGACCGATTCCAAAGTTTTCACCCCGAACCGCGCCTGCCGGGAAATTCACCGATCACGAGTGCTTCCCGGCAGGTGTTCCGGAGTGACTCTCCTCCGTGCCCGGTGGCGAACCGGTCCCGAAGATCCGCTGCTCATACGGCCCGCACTCGCCGGGAGCGACAGCTTCGTCGGGATGCTCCGAATAGCGTGTCGCCGCGGTCGTCAGCCACAGTCCGCGCGGGCCGATCTCCTCCACGACGACAGCAGGCAGCAACTGTCTCTTCGGGGAGAGGTTCGCCACGACCAGCAGCGGATCGACGCTGCCTCGCTCAATCAGCAGCAGCGAATCGGCCGGAATTGCTTCAATCAGGCTGGGGTCACTGCTCGGGTTCTCCAGCTCGATGATACGCGCTCGCGTGTGCTGCAAGTCCCGGAGTGCAGGCCAGCGGCGACGCGCCTGCAGGAGATCACGGTAGAGTCGCCGCAGCCCTGCATGCGGAGTACCGTCGGGCCAGTCCCAGGTGAGGATCGCGCTGGCAAACGTTGCCGGATCATCTGGGGAGAGGATGTCGGTTCCCTCCGGGAAACGCAACTCCTCGATGCGTCCGCGACGGACCGCCTCGTTCAGTCCGGGATGGGCGAACTCGCAGAAGAAGGGATATTGTCGCGTCTCGCCGTATTCCTCGCCCATGAAGATCAGCGGCACGAACGGAGAGACCAGCAGCAAACCGCATGCAAGCCGTTGCGCTTCGGGGGAGAGCAGCGTGCCGTAGCGGTCGCTCAGCGGACGATTGCCGACGAGGTCGTGATTCTGGACGTAGACGACAAAATGGCTGCGGTCGGTGTCGCCGACCCGGGTGCCGTGACGACGACGGCGGGCCGGACTGTAGATCCCGTCGAACGCGAAAACGTCGTTGAAGCTTTTCGCGATCTGCGCGGGAGAACCGAAATCCTGATAATACCCGCCGCATTCGCCGGTCAGGACGGCGTGGATGCTGCGGTGAAAGCCGTTGTTCCAGACTCCGTCGAGCTCAAAGCCTCCCTGTGCCCGCGGCTGAACAAGGCGGACATCGTTCTGGTCGCTCTCGGCGATGACATGTACGACACGCTGCTGTGCGGCGGCAATCTGCTGGACCTGTTCCTGCAGTTCTATCAGCAGGTGCTTGACGCCGAGATCATAGATCCGATGGATCGAGTCGAGACGCAGACCGTCCAGATGAAACTCGCGAATCCAGTACTGCGCATTATCGAGAAAGAATTGCCGGACCGGATCGCTGTCGGCTCCGTCGAAATTCAGCGCGCTTCCCCATGGTGTCTGGTAGCGGTTCGTGAAATACGGCCCGAACTCGCCCAGATAGTTTCCTTCGGGGCCGAGGTGATTGTAGACCACATCAAGCAGGACGGCGAGCCCGGCGTGATGGGCCGCATCAACGAGCCGCTGAAGTCCCTGCGGGCCACCGTAACTGTGCTGAACCGCGAACGGGTGGACGCCGTCATAACCCCAGTTCCGCGTGCCGGGGAATTCGGCGACCGGCAGCAGCTCGATCGCCGTCACTCCGAGTTCAACAAGCTGTGGCAGGCGGGGGACGATGGCGTCAAAGGTTCCCTCGGGAGTGAAAGTCCCGACGTGGAGTTCGTAGATCACCAGTTCTTCGCGGGGAACCCCTTTCCAGGAATGATCGGTCCATTCAAATCCGGCTGGCGTGAAGACCGCAGAGGGGCGATGGATTCCCTCGGGTTGCCAGCGGGAAGCCGGGTCGGGACGCTCGGCTCCGCTTTCCAGCCGATAGGCATAGCGCAGCCCCTCGGGCACGTTGGTTCCGCGATGGATGAAGTGCCCGAACCCCTCCGGTTCCATCGGGACGGCACGCGAGGCCTCACCTTCCGGCCAGGTGACGAGCTGCACGCAGTCTGAAAACGGTGCCCAGACACGCCACAGGCAGGTTCCATCGGTCGCGCGAACCCCCCCCTGCGACGGAGGAGGCAGCACAACTGGTCTCGTTGCCCAGTGAGGCGCGTTGTTCATCGATCCATCCTCGCCGCATCCGCAGCTGGAAAGTGATTGAGAAGTCAAATACAGACCGCGTTCGGGGTCAAATTACCCGTCGTCTTCCTCGGTTTCGAGTTCGTCGTCGTTCTCGCTTACTTGTCCCCCGTACTTCTCGAACAGCATCTTCACATTCCTGGCGAGCACTTTGCGGAGCGCGGGATCGCGCGTGGTGATGCGTGTGACGCGGTGAATGTCTCCCTGCTGCACACCGATGATGATCGCAGCAACCACATGCTCGACATCCACTGGCAGGTCATCATCCGCCTGCAGGTCAATCGCCAGATCGCACAAGACCTCTTCCAGTTCGGGCGCAATCGTCACCTCACCCGTACTGGAGATGTGTATCCCCCGGAGCAGTTCCTGTCCCTGACTTTCTTCGCCGCCTGGATCATTCATCATTCGCCTCGGATTGCAGCATCAACTTCTCGTGGATGGAACCACGAAAGTCACGAAAGAAAGGCATGGAATTCCATATCCTTTCGTGCATTTCGTGGTTCTTTGGGTATGAGTCGCTCTTTCGTTGTCTTGAAGCTCCCGGTGATTGCTGCTGGGGTTAGTTCGCCGTCACATCCTCGCGATCTACTCCCGGAATGTCGAGGATGAAGTCAACGCCAAAGGCGGTTGAGGGAGTCTGAAAGCCGGTCGGGGCGCTGCCCGCGAGGACTCGTTCCGCTGCGGTCAGGGCGGTCTGGACGGTCAGCGAGTAGGCCTCAGGACCATGCAGCCGCGAGACGGCACGGGTGCCGCTCTCGTCGCTCACTTCACCCCAGATGTGACTCCGGCCAGCGGCACGCTCCTCGGCGGTTGGCCCGGCAGGGCGGGATGCGATGAACTTGTGGAAGAGGGTCTGGAAGGGCGCGGCTTCCATCAGCGGTATCAGAAAGCGGCTCGCCAAGGCGGCCGCGCGCAGTGCCCAGGGGACTGCGGTGTAGACCTCAATATCTCCAATTCCAGTGCTGTAATAGACGGTGGATACATCGCCCCAGGGGATCGTGATCGCATCGAGGGGACCGTCGCCGAAATCGATCTGCCGGGGCTTCCAGGCTGCGGGAACCGCTTGCAGGTTTCCTCCCTTGCGGACCATTCCGCCGCGATGGAGATTCTCAATCATGGTCCGTGCGGTTCCGCGCGAGATGCGAGAGAGGGCCTGAAAGGCGAGCCGAAGCTGAGTGGCGGTGGGGAGACGCCGTTTCAGGTGCGCGGCCAAGCAGTCGGTGGGGACGACATCGAACCCGACGCCCGGGAGCAGCGTGATTTCCGCGTCGCGCGCCTGCGAATCGTGAGCCGCGAGCGATTCGAAGACGCCAATCTCTCCGGTGATGTCGAGATAGGAGGTCGAGGTTCGCAGACACGCTTCTGCGAGGGGGCAGGCGGTCTGCGAGAAGGGGCCGGCACAGTTGAGCACCACCCGCAATCCCGAGAGGGCATCGACAATCCGCTCCGGTGCATCCAGTGGGAAGATTCGTGACGGGACTCCCAGTTCGTTCGCCAGAGATGTGACTTCCTCGCTACGGCCGGCCAGAATCGGTGAAATACCGCGCCGCACCGCCTCCCGGGCGATAAGCTCGCCGGTGTAACCATTCGCCCCGTAGATGAGAAGCTGCGACATGGCCGGTTCCCTCGTGCCGAACCGCAGATTAGCGTTCGTCTCTGGTTGGTCCTGCTGAACTCGCCTTGCAGATTTCGGGCCAGTGGAAGCGGGAAGCAGTGGGGCCGGGCAATCGGCATCCGCGGCACGTCTTTCCTCTCTCCTCACGACGCAACGCATTTCGGGCACGGGGATTTGTGCGGTGTTGGCCGGTATGTTACCCTGATTGGCACGATCGCTGAGGAATCGGAGTTTATCCACGGAGTATTCAACTCGTGCTCAAGGCGTATGCAGACAATTGGGCCCTGATCAGCGGGGCTTCAACAGGAATCGGCGCAGAGTTCGCCCGGAAGCTGGCGGCGCGGGGAATGCATCTGGTCCTCACCGCCCGCCGCCGCGAGCTGCTGGAACAGCTGGCCGCCGAGTTGCACACCGCCCACGGGACGAAATGCGAAATCGTTGTCCTCGACCTGGCGGACCCCGAGAGCCCGCGGCAGCTGCTGGAAACCATCGAGCAGCGGGGCATCACGATTGAACTGCTCGTCAATAACGCCGGATTCGGACAGATCGGCGAGATCGCTGATGCCGACGTCGACCGCATGATGGAGATGATCCGGCTCAACATCGGTGCTCTGACGGAACTGACATATCGGCTCCTGCCAGGAATGATCGAACGCGGCCACGGGGCGATCATTAACGTCTCTTCAGTCGCGGCCTTCCAGCCGGTCGCCTACATGGCGACCTATGCGGCTTCCAAGGCGTACGTGCTGCACTTTTCGGAAGCACTCTGGGTCGAGGCGCGGGAGAAAGGGGTGACCGTGATGGCCCTCTGTCCCGGAACCACGAGAACCGACTTCTTTAATGTCGCCGGGGCGAATGGCTGGCTGGCGAAGCGACGGGCGCACAGCCCCTCACAAGTCGTTCGCACGGCGCTGAAGGCGCTGGAGAAAAAGCGGCAGTATGTCATTCCCGGCTGGCGGAATTACCTGCTCGCACTCCTGGTGCGCATCGTGAATCGCCGTACGGTCGTGCGAGAGTCAATGAAATACTTCCGTCCGTCACGGAAGAAGGTGAAGCACGAGAAGGAACCGAGCCGCGATATCGTTTCCACAAGTGATGTCCCACACTGATTAACGCAAGTCAGCGTTGATCCCCCGGCGACTATGAAATCTCCTCCGGGGGAAACTCTGTCTCCTCCACGTACGGTTTTTCACGCTGAGAGCCGTCGTCTCCGCACATATCGAGACCATAGAGACTTCGCACAAGTCGTTCGATCTCGTCTTCAAGTTTCGTGGCGTCGTCCGAGTCGGCAGCGGTTCGGGGCAGCTTCTGCCGCTCCTGCACCAGCATTGCCAGCCGGTCTTCGATCTCGGGATTTCGCGGCGCGAGTGGAATGCGTCGCAGCACTCCCCCGTTGATCTCCAGGCGGACGCCTCGGTGCTTGGCGTTCTGCTCGAACCACTCAGCGGCGAGGCGGGAATTCAGAATGGCGGTGAGCACCGGCAGCGGCGCTGCTCCCTCATGACGCGGCAGAATCACATTCACCGCAAAGCCGACGAAGGTCGAGTGCATCGCATAGACAAATTGCGGTTCGCGGCCCATCTGCACGCAGAGAATCCTGGGGGCGATGAACAGCCTCTCCTCGCGCGGCCAGTGCAGTTGCCACCAGCGATTGTTTCCCTCGCGCGTTTCCCGCCGACGTTCGAGCAGCGGGCGAAAGCGTTCGAGGTGGGCCGCGATGTTCGGCAGCGATTCGATCTCCGGGGCCGTTGTGCGCGTCAGGTAAAGCAACCGATCAGTGGTCTCGAACGGGACCGAATAACGGCCGAGTGCCGCGGCTTCGTAGTACGGGCGAAGCAGCGACAATTCCTGCGGGGAGAAACGCAATCGCTCCATATCCCGCTCGCGGAGAACAAACACTCCCTCGCCAACTACATATCTGCCGGGAAAGAGGCGGACGTGTTCGCGAGTGACGAATGGCGGATTCTCGGCGATCCCCTGCCGCACTTCGTAGAACTCATCCAATCGTCGGCATCCCTGCCACCAATCAGTTGCGGCAGAGGCTACAACGAGATGCAGCCGGCCCTGCTGGAACAGTGCGCTTCGCGGCCGCATCTCAATGGTGAATGATGATGAGGTCGGAGGGCAATCAGACGTCGTGTCCGTTGATGCGAGCAGGCTGTTCCATGTCTCGGATCGGTGCAAATCTCGTGGGTCGCGACCGATCCAGCGTGCGATGCGGCACGGCGTCTCGAAACGTCCCTTTCGCAACAGCATTATCATGTGACGGCCTGTCACGCCGCGAAACAGCGGAGTATCTTCGAGAATCACGAATTCGAGCGGGGTGGTTTCCGCTTCGATCCGCTGAATGAGTTTGGCGGCTCCGGTCGAAGCCGTCCAGTAGCTGTTGACGAGAAACGCCAGTACACCGCCGGGGCGCAACAGGTCGAGCGCCCGATGGAGGAAGTAAAACCAGAGATCCATCCGCGCCTGCCGCCATCGCCGGCCGAGAGGCGATGTGCCGAGCCGCTGAAAGTCCTCGCGCGCGCTCCGTTCGCGGCGATAGGGGGGATTCGCGAGGATGACATCAAAGCCCCCGGCCTCAGCGACTTCGGGGAAGGCTTGCCCCCAGTGAATCGCATCGGTCTCCGGTGCCGCATCACTCGGTTCGAAGCCGACCCCGGTGAGTGCATCACCGATGCGAAGGTTCTGTACGAGCGTCTGCTGGTCCAGAGCCGTGGGGCCCGAGTCTGCGAACTCTCGTGCAAACGCAGCACGCAGCGACTTAATCGCTGTCGGATCGCGATCGACTCCGTAGAGTTGCCGGGCAATCTGTATCAGGCGGTTCGGAGGCAGCGGCGGAGGTGACGCGGCGGAAGTCCTGGTAGCGGACTGATCCTTCTCGATGAGGATTGGGAATGCCGCCCGCAGAAAGGCACCATCTCCGCAGGCGGGGTCGAGAATTCTCGGCGGCGAAGTTGCGGCCATCAGGACGTTATCGCGCTCCGCAAGCAGCAGCTCCAGACAGCGGCGGACCATGTACCCGGCAATCGCAGCGGGCGTGTAGTACACGCCGTGGCGTCGTCGCTCCTCGCGGGAAAGTTCGGGCGCGGTCATGCCGGATGGAGTCCGCTCCTGGATTCGTCAAGCTCCCCTGAACCGTGTCCCGAGATCGTACCGGTTTTCCTGGTCTATCGAAAGACGATGGCGGAGTGATTCACCGGAGCAGCTCTTCACCACTTCGGGCGAATCTGCTCCGCCCGATTCGGTGCGGCGATTCGCTCTGATGGTGCTCACGAGCGGAGATGATCGTGCGGCGAAGTGGATGTGCTTGAATTCACCGTCGATTCCGCTCCCACCTCGTGTGGTTCATGCGGTTCATACAGGCAACTGAATTCCTCAATGGTCGGTTCGCCGCGGCCGACGTATTCGCCTGCGATCTGCAGGAAATCCTCGAACGGCGTTGGCGACTGCCAGCCGAACCCCGCCAGCAGTGCACTCGCGCCCGGTGCGAAAGCCCGGATGGGGTCTTGCCGGCTCTCCTGACAGACATCCAGCACAATCGCGGCTCCGACGCAATGCGCCCGGATAGCATGAACGATGTCAGACAACGAGTGGGCCCCGGAGGCAAGCTCACCCGACTCGATCGCCTGTTCGACGAAATCTTCGAGTACGGCCTGCGTTTCCTCACTGAAGCGGCGCAGCTCTGCAACCCGGCTGGCCGATGCGCGATCATAAACTGAAGGGATGCTCGCCAGTCGCTCTGCCTCGCGGAGCGTCGAGTGCCGCAACGAAAAGAGAATGTCGGCAACCATTGCGTAGATCAGGCCGGTCAGCGGAGTCGCCCCGAGTGAGAAGGCCCGTTCGCAGGTTCGCCTCCGCTGCGCCTTGGTCACCCAGGCGACGGCGAGGAGCAGGTCCTCCTTACTCTGGAAGTGTGCATACAGCGTCCCGACGGCCACCCCGCTGAGTTCCGCGACTTTGGCCATTTTTAGATCGAGAAATCCGACCTGCCGCGCGAGTTCGAGCGTATGTTCGACGATCGAACGTTCGCGGGCATCACATTTCTGTCGGCGGGGAGACAAGGCATTCATGATTCACCCGTGAGCAAGAGCCTCACACAACATCCTCCTGAATCGATTGGCGGAAAATGCAGCCCCGACGTAACTGCTTTGGCTCACGAAAGAAGGGGGGAGTTCCTCATTGCGACGTTCACCCATTACTGCAGGGAATAATTGGCCAAAGCTCTTCCACTTGACTCTCCAACGGGCACGAATAGGATTCGAATGACCATCGTACAGGTGGATGACGGTCTGTTGTCATGTTGATGGGCTGACGGGAAATGCCCGCACGAGCCACGGCACTCTCCTACCGGCAGTCTGGAAAAATAAGTGCTGCCGGTGTCCTGCGGGGGACCGGTTGCTGCATTGACCGTTCGCCACTCTCTCCATTGCGCAAGCACAACTGGTGCCGCGGAGGAGATCGATGGCAGGACGCCACCGGGACATGGGGCAGCATCCATTCTGGCGTTACCCGTCGACGGCCATCATGCCCGGTCTATGGGGGCTCTTGCAGGCGGTTCAATCGCTTGAACCGGGACATGGTTTAGGAGAATCGGGCAGAGAAGCAGGCTCCGGCCAGCCTCGACAATCGTCGCCCAGGCGTTCAGAGTGGCAAGGGGGAGTCCACCCAGGTGGGGAGGGGAACATCACGGTCCGTCACGCCGGGCATACCAGCACAACAGTCGCCCGAATCTGCGTCCGACTGCCCATTCGTGCACAGGTGTGACCCTCCGCGATCAAGTTGATCATCCCCAACGGCCGGCCGGCTGCTGTCAAGGGAGGTTTGTTAATGGAAGTGAATGTGTCGCCGTCCGTCGATCTCGCCGCGTATTTTGAGCGCATCGGTTACACGGGAAATGTCGCGCCTCGCGCGGAAACTCTCGCCGCGCTGCACCTCGCGCACGCGACGCACATTCCGTTCGAGAATCTTGATGTTCTGCTCGGACAGCCGATTCTTCTCGATTCGAAGAGCCTGCAGCAGAAGTTGATCCGGCAGCGGCGGGGCGGGTATTGTTTCGAACAAAACTCCCTGCTAGCCATAGTGCTCGAACAGCTCGGGTTTTGCGTGACCCGCCTTATGGCCCGCGTCTGTCGGGGAACAAATCGGCAGACGCCGCGGACGCACATGCTCCTCATGGTCGACATTGATGGGCAACGGTGGCTGGTCGACGTCGGGTTCGGCGGCTGGGGGCCGTTGCAGCCGCTGCTTCTGGAGCCGAGCCACGAAGCCCGGCAGTTCGCCTGGAGCTATCGCGTCGCCGCGGATGAAGAGCCCGGGTGGTACACCCTCCAGGCCCGCATGCCGACCGGCTGGCAGGATCTGTATCGCTTCTCGCTGGAGTCCTACTTGCCGGAAGATTTTCTGATTCCGAATCACTTTTGCGCGACGCACCCCGACAGCCGATTCATGCAGACCCTCACGGTCCAACTGCCCGCTCCCGAGGTGCGTTACATTCTGCGAAACAGGGATTTTGTGACTGCGACCCCGGACGAGGAAGTCGCGCGCTTCATCGAGGAGGATCGGGAGTTGCGGCACCTCCTGCGCGATCAGTTCGGCCTCGTGGTCGCCGCTGAATCCTCCCTCCCGACTGGTTCCGCCGTTGCTGCTCCGGCGAACGACTGGAGATCGATCCTGCTGGCGAATCCTTCTTGATATCCTGTTTCGCAGCATCGCCAGCTCTGTCGCGTGTTCCATCGTCGCGGGTAGAACAGGCCTGTTGAAGCTTCGCCGGCCTCGCCCGGACAAAACTTTCTTCACTTCCCGTGTTTTGATCTCTGTCAGGCTCCGGCAAGTTCATGGCGACGAGTCGAGATCCGTGCGCGAGGTGCGAAGTGCGCGGCACTTTGCCCGGCTCGTGTGCCGCACTCAACGTTTTTCTGCCGCATTGCCGACGTAGTGCTCCCGGTAATCTGCGGACGAAACTGGAGGATGGCAATTGATGCCGCCTGCGCAAGTCCAGTGCTGACTGGTCGACCCACGGACCGTATATCCTGCTTCCTTTCAACGGAGAGCTCATGAACCGAAGAGGAGCACCAGCATGTCCAATCAGAGACTCAGGCGGGGAATTTTGGAGTACCTGAAAAAGCGGCAGTTGCCCAGTGTACTCAGCGTGGATGTCGAAACCGAAGACGGTGTGGCCACCCTGCGGGGAGTCGTCACCAGCCCATACGCCAGGTGGGCCTGTCGTGAATGCTGTCGACACGTGACGGGGGTGATTCGCGTAATCGACGAGTTGCAAATCGAAGGGGAGCATCCCGCCTGAGCGAACGGGCGCCGCAGTGAGGCGGGGCAGAGTCTCTCACTGCCGGGATTGCCATCATGGGCATGGAGAGTTGAGCGAGGGCTGGGGTGCAGCTGCCGCCGGACGAGCAAGAGCGGGGCCGCGATCGCGATGCGGAAAATCGCCCGGCGGGAAATTGATTCGTGAAGGGGGCCATCGGCTGTGGTAGACTGCCCCGTAGCGAAACCAGAGCCGTGCGCTGCGGGCTCTCGCATCCCGGATTCAAGGCCGTGTGGTCGAGAGAAGGCGCGAGCCTGGCATCGCGAATCGCAAGCCAATGCCTCTTTTGTTCGGGATCAACTCATGGCTAGAAGCATTCCTGGAGTCCTGCTGGTCCTTGCTCTTTGCTCCGCCGTACAAGCCGGAAACTGGCCCGCCTGGCGCGGCCCGTCCGGTCAGGGATTCAGTGACGAGAAAGACGTCCTGCTCACCTGGAGCGACAATGAAAACGTGAAGTGGAAGGTGCCGCTCGCGCATCAGGGGAACTCGACGCCGATCGTCTGGGGGAACCGCATCTTCCTCACCCAGGCGAACACCGGAGGCACCGAGCGCAGCCTGCTCTGCTTTGACCGCCACGACGGATCGCTGCTCTGGCAGCAAACCGTCTCCTACCCCGATAAGGAACGCAACTGGAACCAGAACTGGTACTGCAACGCCTCTCCGGTGACGGACGGCGAGCGCGTCGTCGTCAGCTTTGCGTCCGCCGGGATGTACTGTTACGACCTCGAGGGGAATCTGTTCTGGAAGCGGACCGACCTCGGCAAGTGGGAGCATCCTTTCGGCAGCGGGGCGTCGCCGATCCTCTACAAGGATCTAGCGATCCTCTGGTGCGGCCCCAATGAAAAGGAAGGACGTAACTTTCTCCTCGCTGTGAAGAAGGAAACCGGCGAGACCGTCTGGGAGCACGATGAAAAGAACGGTTCCTGGGGGACCCCCAACCTCATTCAGGTTGAGGGGCGCGACCAGCTGCTTTTGAGCACGGTTCCGCACCTGAAGGGCTTCGATCCCCTCACTGGTAAGGAACTCTGGCTCTGTGAAGGGCTCACTAAGTATGCCTACACGTCACCGCTGTTCGGCAATGGGATCGCCGTCGGCATGTCGGGGTACGGCGGGGCCGCCCTCGCGGTCAGACTCGGTGGAAGTGGTGATATCACCGGCGATCGCCTCTGGCATCATCCCCGCAATACGCAGCGGGTCGGCTCGGGCATGATCGTCGGTGATCACGTCTACATCGTCGAAGAAAACGGTGTCCCGCGCTGCTATGAACTGGAAACCGGCAACGAAGTCTGGAATGTCACCAAGCGTCCCGGTGGGGGCACGACCTGGGGATCGATGGTCTACGCAGACGGTCGCCTGTACGTGCTCATGCGGAATGCGGAGACCCTCGTTTTCGCCGCAAAACCCGAGTACGAACTGCTCGCCACCAACTCGCTGGGGAATCGGGAATCGACCAATTCCTCGCTGGTGATCTCCAACGGCGACATCTTCATCCGTACGTTCAGTCACCTCTGGTGCATCGGAAAGAATGCGTCGGACGAATGATCGCTTGTTTGCACCATCGCTGAACGGCAGCGCACTCGCAGCAGGCCACTTCCTCTTTCAATCAGAGGAAGAGGCCTGCCAACTTGATCAGTCACGGTAGATCCGCGTCGTCAGCGAATACGTGAGTTCGTCTGCTTCATAGACGAACTCGAGGAAGGTGGCTGCGTGTCGTCCCGCTGACTTGGGAACGGCAGCCGCGGCGGCACCATTCTCGAATTTGACCGCCTGGCTGGACCAGGTCGATTCGCGGAAATCCTTTGTGCCGGAATTAGCGGTCCAGTGCCGCACGCTCCTGGGCTTCACGTCCGAAGTCGCGGTCAGCCGCAGTTCTGCTTCGTCGCGGCGGACCGACCATTCGAGCTTCGGCAACGATTGCCCCCTGGCGGCATGGCGGACGAACGCCCCCAGCGTCGTCATGGCAAAATCCTTGCGATCGCCGAGGTTATGCCCCACGTTCGGACAGACGAGCACGTGTTTCGGGCCGACGAGGTCGTCGAAATAGAGCCCCATCGCATCGACCGTCCAGTAGCGGTCGTTTGTGCCGACGACCAGGAGCTTGGGAATGCGCACGAGATAGCGGTAGGTATACGGGTCGAGCACCTCGCGCAACCGCGTCTCCCGCGGGTCATCGGAGTTCTGCAGGATCTTGTCAAGGCCGCGGCGGGTGTAATCGTCGATCTGCTCGCTGTACTTCCCCCACGTGTCGAGCTGATGCTTCATCTGGGCCGGGAAGTTGAGCACATCGATGACAATCGGGGCGGTCGCGATGATCCGGCGGTCGACGGCGGGGGTCAGCCAACTGGTCCAGCCCCGTTTTGAAGCCCCCGCGATCACGAACCCCTCGATCTTCTCGTACTCCTGCTGGCGGGCGAACTCTTCAAGGGCGTCCATGGCCTTGACGGCGCTCTTCACCATCGGCAGCAGCAGCGGCCAGGTCTCATCTCCGGTGGCGAGATACCGCAGGCACGTCTCCGCGAGAAGATCATCTTCGACCCGGTCCTCCAGCAGCGGCTGATTCGGGACCTGGTGCAAAGTGGCAATCCGCGCCCCGCAGAGGTCGGCGAGCCGCAGTCCGATCACCATATCGGGCAGTGAAGGCAGACGACCGTTGCGGCCGCCGGTGACGAACAGCATCATGTGTCGCGGGTGGCTGAGCGTTGTTGGCTCATAAACGTAGAGGGCATGTTTCCAGACGCCTTCCTGCCAGCGCTGCGAAGTCAGTTCGAGCCGCTGGATGGTGCGGTCTCCGATCTGCCGGGTCTCTTCGTGCTTCCAGCCGAAGTCCGGCTCGGCCCGCGAAACATAGCGATGCAGAGAGTCGGGGATGCTTCCCGACCTAGTACTCGCGGGGGGAAGCCCGTTGTCAACAGTCGCCCTCCCGCCATTCGGATTGGCCGGCGGAGTTGCGGTCTCCTGGGCAGCCAGTCCGCTGCAAACACATGTGAAGAGTAACGCGACAACCAGACACTTATGCACTTTCATGATGTCCTTGTGGCTTTCTTTCCTGACTGCATGGCACGCCCGGCGATCCATCGATTTGTACTGCCCGGCGCGTGATCGCTGCGCACGCAGCGCCTGAGTTGACTGCTTCAGAGCAGGTTCATGATTGGTCTTGGGAATGTCAAGCCGTATTCCCCACCGGGGAGTACCTGAATCAATGGATGAGGGAACCACGAAAGGCACGAACCACCCTAAAGAGGATGTTGTGTGTGTTTCTGCCTTTCGTGTGCTGTATCATCCATCGCGGAATTCGGTTTCGGGCAGCTCGCACTTTCGTTGTCTCAAGGCGTCCGGATGGTTGTCGAATTTATGCGGCTTGAGAGGCGTGATTCGGGTAGAAACAGCCGAGCTGAATGAGGAGATGCGCATGCCGTCCGTGGAGATCGTCGAAGGTGACCTCCTCGACCAGAAGGTCGATGTGATCGTGAACGCCTGGAATCGAAACGTGATTCCGTGGTGGCTGCTGCTGCCTCAGGGAGTCTCCGGCACGATCAAGAAGCGTGGGGGGACGGCTCCGTTCAAGGAACTCGCACGACAGGGGCCAATCCCGCTCGGCAGTGCGGTGTTGACGTCCGCGGGAAGTCTGCCTTTCAAAGGCATCATTCACGTTGCCGGAATTAACTTACTCTGGCGGGCCTCGGAGCAGTCAATCCGCGACTCGGTTAAGAATGCCCTGCGACTCGCCTTGGAGCGCAAGTTTACGTCGATCGCGCTTCCGCTGATCGGAGCGGGTTCCGGCGGATTCCACCCAGAGAGGGCAAAGCAGATCATGCTCGACGAACTGGGCCGACGTGACTCGCCCCTGGACGTGAAGCTCGTTCTCTTCAAGCGGCGCACTGACAGCTGAGAACCACATCTATACGACGCCGACTGCGACCGCCCGTCTGGAGACGCGGGGGATTCAGTTCTTCGCGTTGACCTTCAGCCGAATGAGCGGTGTACACGGGCCGGGAAGGCCTTTTCTCACGTCTCCGGCCCAGGCGTTGGAGACGACGATTTCGTAGTTTCCGGGTGCCCGTGATTCCGGAATAGTGACCGGGAGGACAACCTGACCATCCTTCACTATGAGCTTCGTCGGCACTTGGAAGGTCGAGAGGAAGTGCCCCTTCCCCTCATCGACGGACAGCGAGATCTCCTGCCCTTCGAGGGACTCGCCGACGAACGGATGGACGGCCACCGGGATCTCGACCTTCTCTCCCGGGATCGCTTCGATTTCCTCCACGGTTGTCGTCAGCGCCGGGGCGGTCGGGGGGGCGATGACGATCCGGCCCTGCGGACTGAAACGAAAGCGATGGGGCTCGCCGTAGACGTAAAGCGTCAGGGATTGCGCTTCGTGAGTGATGATGCGGTCATCGACAGTCGCCCGACAGACGACCCGGACGGGAACCATCGTGCCCAATTCGACATCCTTCGGGGCGGTGATCGACAGAAATGACTTGGTGCCGAGGCAGCCGTTGGGAGCCCGGTACTGCGTCATCCGCGAGATTGCTGTGCTGCTTTTCCACCCCTCGGGAAGCCCCTCGATCGTCATTTCGATGTCGCTTTTGAGGCCGTTCAGCCGGATGACTTCGACGGGCAGTGTCGCGGTGCTCCCGGCTCCCCAGATCGGGACTGCGTCGGGCCACTGGAACGCACGAAAATCAGGCTCGGCTACCTGCGCGGTGAGGCGATACACCGCCCGGATTCCCGATGCGCCGGTCTGCTCGGTCAGGCGGATGAAATAATCCCCGGCCTCCTTCGCCGTAAAGCTGAGGGCGCTGTCAAAAGCCTTAAAGTCGTGGGTGCATTCGCCGCCAAAGATCTCGCCGTCGTCGTTCGCCGCGACAAGTTCATCCTTCGCATCGAAGACTTCGAGCAGTGTGTCGATTGGAGAATCGAGATGCCTCTGGCCGAGGACTTCCAGATAGACTGTCTCCCCTTTCTGCAAGCTGAAACGGTACCAGTCTTCGTCGCCGACCATGTCGAAACGGGCGTTCATCGTGAGCGGCAACTGCAGCTCATCCGCTTCTTTCCTGGTGGAGTTCCCCTCGACCTCGACCGCTTCGGCAAAGTCGCCGCGAATCATCGGCAGCTCGGTCGTAAACGGCATTCCCTTTGGTGAGACGAACTGCCAGGGGAATGCCTCGTCGGTGATGGTGATCTGCTGACGGAGGCCGTTGCAGTTGGGGCCGAAGAACTCGACCTCCACCGTTTCACCTCGCTTGCCCCCGGCGGGGAAGACCGCGACAGGGTAGGGGATCTCTCCGAGCGTCAGCCGATAGACCGCCTGAGGGAAACCTTTGTATCCCATCCCGCGAATACGGACCGTGTACGAGCCGTCCGCGGGAATCGTCTGCTCGATCAGCGGATCGAACCCGATTGTGTCTTCCGCTTCGTTCAGCACCCTGCCCTGTTCGTCGAGCAGTTCGAGACTCGTATCGACGAATCCGCTCGAGGTTCGATCGAACCCCATCGCATCAAGGCCGTGGGCCATGACTGCCGCGACAATCTTCTGACCCGCACGTGCCTGAAAGTGAAAGCAGTCCTCATCGAGCGTCGGGTTTACACGTCCGTTGATCACGACGGGGAGTTGAACCGGCTCAGCACTTTCTGGTGTATTGTTGCCCGGCTTTTCTCCTTCGACATATTCCGGCAACTCTCCGACGAAAAAGTACCGGAAGTTCGTGAGTCCCGCGGGGCCACCCTTGACGCGAATCATGCGCCGACCCGGAGTCGCGTCGGCTGCGATTGCAAGCGTCGCACGCAGCAGTCCCTTGTCCGCCGGTTCCACTTTCTCGACGGTGATCCCCGGTGCGCCATCGATGATCAACTCCGTGGCGCCGCTGAAGGCGTTGCCGAAGCCGGTCATTTCCACGGTCACCGTCGTGCCTCGCTGAGCACCCGCCGGGTAAATCGAGTACAGCAGGGCGTTGTAGTATTCGGGAGGCTCGGCGTGGAGCGAGCCCGCATAGACGGCCAGCAGCGCCACCGCGAAAGAGAGGAGCAGCCCCCCACGACGTTTGCCTTTCAACGATGCGCTCACGCAAAGATCTCCGAGATGATTTTGCCGTTGTCCGTCGTGAAGATCGGGCGATTATCCAGGGTGCGGTATTCCTTCATCGGATCGCAGTCGAGTGTGTGATAGATCGTCGCCGCCAGGTCGTGCGTTGTGTTGGTGGCACCCACCACGCGTTCGCACTTGTCGCTGGTCTTGCCGATGACTTCTCCCATCTTCACCCCGGCACCGCTGAAGCAGAGGCTGTTCACCGCGGGAAAATGGTCGCGCCCCGCGGCTCCGTTCACTTTCGGCGTGCGGCCGAACTCACCCATGCAGATGACCAGCGTGTTGTCGAGCAGGCCCCGGTCGTGCAGGTCAGTGAGCAGGGCCGAGTAGGCCTGATCCAGCTTGGGCAGCAGCGGTGACTTCAGCTCAATGAAGTTCTTGTCGTGTGTGTCGTAGCCGTTGAACTCGACCGTGACGAACCGCACTCCGGCTTCAATCAGCCGCCGGGCCAGCAGTGTCGCCTGACCTTCGCGGAAGCGACCGTAGCGGTCGCACATCGAATCGGATTCCTTGTCGAGCCGGAAGGCTTCCTTCGCGGCTGATGAGGTAATCAGGTCGTAGGCCTGCTGGTAGAACTCGTTGCGGTAGTACACGGCGCCCGCCGATTTATCGAGCCCGTGCTGCAGATCGTCCAGGGCCGCGAGCATCGAACGACGGCGCTCCATACGGGCCACGCCGATTGAATCCGGCACCGAGACATCCTCGACGCGGAAACCCTTCGAGTTCGGATCATTGTGAATGATCAGCGGATCGTAAGCCGAGCCGAGATAGCCGGCATGATGGTACTTGATTCCCCCCGCGGAGAGTTGGACGAAGGGAGGCAGACCGTTGAACCAGCCTTTCTGCTCGCTGACAACCGAACCGAAGCAGGGATGGACGGTCGAGCCGACCGGCTGTGCGTTAACGTCGGGAATCTGCGGCCAACCGGTCAGCATGAAGTGACACGCCTCGGCGTGCTGGCTGCCGGTATGCTCGACCGTTCGCAACTGACAGATCTTGTCCATCTGCTGCGCGACCAGCGGCAGGTGCTCGCAGACAGTCAGTCCCGGAACGTTCGTGGCGATCGGCTGGAACTCGCCGCGATACTCGACCGGAGCATCCGGCTTCATGTCGAAGGTATCGATGGTGCTGATGCCGCCGTCGCACCAGAGCAGAATGCAGTTGATGTCCCGTCTTGCCCCACTGTCCGCCCGCGCCTGTGACGCGAGAAACTGAGACAGGGAAAGGCCGACGAAGGGGAGGCTGCCGACTCGCAGGAACGCTCGCCGTGACAGCCCATCACATTTTCGGGTCAGCGACGGGGGGATGAAATCGAGCATCGGGTAAAGTCCTCGTTTTTTCGTGCTGTCACGATCCGTCGCGCGACCGACCGTGCTGTGAGGGAAGCGGTGGGCGATCTCCCGACGCGGAGGGAGATCGCCCGGCGAGGAGTTAGTGATTGAAGACAAAGCGGGATGAATTCAGCAGGGTCCAGAGCAGGTCTTCATAGCCCGCCTGCCACGAGGGGGCGGACTGAACGAAGCGCTTGACCTGCTGCATCTCTTTTTCGGAGGGGGGACGCGAGAGGGTCGCCAGGTAGAGCTGCTCGATTACCAGTTCATCGCTCATCTTCTGCTTGACGAGTTCCGCCACCCGGCCGTTCGAGTGGACGACCAGCTGATGGATTCTCTCGCTGTTGATCAGGTGCAGCGCCTGTGCGAGATCGGGTTTGTCGGTGCTCGCACATTCACAGGGACTTGCACGCTGAGAGCGGCCGAACGTATCGAGGAAGTGTGACCGCACGGCAGGATCGGGAAGCTGAATGGCTCGAGTCCCGGTCGCCAGGCCATCGAACTGCGCTGCAACACCGGCTGCCTGATGCACGGCATCGTGGAGAACCGCCGCCGGAAGCCGACGGACGCTGTGATAGCTGTAAAACATGTTATCCGTGTCCTGCTTCGGAGCAACCACGGATGCCAGCTGATACGTTCGGGAGTTGCAGATCAGCCGGAGCAGATGCTTGGCATCATAGCCGTGCTCAACGAACTCCTTGACGAGGGCGTCCATCAGCGCGGGATGAGAGGGAGGATTCGTCGCCCGCAGGTCATCCACAGGATCGACGAGACCTCGCCCCATCATGTAAGACCAGTAGCGGTTCACGAAATTCTGGGCGAAGTAGCCGTTGTCGGGGGCCGTGATCCAATCGGCGAGTTCGACCCGGATGTCCCCTTCGACCTGCTGCGGATCGACCTTGTGGCCGAACACCGAAGGTGTGACCTGCAGCTTGGGGCGTTTGTCCTTGCTGACTCGATTGATCGGCCGCAGCAGCTTCGCGCCGCCGTAACGACCACCGTCGCCGTTATCTTTCGCTTCGAAGCGGGTGAAGAAATTGGCAAGGCCGTAATAGTCTTCCTGACTCCAGATCTCGTAGGGATGGTGATGACAGCGGGCACATTGCAGCCGCACTCCGAGAAAGACCTGGGCCGTCGTTTCTGCAAGCTGTTCCGGTTCCTGGTCAGTATAGAAATACGCGACTGGTCCATCGGCATACAGGTTGCCCCGGGCAGTCAACAGGTCGCGGGTCATCCTGTCGAGCGGCCAGTCCTCGCGTACGGCGCGACGAATCCAGCCACGAAACGTCCACAGCGCCTTGTCGCCGATGTAACGGCGATGAACGCGCAGTAGGTCGCCCCACTTGTACGACCAGTAATCCACGTATTCCGGTCGTTCAAGCAATTCGTCAATCAGCCGGCTGCGCTTGCTTGCGTCCGAATCGGCAACGAACGACGTGACTTCGTCAGGCGTGGGGAGAGTGCCAATCAGGTCGATGTACACGCGGCGGACAAACTCGTAATCGTCCGCGAGTGCGACCGGTTGCAGGCCCACCTTTTTCCATTCGGCGGTGATGAACGTGTCGACCAGATTGTTCTCCAGGAAGGGAGTGTCCGTCGCGACTTCCCCATAGGGAATCGTGATCGTCACTGCCGCGACGTAGCCGGAGTAGCGAACCGTGACCGAGGTGCGTCCCGGGCCGACAGCGCGAATCTCTCCGGTAGGAGACACGTACGCCACTCGTTCATCCTGGGCCTCGTACTGCGCCCAGTCGGTGACATCGCGGGCGTGCTCATCAGTCCAGTGCGCCTGCACACTCAGCCCGACGGTTCCTCCCGGTTTCAGAACAAACTCGGTCTCGCTGACTTCGAGCTTTGTTATTTGAGGATCGTTCGGAGAGGGACCGGCGAGTCCCTGTTCAATCCACTGGCGGAGAACCCGGTGTGCGGGATCGTCGATCTCGAATCGCTTTCCGCCGCCGTGAGGCATGCGGCCCAGCGGTTTCGCGAGAATCAGGCTGCGATCCGGAGCGGCGACGAAGAGGCGACGATGACGTCCCTCTTTGACGAGGGCCTCGTAGTCCGCGGCGGGATCAAAGCCCAGCAGCGAGAGCCGCAATCCTCCGCGCCCCTGAAAGGAGCCGTGACAAGCGCCCATATTGCAACCGGCCTTTGTCAGCACCGGCATGACATCGCGCGTGAAACTGATGGACTCTAAGGAAGCGGGGGAGTCGGGCGCGGACTTTTCGCTTCCGAACGCGATTGCCGAGAAAGTCAAAAGCAGCCCGCAGGTAATGATCCCGGTCGTCAGCGCAGTCGCCTGTCTCATCCGGCTTCCTTAAGGGGGGAAGTAATTTCACCGCCGTCGCCGTGGAAGAGGTGGACGGTCAGTGCACGTTTTTGAACCTCCTCAAAAGTAATTCCCTACCATAACAAACAATGTTGATATGTCAAATCGGCAAATGCCGACTTATGACTTGACGACAGCCGCAACCGGAAGTTGCGCCAGGGCAGAGGACATAACGTAAGGCTTGCCAGAGAAACGGTTCAGGCGAATTCAGAGGTAACCTGCGCTGCCGGCATCGGGAAAACCACGGTGATCGCGTTATCGACGTGATCCTTCGTTCTTCCAGGAATCGCGGGCGAATCAGTAGGGTTACCAATTCCGACGGAAATGGAGGAATCATCGGCAGGAGAATCTGTCAGTTCGAAATATCCGTGTATGAATTTTCTTGACTTCGAAATTTCCCGCCATTAGCCTCGGCCATCAGAGAGGTCTCTTTGTTGAGATTTTGGCCTACCACGCCCCTGACTGCGGGCTGTCCCTCGAATCATCGTTTTCACTCCGGAAACGATCGTCCTTTCCAGGTCATTCCTGAATGACCTGCCGACCTGCTGGCGATACCACTGTCGAATTCTGGACCACGTTTCTTCCCGCGTATCCTTGTTTGCGCTCGGACAGCGGCACGCGCATTTTTAAGGGTCCGTTCCATGAATGTCGCTCAAGGCGTACGCCGTGGCTTTACGTTAATTGAACTCCTTGTGGTGATCGCCATTATTGCGGTGTTGGTCGCCTTGCTTCTGCCGGCGGTTCAGCAGGCGCGCGAAGCCGCGCGGCGATCGCAGTGCAAGAACAATCTCAAGCAGATGGGGTTGGCCCTGCACAACTATCACGACACTCACGGGACGTTCCCTCCCGGCTGGATCAGCGAGATCGGCGGCAACCCGCATCTTTCGGGGGGCGTGGGGCCGACCGGATGGGCCTGGTCGGCGATGCTGCTGCCCTATCTCGATCAGGCACCGCTCTACAATCAGCTGAAGGTGTCCGACGGAACTGCTGTTCCGGCTCCGGCTGACATTGACGATCTGCCGCTTCTTCAGGCGTTTATCTGTCCTTCCGACGATGAAGAGACGACGATCGTGGACTTCAAAGGTACGTTGTGCCCGAAATCCAATTATCCCGGTGTCCATGGGGGCTGGTCGGGCGTAGATGAGGCAAATCCGTTCGGCGTGTTCGGAAAGTACAGCAGGACGCGGATTGCAGACATTACTGACGGAACAAGCCAGACCCTTGCGGTAGGCGAACGGGATTCCTACATGAAGGATGGCAATAAGCCGAAAGCAGCAACCTGGGTCGTCTTCATTGGCGGAACCGGCTACTTGAATGTTGATGACCTTTTCTCCACCCTTGGACGCTGCACCAATGCGGCCCTTGAGCGATATCCGAATGCCCAGCGTTCGGATGCATTCCGCAGTCCACATGATGGTGGTGTGCAGTTCCTGCTGTGTGACGGGGCCGTCCGGTTTATCAGCGAGAACATGGATTGGAACCTGTATCAGGCCCTTGCCACCAAGGCACAAGGAGAGGTTGTCGGGGAATTCTGATTCTCCGGACCGGCCACACTTGCTGCGATGACCAGACCGTTCCCATCTCGATCTCGAAATCAGACGATCGTCGAATTCTTCGGGAGTCCATGGGATCGTTCTCCTTCAATTCGTTTTCCGCCGTTCGGCAGAGGTTTCTCATGCGTAGTGACGTACGTTTGTCCCGGGGCTTCACACTGATTGAGCTGCTGGTCGTTATCGCGATCATTGCCGTGCTGATTGCGCTTCTGCTTCCAGCGGTTCAGCAGGCGCGCGAGGCCGCACGCCGTTCGCAGTGTCAGAATAATCTGAAGCAGATCGGCACCGCATTGCATAACTATCACGACTCCTACAAGGTACTGCCTCCGGGATTCATTCACGAACTGACAACAACTTATGTGAGTTTCAACCGGACCTATACCCAGGTCGAGGGCTGGGGATGGGGAGCGCTCATCCTGCCGCAGATCGATCAGGCGCCCCTCTACAACCAGCTGCGATTAAACGAACGCAGTCTGCGGGACATGCTGGCGGCGGGGGGAAGTGATGCGCTGCTTGTACAGACGGTGCTGCCTGTCTTCCGCTGTCCCAGTGATGCTGGCAGCGAGGGACTCACCCCGTCGGCACGCAGTTTCAATGGACGCGGCCTGGGAACGCAGCAGGCCGCAGGTGCCGGAACTATCCCGAATCCCTTCCGTCCCGCCATCAGCAACTATGTCGGGTCCGTGGGAAATCAGCCGGCAGGAGGAATGGTCCCGCCGATGGGGGTCTTCAACGGGAACAGCCGCGTGACTCTCAATTCGGTGAAAGACGGGACCAGCAATACGTTCCTCGTTGGAGAGCGGCGATCGAAAGATTGCTTTGCCGCAGTCTGGTGCGGAATTCAGGATAGCCGCTGGAACCAGTACGGGTCCCACGAGGTTCTCGGCCACACGCACGACGGCACGAGCGGCGGTCCCAACAAGCTTAACAGCCCTGATGCGAATGTCTGGGATCGGGGCGGCTGCGGACAGGGATTTGCCAGCATGCATACCGGCGGAGCTTATTTCCTTTACTGCGACGGCAGCGTGCATTTCGTCAGCGAAAATATGGATTTTAATGAGTACACCAGCATGGGCAAGAAGAACGATAAATGGCTTGCGTCTCGCTAGAAGTATTTGCTGGCGATCGACGTCTTGAAGCCTTTTCGGTGTGATTTTCCTTTTCGGAGTGCGGATGAAACCTGCTGCTGCTGATTCGTCATGGTTTGCGCTGCTGCCAATCTTCACCACAGTTCTTCTCGGAGCCAACATCGGGTGCAGCAGCGGCGATGCTCCGGAACTGGCCAGCGTGACGGGCGTCGTAACCCTCGACGGTAAGCCGCTCCCGGACGCTTCAGTCGTGTTCCAGTCGAACGATGGATTTCTCTCGGTCGGCACAACTGATGTACAGGGCCATTATGAGCTGCGGTACTCGCTCGATCATTACGGCACTCCCCCGGGGACCTATCGAGTTCGCATTTCCACCGGGAAGTTCAGCGACAGCGGAGAAATTCCCGAGAAAGTGCCGAGCCGGTACAACTACAAGAGCGAGCTCTCTCAAGTGGTCGAATCGGGGAACAATGAGATCGATTTCGCCCTGACTTCGATGGGAGAAATCCTCCAGCCACAAGAGGCAGACCGGCAGTTCAATTGATGGCGTTCAAGTCTTATTGCATGCCCAATGAATGGCCAATGTCGCGTCCGGAGACTCACCGTTCAACGTTCAGCGAATCGGCGTTCCGGCCGGAGTCCGAATCGGGCCGTAGTACCGGTTCGCCGGGTCGATCGTTTCATCGCGCAGCGGATCGACTCCGTACGGCAGCGGCAGGAAGTCCAGCGCTCCTGGCGGTGCATCGGAGGGAACTGAAGTTCGCGGAACCGGAGATGTCCCTTGCGGACTTCGATCGGACCAGGGGACGGCATACGACCGAGGCGCATCGTACGCGAACGGATACGTGGGAAAGTAGCTGAACGGATAGCGGCGGAAATACCGGAACGGATACCGCCGCGATTGGTTGGTCAGCGCCCGACTGCGGTCGCTGACATCGAAGGGGCGCACAGGTTCCGTGCTTCGCAGACCGGAGACGCGTGGCGAGGCCGGCCGCTCCGCGGCAGTGACTGGCAGCGGCTTCCCCATATTTCCCCAACCGCCGAGCAGCAGCTCCAGTAGGATACAGACTGCCTGTTGCCGATGATTGCAGATCAGGAGCGTCATCAGTCGAACCTGAAGGGAAAGAGAGAAGGCCGCGAAAGGACGTCGCTGACGGCTGTCGTCCCGAGGCACCTCCTCCAGCGTAAGCCGGCATGCGAACCGTGGTCAATCCCGGCACACGGGGGCAGTGTTCGCGAGAGTGTGCAACTCGGTGATTCCGGCCGTCATCTCTGGATGCACGCGCGTGAACGAAACCTTTCTCTCGCGGGGCTCACTGAATGTCGATCACGGTGCCGCCGAACAGGCGTTCGCGCCGCGAGCCAGTCTCGATCAGCAGCGCCCCTTCATCATCAATTCCTTCGCAACGGCCCGTGATTTCACGGCCTCCGAATTTGATGGCGACCTGTCGTCCCGAGAGGACACACAGCGAACGCCATTTGGCTCCCAGGTGGGGATCACCCTTGCCGAGCGCAGTGAGGTGATGGGACAACGACGCAAGGAACCCCAGCAGGAGTTCGGTGACATTGAAATGCTCTCCCGCACAATCGCACAGGGAGGTGGCCCGCTCGCGGATTTCGCTGGGGGCGCTCACCAGCGAGTTGTTCACATTGAGACCCACGCCGATCACAATCCGCGGTTCGACCGACGGGGGAACTCCGGGCACCTCGATGAGGATGCCGCACACCTTCTTTGCATCGAGCCAGACATCGTTCGGCCATTTCAGTCCGCAGACATGATCGGGCAGTCGTTGCCGCAGGACTTCGCACACCGAAAGCGCGGTGAGAATCGAAATTCGCGGCCATTGGTCGCGGCGGATGCCGCTCCGCCCCGGCTCGACGACGAGCGAGAACATCAACGCGCCCGGCGGCGACCACCAGGTATGCGTACTGCGTCCGCGTCCTGCCGTCTGCTGTCCGGCGACGACCAGCGCGGGCAGAACCGTTGTCAGGTCGCGGGCCAGTTCCGTGGCCCGATCATTCGTCGAGGTGAGGGTTTCGTGGACCTCGACCAGTCCGAGCAGAGGAGAAGCCTGCAGCTGCTGGCGGTCGGGAAGCGGCGCGACATCAGGCGGAAATGGAGGAAGCAGGGGAGCCGACATTCCTGTATCTCGTATTCCTCTTCGATACCCGCCATCAGGCGAATCTCGTGACTTTTGTCGGAAGTGTTTTCGCGAGAATCACGAATTCTTATTCGTTTGCGCGAGCTGAGAACTCTGATGCATGATATGCCGGCGAAGCGCCGCGAAACAGGCTTCCTTGGAAGTCTGAATGCGTCTGATGTCGCTCAGTCGCCTTGATGAGGAAAATGAATTATCCTGCGGAGCGAACCTTTGTCCGGGGGCCGGAGCCTCCCGAAGAGATCGAACTGACTGCAAAAAGTGCCTCCCGTCGACTGACTGCCGTCCGATGAGCTCCATAATCGCTGAACCATTGCCCTCGCACATGCTCCAGGACCCGCTGCGGCGAAACTGGCTGTGGTATTTTTGTCAGATGGTGATGAGGCTGGTGTTTACGGTTTTGTTACGTTACCGGGCCCGCGGGGTCGAGAACGTGCCGGCTTCGGGCGGGGCGCTCCTGGTGATCAATCATCAGAGTTCGCTTGATCCCTTTCTGGCGGGATTGCCGCTCAATCGGCCGGTGAGTTACCTGGCGCGGGACAGTCTGTTCCGCCTGCCGTTTATCGGCTGGGTACTGCGGAATACCTACGTGATGCCGATCAGCCGGGAGGCGGCCAGCCCCGGGACGATTCGCGAGACGGTCAGCCGACTGGAGCGGGGGTTTCTCTGCGGAATTTTCCCCGAGGGGACGCGGAGCTATGACGGGGAAGTGCGCAAGTTCAAGCCAGGGTTCATCGCGCTGGTCCGTCGTGCCGAGGTGCCGCTCATTCCAATCGGAGTCGCCGGGGCAAATGAAGCGTATCCGCGGAATGCCTGGCTGCTGCGTCCCCGCCGCGTCTGTGTCGTCTTCGGAACTCCGATCACTGTCGACGAGGTAAAGGAACTGTCCGCCCGCGGCCGCGAGGAGGAGTTCGCCGAACTGGTCCGGCAGCGCGTCATCGCCTGCCAGCGCGAGGCCGAGCAGTGGCGGCGGAGCTGAATGGCGGCTGCGAAACGGGGCGGATTTCAACGGCGAATGCAGAGTTCGACGCGGGAAATCGGGCATGCCGAAGGGCAGGGGCGGGAGTTATAATGGCCGTTCTCTGCCCGGTGCAGCAGGAAGCACCGCTGTTCGCCTTCTCCCGGAACGAAAGTCCGATTCTGTGTCTGGCCGTCACTTTCGCTTGATGATTTGGTGTAGTCTCCCGATTTCGTTTCTGCTGCTGTCGCTGGCCGGTTGTGGGGGGAATGCCGCCATCCCTGTCGAGTCGCAGGCTCGCTCTTCCGCGTCTGCTGAAGCTGCGGCGACGAAGCCGTCTCAGGCACCACCGGTTTCCCCTGCGAAGTCCGTGGCGAATGAGGTGAATTCTCCTCCTGACGGGGGGCGGGAATCCCCCCTGAGCTCTTCAGTCACAAGCCGCCCCACCGCCCCGTTGGTGCAGTCCGTGGTTCGTCCGCCTGATAGGCGGCCCCGGCACGACGATCGCCGGCTGGCGGAAGCGGGGATTCATCTCTACGAGTCGAAGCGGCTGAAGTTGTACACCGACATCGATCCGGAGATCGCCCGCACTCTGCCCCCCCTGATCGATCAAGCGTACGAAGCGTGGGAAGCATATTTCGGCCCGCTTCCCCCCGATCCGGCCCGCAGCGAATTTCAACTAACCGGATACATCATGGCGGATCGGCCGCTGTTTCAAAAGCTGGGGCTCGAGCCGGTCGACCTCCAGGACTTTATCAACGGGCGGCATCGCGGATACCAGTTCTGGATGTACGATCAGGATCTCGACTACTACCGCCGGCACCTGATGATCCACGAGGCAACGCATTGCTTCATGACGATCATGCCGCGTGTGGTCCTGCCGCCGTGGTATCTCGAAGGGACGGCGGAACTCTTCGGGATGCACGCACTCACCGACGACGGACGACTCGAGCTGCGAATTCTTCCGGACGATCCGAATCACTGGGGTCGCATCCGCCTCATTCAGGAGGAGATTGCCGCCGGCCGCCTGCGTGAGTTCGACGACGTGCGCCACCTCGAACCGGACGATTTTCTGAGCGACAAGGCTTATGCGTGGTCGTGGGCGCTGTGCGCCTTTCTGGATCGGCATCCTCGGTATCGCGAGCGTTTTCAGACACTCGGGCGACGGCTCGGCGAGCGGCCGTTCGATGAACTCTTCGACGAACTGTTCGCCGCCGACCAAAGCGATCTGCAGGAAGAGTGGCGGCTCTTTGCGCGGGGGTTGTGCTACGGCTACGACGTTGAGCGCGCGGCGATCGATTTTGCTCCGGGCAGGCCGCTTTCTCCGGGTGCGAGTGCCGGGTGCGAAATCGCCGCCGATCGGGGCTGGCAGTCGAGTGGTGTCCGGCTCGTCGCGGGGAAGCGTTACCGTATCTCGGCAGCGGGGCAGTTTGCCGTGGGAAGCGTCCCGAAACTCTGGATCAGCGAGCCGCAGGGGGTGAGCATCCGCTATTTCGACGGGCGGCCGTTGGGAATGGTGCTGGGGACGCTCCGGGCCGATCCAGTGAACCATGCGGCACGAGAATCGTCGATGGCCGATGTCCTGCCGGTCGGACGGGAAACCGAGTGGACCGTCCCCTTTGACGGGACTTTTTACCTCCGCGTCAACGACGCCTGGAATGAGCTCCGCGACAATTCCGGTAGCGTGCAGGTGCGCATCGAAGAAGTCGCAGCGGTGGCGGAATGAAGGTCTCGCGAACCCTCGTTACGGCGCATTCGGGTAGAACCACGTTTCCCACGGCGCTATGATGAAGAGGATGTCCCAATGCGGTTGCGGACTGCGATGCACTGGTGTACGGAGAGAAATTCATCATGCCCCGCTGCCTCGAGTGTGGTTGCCTCGTCTCGGTTCACGTAGCCGAATGTCCCGAATGCGGAGCGCGTCATTCGGGAGAACTGACGCAGCAGGAAACCGAAGCGAATGACTGGGGAGATGTGGACGCAGACCGCCCGAGCGTCCGTGAGTTCCACGGACGCGGCATTCCGGTAGCCCGCTTCGCCAACGGGGCGGAGGCTGGTTTTTTCGCGAACGAACTCGAAGGGGCGACGGGCATTCCCGTCCGCCTGGTCGTTCAGGACGACTTCGACGCGATGCGCAACGCGTGGGGCAGCACCTTCGTGCTGATTGTTCCCGAAGACGAGGCTCACCGCGCCGCGGAGTTCCTTCACAACCTGCTCAATCGGGTTGAGGATGAGTGGGCCGGCGAGAGCGAAGGGGAGGGCGGCGATTACGCCGCAGTTCCGTCCGCACGTGTCCCCTGGGTGTCATTGCTGCTGACGATTGCTGCGGGGTCCTTTGCCTATTGGGGAGTGCATCACCTGGATGTCCGCCCCCGGGCCCCGGCTTTGATGCACCGCGGTCATCCCGAAGATGAGGTGTGGGAGGCACTTGCCGACCCCTCGACGCCGTGGATGCAGAAACTGGATAATGGTCCCGGCACACGGCTGATGTTCATCGAACGTCGCGAGAACCGTGCCGTCATCGCCGAGGACCGTGACGGTGACGGGATCTACGAACGCCGCTTCCAGTATCGCTTGCGCGCGGCGGGCAATTAGCGGTGCGCAGCACAGTCGACAGGCCAACGCCTGATGGCCGGGGCCGGACGAAGGAAGCCCCGGGGGAGAAGACCTGGCCATCGCCACCCCCCATCCTCTCTCATCAGCCCCAGTGATTGATGGAGACTCGCTGTATGATCGGAGCCTTCATCCGATTCTAAATCGCGGAGGGCAGAAACGCTCTACGTGAAAGCAAGGCGTTCCCCCGCGGGGGTTTCGGGAATACGCTCCAATCCTGGCCACGAGTCCCGCTACACAAGGATCTCGCGAATCACTTCACCGGCGACATCGGTGAGGCGGAAATCGCGGCCGTTGTAGCGGTACGTCAGCCGCTCGTGATCAATCCCCAGCAGGTGCAGGATCGTGGCGTGCAGGTCGTTCAGGTGGACGCGATTCACGGCTGCCTTGTAGCCGACTTCGTCCGATTCGCCATAACTGACGCCCCCTTTCACGCCGCCCCCGGCCAGCCAGGCGGTCAGGCAATGCGGATTGTGATCACGTCCGGGTTTGGCGCCGACCTGCGCGATCGGCAGGCGGCCGAACTCGCCGCACCAGATGACAAGCGTCTCCTCCAGCAGCCCGCGCTGCGCCAGATCGGCAAGCAGGCCGGCGACCGGCTTGTCGGTTTCATCGGCGAACTGCTGATGGTTCCCCTGAATGTCGATGTGCCCGTCCCAGGAGCGCTGATTCTCCATCCCCCCGGAATAGATCTGCACGAAACGGACACCACTCTCCACAAGCCGGCGGGCGATCAGGCACTGCCGGGCAAAATGGTCGCAGCGTTCGTCGCCGATGCCGTACATCTGCTGGATATGCTCGGGCTCGGTGTCAATGTCGAGTGCCTGCGGGGCCGCGGATTGCATCCGGAACGCCAGCTCAAAACTCTCGATCCGGGCAGCCAGCTCCGACTCGGCGGCATACTGCTCCTGGTGGAGCTGGTTCACCTCCTTGAGGAAATCGAGCTGTTGCCGCTGGACGTCTGCCGTGGCGTGGGAAGTCGGAACCAGATTGTCGATGGGATCGCCGGTGGGCCGCAGATGCGTGCCCTGATAGACCCCCGGCAGGAACCCGGCACTCCAGTTCGCGGCGTGTCCCTTCGGCAATCCCCGCCCTTTCGGGTCGCTCATCACGACGAAGCCGGGGAAATCACGATTCTCGCTTCCGAGCCCGTAACTCACCCACGAGCCGAGACACGGAAAGCCCATTCGCGGCATGCCGGTGTTGATGGCGAACAGGGCCGGCGAGTGATTGTTCGACTCGGTATAGGCGGAGTGGATAAACGCCATCTTGTCGACGTGTGCGCCGAGATGCGGAAAGATCGAGGAGACCATCTTCCCGCATTCGCCGCGAGGCGTGAATTTGAACGGCGACTTCATCAGGTTGCCGACGGCATCCTTGAAGAAGCCGGTGGTGTTCTTGAAATCCGGATCGAACTCGCGAATCGACCTGCCGTCCCATCGGGCGAGGGCCGGTTTGAAATCCCAGGTGTCGACGTGGCTTGGGCCGCCGTTGACGAAGATCCAGATGACGCGCGACGCCCGCGCGCGAAAATGCGGCCGCTGCGGCGCGAGGGGATTGAGTCCGCGCTCGCCGAGACGGCTCGCGGCCATCGCCTGTCCGCCGAGCAGGCCCGTCTCCTCCAGCAGGCCGGCAAGCCCCATCAGTCCGAATCCGCACCCGGCCTTCGCCAGCAGTTGACGGCGGGTCAGCAGCGTATGCCTCGACGCGTTCATCGCTGTGGTCTCCGTCTCAATCGACGTAAATGAATTCGTTGGCACTCAGGAGCATCTGACACAGGTCCACCCGTGCGAGCTGGGCCGGGGCAGGATGGCCGGCCGCCTGATGCCGGGCTGTCTGCCGTTCGAGGAATCCCATGGCAAGCCGCTTCTCCTTCTCGCTGGGACCACGGCCGAAGGCGATCCAGTAAGCCTGTTCGGTCATCGCGGGGGCCGAGTGAGTCTTGAGCCGCTCGGCAAATCCCTCGGCAGCACGGCGCCCCTGGGGACTGTTGAGGAACATCAATGCCTGCGGCGCGATAGTCGTGCTCGCCCGCTGGCCGATACTGACGAGATGTTCGGGCCAGTCGAAGAGCATCATCATGGGAATCAACTGGCTGCGCTTGATGAAGAAGTAAATGCTTCGACGCCGCATGTTCGGATCGAGAGTCCCGGGGCCGAACATTGTCCGGTCGAGCTGTCCGGAAACCGCGAGCATCGAATCGCGAACCGCTTCGGCCTCGAGTCGCCGCGGGACGCGCCGCCACAACGAAACAGCGTCGCGATCGCGCTGTGCACGGTCCTCGTCAAAGTCGGAGGATTGCAGATAGACGCTGCTGGTCATGATCTGTTTGTGCAGCCGCTTTAGCCGCCAGCCCCCTTTGATCAAATCGTGTGCGAGCCAGTCGAGCAGTTCGGGATGGCTCGGCCGTTCGCCGGATGCACCAAAGTCGTTGGGAGTCGCCACGATTCCACGGCCGAAATGATGCTGCCAGAGTCGATTCACCATCACCCGCGCGGCGAGGTGTCCCGCCCCGTGCTCCACATCGGTGATCCAGTTCGCGAGCGTGGCGCGGCGGAAACTCGTCCGCGAATTCTCCGGCGGTGAGATCCGCCACGAGGCGTCGTCACGTCCATTCCGCTTCAGGACTTCAAGGAAACCGGCGGTGACGATCTCCCCCTTCTGGTGAACGTCGCCCCGACGCAGGAAATGCGTCTCGGAATAAAAGTGGGGGAAGCCGCGGCCGTCGGCATGGTGGGGCAGATGCGGCAGTCCCTCGCTGGTGACCATGACTTTCGTGATCTTCCGCTGCGGTCCCGTGCGCTCATGGTCACAAAGAGCCTGCTGCTGCTTCTGCCAGTCGGGGGACTTCTTCTTGAACCAGCCGAATACGGCTTCATACGCGGTCGCATCCGCGGCGATTCCCTTGTCCTTGAGAAGTTGAAGTGCCGCCGCGACCTTCGCATCGAGTCCGGAACGACCGACCTGCGGCTGTGCGGTGGAATCAGGGCTGACCGACAGCCGTAACCGACCAATCGCATGTTTGCGGTTCGGATGTCGGAACGTCATGCGGATCGACAGACGCATTCCGGATGCGTGTTCGATCGGGCTTTCCGCGACGAACATGGCTGCATGGTCGCGGCCGATCTGTCCATCCACGGCCCAGCCGCTGATCGGGTCGGCATCAATCGACGCGGCGACGGCGAGAGAGCCTTCATTCTGCTGATGCGTCGCGCGGGCGGCGATCAGCTTGACCGAGCGCGGTTCGCTTGATCGGTCTTTCGGCTGGGCAGTGACGACAAAATTCCCCAGCGCGAAGTTGCCATTCGATGCGAGCCCTGGTCCCTTCTGCGGAAGCGAATCATGCGTCAGAGCTTCGAGTCGAAAGGCAACGAGCCCCCCGCTGGTTGTCTCGGCTGTGAAGGTGAGCTCATCGGAATCCGGTATTGGCCCCGTCGCCAGCCAGGAGCGATCGGACTGCAGGACGTACTTCGCCCCGGTGGACGAAGTCAGCTCGCCGTCGAGCACTTCCCATGGATCGACTTCATCGGCACCAGGCTCGTACTTCGCGAGCCATTGTTCGAACTGTCTGGGGAGTTCCTGCTCTTCGAACTGCCGCAGGTCGCGTCGAAGCTCGGCGAGACGGGCTTCATAAGTCTTCAGGCGGCGTTTGTTTTCCTCCGGTTCGAGGTCGAACTCCTTCTCGCTGCGGATTGCCGTCGTGAAGCAGGCCGCAAGCTCATAGTAATCGCGGCTGGGGATCGGATCGAACTTATGATCGTGACAACGGGCGCATCCGACCGAGAGGCCGAGGAACGCGACACCGGTCGTCGCCACCATGTCGTCGAGTTCGTCGTAGCGGGCCGACTCGAACTCCGCCTCGGTCAGCTGCGTGGGAAAGGCGCCTCCGCCGAGAAAACCGGTCGCCATCCAGGCCAGCGGATTGTCTGGTGCGAATTCATCTCCGGCGAGTTGCCAGCGGATGAAGTCGTCATAGGGAAGATCATCGTTGAAGGCACGGATGAGAAAATCGCGATAGTGGTAGGCGTTTGGCCGGTCATAGTCCTGCTCATAACCGTGCGACTCCGCGAAGCGGGCGACATCCATCCAGTGCCTTGCCCAGCGCTCACCATAGTGCGGGCTGGCAAGCAGCTGATCGATCAGCTCGGACCAGGCGTGTGAATCAATCGCCGCTTGACGGGATGCATTCGTACCGGCCAGCGGAATTAATCGCCCGGTCCAGTAACGGATCTCTTCGGGAGTCGGGGGAAGGCCGAGAAGATCGAACCAGGCACGGCGGATGAGAATGCGCGGCTCCGCAACCGGGTTGGGGTGCACTCCAAGCTCGTTCTGCTTTGCGCGAATGAACTGATCGATGGGGGTTCGCGCCCATCCACCTGCATCGGCCTGCGGCGGTGCGACCTTCGCGAGCGGCTGGAAGGACCAGAACTGTTTGCCGGCTTCGATATCGATGCCCGCCGCTGTTGTCACCGCCTTTTCGCCTTCACGCGGATCGACTGCGCCCGTTTCGATCCACTTGACGAAGTCGGCAATGATCCGGTCCGGCAGTTTTCCCTTGGGGGGCATTTCGAAGTCTTCGTGGCGAAGGGCACTCACGAGCAGACTTTCGTCCGGTTTGCCCGGAACGACGGCCGGTCCGCTGTCTCCCCCCTTGCGGGCCTCGTCGCGCGTATCGAGCCGCAGGCCGCCGCGGAGCTTTCCTTCCTGTGCGGCCTGCGAGGAGTGACAGGCATAGCAATGCTGCGACAGAACCGGACGGATGCGCGTTTCGAAAAAGTCCAACTGTTCGGGAGCTGGTTCGGCTGCGGCAACCGGGCTGACCAGCACGATCAGGAGCGCGCTTCCGAGGAGGTGCTTCATCTCGAATTTCCGCTTCTTGGCTCGCAGTAATGTCGGCAAAGGGATTTCCGGATTCTCCCAGCATAGCCGGATATCACCGGGGAAAATACCCTGTCGTGCCCTCACTCGGGGGAGGTCGCGATGCAGGGGAGCTGTGTCTGCCTCAAGCGGGGGAGGCGACTGGGACCGCGGAGGTGATCTATTCCTTGCGACGCAGGACGCGGACGATCAAAGCCCCCAGGAACCCGAGGATGCCGACCACCGGGCCGGTGAAGAACGCACCTGTCATCGCGGCTTCCTGATTGCGGTCGTGCTGATTTGACGAGAGCTGGTTGACGAGCCCGAATCCGCCCACCGCCCCAATCAGATAACCGAGAACTCCACAGAGAACCGCGATGCCAAAGGTTTTCATAATGGTTGCCGAGGAGGGACCAGACTGTCCTGTCTGTCTATCGATCTGTCACAAAGGATTGAGTCACGCATCGTAACTACCGAAGTCGGTGCGGCCGACTTCTTCAGGTGCTTGTGGATTCTTCCGGGGGGGCCGCGTCGCGAGTCAGGCATGAAATCTAATGCGGCGATTTTCGCTCTTCAAGATCAAGTGAATAGCGGCAAAGAAGGCGGTCGCCCTGTACAGAGCTATTGAGGTGGGAGCGATCAGACCGCAACGGAGCAGTCCCCTCTGAGCCAAGGGTGGAGCCGGCGCAGCCGATAGAACCCGGGGTTTCAGCGACCATGCCGCTCCTCACTCCTTTCCCCTTACTCCTTTCTCTCATGTCATTTCCAGGCCGCGGAGCGTGCCGGTGCTGGTGGCGAACTGGTCGACTTCAAGACCCAGCCGCTGCAACATACTGACATACAGGTTGGGCAAGGGGTAATCCTGCTCGCTGCCGAGTGCCAGGTGCTGGCCGTGACGGAAGCCACCCCCGGCCAGCAGAATTGGCAGGTTCTTGGTGTCGTGACTGCTGGCGTTTCCGAGATTGGAACCGTAGAGGACCATCGTCCGCTCCAGGAGGTTCGAATCGCCTTCCGGCGTTTCCCGCAGCTTCGTCAGAAAGTCGCGGAAGATCGCCATCTGCGCGAGTTCGATGACCGCCAGCTCTTCGATCTTGGTTTCATCGCGTCCGTGATGCGAGAGATTGTGATAGTCGTTTGCAACGCCGGGGATCTTCGGGACGGCATTGATGCCGTTCTTGTGAAACGTAATCAGCCGGGTCGAATCGGTCTGCAAGGCGAGATGGATCATGTCGTAGATCAGTTGCGCCCGCCCGATGATGTCGGTCGAATCGGGAATGTCGCGCGGCGGTGCGACATCGACTTTGGGTTTTGGCTTCTGTTCCCAATCTTCGCTCTTGAGCAACCGCTGTTCGGTATCGCGAACGGCGGTAAAGTACTGATCGAGCTTCTGCTGGTCGGCTGGGGCGAGTCGCTTTCGCATCCTGCGGGCCTTTTCGAGCACGACATCCATGACGCTCTGCCCGTCCTTGAGCCGTTGGATCTGGCGGGCCTTTTCGTCGGGCCGGCCTTCGAGAAAGAGTTTTGCGAAGACCTGTGAGGGGCGGGTTTCCGATGGAACCGTGACTCCCGCGCGGGAGACGGACAGTCCACGTCCGGCGAGACTCAGCGAGAGATAGCCGAAACGGGTTTCAATGCCGATCTTTTCGGCGGCAAGCTGGTCGATCGAAATCGTGTTGCGAAAGCTGGCGCTGCCTGGATGCGGGGCGGCGGTAAGGAAGGAGTTTTCGGAGAGGTGCCCTCCGTCGACTCCGGGATGCGAAGTCCCGGAGATCACCGTGAACTGATCGCGCAACGCTGCCAGCGGCTTCAGGTAGGTGGTCAGCTCGTAGTCTTTCCCCGGGGTGGTGGGGAAGAGGTTGGGCGTATGCAGCCCCAGGCTGAGGTTGATCGCCACCATTCGTCGTTTCGGGGCCGCAGTGGCTGCCGCGGTCGCTGTCAAAGGAAGCATGGCGTCGAGAAGCGGCAAGGCGATGGCGACACCCGTTCCCCGCAGAAAAGTCCGCCGCGACAGGTAACGTTCTCGCATGATGATTCTGCCTTTGATTCACCAGGATTTTACGGCCGTTCCATCGTGACCGAACTCTTCGGCGACCTTATCTTTTGGTTGCGGTGAAAGGGCCAGCACCGCACGCTTTCATAAGCAGATGGAGGGATGTCTGAGAAATTTCGATTCGGATCATGCTTCGCGAAGCATTGTGTGTTCTGTTCTTCGCAGTCCGTTCAGGGGCGGCGAAATGTTTCACTCTGGACGACTTCGTGAATGAGCGAGCGGAAGCCGAAGTTCTGCTGCCGGTTTTTCCGCACGATTGCTTCGATCGCCGGCCGGTCGGAGAAGCCCATGCCTCGTCCGGTCGCATACGTGAGCAGTTTTTCCGCGAGGCAGCGGGCGACCGGTTCCTCGTTCTCCAGCAGCAGGCGTTTGAATTCGCGGATATCCTGAAAGTTCTTTCCCTCGGGTGTCATGCCGGTCGAATCGACAACGGGGCCCTTGCGGTAACGAACGCGGATGTTGTTCGCCGGTTCGATATAGCGGTCGACACGCTCTCCTTCGCCGAGACTGCGGTACCAGTCGCGCCATCCGCCGATGACGTCGAAGCTCTCCAGAGCGAAACCGGGGGGATCGATCTGCCGGTGACAGCCGGCACAACTCGCGACGTTGCGGTGCTTATCGAGTTGTTCGCGAACGGTGGTCGCCCCGCGGATGTCCGGCTCGATGGCGGCGACGTTTGTCGGGGGCGGAGGTGTCGGCTGTCCGAGGATGTTTTCGAGCACCCAGACGCCGCGGACGACCGGCGACGTATTCGTGCCGTTCGCGGTCACTTTCAGCACGCTGGCCTGCGTCAGCACGCCGCCGCGGACACTCTCCGGGGGTAATTGCACCTTGCGGTATTCGAGTCCTTTCACGCCTTCAATTCCGTAATGCGTGGCGAGCCTTTCGTTGAGGATCGTCCAGTCGGAATCGATGAAGCTCAGCAGGCTGAGATCGTTCTTGAGCACCTCATTGAAGAAGCGCCGGGTCTCTTCGAGCATGGCGACTTTGAGGGCTTCGTCGAACTCGGGATAAAGATGCCTGTCCGGTTCGGTGAAGTCGATGTCGCGGAGGTTGAGCCACTGGCCGGTAAAGTTTTCGGTAAATGCCGCCGCCCGCGGATCATTCAGCATTCGCTCAACCTGGGTCCGCAGCGTTTGTGGATTTCGCAGATCGCCGCTCCCTGCCCGGTCGAGAAGTTCGCCGTCGGGCATCGAACTCCACAGGAAGTACGAAAGCCGCGATGCGAGGGCGAAGTCATCGATCTCCGCTCCCATTACACTCGCAGATGCTGAACCGGCAGAGCGAGTCGGCTCTGCGAGGAACAGGAACTCGGGCGAACAGAGGATCGCTTTCAGGCCGACGCGGAGCGATTCTTCAAACGGCCGCTTCTGCGCGAGGGCCGATTCGACGAGTGAAGCATACGGCTCGATCTCGTCCGGCGGGACGCTTCGCCGAAACGCCAGCGGGAGTAATCCTGAAAGAATCCGCCGGGCATCGGCCAGCGTCCCGTTCTTCGGATCGACCTCTCCCAGCAACTGCTGCCGGCTGGGGGGCGGCCACTGTTCCAGCGGCCCCTCGACTTCAATGTCACCGATGATGATTCCCGGTCCCTTGTGCTCCCACTTCTCCCGCGCGTAAGAAACTGTGCCGTACGGTTTGGGGTGGAACGTATCGTACTGGTCGAACCATTCCACGAACTCGACGACGGTCATCCGGTCCGGGGGAAGCTCAAAGTAGTTGACGAGGTGATACGGACGCCGATGGGTAATGACGTCTCCGGCATGGACCTGCATGACGATCGGCCGATCGCTTTGAAACGCGCGGGCATGGATGCGCACGCGATAGGTGCCGGGAGTCATCGGGCGGAAGCTGCGCACCGCCGACGGGCAATAGCCCGTGTTGAACATGGCGACCCCATCATCAGTCTTGCGAAACAAATTGCCGATCTGGTTCTGCACATCCTGAATCAGCGGGAACTTCAGCTTGATCCATTTCGGTTCTTTCGGATTGCCAAAGGCGGCATCGAGGGCGATATCGGCCGCTTCGAGATACGCCTGCATCAACTCGGTCGAGACGGCGAGTGCTTCGCCAATGTTGTCGAAGCCGTGGGCCGATGCATCTTCGGGGAGCAATCCCTGCACGCGGACACGGACGCCGAACAGATCGCGGATGGTGTTCTCGTATTCCACGCGGTTCAACCGCCGCAGGACCACCTGACGATGCACGCGGTCCGCAGCGGTGAGCCATTGCCCGAGCGCAGAGGTGAAGGGCTGTGTCTCGGCCTGGGGGGGACTCGCCTCTTTCCGCGGCGGCATCTCGCCGGTCGAGACCCGATCGAAGACGCGCACCCAGCGGCGCAGCACCTCCGCATCCTTGAGGTCGGTACCGAGTGTGGTGAGATCAAGCCCTCCTTCGCTCAGTCCCTCGGCATGGCAATCGTAGCAGTGCCGTTCGAGAAACGGACGGACTTCCCGCGGGAGTGGCCCCTCCGCATGCAGGTCCGCCTCACCGGCAAGTCCGAGGCAGCCAATCGTGATTGCCGCAGTCCACAACGCGTGTCGAGAGCAGACCATGCTTATGGAACTTCCCGGAGCAGGAACGAAGCGACCGCCGCGCGCGGGGATGAAAGAGCACCTGAGCACGACGATTCGCGAGACATAAAGCTCGGCAATGACTCTGATCGTCCCCGGTAATCACTCACCGGTCAAGAACTTACTGGACCGAAGGTGCGAAATTCAGCGAGCGGAGTGCGGTTCAGAGACTGTTTCCCCGCCCGCCTTCATGGCGACGTGCTCCGCCTGTCACGGTATGACCTCCGCAAGCTGCACGAGGCGGCTTTTCTCATTGAGCGATTTCGCGCCCGCATGGATGATCGCCGTCACCTCCAGAATTTCCTGGTGCGGGACCGGCTCTTCGCCGGTCTTCAGCATCTGCCGGAATGTCGCGGCCATCCTGAACATCTCATAGTGGTGCCCATAATCAAAGTTGCCTTCGATGGAAGGGGTGAAGGAATAGAGCTTCTTCTTGAAGTAGACATCTGTCCGGCAGTATTCGAAGGTCTCGAAGGGTTGTCCGTACCAGACGTGCGCAGGCATCCGGTCCTGATAGGTGATGAGCGTATGGCTGGTGTCCTCGCGGGCGTACATGCTGACTGCGTCCACGCCCGGGCCGAGAAGCGTCATCACCGTCCAGACGGGATGCTGACCGTAGATCATCCATCCGTCGAAACGATAGCGGCTGTGCAGGCTGGCAGTAATGAACTCGATCGGACCGAACTCGGCGGAGTCCCGTTTTCGCAGGGCAGCCTCCATTCCCCACTGGTGCCGAAACAGACTCGACGACATGATCGGCGCCCGGTGTTCACGGGCGAACTCCAGGATTTTTCGCGTCCCGTCCACCGTCCCGCCAATCGGCTTGTCGCAGAACGTCGGGAGCCCGCGGGCGAGTCCCGGTGCGACGAGGTCGAAGTGATCCTCCCCGAATCCCGAAGCATCTCCCATCCAGACCGCATCCACTTCGTTCACCATCTCTTCAAGAGAGGTCGCAACACGCACGCCGGGAAAGACCTCCGCGAACGCGGTCGCCACGGAAAGATCAGCATCGTAGTAGTGCGTGATCTTCGTATCGGGAAACGGCAACTGGTCGAAGTGATAACGGGGATTGCGAAGGACGTTCCTGTAATAATCGAACATCTGCGGATAGACCCGCTTCAACGCGTCGAAGTCAAATTCCGGATGCAGATACTGGGAGAAGTGCCAGGTGTGGCCATTCCGCGGCTGTGGCTTTCCATGAATGCTCGCCGAGACCACGCCGATACGATACGTCCTGCCCGGTTGCTGATTCGATTTGTCTTCACCGGCGGCCGCGGGAGCGATTGGGAACGCACTCAGGCCGGCAGTCCCAGCTGCCAGCAAGACTTCCCGGCGGGTTGGATTCCGTAGCGCGGACATGGGTGTCTCCGATGAGGGGGAGAATGCTTGGGGGGAATCAACGCGAAGATGCTTCTCCGTTCAGTTGTCGATTCGACTGCCGAAGGTTCCGTGAGAGTCCGTTAGAGAGAGAGTAAAAGTCACGAGCGGCACGAAAGGCAGGGCGGTGCATTCAGCCCTTCTGGGGCTGTGTCGCTTTTGGCTTCGCTCCGGAATGCCGGTGTGTCCCTCCTGAAAATGCCTGGGGATTCGAACCGTCGATCAGTTTCGCGGATTGTGTGTGAGCATTGTCCGCGGAGGGCTGGTAGGATAAGCGGCAACCGTGGCTTTCCGATTGGCTCCTGATCCTGCACTGGGAATCCGCTCATGAAACGTTGCCGCGTCGTGTCGAAAAATTCGCTCCTGGTCAACGTCTGCGCTGCACTTGTTCTCATCGCCGGTGTTTTGTTCGGTCCGGTCGGCAGCCGTGCAGTGCGGGCCGAGTCTCCCGAGGCGGGCTGGAGCGAACAGCAGATCGCCAGACTCCCCGAAAGTGAAAAGCCGGTCCGCCTCTTCAATGGCAAAGACTTTACCGGATGGGAGGGGCAGACCGACAAGTATTTTTCGATCGAGAAGGGAGAAATCGTCGCCCGCAACAACGCGGAGAATGCTCCGCAGGCGAGCACCTATCTCGTCACGAAGAAGAACTATCGCAACTTCCGGCTGATCTTCGAATCGAAGCTCGTCACCAGCGAGATGCACTCGGGAATCGCACTCTGGGGCAAGACTGTCGAACGGGCCGGCGACCCGTTCAGCTACATGGGGCATCTCGTGATGTATCCGTCCGGGTACGGCTACTACGACCTCTATCGCCGCAACAGCATCTACCGCGACGACGGCCGCGCGAAGAAGGCGGGGCATCAGCACGACTGGAACCGGATGGAGATCCTGGCGATCGGCAACCGCATCCGCCACGTCATCAACGGCCAACTCGTCGCCGACTGGTCCGACCCGCAGCCCGAACTGTGTGAAAGCGGCCCGATCGGTTTGCAGTTGCACTCGAACAAGGTGCCGCAGGAAGTCCGCTTCCGGGGATTGATTCTCACCGAGAACCCGGAGGATCGACTCGTAACGGTCGAAGCTTCGGCGGTCGATCCGAAGACGGCTGAAAAAGCCGAGGCTGTCGGGATGGATGCCGAGGTGTTGGCCCGCATCCCGCAGCGAATGGAGCAGCTGGTTGCGAATCACCAGATTGCCGGAGCGGTGACACTTGTTGCGCGAAAGGGAAAAATTGTGCATCTCGCGGCGACCGGCAAGGCCGACATCGACGCGAATCGTCCCATGACGACCGACTCGCTGTTTGCGATTGCGTCGATGACGAAGCCGATCGCGTCAACGGCAGTGATGATTCTCGTCGATGAGGGAAAGCTGTCGCTCGACGAGCCGGCTTCGAAGTTCATTCCGGAGTTCAAGGAGGCGAAGCTCGCGAGCGGGCCGCCAAAGCGGGAGATTGCGGTGCGTGACCTGATCACGCATACCTCCGGGCTGGCGGGGGATCAGGCGAATGAAGGGACACTCGCCGAGACGGCTGCGAAGATGGCCCGCCGGCCGCTTGCGTTCGAACCGGGAACGAAGTGGCAATACAGTCCGGGGATCACGATTTGCGGCCGGATTGTTGAAGTTGTAGCCGAACAGCCTTTCGAAGACTTTCTCGCCGCACGCATCTTCGAACCGCTGGGGATGAAAGACACGACCTTCTTCCCCTCGACAGCGCAGCAGAAGCGGCTCGCCCGGGCGTATCAGCCGGGCAAAGACGGCAAGCCGCTCGACCTTGTGGACCACTGGCTGCTCGACTTCTCGGCGAGCCGCACGGCGAACCCGTCGGGCGGGCTGATTTCCTCGGCAACCGACCTGGCGCGTTTCTACCAGATGGTATTGAACGGCGGGACCCTCGACGGAAAACACATTCTATCCAGGAAGGCGGTCGAGGAGATGACCCGCATTCACACCGGCGACCTGCCGGCGGGATTCACGCCGGGCACCGGTTGGGGGCTGGGCTGGTGTGTTGTCCGCGAACCTCAGGGGCCGACACAGTCGCTGTCTCCCGGAAGCTGTGGGCACGGAGGCTACTTCGGCACTCAGGGCTGGATCGATCCACAGCGGGACTTGTGCCTGGTGCTGTTGATTCAGCGGTCGGGCTTCGGCAATGCCGACGCGAGCCAGATCCGCGAAGCCTTCCAGGATCTGGCGATTCAGGCGGTGCGCGACTGATTCGCGTCGCCTTTTTTAAGAAGAGTCCCGCCAGCGAAGCTGCCCTCGCTGGCGGTTTCGGGGAGTGGATTGTGGCGTTGGTTCAACTTGAGTGTTCGGTCACCACGAAGAACTCCGGGCGGATCGATCGTGTCGTTCAACAGCTCACGGGGCGCTCGCGCGGCGAGGTGCGCGGCCTGCTCGACGCGGGCTGCGTCACGTTGAATGGTGATGCGTGCTCGGAGGCGGGAACACCGGTCGCATCGGGGGATCTCGTGCAGGTCCGGCACGATCCGCACCGCCGATATCGAGAGAAGCCGCGCCCTCGCCAGAGCCGCGGGTTTCGGCTCGTCTATGAAGATGAATATCTCATCGTCGTCGACAAGGCTGCCGCGGTGCTCACGGTGCCGACCGATCATCGCGAACGGAACACGCTCCTCGAAGCCGTAAATCGGTATCTGGAACGAACCCGAAAGCGGGCCTGGGTGGTGCATCGGCTCGATCGTGGTACCTCGGGACTGCTGGTGTTCGGCAAGGAGCGACGGATCGCCGAACAATTGCAGCAGCAGTTCCGTCGGCGGAAACCGGAGCGCGAGTACGCGGCGATCGTGGCGGGTAAAGTCGAGGCACCCGAGGGGAAGTTCGACACTCGTCTGGGGACGACTTCGAGTCTGCAGCGATACTCGACGAATGTGCCCGACAAAGGTGAACGTGCCGTGACGATGTATCGCGTCGAGAGGCACGTTCGCGGGGCAACCTTTGTGCGGGTGTGGCTTGAAACGGGCCGCCGCAACCAGATCCGCGTTCACTTTGCCGAGGCCGGGCACCCGGTTCTCGGAGACGAGCGTTATCGTCCCGATTTCGCGCAGCATGGGGCGTGGCGGGCGCGACGACTTGCACTGCATGCCCGGCGGCTTGGCTTCACGCATCCCGTGACGCAGGCCGAACTCAGCTTCGAGTCGCCCCTCCCGGCGGAATTCGAGCGTTTTCTCGGCTCGCCTGGTGGACGCAGTCGCCCGCCCGAACGAGGCTGATGCCGCTGTTCATGGGAAACCGATGGCGGCCAGTGTCCGCCGAGGTTGCCGAACTAAGCGGAACAAAGCCGAACGAGGAAACGCGGACCGGCGGATTGAAGGGAGATTCCGGAAGAATCCTCTCCAGCACGGGGCGGAGGGCCGTTATTCTAATGTGAGTGTGTTGATGCGTTGCGGCGGCTGGATCGCGGTTTTCTCCTTCCCTCTTGCGGGAGCCTACAATGTTGCGTTCGCTGATACTGGCCTGCTCTCTCGTTCTGTCCGCAACGGCTGTCTCGGCGGATTCCGACGAACTGCGGCCGATTCGCATTGCGGTTCCGGTGAATGGTCACATTCATCCGGCGATCTGCCTCAGCCCGAAGGGGACGCTGATTGTCACATATGGCCGGGTAAATCATCGCGACCTGAGGATCACGCGCTCGACCGATGGCGGCCTGACCTGGTCCGAGCCGATTCCGTTCGTCCATACTGTGGACAAGACCTATTATCCCGGATCACTCACCACGCTGGCCGACGGGCGGATTCTCCACTGCTGGAACCGCTGGAGTGCGGACGACAACGAGAAGGAGCCGCGCTCGGTTCTCTATTCACTCTCCGAAGATGACGGCCTCACCTGGAGCGAGCCGCAACCGTTTCCGCGCGACCCGGAGGTCCGCAGCGTCATTCGCCACCCGATCCTCGAATTCTCGGCGAACGAGTGGGTGCTGCCCCTGATGGATCGGACGCTCGTCTTTAATCCGGAAATGGGGACATTGAAGCCGTTCGGGGACGGGCGGAATCACGACCTTGTGCCGATCGTCCGGACTCCGAAAGGCACCATTATCAGCGGGGCGGGACTGCGGTCGATCGATCAGGGGCAGACGTGGACGGAGATCCCCGACTTTCCCAACCTGAAGGAACAGGGCTGGCGGCACGAGATGGTTTGCCTCTCGAACGGCTGGCTTCTCGCCTCGCGCATCCTCGGCCCCGGTTTCGGCGGCGAGCGGATCCAGTATGTGATTTCCCGCGACGACGGCATCACCTGGAAGGATGTGTTTGAGTATTACAACCCGGGGCGTGCGATCGCCGGCCGCGCCTGTCCCCGTACCGTGGAGCTCGATGCAAAGACGATCGGCGTGGTCTTCTATGACATCGACCAGCAGCAGGAGGGTGGGCCGGGACTGTTCTTCCTGCGGATTCCGCTCGAACGGCTGAACGCCTCCCGGTAGCGACAGCCGCAGCCGCGAAGGAGAGGAGCCCACGGAGTTTCTCACGTTGTCGGAAGGGTGAACCATGAGTCGACCTCGTTTCACTCTAAGCCGCCGCCGGGTTCTGGAAGTCGGTGCCGCGACCGCGTTCGGGCTGAACTGGCCGAATCTCCTGCGGGCGCGCGAAGAGCAAACTGCGAAGCCGCCGCGGCGGCAGTTCGGCCGCGCACAGTCGTGCGTGGTGATCTTCCTGTGGGGCGGCCTCGGTCAGCAGGATCTCTGGGATCCCAAGCCGCTCGTCCCGGCGGAGATTCGCAGCGAGTTCGCGCCGATTGCGACGAATGTGCCCGGAATCGAAATCACAGAACCGTTACCGCAACTGGCCCGGCAAACAGACAAATTCACCATCATCCGCTCGATGACACATCGGGACTTCGAGCATGGCACCGCGGCTTATACAGCCCTGACCGGCCAGCCGCATCCGCAGCCGGGAACGAATACGCCCGCAAGCCCTGACGACTTCCCCAGGTATGGGGCGGTTGTCTCGGCGGTCGGAACAAACCGCCGACCGGTTCCCGATGCGGTGGTTCTCGGTCCGGTCTTGCATCAGGGAAATCGGCCGCCCGTCGCCGGGCAGAATGGCGGTTTTCTCGGGGCCGGGTACGACCTCTTTCGCATCGCGGATGATCCGAACGCCGAGAATTTCCGGGTGGATGGGATCGCGCTGCCCGAGGCGATGAACGCCGAGCGGTTCCGCGGTCGCTTTGGGTTATTGAGTCAATTCGAGGCCAATGCCGGGCTGGGGGAGGCAGATCTGCGTATTCAGGGAATGTCGGACTTGTACCAGCGGGCGCGGGGACTGCTGGGTTCCGCGGAGACGCAACAGGCCTTCGAACTGGATGCTGAGCCCGCACAGCGGCGCGAACGTTACGGGCGGACCCGATTCGGACAGACACTGCTCCTCGCGCGTCGCCTTGTGGAAGCACGCGTCCCGCTGATTCAGGTCAACTGGTCGAGGCAGAACGCCGACCAGTGGGATACGCACAAGAAAAGCTACCCGACGTTGCGGAAGCTTCTCCCGTCCTTCGACCAGGCATTGGCAGCGTTTCTCGAAGACCTGCACGAGCGCGGGCTGCTCGAATCGACGCTGGTTGTCTGTCTCGGGGAGTTCGGCCGGACGCCGAAGGTCAATCCCGACGGCGGCCGCGATCACTGGCCCGACTGCTACTCGGTCGTCATTGCGGGGGGCGGCATTGCCGGGGGGCGCGTCTATGGGGCGTCAAACAAAGACGCGTCATACCCGAGCAGCCAGCATGTCGCCCCATGGGATCTTGCGGCGATGCTGTATCACCAGTTGGGGATCGATCCGCACGGACATCTCACCAACCGGCAGGGGCAGCCGTTGATGATTTCCCGCGGCCAGTCGATCGCCGGGCTGATCTAGGCGAATCTCCCCCGCCGGACCGATTCAGGGCAGCAAACCACTCCTTGGGGACGCAGAATCTGTCAATTCGCATCGAGTTCTCCGCGAATGCGGTCGCGGACCGGTCGCAGCCGTTTACGTCTGCCCTGACTGCGGTTAAGCTTTTCGGGATTGTTGCCCGCGCCTCCTCGCGTCCAGTCCCCCCGCTGTGCTCCTTACCGTTGAGACCCGGCCCTGTCTCCGAACACCGAATTGAACCATCTCGGGGAAATTGCGCTGCTTGGCAGACGAGTTGCTTGCGGAGTTCGCCGGGTCTTTCTTTCGTTACCGATCTCTTGCCTCGAATTTTCCAGAAGTAGAGTCTGATGGCACGCAAAATTTCCGCCGAGAATCGCGATGGGTTCCCCGCGCTGGGGCTCGATGCTCGGCTTGTTGAGGCATTGAGTACGCTCGGTTACGAAGAGCCGACTCCCATCCAGCGAGAAGCGATCCCTTCGTTGCTGGAAGGACGCGATGTCATTGGTCAGGCAGCGACCGGAACCGGAAAAACCGCTGCATTCGCCTTGCCGCTCCTGCAGCGACTCGCGGCCGTCGAAGGACGTCGCCCCCAACCCTCGGCACTCATTCTCGTCCCCACTCGCGAACTGGCCATGCAGGTGGCGGAGGCGGTGCATCGCTATGGCCGTGCATTTGGCGTCCAGGTATTGCCGATCTATGGCGGGCAGTCGTTCGTCCAGCAGCTCCGGTCGCTGAAGCGGGGTGTCGATGTGATCGTCGCCACACCGGGGCGGGCGCTCGATCATATCCGCCAGGAAACCCTGGAACTGGCGAATCTCTCGGTCGTCGTTCTTGACGAAGCCGACGAGATGTTCGATATGGGATTCGCCGAGGACATCGAGGCCATCCTCGCGGCCACGCCTACCGAGCGGCAGACGGTGCTGTTTTCCGCGACGCTGCCGCCGCGGATCGCGGGAATTGCCAAGCGGTATCTGAACGATCCCGTGCGGATTCAGGTGGCGCGCGAAGCGGCCGAAGCGGGTGAGCTGCCGCGCGTTCGCCAGACGGCTTTTGTTGTGCAGCGTCCGTACAAGCTCGCGGCACTGGGGCGGGTGCTCGACCTCGAGAATCCCACGTCGGCGCTGGTCTTCTGCCGCACGCGAACCGAAGTCGATGAGCTCAGTGAGACGCTGACGGCGCGGGGCTATCGTGCCGAGGCGTTGCACGGCGGGATGTCGCAGGAGCAGCGGACGCGGGTGATCCGACGGCTCAAGGCGGGCTCGGCCGATCTGGTGATTGCGACCGATGTCGCCGCCCGCGGACTCGACATCGAGCAGCTCTCCCACGTGGTGAACTACGACGTCCCCTCCGCTCCCGAAGCGTATGTGCATCGCATCGGCCGTGTCGGCCGGGCGGGACGTGAAGGGGTGGCGATTACGCTGGTCGAGCCCCGCGAACACCGTCTGCTGCGAAACTTCGAACAGGCCACGAAGCAGAAGATCCAGATTGCCCAGGTGCCGACCATCGCCGACCTGCGGGCCCGGCGGCTGGAATTGACGCGGACAGCGATCCGGGAGACGCTCCTCGCGGGCGACCTCGAAAGCTTTCGGGTGGTCGTCGAATCGCTCGCGGAAGAGTTCGACCTGATGGATGTGAGTCTCGCGGCGATCAAGCTGGCGCATGAGGCGACCGCGGGAGAGAGCGAAGAACAGGAAGACATCCCGATGCCGACTCCCTACGAAAAGCGTCCTCCGCGTGATGCGCGGAATGGCGGCAAGAAACCGTGGGGCGACGGCCCGCGCGGGAAAGCTCCGGGGCGTCGGGGGCCGACGAGCGGCATGACGCGGCTGTTCATCAGCCTGGGGCGGGCCGCGGGGATTCGGCCGCAGGATCTTGTCGGGGCAATTGCGGGCGAAGCCAATATCAGCGGACGCGACATCGGCGCGATTGACATCGCGGACCGCTTTTCGCTCGTCGAAGTCCCCGAGGATCTCGCCAGCGACGTGATCAGCTCATTGCGCAACGCGACGATCCGCGGCAAGAAGATCCTGATTCGCCGCGACAACCGCGAGGGGTAATAATCGTCTCCAATGGAGAGACACGCCGCCAGCGGTGCGGAATCGGAGGGAGGCTCCATCCGTCCGGCATCCATTCGGTGGACCTCCCTCGTGTCACTGCGGATCCTGGGGGGATGACGCTGGTGGGGAGACTGCCAGAGTCTTCTCCCCCGACGCTTCCTTCGTCCAGCCCGGCCCTTGGGCCGCATGAAGGCTATTCGTCCTTTTTGCTGGCGGCGGTTTCCGCGACCGCCTGTTTTTCGGTGGGAGTACTCACTTCGACGAGGTCCCCTTCGCGGAGGCGGTTCCCCGGATTGACGATGATCCGCTCGTTGATCGAAACGCCGTTCGCGAGGCCGATTTCGCGGCCGTAGTCGCCGTCGATCTGCACCGGACGGAAGCGCACACGGTTATCGTCGTCGAGCACGGCAATCCGGGTTCCGTCGGCATCCACAATCAGCGCAGCCGCGGGGATTACCACCGGTGCACTCATGCGGGTGACCCGCAGCTTGACCTGTACGTACATCCCGGTGAGCAGACTGCGGTCCTCATTCGGAACCTGAATCTCGGTCAGCATGGTCCGCGTCTGCGGGTCGATCGAACGGGCGGTGCGGGTGACCTCGCCGACGAACTTGCGCTGGGGCATTTCGCGCACGATCAGCTCGGCGGGCTGGCCGCTCTTCACCGTAATGGCATAAAGCTGCGGCACGTGGACGATCACCCGGACCGGATCGGTTTTCTCCAGGTGAAAGAGGGCCTGGCTTGCACTGTTTCCCGGGCTGACCAGGGCGCCCACTTCGGCGGTGCGGGAAGTAATCGTCCCGGCAAAGGGAGCCTGGATCTTCGAGAACGACTGGAGCACCGTGAGCCGCTCAACCTGCGCTTCGCCCGCGGCAACGTCCGCTTTCGCCGATTCGACCGCGGAAGCTGCCGTCTCGGCGGCGGCGAGCGTCTCGTCCACCACCTGGTCGCTGATGGTCTTACTCTGGCTGAGGGCCTTGATTCGCTTGGCCGTCGCTTCCGCGAGCCGCGCATTGGTCTCGGCAGCGAGAAGCTTCGCCTTCAGCCGACCGAGGGCTGCCTGGGCTTCGCGCAGCTCTTCATTCACTTCCGGTGTATCGATCTCGGCGAGCAACTGCCCCTGTTCGACCTCATCGCCGATGTCGACCAGCCACCGCTTCAGGTACCCGCTGGTGCGGGGATAGATGGTCGTTTCCTCGAGTGGCTCAATGCTTGCGGGGAGGATCGTCTCGATGATCGCCGGTGCCTCTCTGGGAGAGGCGACGGTGACGATCGGCAAGGCGGACTTCACCCGATGCGACTCCGCGGCGAGCATCTTCTCCTGCTCGATGCTGGGAAGCCAGCCCGTCAGGAAGAGTGCCGTCAGGATGGTCAGCACCATCAGGCCGATCGCCGCGAGCGTGAGAAACCGCGGCCGTGGCGGCGGGGGTGGATCACCAACTTCGTCCGAATGCGGCGCCGGCGGATCGTGCCGCAATGTTCGGCTGGTATCGGATGAAGTCCGCTGCAGGGGAGCGTGAGACGACTCGACGGAGGGCTGCTGAGACGCGACGGTCGGACATTCATGAGGCATAGACAGGGCCTTCCACCAGTTGAGGCGTCGGAGTGTTGCGTCGCAGAACGCTGTAGACCACGGGAACGAAAAAGAGAGTCGCAACAGTCGCCATCATCAGCCCGCCGATGACTGCCCGGCCGAGCGGAGCGTTCTGCTCGCCCCCCTCGCCGAGGCCGATCGCCATCGGCAGCATGCCGATGATCATCGCGAGGGCCGTCATGATGACCGGCCGCAGTCGGGTGACGCCGGCGGCCCAGGCGGCGTCATGTGCCGACTTGCCGAGCTTGCGCTGATCGTTGGCGAAGGTGATCAGCAGGATGGAGTTGGCGGTCGCCACGCCGATGCACATGATCGAGCCCATCAGCGCCGGGACACTGATCGTGGTGGATGTGACGAACAGCATCCACAGAATGCCGCACAGGGCACCCGGCAACGCCATCAGGATGATCATGGGATCGAGCCACGACTGGAAGTTGACGACCATCAGTAGGTAAACAAGCACTACCGCGAAGACGAGTCCGTAAGCCAGCCCCTGGAACGAGCTGTTCATGCTCTCCACCTGGCCGCGGAGCGTGATGCTTGTGCCGCGCGGCAGCGTCGGCCGGATTTCGTCGAGCACCTTCTCAATTTCACGGGAGACGCGGCCAAGATCGGTCCCCTGGACATTCGCCAGCACGTCGTAGCTCAACGCCAGGTTGTAACGGGTGACGTTCGTTGCACTCTTGCTGCGATGCAGTGAGGCAACGTTCCCCAGCAATTGCGGCTCGCGCCCGTCCGGCATCGAGACCGGCGTGTTGTTCAGATCCTCGATGGAGTTCACCATGTGTTGCGGCGTCTGCACCGCGAGCGTGTACTGCACGCCCGAGCGGGGATCGAGCCAGTAGTTCGGAGCAGCCTGTCCGCTCGAGCTCAGCGAAACGAGCAGGTCGCTCGCGACATTCCTCTGCGTCAGGTTCAGGTGACTGAGCAATGTGCGGTCGGTGTCGATCCGCAGTTCGGGCGTTTCCGGAACCTGGTGCAGATGGGCATCCACCACACCGGGGATCTCCGTGATCCGGTCCCGAATCTGTCGGGCAATCTCGAGGTTTTTCGGCTGGTTGCCGCGGGGACCGACCAGTTGAATGTCGATCGGCGCCGCGAGACCGAAGTTCAGAACCTGCGTCACGATGTCGGGCGGCTTGAAGTAGAACGTGAGCTGGGGAAAGCGCTCCGGCAGCTGGCGGCGGAGTTCTTTTACGTAGTTGGCGGTTGGGGCGTGGTCCTCGTGCAGTGTGATGAGGATTTCCCCGTCGGCGGATGAAATCAACGTTCCGTCGCTGAGCGCGAGATTGATGCCGCTGTTAGGAATGCCGATGTTGTTGATCATCGTCTGGATTTCGTGGGGCGGAACGATCTCGCGGATCGCATCCTCCACCGCGGTAAAATAGCGTTCGGACTCTTCGATCCGAGTTCCCGCCGGGGCGCGGACGTGCATGCGAATCTGCCCCGAGTCGACCGAGGGGAAGAAGTCGTGGCCGATCAGGGGATACAGGCTGCATGAGAACGCCACGAAGAGTCCGAAGGCACCCACAACGGCAGCCCGATGCGCTAATGCCCAGGCCAGGCATTGACCATAGAACCAGCGGAGCTTTTCGAACTGGCGGTTGAAGGTCTCGTGAATGCGCCAGATCACATTGGCTTTCGCGGAAGAGCGCGCGCCAGGGACGCTTTCGCCGGTATACAGTTCGACCTCTTTGGCAAGCATGTACTGCACCATCGTGGGGACGAGCGTTCGGCTCAGAAAGTAGCTCGTCATCATCGCGAAGACGACCGAGAGGGCCATCGGGACGAACAGCGACTTCGCGGCTCCCGTGATGAACGCCACCGGGACGAAAACGATGCAGATACAGAGCGTCGAAACGAACGCGGGAATCGCAATCTGCTGGGCTCCGTCGAGAATCGCCCGCACAAGTGGCTTGCGCTGGTGCAGATTGCGATGAATGTTTTCAATTTCGACCGTCGCGTCATCGACCAGGATACCGACCGCCAGCGCCATCCCTCCGAGCGTCATCACGTTCAGCGTGTGACCGAGCGCATCGAGAATGACGATGGCCACGAGGATCGAGAGCGGAATCGAAATCACGACGATGAGCGTGCTCCGCCACGAGCCGAGAAAGAGCAGGATCATCAGCCCGGTCAGCGTCGCGGCGATGGCTGCTTCTTCGACGACGGCCTTGATCGCCGCTCTCACGAAGACCGACTGGTCCGCCAGCAGGTCCAGCTTGAGCGACTCAGGGAGGGTTTCGAGCAGGCTGGGGAGCCGCTTCTTCACGCCGCTGACGATGTCGAGCGTCGAAGCCCCCGACTTGAGAATTGGCTGCAAAACGCCGCGCCGGCCATCAACGTTGACGACATTCGTTTGCGGAGAGAATCCATCGCGGACGTTGGCGACATCGCGGATGTAGACCGTTCGGCCGTTGACCGTCTTGATCGGAATGTCGCCAATGGCCGCGATCGCATCGGGACTGCTGTTCAGGCGGATATTGTATTCCTGCGGGCCGATCTTGGCGGTCCCGGCGGGAAGGATCAGGTTCTGGACGTTGATCGCGTCCGAGATGTCGGCGGCGGAGAGGTTCCAGGCATGAAGCCTCTCGGGATCGATGTCGATCATCATCTGCCGCATCATCCCCCCGTAGGGGTAGGGAATCTGTGCCCCGCGCACGGTTGCCATTCCCGGGCGGAAGGAGTTCGTCGCCAGGTCGAAGAGCTCCTGTTCAGAAAGGCTGTCGCTCCCCAGGGACGCCTGCACGATCGGCACGTTCGAAGCGCTGTAGCGCATGATGAGCGGCGGGAAGATTCCCGGAGGCATCCCGCGCAAAACGGTCTGCGCCACTGCGGCAATCTGCGCGGTGGCGCCTTCTATCTTTGCCCCGGGTTGCAGGAAGATCTTGACGATCCCGATGCCCGCGAGGGATTGACTCTCGATGTGCTCGACATCGTTGACAGTCGAAACGAGCACCCGTTCGAAACTGCCGATGACCCGCGTTTCCATCTCTTCCGGAGAGATCCCGGTATACGTCCAGATGACCGCGACGACCGGGATATCGATTTCCGGGAAGATGTCCGTCGGCATCCGGAAGATGGTGACGATCCCCAGGATGGCGATCAGCATCGCCATCACGACGAAAGTGTAGGGCCGACGCAGTGCGAGTTGGACAATCCACATGACGAATTTGCTTTATAAATCGAGTGCGATCGTTCCGCACCATCACGTTTGTGGGGCGCTCCCGGGGGGCAACACACCGGGGGAGAGCCGGCCGGTGGAGAGAATCGTAAAGCCAATCAAGCCAGGGGGTTGCGCGGGCGGGGCAAGCGGTGCTGGTTCTTCGTGGAACGCGGGCGGGCGGAACATCAGCGGGGAGAACCGGAACTTGCCCGCGTGTCGAACCAGTCGCCGTTCAGGAAGGCGTCGCGGGGGGAGTTCCCAGACAGCCGTAGAGAAACACATTCACGGCACGATCGGCTAATTGGTCGATCTGCGCAGGGGAGGGGGGATTCTCAATGCCGAGCATCACTCGCTGGAGGAAGTCGAAAGTCAGCAGGTCGTGGAACATGATGGCGGCTTCACGGGGCGTCAGCGATCCGACACGTCCCTCTTTCGCATGAGAGGCGAGGAAGGTTTCGAAGGTTCGATTCGTCGTTTCCGGGCCGCGGGCAAACCATACCCGTCCGATCTCCGGGCAGCGGGCCGATTCACCGATCACGAGGCGATAGAGAGCGCGGGTTCGCTCGCGGAGAATGACCTCGGTGAGAAACGCGCGGGCGATTCGCCGCAGCCCCTCTTCGAGGTTCAGGCCGCTGCAGTCGACGGCGAGGAGCGGCGCGACGACGTGGGTGGAAAGAAACTCCACCGCGGCAATGAGCAGCTCCTTCTTCCCGCCGAACTGGCTGTAAACGTTCGTCTTGGAGCCCCCCGCCTGGCGGACGATCTCATCGACGCTGACCGCCTCATACCCGTGGGCGAGAAACAGTTCGGCGGCGACTTCGAGGATCTGCTGACGACGCTCGCTCGCACGGGTGGAGCACTCGCGCGGGAGTGTTTTCGGGGGAGCCAGTCGATCTCTGCGGGTGGCGGCGTCGGCCGTCATGGTTGGCGGTCCCCTGTGGTACCGGAGGGCGGGAGGGAGGGGCTGTGCCGATCGGGCTCGGCAGCAGCGATTCTGCGGAAGCGAGGCTTCCACTGTAATACCGTACGGTACGGTATTCAATCAGAAAGTGTGAAATTTGCGGGATGTAGCAAGAACAAGGCGAGGATGGCTGAATTCGGCCAGGGGGAAAGGCGGCTGCCGTTTTCTGCGCAACTCATTGTCGTTCCGCGGGAAACAGAGCGGCGGTGCGGGAGCGCCTGTCTCTGTGCGCATCGTGGGAAGTCGCCCCGCTGGGCGGGTTTCAAAAAAATTTGTTCGGATGTCGTTGCAAAATGTCGCGCAGGGCTGTAGGCTCTGCTCTCGTGACATTGAGACTCAGTGTCAACTGTATCCCAGCCAGCGACCGGCACTCCCGCCCGAGCCAGCCAGGTGACCCACCCGAAGTTCCAGATGGTCTGGAATTCTGCTTCACCACGGCTCGCTTCAGGAGTGCTTCATGCCCTCTCCCGCCACTTCTCCACGGCGTCGCGGCTTTACGCTCATCGAGTTGCTTGTTGTCATCGCGATCATCGCCACACTGGTCGCACTGCTTCTGCCGGCCGTTCAGCAGGCCCGCGAGGCGGCCCGCCGGACGCAATGCAGCAACAACCTCAAGCAGATGGCGCTGGCCCTGCACAACTATCACGACGTCTACTCGGCCTTCCCGAACTACGACAATGGCGGGTCGATCGCCAATGCGAGCGCCTTCGTCTCCATCCTGCCGTTCCTCGATCAGGCCCCCATGTTCAATCTCTATAACTTCTCGCTCGGGAACAGCGCCCCCGAGAACGAGCAGGTTGTTCGCCAGCGGATTCCCGCGTACCTCTGTCCCACCGCGGTCATTCGCCGCGAAGTGCCGATCAGTGGCTGCGACTCCAACAACCGTGCTCCCGGCACCTATGCCGTCTGCACGGGGAGCGACGATCCCTACGGCACGATTGAGGATGGCAATCCGAACAACGGGGCAATCGTGAGCAGCGGCTCGGGCATCACAAAGATTCGCGACTTCACGGACGGCACCACGAATACGCTGATGGTGGGCGAGTCGGCGTGGAATCTCGAGGATTACGTGTTCACCTCGGGGCCGTGCATGGGGCAGGTGCGCTGGGGCTTCACGTACTGGTCCTCGCCGTATCCGCTCGCGACCGCGTTCACGACGATGCCGCCGTTCAATCCGAAGAGCGGAGGCTCCGCGAGCCTCGACAGATTCCGCAGCGATCATCCAGGCGGAATGGTGAACTTCGCACTTGCCGACGGTTCCGTGCGGTTCCTCAACGACAACATCGCCCAGACTGTGCTCGATGCCCTGGCCACGCGTGCCAAGGGGGAAGTCATCGGCGAGTTCTAAGGTCGTTCTTCTCTCATCGAGTATCGGCCGGTGGTGGGGCAGCGCATGCTGCGGCAGGAAGGCCAGGTCGGGAGGCCTGCGCCCCTTCCGACGAGAGCATGCACGCCGGCTGACGCCCGACTTCTCTGTATGCCTGAGGACCCCGGATTCTCCGGGACACAGGCACTGGTTCTGCGGCGCAAATTCCGCGCTCTATTGAGGAGCAGAAAATGAACAAGACAACCGCGCGATTGCGCTTCCTTTTCAGCGGTCTCGGGGGGAATTCGCGGGCTCTGGCCGTCCTGGTGCTGGCGATGCTTTCCGGTTGCGGCGGGGTCCAGGGGCCCGAGCGCGTCGCTGTGAACGGGGTGGTGACTGTGAACGGCGCCCCCCTTCGCGAAGGGGTGATTCGCTTCATTCCGAACGGGACGACGCAAGGTCCGGCGGCCGCGGGAAGAATCGTCAACGGCGAGTATGAATTGCTCCAGCAGGAAGGCCCGATTGTCGGCACGCACCGTGTCGAGATCGCCGCGACCGACTACTACGGCTTCGCCATCGATGATGAGGCGGCATACGTCGCCCATGTCGAGCGGAAAGGGCGGGGCAAGGGAGGACTGCCGAAGAATCCCATTCCCGAAAAGTACAACCGCAAGTCGGAACTGCGGGTTGAGGTTTCTCCCGAGGATCACGCGATCTTCGACTTCTCGCTGGATGCGCCACAACAACATTACGCGGGGCGCTGACCGCGTCTGCTGAACGGGGGGCCGCTTCTGGAGCGGCAAGACGAGTGCGGCCGTCCAACAACACACCTGCCTGACTTATCCACCCTGTCGACTGGGAGACTGCTACCTTGAGAACTCATTCTCGATTGACCGCGCGATTCAAACAGGGACTGCGGGAGACAATTGCGGCTCTCGGACTGGTGACGCTGGCCCTCTGGCTCACGTCGCCGGTGCAGGGAGATCAGAAAGTCAACGAAGCCGCGGCAATGATGCGGGAAGCGCACGATGGACGCGCGACCTGGACGAACTTCCCCGGCTTCCACGCGAAGGTGCGTTGCCATGTCGATGGCACTGCCGTCGAAGGGGACCTGACGGTGACGCCGTCGGGCGACATGGAGTGCCTGCTCGACAAGTCGGAGAAATTTTCCTGGGTCGAGCGGACGCTGGATTCCGTCATCGGCCATCGCCTCTCTGACGGCGAGGCCATCACCAATGTGGGATTTGCCGACAACGACACCCGGCATCCGCAGGGGCGGCTGATCAAGTCCCGCGATCCCGCGGAGAAGAGCCTGTGGCGGGCCAAAGGGGATGTGCTCACCGAAGTGCACCGGATCGGCAAGGATTCACACCTGGTCATCAGCATCGTCGATGTTTGGCGGACCGCGGAGGGGAAGCACCTTCCGAAGTCGTTCGTGGTTACAAAGTCGAAGCGGCCCGGCGGTGAGATCGAATCGGTCCGCGAGGTTTACAACGAGTGGAAACGTGTCGGGAGCATCGACCTGCCGACACTGCATCGCGCCGTCACCACCCGCGCTGACGGAACCCGCGTGACGCATCAGATCGAGTTCGACAACTATTCCATCCCCCTCGCAGCCGGACGCTGAGGGGAGTCTGGTGAGAAATCCTGTTTACGGCGATTGACACATATCTGAACATTGACAGAACGAGGGCGAATCCGCCGACCGCTCTCACTCGCGGCTCTCCAGCTTGAAAGGCAAACTTATGGTTTTGTGGCAACGAATGCTTGTGATTGCGGGACTCGTGCTCCTGGGCACGCAGACCGCCTCTGCCCACTTCCTGTGGCTCCTGAGTGAGCGAGGCTGCGATTCGTCCCGGGTGAAAGTCTTCTTCGGCGAAGAGGCCGAGCCCGATGATCCGGAGTTGCTCGACCGCGTCGCGAAGGCGGAGGTCTGGGCGAATGGCGGACGTCGCCGCGGTGAACCGACGAAGCTGTCGCTGACCAGGGGCGAAGAGGCTCTCGAAGCCGAACTCTCGCAGAACGACGCCGCAGGGGCGGTGATTCTCCGGCACACCTACGGAGCAATTACCCGCGGAGGGAATGCGTTCCTGCTGAAATATTATGCGAAGACGTACCTCTCGCAGCTGCCGGGGAACTGGCAGGCGGTGAAGGATAACGAGCGACTTCCGCTGGAAATCGTTCCCCGCCTGGACGGAGCCGTCACGGAACTTCGCGTGACCTGGAAAGGGGAGCCGGTCGCGAATTCCGCGGTGAGCGTGAAAGGCCCGGGACTGCGGAGCGAAATCGAAGGGACCACCGACGAAAGCGGAAAATTCCGCTGTGAGCTGCCGCAGGCCGGCATCTACTCGATCCGCGCGCGTCACATTGAAGCGGTCGCGGGTGAGCATGACGGAGAGCAGTACAAGGAAGTGCGGCACTACTCCACGCTGACGCTGGACCACCTGCCGACACGGCTTGCTCCGGCCGAGCATTCTCTGCCCGCCCTGCCGTTCGGAACCACGAGCTTCGGCGGCGCGATTCTGGGAGATTCCCTGTACGTTTACGGCGGTAACTACGGCAGCGCTCACAAATATTCGAATGAAGACCAGTCGGGCGATCTCTGGCGTCTGAATCTCAAGCAGCCGAAAGAGTGGGAGCAGGTTCTTGAGGGACCGAAGCTCCAGGGGCTGGCGATGGTTCCGTACAAGGGGCAACTGTATCGCGTCGGCGGCTTCACGGCGATGAATAAGGATGGAGAAGATCAGGATCTGCGTTCGCAGGCCGACTTCGCCCGCTTTGATCCCGCGAAGAAGACCTGGGAGACGCTGCCGAGCCTTCCCGAAGCGCGCTCCTCGCACGATGCGGCGATCGTGGGCAACACGCTGTATGTGGTCGGCGGCTGGAACATGGAGGGGGGCGGACGCGATACGAAGTGGCACGACACGGCACTCGCCTGCAATCTGGATGCGGAGAAGCTCGAGTGGAAGCCGATCGCGGCCCCTCCCTTCCAGCGGCGGGCACTCGCCCTCGCGGCCTGGAACGGCAAGCTGTACTGCATCGGCGGGATGCAGTCCAAGGGAGGCACGACCACCCAGGTCGCCATCTACGATCCCCAGCAGAACTCGTGGTCGAACGGTCCCGCCATTGCGGGCGAAGGCATGGACGGGTTCGGCAGCTCGGCGTTCGCCTGCGGGGATTCGCTGTACGTGACGACGATCTCCGGTTCAATTCAGCGGCTGCATGGCGAAGGCAAGGCCTGGGAATACCTCGGACAGGCCGCTCATCCGCGATTCTTCCATCGCATGCTCCCCTGGAACGATGAACAGCTGGTCCTCGTCGGCGGAGCCAGCATGCAGGTCGGCAAGATCCTCGAACTCGAAGTGCTGCGTCTCACCGATGTGAAGCCGGCGATTGCAGCGGCCGAGTAGGCACCCCCGTTTGTCCGGAACGGACTCTGGACAGGCATTCCGGCGGATTGCGACGGCAAGCGTCGCACTCCGCCCTGCCGACTCCCGGACTTTCAACTCCGCCCCTTCTCTCGGGCGACGCGCGGAGACTCTCACGATGAGTGACCCGACACTTCTGTATCAGACCGGCATCGAAGCGCTTCGCATGGGGCAGTTCGCCGAGGCGGCTTCACTCAGCGAAGAGGCAGTCACGCAGTTTCCCGAGGAGGGTCGCCTGTGGGAACTTCTGGGGATTGCGTGCTGCCGATCGGGGCAGACCGCGCGCGGCCTGGAGGCGCTCGAGACGGCCAGTCTCCTGAAGCCGCTGGATCCGGCGGCCCGCTTCTGTCTGGCCGAGTGTTACGCGGCCATCGGCAAACCGGAACTGGCGGTCTTTGTCTATCAGCAGTTGGCGGAATCGGACCTGACACCCCTGGCGTTGATGCCGCGGATTGCGTCCCGCCTGGGGCAACTGAATCAGTTTGCGGAAGCGCTGGACGTTTGCCGATCGATCGTTCGTCGTGACGACACTCGACATGAAGCCCATTTTGGAATCAGTTATTATTTGCGGCGTCTCGGTCGGCCGGTCGAGCAGGTCGCCGAGGCTGTCGGGCGGGCGCATGAGCTGGCTCCGGAGGTTTCGCTGTACCGAATCGTGCTCGCCGGGCTCTGGCACGAAATGGGCAGGACGGCGGATGCCTGTGAGATCCTGCGGGGCGTTCCCCTCGATACAATTGACTGCCCGGCAGCGCTGCGGCGGATGATGGTCGTCTTTCGTGCGGCACGCGATTCATCGCGAAGCGAAGCGTGCTGCCGCCGCCTGCAGCAGTTCGAAACTGAGTAACCTGATTTCTTCCGAGTAAGGACGTTTCCATGCGTGTCCCTTTCCGAATTTTCGTGTGGTCGCTGCTGGGCAATCTCTGCTGGACGCCGGCCGGGCTGTTGCCGGCAGAAGAGGGAGTCTGGCCCGGATTTCGCGGAACGGGGGACAGTCACACGAAAGCGGCGCTCGCGCTTCGATGGAGCGATACCGAAAACATCGCCTGGAAGCTCGATCTCACCGGGTACGGGCAATCGTCTCCGGTGGTCTGGAAAGGACGCGCGTTCGTCACCACGACGAACGGAGAAAACAAGGAGAAACTGATTGTCACCTGCCTCGACACGGCAACGGGGAAGGTTCAATGGACAAAGGAATTCGAGGCCTCGCAGAAGATCAAGGCGAGCGATTACGTCAGCCGCGGCGCGCCGACCCCGCTCGTGGATTCCAAACGGGTCTACGCCTTCTTCGAAAGCGGCGACCTGATCGCGCTGACGCACAGCGGAGAGAAGGTCTGGTCGCGGTCGCTCACGAAGGACTACGGTGAAATCGAGGGGAATCACGGGCTGGGCAGTTCGCCCGCCCAGTCGGAGACCGCCGTGTTCGTCCTGGTGGATCATGCCGGCCCTTCGTACCTCGCGGCCTTCGACAAGGAGACCGGCAAGACACTCTGGAAGCAGAACCGGGAGCCGCGCGTCTCGTGGAGCTCTCCGGTGGTCGTCCCGGGGGCGAAGGGGGCGGAGGTCATCCTCAGTTCGAACGGTTCGGCGCAGTCGTACAGTGCCGAGGAAGGGACGCTCCTGTGGGAAATCGACGGCCTGGACGGCAACACAGTCGCCTCGCCCAGTGTGAGCAATGCCCTGGTTCTCGTCGGTTCGAGCAAGAATGGAAACAGCGTTCTGATCCGCCGCGGCGGTAATGGAACGGTCACGGGAGCGAATGTCGCGTGGCGTGCGGAGTCGGCCACTTCCTCGTTCGGCTCGCCGCTCGTCGAAGGCAACCGGGCGTACTTCGTCAGCAAGGCGGGCGTGGCCTATGCCGTTGACCTCGAAACCGGCAAGACTGTCTGGACGCAGCGACTTCCCGATTCGACGTGGGCTTCGCCGCTGCTTGCCGGCAACCGTGTGTACTTCTTCTGCAAGAATGGCGAGACGGTCGTTGTCGGCGGCCAGGCGGACGAGTTCGACGAACTCGCGCGGAATACGCTGACGGTGGCGGACCGCATCTACGGCGTGGCGGTCGCCGGTGATCGGTTGCTGATCCGGACCGGCAGCCAGCTCATCTGCGTCGCGCCGGAAGCGGCGAAGAGCGAGAACTGATCGCCGTCGGCGTTCAGGCGCTCGACGGCGAATTCAGCCCTCTTCGCCGCGGCATCACTGCGAGTTCAGATCGAAGTTGATCGTGTTCTTTCCGCTCTGCACCTCGGCGGTGAGTGTCGTTTGGGCATTGTACTTCAGCGGTACGGCGTCGGTGGTGTCGTCCCCTTCGCCGTACCTGCTGATCTGCACCTGATGTTTGCCGATCGTGGCCCCTTTCGCCGCGGTGCCGTAATAGAGTTCGTAGCGACCTTTCTCGTCGGTGCGTGCGGACGAAAGCGCGCCGGCATCGACGGGAGTGAAGAGGACCGACGCTCCCGCAAGAGGATTGCCGTCGAGCGTCACGACGCCCTCGACAGATCCCAAGGGGGGCAGATCTTCCGGAGCGCCGCCGCAGCCGGCAAGAACCGCTCCACACACGGCCATGAACATCAGTGAGCATGCACGTCGAACAAGGAAACCGCTGCGGACGTGTTGCATGATGTGAGTGTCAGCTCGATGTGGTCTGAAGCTTTGAACGTCAGGCGATCAGTGCAGCAATTTGGGGGAAAGAACCCCGGCGGGGGAAAGCGGGCTCGCGCTCGCGTTCCCCCTGCCGGTGAATTGCCTGAACGGGCGTTCGCGGACATCTCGAGAACCAGTTGCGCTGTCAGAACTCGCCGATGACTTCTCCGCCGGCGATTGAAGAAATGCCGTTGAGAATGGTCTGGTTGATGTTCTCGCTGATGAACCGCACGCTGCCGTCGCCGAGCAGGGCGTTGGCTCCCCCTTCGTGCGAGCTGCCGGCCCGCCACGCGTACACCTTCGGGCTCGGCGGGCTGTAGGGCACGTTGATGCCGTAGGTGGGCACGACGTAGAACGTGTGCGCGTAGTGGCTCCAGAAGGGACCATAACTGGCGGACGTCTTGTCGAGCGGCGTTTCGAGCATCAGGATCGTGTTCGTTGTTCCGTCCGCGAACTCCGAGATGCGTGCCGAGTCATTGTTCCCCCAGGCGGTCTTCGCCGAACTGGTAATCGAGCGGTAGTACATCGCCACGCTGTTCTCGATCGCGTGCTGGATGAGCCCGTAACTGGTCCGGTAGGCCTGGTTGTAAGCATAGGTTCCGCCGCTCGTCTCCGAGGAGCGGGGCCCGGGCGAACCCGCGTCTGACGGGCACAGGAAAACATCGATCTTGTGTCCGGTGGCGTCCGTCTGCCAGCTCGCCGGAGTCGGGGCCGTGCAGGCGCCGGAGTTGGGATACGTGGCCAGTCCCGTCGGCAACGAGAAGTTGATCCGGTTGTAGATTGCGGTCTGATCGATGAAGGGAAGGAGGAACATGTAGCCGGTGTGGTTCCGCACTTCGCCGACGGGAACAAACGCATCGCAATTGGACTGGCCGGGATTGATCGTCGCCGGGGGGAGTCGGTTATGGACGTCGTGATAGTTGTGCACCGCCAGCCCGAGCTGCTTGAGGTTGTTGCGGCACTGCGTTCGCCGGGCCGCCTCGCGAGCCTGCTGCACAGCGGGGAGCAACAGCGCGATCAGGACGGCGATGATCGCGATCACGACCAACAGTTCGATCAGCGTGAACCCGTGATTCCGTTTCATGAACCACTCCCTTTCACTTTTCAGAGACCGCACACGAGAATTGAGCAGGTAGAAATGCCCATGATTATGGGTGGTGTTGCCGAAGTGGCGGCTGATGTGTGCGTGTTCATACTGATTCTGTTTCAGGCGGTTGTCAATAAGTGAATTCACGAAAATGACGAGGATCAGTGAAGCAGGCGGCTGTGCCCACTTGGCGGGACGATGGTGGATCGGGACGGCATTCGCGAGCATCCGGGAGAGAAGCAAGGCGTGGGGAACGTTGTGGAAGTCCCTCCCGCCCGACGGATATTGCAGAGGCGAAGAATTGTCCTTCCGGGGTGAAAGAATCGCCAATCGCGCTCCTGCGAGTGGGGGATATCGCCTCGAAAAAGCCTGTATTCGGACCTTAAGTCAGCGGGCACGTTGTTTGCTTTCCTGCGGGGCCGCGTTCCTTTCACCACCCGGAAACCGCAAGTTTGTCGAGGCGACACAATCTCATGCTGACGTTGCTCCCTTCAGCGACCGCACTCCGCAGAGGCTTCGGCCTGTTCGCGACTGCTCTGACGTTCGCCGTTCTTTCCATCCCGGGATTGGCCGCTGCCGACTCCGCACCGGGGGGAACGCCGCGGGAGATTGCCCAGGCCCGGCAGCGCGGCATTGATTTCCTCCGCACGACACAGGCTGACGATGGAAGCTGGACGACCACCCGCTCCCCGGGGATTACGGGGCTGGTGGTCACATCCCTTTTGCAGAACGGGCTCGCTCCCGACGACCCGACTGTTCACAAGGGACTGAAGCATCTGGAGAGTTACATCCAGAAAGATGGCGGCGTATACGCTCCCCAGAGCAGTCATCGGAACTACGAGACCTGCATTGCCGTGCTGGCCTTCAGTGCTGCGAACAGGGAGGGCCGGTACACGAAGCAGATTGCCGCCGCTGAGAAGTTTCTTCGCAAGCTGCAGTGGGACGAGGATGAGGGCAAGGAGCGATCGGATGAATCGTATGGAGGGGCAGGTTACGGCTCCCACAGCCGGCCCGACCTGTCGAACACGTCGTTCCTGATCGAAGCGCTGAAGGCGGCGGGCGTCGCTTCCGACGATCCCGCCATGCAGAAGGCGCTCATCTTCGTCTCCCGCTCGCAGAATCTGGAAACCGAAGCGAATACCACCGCATTCGCCGCCAGGGTGAATGACGGCGGCTTCTATTACACGCCCGCTGCGGGCGGTTCATCACAGGCAGGGACCACCGACGCCGGCGGCCTCCGTTCGTACGCCAGCATGACGTACGCGGGGTTGAAAAGCATGATCTACGCCGGCGTCGGTCCCGAAGATCCGCGCGTGAAAGCCGCCTCTGACTGGATTCGCCGGCACTACACGGTCGCATCGAACCCGGGGCTCGATCAGCAGGGGCTGTACTACTACCTGCACACCTTCGCCAAGGCGCTCGATGCGCTTGGTGTCGATGCGGTCGAGGACCAGAACGGACTGAAACACGACTGGCGCCGCGACCTCGCCGGGCAACTGCTGGCGACGCAGAAAGCGAACGGCAGCTGGGTGAACGAAGCCCCCCGCTGGAACGAAGGGGATCCCAACCTGGTCACCGCGTACGCGCTGCTCGCGTTGAGCTACTGCGATTCGCCGAAGGAGAAGTAAGAAACGGAGAGGAGATCCGCCTGCCTGCAGTGCAGGTGAAATGCACCGTCGGCGGTGTGGCGAGCTCCGCGGGCGGTGCATTCATCTTTTCTCGAACCTTCGGAACTCAGGTCGGGCCAGGAAGGCGATTCTCGCAGCGTGCAGTCCCGGAAAGAGACTCCGCCAACAAAGACAAAGACAAAGAAACCCCGCGTTCTTCGGTTTGCCGGAGAACGCAGGGCTTTGTGATTCAACAGTGGTGGTCGTGTGGCCGGTCGTGTGGCGGGGGCTGGACGAAGGAAGCCCCGGGGGAGCAGACTCTGGTAATCACCAACCCGCTCCCTCAGGAGCCAGGCTGATTAAGGGAGACTTTCCGAACGCACGGACCTCACATCCGTTTCCGCGTCGCTGCTGGTAAGGGCTCAACACGTGAGGACGAGGCCCCTCCTCTCCCGCCGGGGTTTCGGGAGTACCCTCCAACCCCGGCCACGCGATCGTGTCGCTCTCGGTAACGTGAGTATTGAGATCGCTCTGAGTGTGAAGCCCGTGTTCTCCTTCCCGGCCGATCACACCTGCAGGTGTTTGAGCGCCTGTTCGGGGGGCAGGATGTAGCTGATGTAGAACGGGCCGAACTCGGCGTAGCGGGCCGACGCCTCGTCAAACCGCATGCGGTAGACGATTTCCTTGATGAACTGGGGAGCCTTCGCCCAGAGGGTCACGCCCCATTCATAGTCGTCGAATCCGGTCGAGGCGGTGATGAGCTGCGTCACCTTGCCGGCGAACATCATCCCGCTGCGGCCATGTTCGGTCATCATTTCCATCCGCCGGCTGAACGGTTCGGTATACCAGTTCGCGTGGGGATGGCGGATCTTGTTCATCGGGTAGAACGACATTACCGGCCAGGGAGGAAGGTCGGGATACAGCCGCTGCTTCCGCATGACGTTTTCCCGCTCTTCGTACGCTTTCAGCTTCGCCGCGTAGGCGGGGCTCGCCGGGTCGGTCCCCTCGGCCCGCAGGCGTTCGCCATACTGTTCGACCGTCGGCACGTACTCGGAGACTTCGGTGATCGAGACAAACGAGTAGGTCGGTTCGAATGCCGGGCCGAGCAGCGAACTGCGGATCGACTGCTGGATCGAATCGATCACAAGCGGGTCTTCGTCGAGGATCATCAATCCCAGGTCAGCCTTCGTACCCGAGACGACCGATGTCTGAATGCGTGCCGGCGCGCCTTCGCGGTTCGGATCGAGAATCTGTACGAGTTGGCGACGGCCCTCCTCGCGCTCTTCCTCGTCGAACATCTCCAGCCCTTCCTGATTCACCGCGTAATAGAGGTGCAGGCAGTGCCAGCCGTCGGTCATGCGGATGGTCGGCTCGGCAGGAGGTTGGGACGATGCGGGAGGCTGCGGTCGGTTCACGTCAGGCTCTCTGTTTCAGGTCGGAAATTCTCAGGAAATCGGGAACGTCGGCCGGGCATGACTGTCGGGCCGAGCATCGATTCTCGAAGGGGCTGATTGCAGCCCGGTTCATTCAACTGGCTCGCCGCGCATTCTAAATCGCTGCGCGTAAGGGGGCAAGCAGGGGAGCAGTGCAGGGGACTTGTCCTCCGTGGGAAATGTCGAAGCGCATAAGAAAAGCGGCCCGGCGCTTTGAAGCACCGGGCCGCGAGTGGATTTTTGCAGGACAGTTCACCAGCGTGTGATCGATGAGGCGCAGACTTCTCTTTTCGCCTCATGATCGTGGATTGTGAATCCCCGCTGGCGGGGACTACTCCGGTTTGGCGACGCGGATCTGCAACTGCTTCTCGTCCCAGCCGAGCTGCGCGGCGGTCTGCTTCGCGTAATCCCAGCCTTCGGCACTGTCCTGGTAGATTCGCACCTTGCTCCGCTCGGCGGCCATCGCCACCGCCTGCGGAACGTCGAGGAACCGCAGCACATTCAGGAAGTACGGGCCTTCGTGATGCGACTGCGGCAGGTTCCACAGGTCGAGACGGGCGACGTCGGGCTCGAACAGCGAGGCATAGAGGACGATGCCCGCCATACTCCGTTCGCCCTGCATCCACAGCGGAATGTCCTTCATCCCGGCGACCGAACGGAGTGCCTGCGCGGCGCGGCGGACGTCCCACACCTGCATGCCGTCCCACGTCTGCCCGAGCAGCTGGAACCGCCGCTGGTGCTGTGTGTGCTTCTTGGGGGTCTGATCCCACAGGGTCGGCCCGACCCCGCGCGGTGCGACGTACGCCATCCCCCACTTGAACGAAGAGAACATCTTCTTGAGGTCTTCGTAAGCGGCAGTGTCGGCTTCGGGCAGCACCTCGTCCTTTAACTCTTCCGCAAAGGCGGGACGCACGCTGGCCAGAAACTTCTTCCAGCCCGCTTCATCCACCGAGTTGAGAACGACGAGCTCCAGGTCTTCCGGCTTCAGGCCGGCACGCTGCAACACATACAGCCGCAGGCGGATGTTGTCCTGGCTGGTGAAGTCATACGCGCTGAGCTGAATGCCGTCGCGCTGGGCGGAGAGGGCCGGCTTCACATCGAGCGGACCTAGTTCTTCAGGCCAGCCGGCGAAGCTCTTCTGCTTCAGGACCGCGAGCCATCCGTCCCGCTGCTGTTTCCACTCGGCGGCATTTTTCGGGGCTTCCGAGATGTTGGCGGTCGGAGTGAAGGTGTCGTGGATATTCGCGTTCTTCGCGTCTTCGGGCAACTGCTGGAAGACCCGGAGTTCGGCAGGCTCGAAGAGCTTCGTTGCCACCGTGTCGATCAGCGGGTCTTCCTTCTTCAGATGCTTGTTCATCCAGTGGAAGGCGTGGATTCGCAGCTCCTGCGTGTCGGTGTGCGGGCCTTCGGTGATGTGCAGCCCGAGGCTCTTGCCGGCTCCATAAAGCTGATAGATCTTCCGGACTTTGGAATGCAGTCGGACAACCCCTTCGAGCGGGAAGATGGGATCCTTGTCGGTGTTCGAAATCAGCAGCGGCCGCGGTGCGACCAGGGCCGCGACGAGCGGATAATCCCAGCGGTACGTGTGGACCATGAACATGCAGTCGCAATGGCCTTCGATCACGCCGTCGACAACGTGGTTCTCAAGATCGGTGATGCCGGCAACCGGCACCGCGCACTTGATGCGGTCGTCGAGTGCGGCAATCCACCAACTGTACGCACCACCGCCCGAACGTCCGGTGACGCCGATCCGCTCGCCATCGATCTCCGGTCGCGACTGCAGGTAGTCGAGAGCGCGGATGCAGTTCCAGGCTTCGACGCCCGCGGGAGTGTAACCCCGGGCGAACCACCACCACATGTTTTCGTGATACGTGCCGTGGTGCAGCCCTTCGATCTCTCCCATTTGCAGGGTATCGATGATGAGGCAGGCATAGCCGTTGCGGGCGAACCAGCCGCCGTGGTGCTGATAATGTGCCTTGCCGCCGTAGCTGATCCCGTCCTTCTTCACGCGGGCATGGCCGCAGACATAGAGAACCGCCGGGAGCTTCTCGTCGGCCCCGCGGTTCTTCGGCAGGTAGAGGTTGCCGGTGACGTACAGTCCCGGCCGCGACTGGAAATGCAACCGCTCGACCGTGAACTCCTTGTGGTCGGTCCGGGCGGTGACTTCCGGATTCAGCGGCGTCCGCTCGGGAAGCGGGTCGAGTCCCAGCATTTCAAACAGCTGGCGACGATATTCCTCGCGGCGCGAGGTCCAGTCTTCGAGCGTTTCGATGTCAGCAAGACAGCGTTCGGAAAGGCGGGCCGTCTCGGTCCGGAAGTAGTCGGCAATCATTCGATCGCCGCGGCTGGTGTCTCGGGTCGCGGGGGTCTGCCCGTTGGCGTCGGCTCCCGCGAGCACAACCGCCAATCCCAGGGACAGCAACGGCCACGTCCATTCCCCCGCCGATCTCTTTCGCATGGTGACTTCCTCTGGCTGTAGTGAGCGGTCTGTGGGCGCATGTTCATCTTCAGGAGTACAGGCACCCCACCTGAGTCTCCAGTTTGCCCCGCGAGCCGCCGGTCTGCCAGTCTGCGGTAACTTTCCCGCGGCACATTCCCCGAATTGTCACGATCGAGGGGACGTTTTCCGCGTGCCTTTCACCGCACGCTGAGAGCATCGTCGCGAGGCAGGAGAGCTCAGGGGAGAAGGAGACGGCTGCCCGTCTGCGACCGGCTCCATTCGCGCCGTCTGATATGTCGTACCCCGCGCATCGGGAGTCATGCTTCCCGAAATAACAATCGGCCCGACTCTTCGAAAAGAGCGGGCCGACCGATGATCTGCCGATGGGGGATTTACAGTGGAGCGACTGCGTGACTCGTTATTTCGTTTCCGTCCCGGACGTCTTGCCGGGAGCACGATCCGCTGTCGCAGGGACGTTGGTTCGCTGTTCGACGAGCCGGCTGACGGCCTGCATGGCGGTCTTCGGGCCGAAGGCGCCGATCACGGCTTTGTCGACATCGTACTGACGCGAGGCGATCAGTCCGTGTTCGATATCGAAGACAATCTTTCCGCTGATCTCGCGCTGGATCAGCTGCGCGCTGATCTTGGGATTGTTGACCGGAGTCAGGACGGCGGTCTTCATCGAGATGGTCGCCATGCCGTTCTCCACCGATTCGAGGCGGTAGTGTCGCGTCAGGAGAATGCTCTGCGTGAGGTTGTTCTCGACGGTGACCTTCACCTCGTAGTTGTCTTCTTTCCAGCTATCGCCGATCGTCACCGGCTTCTCGGGCAGGCGGATCAGGAAACCCTGAATCGCCTCCTTCGCGCCGGCATCGCTGCGGGCGGAGATCAGGCATTCGCCGCTCGGGCTGACCGCCATGGTGGGCTGCGGCTTTCCGACCGCGGCCTTCACCTGTTCGAAGCGGGACGAGGCTTCTTCCGGCTTGTCGCTGTCGAACCGCTGTTCGGGGCCGTCTTCGCCGAACTTGGCCATCATCCGCACCCAGTCGATGACGGTCTGAATCTCCGCGATTCCCTCTTCATTGACGGAGAGGACGTGGTAGTGCTTGCGGTATTCGGACTTGTTCTTCGCGATCTCCGAGGTGCCGTCGTAGCGAGTCGTGATCTCCATTTCGTGGGTCGACTCGTAATGGATCGTCTGCCCGGGGAGGAACTTGTATTGCAGCGTCCAGGTCTGCGCTTCGGGTTCGTCCTCGGCAGGAGGTGTTGCGGGCGCGGGATTGGCCTCTGGAGCGGTCAGGGCCGCCGTCTGTGAAGGGGTGGCCGTCTCCGTGGGGCTCTGCTGCTCCTCCCCGGAGAGGGGCGGAGCCGAAAGGACCAGCGTCCAGTAGGATCCCAAGACCAGACAGAGGATCGTCAGAGCGATGCGACGAGGCATCTTTGAAGGCTCCTTCCTTGGTTGCCTGCAGCGGTTTGTCAAAATCGACTTCTCCCGCACTGCCCATCCGCAATCCTGCGGCGCGCAGTCGGCGAAGCTGCTCTGCAATGAGAGTCCTCGCAGGGGAAAGCACGTTGGATGGGCGGGATGCTAGCAGAATCCCGCAAACGCTTCGAGGCCAATCGGGAAAAGAATTGTCCCGACGCAAGGTGTTACGGGGAAGGGGGATGCAACAGGATGTGGCGATCATCGCAAGGAAGGCGATCCGCCCCACTTCCCCCAGTGCCGGCAGGATCCGCCGTCTGAGAAGCTGTTCGCCGGATGGGGAGCCAGGTTTACCGTCGGCGATATTGCGGCTGACCGGCCCAGCCAAGTTTGCGGTGCAGTGTCCCGTAGTAGCTGTGCCCGGCGACTTTCGCGAGCTGGAACGTCACCGCCGCCCGGCGGATGTCGATGCGGTCGCCATCGTGCAGCGGAAGCTGGATCTGCCCGTCGATCACCAGCATCACGCCCGGTTGGACCTGCGGCAAACGCAGCGTATAAAGCCGGTCGGCACTGTCCACGACCGGCCGGACTGTCAGTGTGTGCGGACAGATCGGCGTGATCACAAAGCCCTGCAGCTCCTGGTGCAGAATCGGCCCTCCCGCGGAGAGACTGTGAGCCGTCGAGCCCACGGGAGTGCTGACGATCAACCCGTCCCCGGTGAAGGTCGTGACCGGTTCGTGATCGATCTCAAGCTCGACTTCCATGATGTGAAAGGAAGCGCCGGCGGAGACGACCACCTCGTTGAGTCCGAGGTGCGATTCCTGCGTGCCGTCCGCCCGCGTGAGCGTGCAGTCGTACATCAGATGATGCACGACCCTGTACTGCCGATTCACAATCTGCGGGAAGTGTGAGACGAATTCCTCCTGGGCGAGGTCGGCGAGGAACCCGAGACGCCCGAGGTTGATTCCCAGGATCGGATGCTGTTTGGCCCCCATCTGGCGGCAGGCCCGCAGAATCGCGCCGTCACCGCCGAGGACGACGACCAGCTCCGGCTCGAGCTGGGAAAAGTCGAGTTGATCCGCCGCGTCGAATGCAAGGATCTCGACATCCGGTCGCTGCTCCAGAAAGCGACGGACTTCCGCACCGGCCAGTTTTACATGCGGCACCTGATCCCGGGCGACAATCACGATCGGCAAGGGAGCGGACATGGCTGACGGGACGGGGCCGCGAGAGAGAACGGAAAGGAGAACAGGCGACGCAACGGGGCTGATTATAAGGGGGGCGCGAGAAACTGACCAGTGCGCTGATTTCGCAGGACACTGTCGGGTGTAGCCCGTAAATGGTGGAGGGTGCCGGGGGTCAGGTTGTCGTCATATCGCGTCAACTGTGGATCTGGCTCGCCCGACAACCTGCCCCCCGCGGGATGCCGCAGGACTGGGGGCAGGTTGCCGATCCCGCAAACCCCAAATGCAACACTGTCTCCTGGCAACCTGACCCCAGGCACCCTCCCGGGAACGTCAACCCCTGGACCACCATTCAACGGCTGCACCCGATGCAGTCGTCCCAGGTTGGCACGGCGGCGCTGTTGATCCTTGAGCAAATCGGTCAATCGCAGACGCGGGGACGGAGTGCGAGCAGCGCGTCCCGCTTGGACGCGGCGAAACGATGCAGGCCGCGAAACGACATGGACGAGCGTTGCCTCAATAACCGGTGCGGATCCAACTTGCCGCGGGCACTTCGGTTTTGAGGGGGCTCACCGTAGACTGAAAGCGCGGGCTCCCACTCTTTCAGCGTCAGCACTCGATGAATTACTTCGCTCACGGTTATCGTTTCACCGATCGTCCGTACTTTCTTGCCGGGACCGCCGTGCCCGACTGGTTGTCGGTTGCCGACCGCCGCGTGCGGATGCGGGCGCGGCGTGTCGAGCCGTTCGCCGATGGTTCGGGGACGCCGCGCGCCGAAGTGGCGGCGGGCATCCTGCGGCACCTCGATGATGACGGGTGGTTTCACCGCACGCGGGCATTTCATGAAGTGACGGGCGAAGTCACCCGGATGTTCCGCGCGCTGCCCGGCACTGATGAGGGTTTCCGCCCCAGCTTTCTCGGCCATATCGTGACCGAGCTGATTCTGGACGGCGTGCTCATCTCGCGCGATCCCGATCGGCTGCACGACTATTACCGCGCGCTTGGGGAACTGGACCCGCACCTGGTCCAGCAGGCGGTGAACGAAATGGCGCGGGACACGACCGAGCGGCTGGCTCCCCTGATTCCACTTTTCCGGCAGGAGCGGTTTCTGTGGGATTATCTCGAACCGCCGCGACTGTTATTTCGCTTGAATCAGGTGATGCGACGGATCAAACTGAATCCGCTTCCGGCCGGGACTGAGGCCGTTCTGGAAGCCGCATGGGAAGTTGTCGCGTCTCGCAGCCACGAATTGATGTCCGCGAACGGGCCTGTTCCGGACGATCCAGCCTGAAGGAAAGACTCCGATGAAGTACGGCATGAACATGCTGCTCTGGACGACCGATGTTGACCCGTCGCACGACCGCGTGCTCGCCTCGCTGAAAGAGATGGGGTACGACGGCGTCGAGCTGCCGATCTTCAACATGAACCCCGACAACTTCTCGCGGCTGGGAACGCAGCTCGATCTGCTCGGTCTCGAACGTACGGCGGTCACGGTCTGCACCGCGGAAGCGAATCCCGTTTCGGAGTCGGCGAGCATCCGCCAGGCTGCGCTCGATCATCTGAAGAACGCCATCGACATGTGTCAGCTCGCCGGCGCGACTCACCTTTGCGGCCCGATTCACTCGGCCCTGGGAGTCTTCACCGGCGCGGGGCCCACGATCGACGAGTGGAACCGTGCGAAAGAGGTGCTGGCCCACGCCGCCGAGCATGCGCAGCAGGCGGGCGTGACTTTGGTTGTCGAGTATCTGAACCGCTTCGAGTGTTACTTCCTGACAAGTGCCGCGGACGCCACGCGGTTCGTCAATGAAGTGAATCATCCGAACCTGCGGACGATGTACGACACGTTCCATGCGAACATCGAAGAGAAGTGTCAGGCGACGGCGATCCGGACGATTGCCCCGGTGATGGCGCACGTGCACATCTCGGAAAACGACCGCTCGACGCCGGGCGAAGGGCACGTCGATTGGGACACGACCTTCAAGACGCTGCGGGAAGTCGGCTATGACGGCTGGCTGGTGGTCGAAGCCTTCGGCCTCGCGCTGCCCGACCTCGCCGCGGCAACAAAAATCTGGCGGCGGATGTTCACCTCAGAAGAAGCCCTCGCCGCCAACGCCCTGCGGTTCATGAAGGAGCGGACAAGTTAGGCTGGAGACTGGAGTAGAAAGTCGTCAGTCGTGAGTAGTAAGTAGACACTACTGCTCTGTCCATCACTAAATGTCACTCTCCGTAGCCTGACTGAACCACTACGTTTAGCCGCGTCACAGCGGGACACGCTCCCCCGGGGTTGGGCATCGAATGCGTGCGTCCCGCTGGGCCGCGGCTAAACGCTATATTGTCGCTCTGTCACTTACCACAGGTCACTTGTCACAGTTCCTTTATTGCGCGTGTTAAGTGTCACGCGCCGTTACAGGTAACCCGACAAAGGGACATATAAAACGACAGGTAACGTCATCTTGCGATCGACTGCGAAACCGTCCCTCACGCCATGCGGTCTCCAGTAACTCCCCACAATGCGCGTCCTGGAGTCTAAAGCCTGAAGCCTGAAGCCTATCCTCCCATGTGCCGCTCGTAGATCGGGAAGGGCGTGAAGCCGATGATCAGGAAGGCGAGGGTCAGCCAGCCGAGGATGATGCGGCCGCGGCCGAGCGGGACGCTGTCGTCGGCGGTGGGGGGATGCCGAATGCCGATCAGCCACGTCAGGAAGAGCATGACACTCCAGCCGGCGAGCTGTTCGCTCACGAAGAGGGAACCGTAGATCATCGCGGCCACCGCACTCGACCACAGGATCCGCGCGGCGGTGTGTGCCCGTCGTCCCAGCAGGCCGTAGAGGATATGTCCCCCGTCGAGCTGGCTGATCGGGATCAGGTTGAGCGCCGTGATGAAGATTCCCACCCAGCCGGCAAAGGCGATGGGATGCAGGACCGCCTCCTGGTTCGGCAGCATTTCGGGAAACTGCCAGTGAATCAGCCACTGCACGAGCAGCGGTTCGCCGAACAGCACCACCGTTCCGTGGGAAGGAAGCGTCTCGTAATGCGAATACTGCAGCCCGATCACCAGGGCGGGGAGGGCGATCACCAGCCCGGCCAGCGGGCCGCTGATGGCGATGTCGAAGTTTGCCTTGCGGTCGGCCACGCCGCCCCGCTGGAGAATCACCGCTCCCATGGTCCCGATCGGCGTGAGCGGCATCGGGATGAACAGCGGGAGTGTCGCAGGAACGCCGTAGCGGCGTGTCTGGATGTAGTGCCCCATCTCGTGCGCGAGCAGGATCGCCATGAGCGTTCCGCCGTACTGGAAGCCGCGCCAGAGCAGAAGCCCGAGGTTTTCCTGGACGAACAGCATCAGGTCGACGTTGCCGGGAATCGACGAGATCATCCCGGCGAACAGCGTGCTGAGACACGTCGCCACAAAGAGCACCACCGGGAGCACCACACGTCGGCGCGGGGCGGGCTCGGGAGCGGCGGCATTCGACTCGGGGGCCGGTTCACTTGCGGGGGGAGGCGAAGTCTTGACCTGCTCGCCCGGCTCTTCCCTAGGGGTGAGTGCGTCTCCGTCCTTTTGCTCCATGCCTTCCATTCCCATTGTGATTGATTCCCGTCGCAGCTCGCGGACCGCCAGGGGCAAAGGGTACGCCTCTCGCAAACCTCGGAAGAGCGACCGCGAGTGGCGGCAAAATCATGTTATTATAGGCCGCTCGCCGGTTTCGGGCCGTCGGCGAATGCAGCATCCGGTGTGGTTCTCGCGTCGATTCCTCACGTAGTTTGTAGGGAGTTTGCACAATTTCCGCCAGTTACCGGCCTGCGGTCGTGCGTGCCGACATTCGCGAGGACAGAACGGCGAATCTTCCGCGATCGGGCAGGGGATTGCAATTGGTGTTCCGTAGACGTTTCCCGCGGAGAGGAGTATCCCTTTGACAGCTTCGAAGCTTCGCAGTGCGGAATGGTTTGCCGGCCGCGAGGAACTGGCGTTTCAACATCGGTCGGCACTGCGTTCGATGGGAATCGATCCCGATGCCTATGCCGACCGGCCGGTCATCGGCATCGCCAACAGCTGGAGCGAGCTGAACAACTGCAACATGAACCTGCGGCCGCTCGCTGACGCGGTAAAGCGGGGCGTTCTCGCTGCCGGCGGATTGCCGCTCGAATTCCCGACGATCTCACTCGGGGAAGAGTTCATGAAGCCGTCGGCGATGCTCTATCGCAATCTGATGGCGATGGATGTCGAAGAGACACTCCGGGCGAATCCCGTCGATGGTGTCGTGCTGCTGTGCAACTGCGACAAGACGACACCGGCCCAGCTCATGGGGGCCGCGAGCGCGAATCTGCCCGCGATTCAGCTCAACGGCGGGCCGCGGAGCATCGGGCACTGGCGGGGCGAAGCGGTCGGTTCCGGCACCGATATCTGGCGGTACTGGGACGAAGTCCGCGCGGGTCGGATCTCGGCGAGCGACTGGCGCGATCTCGAAGCCTGCATCGCCTGCAGTGCCGGGGCCTGCAACACGATGGGGACCGCATCAACGATGACTGCGCTCTCCGAAGCACTCGGAATGATGTTGCCGGGCGTTTCCAGCCTCCCCGCAACCGATGCCCGACGGCTGGCCGCGGCAGAGGCGACCGGCCGACGGATCGTCGCCATGGTCCACGAAGACCTGCGGCCACGGCAGATTCTCACGGCGCGGGCATTCGACAATGCGATTCGCACGTTGATGGCGCTGGGGGGATCGACGAATGCGGTCATTCACCTGGTTGCGATAGCCGGGCGGCTGAATATCGATCTGCCGCTCACGCGGTTCGACGAGCTGTCGCGGGATACTCCCTGGCTGGTGAATCTCAGCCCTTCGGGGAAATTCCTGATGGATGAGTTTCACGCGGCGGGCGGTGTCCCCGCGGTGCTGGCGGAACTCGGCGACCGGCTGCATCGCGATTGTCTGACAGTCACCGGGCACACGCTGGGAGAGAATCTGGCGATCGCGCGGTGCTTCAATCGCGAGGTGATTCGGCCCGCGAGTGAGCCGCTCTCACCACAGGGGGCGATTGCCAGCCTGCACGGGAATCTCGCGCCGGACGGTGCGGTGATCAAGACGTCGGCTGCCTCGCTGCGGCTGATGCAGCATCGCGGGCGGGCGGTGGTGTTTCGGGACTATGCCGACATGCTGGAACGAATCAATCTGCCGACGCTCGACGTCACCGCCGACAGTGTACTCGTGTTGCAGAATGCCGGGCCGAAGGGCGTTCCCGGCTTTCCGGAATGGGGGATGATCCCCGTCCCGCAGAAGCTGCTGGAGGCCGGGGTCACCGATGTCGTGCGGATCAGCGATTCGCGGATGAGCGGCACCAGCTTCGGCACCGTTGTGCTGCACGTCGCCCCGGAAGCGGCGGCGGGAGGACCGCTGGCGCTCGTGCGAGACGGCGACTGGATTCGTCTCGACGTCGCGGCACGTCGGCTGGAGCTGGAAGTCGATCCGGCGGAACTCGAACGCCGCCGCCAGGAGTGGATGCCGCCCGCCAGTCCACATCTTCGCGGCTATCCGCGGCTGTATATCGACCACGTCCTGCAGGCGAACGAAGGCTGCGACTTCGATTTTCTCCGCCCGCGAAGCGCGGAGGCGGTCGAGTTCGTGCCGCCGGTTGTCGGACGCTCGTGAATTTCCAGACGAGTGCCCTGCCCAACCGTTTCGCCAGAGGCTGTCAGATGCCGTGGGGGCGACCTGGCAGTCACCCCGCGGCATCATCCACCAGGAGCCGTATCCACTCTCACCGGGGTTTCGGGAGTCCCCTCCAACCCCGGCTGCGGGAACCTGGCGCTCTTGTCCAGGCGAGACTGGAAGCGGCCTCAGCGGGCCTTGTCGGAAATATCGTGCCGGCACCAGGCACCGTCCCAGCGGATCAGCTTGACGGCCTGATAGGCGCGGTATTTCGCGGCAGCGATCGTGTCGCCGAGTGCGGTGACGCCGAGCACGCGGCCACCGGCGTTGACCACCTTGTCGCCGTGCAGTTCGGTCCCGGCGTGGAAGACCTTCACGTCGGCGAGCTTGTCGGCTTCGTCGAGGCCGCGGATCGGAAAACCGGTTTCGTACGGGCCGGGATAACCGGCGGACGCCATCACGACGCAGACCGATGGCCGCGGATCCCATTCGAGGGCCGGCAGCTCATGCAGCTTGCCTTCGGCGGCGGCGATCAGCACTTCGGCGAGGTCGGACTTCAGCCGCATCAGGATCGGCTGGGCTTCGGGATCGCCAAAGCGGACGTTGAACTCGAGAACCTTCGGGCCCTGGTTGGTGATCATCAATCCGGCGTAGAGGATGCCGCGGAACGGACGCTTGTTCCGCCGCATCGTGTGCACGGTCGGCACCAGAATCTGGCCGATGATCTGGTCCATCAGCTCCGGAGTGATGAGCGGCGTCGGGCTGTACGCCCCCATGCCGCCCGTGTTCGGGCCACGGTCATCGTCGAAGGCGGGCTTATGGTCCTGCGCGGCTTCGAGCGGAATGATCGTGCTGCCGTCCACGAGCGCGAGGATGCTCGCCTCCTGCCCGTCGAGACGCTCTTCGATGACGATGCGGTTTCCGGCGGCGTCGAACTCGCGATCGCGCATGATGCGGCGAATCGCGTCGAGCGCCTCGGCCTTGCCCGAACAGACCGTCACCCCTTTTCCAGCGGCGAGGCCGTCAGCCTTCACCACCAGCCGGGCTTCTTCCCGGTCGTTGATGTAGTTCTCGGCGTCGGCGGGATCCTTGAAGACCTTCGACTCGGCGGTCGGAACGGCGGCCTGCCGCATCAGATCCTTGGCGAAGACCTTGCTGCCTTCGAGTTCGGCAGCGGCTTTGGAGGGGCCAAAGACCCGCAGGCCGGCGTCTTCGAAGGCATCGACGATTCCGGTGACCAGTGGCTGTTCGGGGCCGATGACCGTCAGGCCGATTTTCTCAGTCTGCGCAAACTTGACGAGACGGGCCGTATCGGTCGCCTTGATATCCACATTGACCACATCGCGCGCGGTCCCCGCGTTCCCGGGGGCGCAGAAGACCTGCGTCACCGAGGGGGACTGCTTCAGCTTCCATGCAAGGGCGTGCTCGCGCCCCCCTTGCCCGACAACCAAGACCTTCATGTTTCGCCAGTTCTCGCAAGATCGAGCAGCCGCCGATCACCCCACGCTGACCGTCTTTCACTACCGCCGAAGCTGCCAATCAAAGTATCGCAGCGCGAAGGAAAATTGTGAAGTCCGGCGGGCCGCAGAAGTCCCCCGATTCCCGACAGGAAACGCCGTCGGACGAGGCTTGTTCCGGCTCGGTGAATTTTCTGCCCGAGCGACACCGGAAAACTCGGCCTACTTCGCGGCACATGTGGAGTCGCACCCGGCACGGACGCAGGCCCGGAGTGAAACGGAGTTTTCACACGGAGCGCATTGCGAGGGTGGTGGATTTCAGCGGCCGCCCAGGCAGGCCAGGGAGACAGCCGCGAACTCCTGCAGGGAAGCGGACGTGGTGCGCACGTCACCCGCCCACTCCAGGGGGCATCCGCTAAATGGTGGTCAATGGGTGGTGGTCAATGGGTCTGCCGTTACCACGGAGGGTGGCTGGGGTCAGGTTGTCGCCACGTCATGTGAACTGCGGATTTGACTCTCCCGACAACCTGCCCCCAGTCGGACACCGCGCAACTGGGGGCAGGTTGCCGATCTCATCCACCGCAGATTCAATACGTTTCCCTGGCAACCTGACCCTGATTCTATGAAAGAGCTGGGCGCCCCAAAAAAGTAAGGTTCTCCTGGACGAGTTGTTGAAGCGGCGCAGCCGAAGCTCGCCCAGTTGGCACACGTACAG
>Ga0180217_1000326_pt1 | contig 83486 bp, 71 predicted proteins | sample eDN3rd37CBELigOP_FD_128521 | JGI IMG/M metagenome (GOLD analysis project Ga0180217, IMG submission 128521) | Enriched Organic Plus compost microbial communities from Emeryville, California, USA - eDNA 3rd pass 37_C BE-Lig OP (version 2) (version 2) ...
CGCAGCTGAGGCCACGTCGTCGAGGTCGTTCCCGTGGTCACCGATCGTGCTCACGATCGCGATGCTGGCGCTGGTGGCCTCGGTCGTCCTGGCGATCGGCGCCCTGCTCGCCGCGATCTCGGCCGACACCGACAACGCCGTCGTCGGTGCCATCTCGTCGGTGTGCGATCTCCTCGACGGCCCGCTGACCGGCCTGGTCGACTTCTCCGGGGAGAACGCGGTCGACAAGGAGCGGCTGCTGGGCCGCGGGATCGCGTCGATGGTCTACCTGGCCATCGGCGTGCTGCTGCCGCTCGCCGTGGCAGACAAGGACGACGACTGAGCAGTCCCCACCGACGGCCGGCACCGGGGTCGATCGATCGATGTGACCCATACCATGCGGCCGATCAGTCGCACCGAGTCGACACGGCTGGGTAACATCGCAGTGGTAGGTCCGCCTAACTCGTGGGAGCTCCCACATGGAAGAGTGGGCCACTGCAGCCAGTCATCTCGACTGCCGCGGTGTCTGATCCGACATCGTGCCCCGGATTCACAGGAGGGTCCTCGTGACCAAGATCGTTGTCGCTGTGAAGTATGTGCCGGACGCTACGGCGAACCGCACCTTCAGCGCCGATAACACCGTTGACCGTGAAGGTGTCGACGGTCTGCTGTCCGAGCTCGACGAGTACGCGGTCGAGCAGGCGTTGCAGGTCGTCGAGAATGGTGAGGGCGAGGTCGTCGTCCTGACCGTTGGCCCCGCCGATGCGGCCGATGCGGTGCGGAAGGCATTGCAGATGGGTGCCGACTCGGGCATCCACGTCGAGGACGACTCGATCCACGGATCGGACGCGTTCGCGACCTCGGCCGTCTTGGCCAAGGCGATCGAGAAGGTCGGTGACTACGACCTGGTGTTCTTCGGCATGGCGTCGACCGATGCGGGCATGGGCGTGGTGCCGACGTTGGTCGCCGAGCGTCTGGGCCTGCCGGCGGTGACGTATGCCAATCAGGTCACGGTCGACGGCGACACGGTCAAGATCGTGCGTGACGGTGACACCGCGACGCAGGAGATCGAGGCGTCGGGCAAGCTGGTCGTGTCGGTGACCGATCAGACCGGTGAGGCTCGTTACCCGTCGTTCAAGGGCATCATGGCGGCCAAGAAGAAGGACGTCGTGGAGTGGTCGTTGGCCGACCTGGGCATCGACGCCGGTGAGGTGGGTCTGGACAACGCCTGGTCGAAGGTGGAGTCGTTCACGCCCCGTCCGCCGCGCACGGCCGGTGAGATCGTCACCGATGAAGGTGACGGCGGCGTGAAGCTCGTCGAGTTCCTGGCCTCCAAGAAGTTCGTCTGAGAAGGGCATAGAGGAAATGACTGAAGTTCTCGTTCTGATCGATGCCCCCGACGGCAAGGTGACCAAGCCGTCGCTGGAGCTGCTGACCATTGCTCGTCGGATCGGTGAGCCGTCCGCCGTGGTGTTCGGTGCTGCTGACACCGGTGTGCTCGGCGAGTACGGCGCGGAGAAGATCTACCAGCTCGACGACGCCGTCTACGCCGACTACCTGGTCGCGCCGAAGGCTGAGGCGTTGGCGCAGCTGGTGGCCGACAAGAGCCCGGCTGCGGTGCTGGTGCCGTCCAGCGCCGAGGGCAAGGAGATCGCTGCTCGTGTCGCGTTGAAGTCGCAGTCGGGTCTGATCACCGACGCGGTCGACGTCACGGTCGACGGTGGCACCATCACCACGACCCAGTCGGTGTTCGCCGGTAACTTCACCGTCGACGCGCAGGTCACCCAGGGTGCCCCGGTCATCGCGGTCAAGCCGAACTCGGCAGCACCGGAGCAGGTCGCCGGTGCCGGAACGGTCGAGGCCGTCAGCGTCGCGATCTCCGATGCGGCCAAGACCGCCAAGATCACCTCGTCGTCGCCGAAGGCGGCTTCGGGTCGTCCCGAGCTGACCGAGGCCGCGATCGTGGTCTCCGGCGGCCGTGGCACGGGGGGTGACTTCTCCGAGGTCGAGGCGTTCGCCGACAGCCTCGGCGCCGCTGTGGGCGCCTCGCGTGCCGCAGTCGACTCCGGCTGGTACCCGCACACGTTCCAGGTCGGCCAGACCGGCAAGGTCGTCTCGCCGCAGCTGTACGTCGCCAACGGCATCTCCGGCGCGATCCAGCACCGGGCCGGCATGCAGACGTCCAAGACGATCGTCGCGGTCAACAAGGACGAGGAAGCGCCGATCTTCGAGCTCGTCGACTTCGGCGTCGTCGGCGACCTCAAGACGGTCCTCCCGCAGGCCACCGAAGAGGTCAACAAGCGCAAGGGCTGATTCCGACCCGCACGAACGAACGCCCCGAGGCAGTGCCTCGGGGCGTTCGTCTGCGTGGCTCCGGATCGGTCGTGACCTGCGCGGGGCCGAGTCGTGCCCCCGGCACGGGCCGGAACGGACTAGTTCATCGGAACTAGGTGACGATTTGGTGACGACGGCGCTTCTGCCTGTCGCCGAGGGCGCAACAAGTGATAGTCATGAATGGCGCGCGTCAGCGTGCATCTCAACGATTCACAGGAGGAATCCATGCGACTCTCCCGGCGTACTCGCCTAGCGGGCGTGGCATTGTTCGCCAGCGCCAGCCTCATCCTGGCTGGGTGTGGCAGCAGCGATGGCGACAGCAGCGACGGCGGTGGCGACACCACCAATGCCGTCATCACGGTCAACGGCTCAGAGCCGCAGAATCCCTTGATTCCGACTGCGACCAACGAGACCGGCGGTGGCGACCCGATCCAGAACCTGTTCGCCGGCCTGGTGGCCTACAACGCTGACGGCTCGTTCGTCAACGAGGTCGCCGAGTCCATCGAGCCGGACGAGGAGAGCAAGGTCTGGACGGTCAAGCTCAAGGACTGGAAGTTCACCGACGGCACGCCGGTCACCTCCGAGTCGTTCGTCAAGGCGTGGAACTACGGCGCCGATCCGGTCAACCAGCACCTCGGTGCGTACTTCTTCTACCCGATCGCCGGCACCGATGACGGCGGGTACACCCCCGAAGGTGCCGACGGCATCTCCGGTCTGAAGATCATCGACGACAAGACCTTCACGATCGAGCTGAAGAAGTCCGAGTCCGACTTCCCGTTGCGACTTGGCTACTCCTCCTACTTCCCGCTGCCCGAGGCCGCCTACGGTCCTGACGGCAAGATCACCAAGGAGTACGGCGAGGCCCCCATCGGCAACGGACCGTACAAGCTCGCCGAGAGCGGCTGGCAGCACGACGTGCAGATCGCGCTGGTGCCCAACGAGGACTACGACGGCGCTCACAAGCCCGCCAACGGCGGTCTGACGTTCAAGTTCTACGCCGGCGACAACGGCCTCGACGCCGCCTACACCGACGTGCAGGCGGGCAACCTCGACGTGCTGACGACGGTTCCGGCCTCGGCGCTCGCGACGTTCGAGACCGACGACAACGTCCAGGCGTTCTCCAGCCCCGGCTCGGTGTTCCAGTCGTTCACGTTCCCCGCCTCGGCCCCGCACTTCCAGGGCGAGGAGGGCATCTTGCGCCGCCAGGCCATCTCGCACGCGATCAACCGTGAAGAGATCACCGACAAGATCTTCAACGGCTCGCGCACGCCGGCCAAGGACTTCACGGCGCCGGTGCTCGATGGTTGGACCGACAGCGTCCCGGGCAACGACGTGCTCGACTTCGACGTCGACAAGGCCAAGGACCTGTGGGCCCAGGCCGACGCCATCTCCCCGTGGGAAGGCCAGTTCCAGATCGCCTACAACGGCGACGGCGGACACAAGGAGTGGGTCGACGCAGTGATCAACCAGGTCAAGAACAACCTGGGCATCGAGGCATCCGGCAAGTCCTACCCGACGTTCGACGAGCTGCGCAACGACGTGACGTCGCGCACGATCAAGATCCCGTTCCGCACCGGCTGGCAGGCCGACTACCCGTCGATGCTGAACTACCTGGGTCCGTTGTACGGCACCAAGGCCGGATCGAACGACGGTGACTACTCGAACAAGAAGTTCGACGACCTGATCACCGAGGCGTCGACGGCACAAGGCGATGAGCGCTACAAGCTGATCGCCGAGGCGCAGAGCGTCCTGTTCGAGGACCTCCCGGCCATTCCGCTGTGGTACTCCAACGTCGCCGGCGCCGCTGCACTGGGCGTCGAGAACGTGGAGTTCACCTGGCAGAACCTCCCGGACTTCTACAAGATCACCAAGTAGAAGTAGCATTCACGCGCTGAGAGGCAGCGCCGGGAACGACGTGTCACTTGACCGTTGTTCCCGGCGCTGCCACCGTGAGGCGCAAGCCTGCTTCATCGTGGGCTGAATCCGAGGGAGGCTCTCGTGTGGTGGTACGTCGCGAAGCGACTACTTCAAACCATCCCCGTCATCATCGGGGCAACGTTCATCATCTCGTTGATGACGTACTTGCGACAGATCGGCGGAGACCCGGTCGCCGGCATGTTCGGCGATCGACCCGTCTCGGACGCCGTGCGCGTCCAGATCGAGCAGCAGTACCACTTCGACGAACCGTTCATCATCCAGTGGTTGTTGTTCCTCAAGGGCGCCGTCGTCGGTGACTTCGGCACGGCGTTCTCCGGCCAGCCGGTGCTCGACCTGGTCAAGCGGGCCTTCCCCGTCACCGTGACGCTGGCCGTCATGGCCCTGATCTTCGAGATGGTCCTGGGCATCATCGTCGGCACGATCGCCGGGTTGCGTCGGGGCCGCTGGTTCGACCAGTTCTCCCTCGTGCTGTCGCTGGCCCTGATCGCCATCCCGATCTTCGTCGTCGGCTTCGTCCTGCAGTGGCTGTTCGGCGTGGAGTGGAAGATCTTCCCGGCAACCGTCGGCGGCGACTGGACCATCGAGAAGCTCATCATCCCCGCGATCGTGCTGGGCACCACCTCGTTCGCCTACATCGTGCGACTGACGCGAGGTTCGGTGGCCGAGAGCCTGGTCAGCGACCACGTGCGAACTGCGCGGGCCAAGGGACTGAGCAACGGCCGGGTCGTCCGCAATCACGTCCTGCGCAACTCGCTGGTGCCCGTCGTCACCTTCCTGGGCGTCGACCTCGGCGCACTGATGGCCGGTGCCGTCATCACCGAGGGCATCTTCAACATCCCCGGCGTCGGGAACCTGGCCTTCCGCGCCATCCAACAGGGCCAGAGCCCCACCGTCATCTCGGTCATCACGATCATGGTCCTGGTCTACGTCGTGACGAGCTTGGTGGTCGACCTGCTGTACGCCGCGCTCGACCCGAGGATCCGCTATGCCTGACATCTCATCGAGCACGCCGCTTCCAGGCCAGGAACGTTTCGTCGCCTCCGTCAGCGACACCCCGTTGCGCGAGGTCGACGCGGTCGACACCTCCGCACCGCCGGAGAGCCAGTGGAAGGAGGCCTGGAAGCACCTGCGGAGCAATCCACTGTTCTGGGTCGCCTCGCTGGTGATGGTGGTGCTGGCGGTGATGATCGCGGTCCCGTCGTTGTTCACCAGCGCCGATCCGCAGTACGCGAACCTCTCGGACAGCCTCGGACCCGCCCGGGACGGCCACCCGTTCGGCTTCAACAAGCAGGGTTACGACGTCTGGGCGCGTACCGTCTACGGCGCTCGCGCCTCGGTCACGGTCGGCCTCCTGGCGACCTTGATCGTGGCGCTGCTGGGCATCATCACCGGTGCCGTCGCCGGGTTCTTCGGCGGCTGGCTCGACACGATCGTCTCGCGCTTCAGTGACATCGTGTTCTCGATCCCGCTGCTGCTGGCCTGCATCTCGGTCATCTCGGCCGTCAACAACCTGTGGCCCGACCGGGGCTACTGGGGTTCGATCATGGTCGTGGTGCTGGCGCTGGGCGCGTTCGCCTGGCCACAGATCACCCGCCAGATGCGCGGGGCGATCCTGGAGGTGAAGAACCTGGAGTTCGTCGACGCGGCCACCGCGATCGGCGCCTCCCGGTTCACGAACCTGCGTCGTCACATCGTGCCGAACGCGCTGGCGCCGGTCATCGTCACCTCGACGATCTCGCTGGGAGTCTTCATCGTCTCCGAGGCGTCGCTGTCGTTCCTCGGACTGGGGCTTCCGTCCACCGTCGTCTCCTGGGGCAACGACATCTCCCAGGCGCAGGTGCTGGTGCGGTCCGGTGACAACCTCGACGTCCTGTTCGTCCCGGCCACGGCGCTGGCCGTCACCGTGCTCGGCTTCATCTTGCTGGGCGAGGCCGTCCGCGAAGCCATCGATCCGAAGGCGCGTAAGTCATGAACCACCAGGAACCATTGCTGCAGATCGACGACCTGCACGTCGGCTTCAAGGCAGGACGCAAGAAGATCCTGCCGGCCGTCGAGGGCGTCAACCTGGTGATCTACCCCGGCCAGACCGTGGCCATCGTAGGCGAGTCGGGATCGGGCAAGTCCACCACGGCGCACGCCGTGATCGATCTGTTGCCCGGCACCGGCCGGGTGACCGGTGGTCGGATCCTGTTCGAGGGCACCGACATCGTGGCCGCCGATCGTCGCAAGATCCTCGCGCTGCGTGGATCCTCGATCGGCCTGGTCCCGCAGGACCCGATGTCGAATCTCAACCCGTTGTGGCGGGTGGGTTTTCAGATCAAGGAAGCCCTGATCGCCAACGGCGTCGCCCACGGCAAGGAGGCCGACCGACGCGTCGTGGAGCTGCTGGAGGAAGCCGGCCTGCCCGACGCCGAGCGCCGTGCGCACCAGTACCCGCACGAGTTCTCCGGTGGCATGCGTCAGCGTGCCCTGATCGCCATGGGGTTGGCGGCTCGACCGAAGCTGTTGATCGCTGACGAGCCGACCTCGGCGTTGGACGTGACGGTGCAAAAGCAGATCCTGGACCATCTCGACGGTCTGACCGCCACTCTCGGCGTCGCCGTCATGCTGATCACCCACGACCTGGGGCTGGCTGCCGAGCGTGCCGACCATCTGGTCGTGATGTACCGCGGTCGCGTCGTCGAGTCGGGCCCGGCGCTGCAGATCCTGCAGGATCCGCAGCACCCGTACACGCAACGGCTGGTCTCCAAGGCCCCGTCGATCGCCTCGCAGCGGCTGTCGTCGATCAAGGCGCGTGCACAGGTCAAGGAACAGGCCGTCGAGCAGGCGGCGGAGGCAGCGGCCGAGGTCGCCGGCAGCGCCGACCAGCTCGGTGAGGGGTCCGGTCAGATCCTGGCGGTGGAGAACCTGACGAAGGTCTTCACGCTGCGGGGCGCCCGGCCCTGGCAGAAGTCGCACTTCACGGCGGTCGATCAGGTCTCGTTCGGTGTGCAACGCGGCACCACGACGGCCATCGTGGGCGAGTCCGGTTCGGGCAAGTCCACCGTCGCGCGGATGATTCTGGGGCTGCTGCCGATCACCGAGGGCAGGGTGATCTTCGACGGTGTCGACATCCAGCAGATGGTGGGCAACGACCAGCGGCTGAAGTTCCGTCGTCAGCTGCAACCGGTGTTCCAGAACCCCTACGCCTCACTCGATCCGTTGTACTCGATCTACCGGTCGATCGAGGAGCCGCTGCGCACCCACGGTGTGGGCACCAGCAAGGAGCGCGAGACCAAGGTGCGTGATCTGCTGGACAAGGTCTCGCTGCCCAGCACCGTGATGTCGCGCTATCCGGCCGAGCTGTCGGGCGGTCAGCGACAGCGCGTGGCGATCGCCCGTGCACTGGCGCTCGACCCCGAGGTGGTGATCTGCGACGAGGCGGTCTCGGCGCTCGACGTGCTGGTGCAGGCCCAGATCCTCGAGCTGCTCAACGACCTGCAGGCCGAGCTCGGCTTGAGCTATCTGTTCATCACGCACGACTTGGCCGTCGTGCGGCAGATCGCCGACAACGTCCTGGTCATGCAGGACGGTCGCGTCGTCGAGCAGGCGTCCGTGAGCGAGGTCTTCGACAACCCGCAGCAGGAGTACACCCGCAAGCTGCTGGACGCGATTCCCGGCGGTTCCATCCCGCTGGCCGGCGTCTGAGGCACGACGCACGCAAACCGCCTCGCACCGTTGCCGGTGTGAGGCGGTTGCGGGTGGTGCGTGTCAGTTGCGTGCGCGAGCGATCCGGCGTGCGGCTGCGGCGCCGGTGGCGGTGACCAGCGCACCTCCGACCAGGTACCAGGCCAGGTCCATGCCCTCCGACTCGTCGGCGACGGGCGTGACCACGAGCTCGGCCGCCGGCGGGAAGTTCTTGTCGACGAACGACGCAGCGGTCGTTGCGGCCTCGTCGGTCGGCGTGGCGTCCTTCTTCTCGCCGGTCGGCTTCGCGGCGGGCTGCGGCTTCGGCTGCGGCTTCGGCTGGGGCTCGGGCTTGGGCTGCGGTTGCGGCTTGGGGGCCTTGTCCTTCGGGCCCTTCGGCTTGTCGGGCTTCGGGCTGTCGGCGATGTCCTTCGGCTCCTTCGGCTCGTCGGGCTGGGGGCTGATGGTGAACTCGCCCGGATCGGCCGACGCGGCACCTGCGGTGACGGCGACGGTGCCGATGCTCAGCGGAACGGCGATCAGCAAGGTGGCGATGGTGCGCTTCATGATTTCTCCTGTGTGGGTCGTGCTGTGTGGTTGCTTGTGAGTAGGAGCAACCAGCGCCACCGACCTTGCAGTTTTCGCACAGAATTTCCGACATTTTTTTCCCGAACCGCATCAGGGCTGGTCAGGGCCCTTCTTGCGGAGGCAGGATCAGCCCGGACAGGGGTCGACCGAGAACGACGCGGTGCGGGTTGAGGTGTTGCCGCGGGCATCGGTTGCGGTGATCGTGACCTTGACCGTCCCACCGACGGCGAACGGACCGACGGTGCCGGACCAGGTGTTCGACGACCCGGACAACGAGGTGCTTCCGGACGAGGCGCCACTCCACGACAAGGTGGCTCTCGACACCTCGGAAGCGTCGGTGATCCTCGAGGAGACGACGTGGATACGCCCACTTCCGGAGCAGACTCCGGGGCTGTCGATCGCCGGCCGAGCGATGACGGGGTCGACCTCGCGGGTGAGACGGACCGTGATCTGCTCGGCCCCGCCGGCCCAGGTCAGCTCGACCGTCCCGGACGTGGTTCCCTCGGCCAGCGCACGGCGATCGGCCCGGACCGTCAGTGTCGTCGACTCGTCGCCGTCCAGCGTGGAACGGGCGGGGGTGACGGCCAGCCAGCTCTGCGCGGTGGTCGCGGTGAAGTCGAGAGGCAGGCCGCCGGTGTTGGTCACGGTCACGGTTCCGTGGGTGGCGGTGCGCCCCAGGTCGATCTCGCTCGCCGACAGATCCAGCTCGGCAGCGGCCAGGCTGGGCTCGACGGGTGCCGGTGCCGGTGCCGTCGTGCTGACGGTGACCGGCGGAGGCGTCGGCACCGCTTCTTGAGCCTGGCCTTTCGGCCACAGCAGGAACGTGGTGACGCCGGCGACGACCGTCACCGCGGTGACGGCTGCGGCGACTGCCTTGGTGCCCGGTCCGCCGGTTGACGCAGACGACGTGTGGGCGACGAGTCGGGTGTCGGCGAGCACGCGGTCACGCAGGGACAGCGGAGCGACGAACAGCGGGACCGAGGCGAGCAACGTCCAGGGGCTGACCATGATGCGCCTCCGCTGCGAGCAGACCTCGCACGTGTCGACGTGGCGGGCCACCCGCTTGCGGATCAGCACCGAGAACGTGCCGTCCCAGTCGACCAGCAGCTCCTCGAGCGCGGGACACTCGTCGCGTCCCATCCGGGCGATCAGCAAGGCACCGAGGGAGCGTTCGACCTGGGAGCGCACCCGATTGAGCATGCTGTAGGCGTTGGAGGCGCTGACGCCCATCGCCTCGGCCAGCTCGGCGCCTTCGAGGCCTTGACGCAGGTGCAGGTCGAGCAGGGCGCGGTCGCGGTCCGCCAGGCCCTCGGCCGCGTCCCAGACCAGCTGACGCAGCGCGGCCTGCTCGGCGACGGCGTCGGGGGTGAGTCGGTCGTCAGCCATCGCGATCAGGTGCTCCTCGCCGTCGTAGGCGACCCGTCTGCGCGCCTTCAGACGACGCAGGCAGACGCTGCGGACGATCGCGTAGAGCCAGGGACGCAACCGATCGGGGTCGCGCAGCTGGGCGAGCCGTTCGGCGAACAGCACGAACGAGTCCGCGACCGCGTCGGCGGCCTCCTCGCGGTGTCGCGTCATCGAGTAGGCGAAGTCGAACAGACGTGGTCCGTAGCGGTCGTAGACCTCGGCGAACGCGTCGCGGTCGCCGGCCAGCACGCGGGCGACCAGCTCGGCGTCGGAGGTCGTCTTCTCCGCGTCCCCGGCAGACGTCATGGCCGGAGCCTAGGGCCTGGTTCTCCCGGGGAGAAGTGGTCACGTGCACGAATCGTTCCGTCCTGTGAAGTGAGCATCATCAGTAGGAGCAGCAAGGGCGCCTGATCTGGCAGCTTTCGGCAAACTTCTTCGCAGCGGTACCGCCGAGGAACGCTGACCCGTACGGTGGCGGCAACGACGAGGAGATGCCCATGGCTTCCGGTAGTGACGACGTCCGCGCGAAGATGCGTGAGGCGCTGGAGAAGAAGAAGGCCCGCCACCACGCCTCGGCGAAGGGCGCAGACCAGGACGGCAGCGACAAGTCCCACGGTGCCAACGGTCCGGTCCAGGCGCGGGAGTTCCGTCGCAAGAGCGGGTGACCGGCCCGACTTGACCTTTTCGAACAGGTGTTCGAACATGGGTGAGTGACGCTCCCGGCCCCTTCGATCGACGACCTGCGGGAGCGGGTGCGCCGGCTGGAGGGTCGTCCGGCCGCACAGCCGGTGGCGACCCATCCGGCGTTGGAGGGGTTGCTCCAGCTGCAGACCGGTGGGGTGTACGCGACCGGTTCCGCGGGCGTCCTGGGGCTGTTGATGGCCGGGCCGTCGGCCGACGGCGCCTGGTGCGGCATCGTGGGCACGGCTCGGTTGGGGTTGGAGGCGCTCGCTGCGGCCGGGGTCCGACTCGACCGCTGCGTCCTGGTGCCCGATCCGCAGTCCTGCTGGATCGAGGTCACGGCCGCTCTCGTCGACGTGCTGGGCGTGGTGGCGGTCGTGCCGCCGGTCGACGTCGGCGAACGCGACGCCGGTCGTCTCGCGGCTCGTCTGCGCGCACGCGGGTCGGTGCTGCTCACCCTCGGCGACCGGACCTGGCCACGAGCCGACGCCCGGATCGACGTCACCGACGTCGAATGGGTCGGTCTCGGGCAGGGTCACGGTCACTTGCAGGCGCGGCGGGTCACGCTGGGGGTCCGACGCGGGACGGCCCCGGTCAGGACTCGGCGGTTGTGGTTCCCCGATCTGGACCAACGCATCCGACCGACTGCCGACGAGCAGCACGACACGCGCACGCTCCGGAGCGTCGGATGAGTCGCATCCTGGTGCTGTGGGCGCCCGACTGGCCGGTCGTGGCGGGATCGGTGGGGGTGCCGGCAGGCGCTCCGGTGGCCGTGATCGCCACCGGACAGGTGCTAGCCTGCTCCCAGTCGGCGCGGGTCGACGGCGTGCGCCGAGGTATGCGCCGGCGCGACGCGCAGTCCCGGTGCCCCGACCTGGTCCTTCGGGACCACAACCCCGAGGCCGATGCCCGCGCGTTCGAAGACGTGCTGGTCGGCATCGAGACCATCGCGCCAGGGGTTGCCCCGCTGCGGCCCGGGCTGTGCGCCCTGCACGTGCCGAGCCGGTTCTACGGCGGCGAGGTCGAGGCAGGTGCGGTCGTGGCCGAGCACCTGGTGAGGCTGGGCGTCTGGGACGTGCGGCTCGGGGTCGCCGACGGCTTGTTCGCAGCAGAACAGGCCGCCCGACAGGCGTGCGCTCAAGACAGCGTCATCGTGCCGCCGGGGGAGTCGGCGGCCTTCCTGCGCGATCTTCCGGTCGACGTCCTCGGTGATGACGCACTGGCCGGACTGCTGCGTCGGATGGGGATCACGACGCTCGGCGGGTTCGCGAGCCTGCCGCGTGCCGACGTGCACACCCGGTTCGGTACCCAGGGGGCGCTGCTGCACCGGTTGGCCGCCGGTGACGACTCGCAGCCCGTCAGCCGACGCCGACCGCCGCCGGAGCTGACGGCGGCGTTGTCGTTCGAGCCGCCGCTGGACCGTGTCGACCAGATCGCCTTCAGCCTGCGCACCGCCGCGGACGGGTTCGTGGCCGATCTGAGCGACCGTGGGGCGGTGTGCACCACGGTCCGCATCGAGATCGACGCGGACGGGCAGCTGATCAGCACGCGTCGCTGGATGCATCCGCGATGGTTCTCGGCCGCCGACCTGGTCGACCGGGTGCGCTGGCAGCTGCAGGCGGCGCGCGTCGGGGCTCCGGTCGACGCCGTGCGACTCGTGCCCGAGTCGGTCGAACCGCTCGGCGATCACGCCGAGAGCCTCTTCGGCGGAGGTCCCGACGAGCGAGTCGAGCGCGGGGTCGCACGGGTGCAGGGCATCGTCGGTCACGACGGGGTCGTCCAGGTCCAGGTGCAAGGCGGCCGCGGACACCGTGACCGACACCTGGTGACGCCCTGGGGGGAGAAGCCCGTCGTGGTCCGTGCCGCCGATCAGCCCTGGCCCGCCAGCGTCCCTCCGCCCGCTCCGGCCACGGTGTTCGAGCAGCCGCAGCGGGCCTGGGTCGTCGGCGCCGAAGGGGTGTCGGTCGGGGTGAGCGGTCGCGGCGTCGTGACCGGTGAACCCCGTCGGTTCCGGCCCGTCCCCGACGCCGACTGGCTCCCGGTCGCCTCCTGGGCGGGCCCCTGGCCCGTCGACGAGCGCTGGTGGGACGTCGCCTCCTCCCGTCGTATCGCCCGTTTCCAGGTCGTCGGGGTCGACGGCAGCGCCTGGCTGATGATCGTCGAGGACGGCCGCTGGCACACCGAGGCTCGTTATGACTGACCGGTGCAGGCAGGGCGGTTCGGTGGTGGAGGCGCGAGCCCGTGACCGTCGCGTCCCACCGACGACCGGCGGTGGTCGCTGATGGGCTGGAACAACCCGGACATCTCGTGGAACGAGCTCGAACGACGGCTGACGGGCCGAGTCGGCGAGCGTGACGCGCCGATCAGCAGACGCAAGAAGTCACGTCCGGAGGCACAGCAGATCCCCGCGCCGGACGGGCCGGTCGTGCCGTACGCGGAGCTGCACTGTCACAGCAGCTTCTCCTTCCTGGACGGAGCCAGCCAGCCCGAGACGCTGGTCACCGAAGCGGTTCGTCTGGGGTTGACGGGACTGGCGTTGACCGATCACGACGGATTCGCCGGAGCGCCGGCGTTCGCCGAGGCGGCCCAGGAGCTGCGCTCTGCGAGCCGGACCCCGCTCCTGACGATCTACGGCGCGGAGCTCTCCCTGGGGCTCAGCGGACCCCAGAACGGCATCCCCGATCCCGAAGGAAGTCACCTGCTGGTGCTGGCTCGAGGCGTCGACGGATACCACCAGCTGGCCGCGGCGATGACCGAGGCGCACCTACGAGGTGACCAGAAGGGTCGGCCGCTGTACGACGTGGACGAGCTGGCTGATCGAGGGCGCGGGCACTGGCTGGTGCTGACCGGTTGTCGCAAGGGTGTCGTTCGACAGGCGCTGGAGCGCGGCGGTCCGGCGGCGGCGGCCGAGGCGCTGGATCGGCTCACCGCGCGCTTCGGCCTGGACGCGGTCGTGGTCGAGCTGACCGATCACGGGATGCCGACCGACACCGCCCGCAACGATCTGCTGGCCGCGCTGGCCGCCGACCACGGGCTGCCCGTGGTCGCCACCAACAACGTCCACCATGCGCGTCCCGAGCAGCACCGGCTCGCCGCTGCGATGGCGGCGGTCCGAGCCCGACGCAGTCTTGCCGACATGGACGGGTGGCTGCCCGGCAGTGCTGCTGCCCATCTGCGATCGGGTGCCGAGATGCAGGCCAGGTTCGCCAGACATCCCGGCGCGGTGGCCCGCAGCGTGCAGATCGCCCACGAGATCGCGTTCGACCTGAAGGCCGCCACGCCGCGGCTGCCGCGCCGCAACATCCCCGACGGGCACACGACCATGAGCTGGCTGCGCGAGCTCGCCTACCGAGGCATCGAGGAGCGGTACGCCCACATTCGCGCAGAGGCCACCGAGCGCATCGAGGCCGAGCTCGCGGTCATCGAGGAGAAGGACTTCCCGGGCTACTTCCTGATCGTCCACGACATCGTCCAGGAGGCCAGGCGACGCGGCATCTTGTGTCAGGGCCGAGGATCGTCGGCGAACTCGGCGCTGTGCTACGCGCTCGGCATCACCGCGGTCGACTCGATCAAGTACGACCTGCCGTTCGCCCGGTTCCTGGCCACCACGCGTGAGGAGGAGCCCGACATCGACGTCGACTTCGACTCGGACCGACGCGAGGAGATCATCCAGTGGGTCTATGACACCTATGGCCGACGCAATGCGGCCCAGGTGGCCAATGTCATCACCTACCGGCCCCGGTCGGCGCTGCGTGACGCCGCCAAGGCGCTGGGGTACTCCGCCGGTCAGCAGGACGCCTGGAGCAAGCAGATCGACGGCTGGTACACGGTCGACACCAGCGAGTGCGATGCGCCGCAGCCGGTCGTCGACCTGGCGCGCCAGCTCATCGGCAGCCCGCGTCACCTGGGGATTCACTCGGGCGGCATGGTCCTGACCGAACGGCCCATCGGCGAGGTCGTGCCCATCGAGCGGGCCCGCATGGACCGGCGCACCGTGCTGCAGTGGGACAAGGACGCCTGCGAGTACATGGGACTGGTCAAGTTCGACCTGCTGGGACTGGGGATGCTCGGCGCCATCGACCACACGTTTCGCATCGTCGAGCAGCACACGGGGGAGCGCTGGGAGCTGCACACGCTGCCGCGCGACGAGCCGGCCGTCTACGACATGTTGTGCCGGGCCGACTCCATCGGGGTGTTCCAGGTCGAGAGCCGGGCACAGATCGGCACCCTGCCACGGTTGAAGCCGCGCTCCTACTACGACCTGGCCATCGAGATCGCCCTGATCCGTCCCGGGCCCATCCAAGGCGGTGCGGTGCACCCCTACATCCGACGGGCGACGGGCCGTGAGCCCGTCAGCTACCCCCACCCCGTGCTGAAACCCGTGCTCGAGCGCACCAAGGGGGTGCCGCTGTTCCAGGAGCAGCTGATGCAGATGGCCATCGTCATCGGGGACTGCACGGGGGACGAAGCCGATCTGCTGCGCCGTGCGATGGGATCCAAGCGAGGGATCGAACGCATCGAGAAGCTGCGCGACCGGCTCTACGAGGGGATGCGGCGACACGGTCTGAGCGAGGCGGAGGCCGATGCGATCTATCTGAAGATCCAGTCCTTCGCGAACTTCGGCTTCGCCGAGAGCCACGCCCTCAGCTTCGCCCTGCTGGTCCATGCCAGCAGCTGGCTCAAGCTGCACTACCCGGCAGCGTTCCTGGCGGCGCTGCTGCGCAACCAGCCCATGGGGTTCTACTCGCCGCAGTCCTTGGTCGCCGACGCCCGGCGTCACGGTGTCACGGTGCTGCGGCCCGACATCGCGTGCTCCCAGGCGCAGGCCGATCTGGAGCTATTGCCTGGCGCGAGTCCCGGGGTGACGGGACTGCAGACCTGCACGTCGCACGACCAGCCCGATCCGGGGGAGTTCGTCGAGGGCACGCCCGACCCCACGCCGGAGCACCGGCGTGACGGCCGGTTCGCGATGAGGTTGGGGCTCGACGCGGTGCAGGGCATCGGCACCGAGGTCGCTCAGCGCATCGTTCGCGTGCGAGGCGAGCGGCCGTTTCGTGACATGGCCGACGTGGCCAGGCGGACGGGGTTGACCGTGGCGCAGATGGAGGCGTTGGCCACGGCCGGAGCGTTCGACGGCTTCGGGCTGACCCGGCGACAGGCGCTGTGGAACGCCGGCTATCTCGACAGCGACGACCAGCTGGAAGGCAGTGGGGTGTCCGCGCCGCCGCCGACCCTGCCCGGCATGAGCGACGTGGAGCTGACGGTCGCCGACCTGTGGGCCACCGCCATCTCGCCCGATGTGCACCCGATCCAGCACGTGCGGGAGCTGTTGTCCGCCGACGGGGTTCTCGCGGTGTCGGCCGTGGGCGGAGTCGACCCCGGCACCCGCGTGCGGGTCGGCGGGCTCATCACGCACCGTCAGCGGCCGGGTACGGCGTCGGGTGTCACCTTCCTCAATCTCGAGGACGAGACCGGCATGCTCAACGTGGTCTGCTCGGTTGGGCTGTGGCAGCGCTACCGCCGCGTCGCCCGCAGCTCCGCAGGCCTGATCGTGCGAGGGATCGTCGAGCGCAACGACGGCGCGGTCAATCTGGTGGCCGACCGGCTCGACCGCATCGACGCCGTCTACCCGTCGGCCGTGGTCGCCCACCGCAGCCGCGACTTCCGGTAGTCGTCACGTTGGCAAGGTCACGGCCGCGCAGCCGGTCGACCAGCGCGGGGCAACGTCGATGAGCGTGACAGAAAGCCCAGGAGTGTAACGTAGATCACATGACTGACTACGAGATGTTCACCGGGCTGCCGACCACGGTCGACGACGGCCCCGCGCTGAGATGGTCCCAACTGTTGGTCAAGGCGGTTCTGGCCGCGTTGGTTCTTGGCCTGATCCTGACCGTGATCTTGTGGCCGACGGTCAGTGCTGACGTCGGTGCACTGACGCTGTGCATCACGTTCGCGGTCTGTGCCGGTCTGATGGTCCTACGCCAAGCCATCTTGGCAGAACGGCGGTAGATCATGCTCGAGCAGGGAATCACCTACAACACCACGATGGGCTTGGTGGCCGGCGCCATCATGCTGCTGCTGGTCGTCTTCGCCCGAGCCGTCCAACGTCCCGACCGCAGCTCGGTCGACGGCTGGGGCTGGATGTTCGTCAGTCTCGGTCTGGTTCTGGCCATCACCGGAACCCACATGACCTTGACCTGGCCGCTGGAGCAGATCCCGGTCGAAGGAGTCGCGTGCTGCGCGGCCGACAACGTGGCCTTCGGTGAGCCGGCCATGTTGTTCGGGCTCCTGGTCGTCTTCGCCGGCATCGCGCTGATTCGCGGCGAGCGGCTCGCATTCGAGCGAGGCGTTCCCTTCGACGTCGTCTCGACCGTGCGCCCCATGCTGTACGCCGGAGCGTTCGGCGGCATCGGTCTGGTCCTGATCGGCGTCGCCGGCGTCGAGTTCGGCATGTGGGGACCGCCGCCGCCGGACGAACCGATCGCCCGGCTGATGGGCGAGTCCATCCTCGAGCGGTTCTACGTCGCGGGCGCCTACATCATCACCGGCATCGCTGCCATGGTGGCGCCGTTCGCCACCGAGCACCGCATCGTGGGCCGTATCTTCGCCGGCGCAACGCTGGTCGGCGGCATGATGTGGACGTTCCTGGGCATCACGCTGTTCTACGGCCACATCGGCTTCTTCCCGCACTGACCCGGCAGCGGTCGGCTCGTCGTCAGCTTCGGCGACGAGCCGACCACCGGGACCTCAGTCCAGACAGAACTCGTTGCCCTCGGGGTCACGCATCGTGATGAACCCCGCCTCCATGCGGCCGTCGGGCTCGACCCGATGGGCGAGCGTGGCGCCGAGGCCCTCGAGCCGGTCGCGTTCTGCCTCCAGTGCCGCCATGCGTTCGTCGCCGGTGAGTCCGGGAGCGGCGCGAACATCCAGGTGCACCCGGTTCTTGGTCGTCTTGCCCTCGGGAACACGCTGGAAGAACACGCGCGGACCGGTCTGGCCGTCCGGTGGCGTGATGGCTGACCGATTGTTGTGATCGGCCGGCGGCACTCCCAGGGCCGTCAGGGCATCCTCCCAGGTCGAGAACCCGGGAGGGGGCGGCTGCAGGCGGTACCGGAGCACCTCGGCCCAGAACGCGGCCAGTGCTGCCGGGTCGGCGCAGTCGAAGGTGATCTGGACCTCATGGATCGTCATGGACTCCATGGTTCCGGGGGCCTCGGACATTTTCCGGACAGCTCAGGCCAGACGAGTCGGGCCAGAACAGCGCGGGCCCGTGACCATCAGGCGGTCCCGGTCGTTTGACTTGCTGTGACCCAGATCACCACGAACACCTCCCGTGGTCGCAGGGCCGTCCAGATGGCGGCCCCGGTGTTGGCATTACTCGGGATGCTGCTGGTCGCCCAACCGCCTGCCACGGCTGCGACGGCGGTGCCCGTGGCTCACGGCAGCGTGCACCAGGTCTGGTCGACGGATCTTCCACCGGGCGACGAGGTCGAGCTGCTCGACGCGCTCGACGCGGTGGTGCAGACCAAGACCGCCGACGACCAGGGCTCGGTGCTGTTCCGCGACGTCGCCGCCGACACCGGTTACCGGATCCGCCTGGCGGACGACACGACGAGCGAACCGATCACGGTGCACGAGCTGACCCCGGAGCCGTGGGACCCCAGCACGTACGACCAGATTATCGAGCCGGACGGATACGGCTACCTGACGACCCGCGACGGCACGAAGCTGGCCTACTCGGTCCACCTGCCGACGAGCCCGGCCACCCTGGGTGTGGGGCTTCCTGAGGATCTGAGCAACCTGCTGCCGAACCTGGGTCTGCCCTACACGCCTCCCTATCCGACGTTGATCGAGTACTCCGGGTACGCCACGGCCAAGCCCGACGGCCCGGAGAGCGGCATCGCCGTCATCGCGAACCTGATGGGGTACGCCGTCGTCGACGTCAGCATGCGGGGGACCGGTTGCTCCGGGGGCGCCTTCGACTTCTTCGAGACGATGCAGAACCTCGACGCCTACGACGTCATCGAGACGGTCGCTCGTCAACCGTGGGTCAAGGGCAACAAGGTCGGCATGCTCGGCATCTCGTACGGCGGCATCAGCCAGCTGTTCGCGGCGCAGTACAACCCGCCGAGCCTGGCTGCGATCGCTCCGTTGTCCGTCATCGCGTCGGTGCCGACGACGCTGTTCCCCGGCGGTTACATGAACACCGGATTCGCCTACGAGTGGGCCTTGGACCGCGTCGCCGACGCCAGGCCGGCCAGCGCCACGACCGGCCAGCCGTACGCGTGGGAGCAGATCCAGAACGGCGACACCGTGTGTGCCGAGAACCAGAAGATGCACGGGCAGGCGCTGGACCTGCTGGCCAAGATCGAGGCCAACCAGCACTACGTCCCGGCCACGGCCGATCCGCTCGATCCCGTCGCGTTCGTCGACAAGATCAAGACGCCGGTGTTCATGGCCTGCCAGTGGCAGGACGAGCAGACCGGAGGGTACTGCCCGGTGCTGGCCCGGCACATGACCGGAACCGACAAGAAGTGGTTCACCTTCACCAACGGCGTGCACACCGACTCGCTGGATCCGGCCACGTTGAACCACATGTTCGACTTCTTCCAGCTGTACGTCGCCGAAGAGGCGCCCGTCGTCAAGTCGGTGCTGCTCAGGGCGACCGCCCCGTTGATCATCCAGCAGGCGTTCGGTCTGCCGCAGTCCGAGGTGATGACGCTGCCCCCCGACCCGATCCAGAGCAAGCTGACGTACCAGTCGGCGCTGGAGGCGTTCGAGGATCTGCCACGGGTGACGGTGCGCTTCGACAACGGCGCCGGTAGCGCCACGGCCGGCAACCCCGTCGCTGCCTATCAGCACACCTACGACGCGCTGCCGATCCCGGCCGAGCAGGCCACCACCTGGTACATGGGGCAGGGCGGAGTGCTGACGTCGAGTCGGCCGACGGCGACGTCGATCACGGGCTACACCTCCGACGCCGACGCGACGCCTGCGACCAACTTCACCGGCAGCACCGGTGCCGGTGGCTTGTGGGGCAACGCATCGCAGTGGAGCTGGAACTGGGTCCAGCACCCCGACAGCGGCGCCGCGGGCACCGAGAACACGGCCGTCTCCTTCATCACGCCCGAGCTGGCCGAGGACACGACCGTGGTCGGCAGCGGCGCGGTCTACCTGAACCTGCGGTCGTCGACCCCGGACGTCGACCTGATGGCCACGATCACCGAGGTGCGACCGGACGGCAACGAGACGTACGTCCAGAGCGGGTACGTCCGCGCGAGCAACCGGGTGCTGGACCACACCGCCGACAGCCACTTGAAGCAAGCCAGCACCGAGCTGGAGCCGATCTTGAGTCTGCGGGCCGAGGACGCCCACGACATGCCGCCGGGGGCATTCACGCCGGTGGCCGTGCCGCTGTACTACCAGGGCCACGCGTACCGGGCGGGCTCGCGGATTCGAGTGACGATCTCCGCGCCGCACGGCGACCAGCCGATCTGGGCGTTCGCCTCGACCGAGCCGGGGTTCCCGAGCCAGGTGGCCATCGCGACCGGTCCGGTGGGGTCGCCCGACCGGAACCATCCCATGTCGCGCCTGGTGCTGCCGGTCATCGCCGACCAGGCGATCCCGACCGGCTACCCCGCGTGCCCGAGCCTTCGCAACCAGCCGTGTCGGTCCTACCAGGCGATCGACAACCCGGTCCTGCCCGGGGACGTCACGTTCGTCGCCGCCCCGGGGCAGCAGTCCGCGGTACCGCCGTCGGGTGGCGGCACAGCGGATCCGACGACCGGACCGACCACGTCGGCGCCCGGCGGCTCGACGGACTCACCCGCCGAGCCCACCCACGACTCCCTCGGCGCCGGCTCGGACCTGGCCGCTGATGCCATGCCGTCGACCGGTTCGTCCACCACGTGGGCCAGCGTGCTGGCGGCGTTGGCGGCGATGGTGCTGGGCGCTCAGCTGTGGTTGGCGGGGCGGTTCGGCCAACGCTGACGTGCGCAGGTCCGTTCCGCCGACGCCTCAGGTGAGCTTGTGCAGGTTGATCGACGCGTGGTGGCCGTCGGCGATCTCGACCGCCGTTCCACCCGTCGTGTCGCCCACCGTGACCGTCGCCAAGGTTTCCGACGCGATGAGGTCGGCGTGGGTCCGGGCGGCCTCGAGCACCGCCTCGTCGCCACCGATCGACAGCGCGATGCGGTCCGAGACGTTCAGTCCCGCGTCCCGACGCGCCTGCTGGACCCCGCGTACCAGGTCCCGGGCCAGGCCCTCGGCTGCCAGCTCTGCGGTGACGTCGGTGCTCAGGGCGACGAACCCGCCGTCGGGGAGCAGGGCCAGCTGGCTTCCCTCGGCGGCTTCGGCGACCTGCTCGAGGGTGAACTCGCCGTCGAGCAGCTGCAGACCGCCGGAGGTGACCGTGCCGTCGGCGGCGATCGACCAGTCGCCGGTCTTGGAGCCCTTGATCGCGGTCTGCACGTCCTTGCCCAGCCGCGGGCCCGCCGCACGGGCGTTGACCGTCAGCTTCTGCGACAGCCCGAACGCCTGCGCCTCTGCCGAGTCCAGGTCGATGAACCGCACCTGCTTGACGTTCAGCTCACCGGCCACGACGTCGGCGAACCGCTCCAGTGCGGTCGGGTCCTGGACCGCGACGTCGAGGGACGCCAGCGGCAGCCGCACGCGCAACCCCTGGGCCTTGCGGATCGACGACCCGGCCGAGCAGATGTCGCGGACCGCATCCATCGCTGCCACCAGTGCGTCATCGGTGACGTAGTCGGACTGAGCCGGCCAGTCGGCCAGGTGCACCGACCGGCCACCGGTCAGTCCGCGCCAGATCTCCTCGGTCGTCAGCGGCAGCAAGGGAGCCGTCACGCGGGTGACCGTCTCGAGCACGGTGTACAAGGTGTCGAACGGCGCCCGGACGTCGTCGAGCGAGTCGTAGGGGTCGCTGAGCCAGAACCGGTCGCGGGATCGACGGATGTACCAGTTGGTCAGCACGTCGAGGAACTCGCGGGTGGACTCACAGGCGTCGGCGATCGCGTTGGCATCCAGCTGCCGGGTCATCTCGGCGACCCACTGACCCAGCTTCGCCAGGATGTAGCGGTCCAGGGGGTCCTCGGCGTCGCGGACCGGACGGGCGTCGAGCCCGTCGACCAGGTTCGCGTACAGGCTGAAGAAGTACCAGCTGTTCCACAGCGGGATCATCACCTGGCGCACGCAGTCACGGATGCCCTGCTCGGTGACGATCAGGTTGCCGCCGCGCAGGATGGGCGAGGCCATCAGGAACCAGCGCATGGCGTCGGCGCCGTCGCGGTCGAACACCTCCGACACGTCGGGGTAGTTGCGTAACGACTTGCTCATCTTGTTGCCGTCGGAGCCCAGCACGATGCCGTGGCTGATGCAGTTCTCGAACGCAGGCCGATCGAACAACGCGGTGGCCAGGACGTGCAGCGTGTAGAACCAGCCGCGGGTCTGGCCGATGTACTCCACGATGAAGTCCGCCGGGAAGTGGTCCTCGAACCAGGCCTGGTTCTCGAACGGGTAGTGCACCTGGGCGAACGACATCGAGCCGGAGTCGAACCACACGTCCAGCACGTCCGGCACCCGTCGCATCATCGAGGCGCCGGTGGGATCGTCCGGGTTGGGACGCACCAGGTCGTCGACGTACGGGCGGTGCAGGTCCGGTTGTCCGTCGGCGTTCAGCGGCAACCGGCCGAAGTCGGCCTCGATCTGCTCGAACGAGCCGTACACGTCGATCCGCGGGTACGCCGGGTCGTCACTGATCCACACCGGCACGGGTGAGCCCCAGAACCGGTTGCGGGTGATGGACCAGTCGCGCGCATTCTCCAGCCACTTGCCGAACTGGCCGTCCTTGATGTTCGACGGCACCCAGTCGATCTGCTGGTTCAGCTCCAGCATCCGGTCCTTGATCGCCGTCACCTTGACGAACCAGGACTCGACGCCCTTGTAGATCAGCGGTTCGCGGCAGCGCCAGCAGTGCGGATAGGAGTGGTCGTAGGTCTCGCGGCGCAGCAGCACGGTGCCGGCCGTGACCGATCCGCCGTGGTTCTTGAGGTCGTCGATGATCTGCGCGTTGGCGTCGAAGACCTGCAGGCCCTCGTAGTCGGTGACCGGCGCGGTGAAGCAGCCGTCCTTGCCCACCGGCATGACGGCGACGATGCCCTCGCGGTCGGTGACCTCCTTGTCGACCTCACCGAAGGCGCCGGCGCTGTGCACCAGGCCCGTGCCGTCGCTGGTGGTCACGGCTTCGTCGGCTGCCACGACCCGGAACGCGTTCTCGTGGCCCGCGAAGTAGGTGAACGCGGGCGTGTAGGTCAGCCCGAGCAGATCGCTGCCCTTGCCGCGCCACACGACGTCGGGGTCCCAGTCCTGAACCTCGACTACGTCGGGGGCCAGCTCACGGGCGTACGCACCCAGGCGGGCCTCGGCGAGGATCAGGCGATCGCCGTCGTGCGCGACCGCGACGTAGTCGATCTCGGTGCCGACCATGACGGCCAGGTTCGACGGCAGGGTCCACGGGGTGGTCGTCCAGATCAGCAGCTTGGCGCCCTGCAGGTCGCCGGGGGAGTCGATCTCGAAGCCGACCGTGACCGCCGGGTCCTGGCGGTTCTGGTAGACGTCGTCGTCCATCCGCAGCTCGTGGTTCGACAGCGGCGTCTCGTCGTTCCAGCAGTACGGCAGGACGCGGAAGTCCTGGTAGACCAGCCCCTTGTCCCACAGCTGCTTGAACGCCCAGATGACCGACTCCATGTACTCGGGGTTGAGCGTGCGGTAGTCGTTCTCGAAGTCGACCCAGCGCGCCTGGCGAGTCACGTACTCCTCCCACTCGCCGGTGTACTTGAGCACCGACGCGCGGCAGGCGGCGTTGAACTTGTCGATCCCCATCTCGACGATCTCGTCCGTCGTCTTGATGCCGTTGAGCCGCATCGCCTCCAGCTCCGCGGGCAGCCCGTGGGTGTCCCAGCCGAAGCGTCGGTCGACCTTGTGGCCGCGCATCGTCCGGTAGCGCGGCACGACGTCCTTGACGTAGCCGGTCAACAGGTGGCCGTAGTGCGGCAGTCCGTTGGCGAACGGGGGGCCGTCGTAGAACACGAACTCCTCGGCACCCTCGCGGTTCGCGATGCTGGCCTTGAAGGTGTCGTCGGCCTTCCAGTAGGCCAGGACCCGTTCCTCGATCTCGGGGAAGCTCGGGCTCGACGGGACGCCGGTGAGCGTCTCGGTGCCGCTGCTGACCTTGGGATACGTCATGGGTGCTCTCTCGTCTCGTCAGTTCTACGAGGACGACGTGAGCCGCGGTACCACCTCGATTGCCACCCGGTCGCGGATGACCACTCGTTACGGCTGTGACGGGCCTACCCGTCCGGTTCTACTGAGGAGCCCGAGGGCGACCTGTTCTTCCGGAGACTCGCCGCTGATGACGGCTCGGACGTCGGTGACACCAGGGTACCGCCCGCACGGTGTCGCCGTCGTGTCAGGCTGGACCGGTGACCGACGCGTCCTCCTTCGCCCACGACTCCACACCCGATGAGCTGCGGGCCGGCATCAACGCCTGGCCCACGTTCGCCGCGCAGGAGATCACCGTCACCGACATCGCCGCCGACTGGTCGCGCGCGGTCGTCCGGTTGGACCTGACGCCGCAGAACAGCAACTACTTCGGCACCGCGTTCGGCGGATCGCTGTTCTCGATGATCGATCCGTTCGTGGTGATCCTGGCCGCCAAGCAGCTGGGGCCCGAGTACGCGGTGTGGGACAAGTGCGTCGAGATCGACTTCGTCCGCCCGGGCACGGGACCCGTGACCGCGACGGTGCAGATGCCGGTCGACGTCATCGAGCAGATTCGAGCCGCCACGGTCGGCGGAGAGAAGGTGCTGCGCACGTTCGAGGTCCCGCTGCTGGCCGAGGACGGTTCGACCGTCGCCGTCCAGCGGCGTGTGCTGTACATCCGCCGTCGGCGGTGAACCATCGAGCAGACGTTCCCTACTTAGTGTTGACATGACCATAAGGCGGGGTTAGTGTCGGAATCACCCTAAGGAGGTGATCGGGCATGAGCGTCACGTCGGCAGTCGACCAGAAGGTCCAGCTGGCGGTCTCCACCGTCGTCTTCGCGCTGCGCCCGCACCCCACGACGGGCCGAGCGACCCTCTGGCTGCCGCTGGTGCGTCGCATCCGCGAGCCGTACGAGGGTCAGTGGGCGCTGCCCGGCGGACCCCTACAGCCTCACGAGGACCTGGTCGCGTCGGCCCAGCACACGTTGGAGGAGATCACCGACCTGCAGCCGCGCTACCTCGAGCAGCTGTACTCCTTCGGTGCGGTCGATCGATCGCCCGCCGCCGAGGTCGACGGTCGCGTCGTCTCGATCGTCTACTGGGCGCTGGTGCGCCCCGACGAGGCCGAACGGGCCGTGGCCAAGACCGACGTCTCGGGCGAGAACGTCGAGTGGTTCGTCGCCGACACCTTCGTCGAGGGCGACGAGCTCGGGCGCGTGCCCGCCCTGGCGTTCGACCACAACCGGATCGTCCAGTACGCCCTGGACCGGCTGCGGGCCAAGATCACCTACAGCCCCATCGCCCATGCGTTCCTGCCCGACGAGTTCACGCTCGCCGAGCTGCGCGAGGTGCACGAGGCGGTCCTGCGCAAGACGCTGGACCCCGCCAACTTCCGGCGCCAGGTGCTCGCCACCGAGGCGTTCGAGCCGACGGGCCGCTACGTCCAGGGCACCAACCACCGGCCCCCGGCCCTCTACCGTTTCAAGCCTCGCAAGGAGTCACCATGAGCACGTCGATCAACCAGCAGGTCGTCGCGGCACCTACCCAGACCTGCGACGCCGAGCTGGCCAAGGGGCCGTGGGAGTTCGACGCGTTCCCCGGCTACGGGCCCGGCGCGTCCGAGCTCGACGTGATCCCCGACCCGGTCGTGCGCCGCGGGCAGCTGCCGGTGGAGTACCAGAAGGCCGACGAGGCCGACCTGCATCGCCGCATCGCTGCCGCGAAGGCGACGCTGGGCGACAAGGTCGTGATCCTGGGTCACCACTACCAACGCGACGAAGTCGTGCAGTACGCCGACTTCGTGGGCGACTCCTTCCAGCTGGCCAACGAGGCGCTCACCAAGCCGGACGCCGAGACGATCGTGTTCTGCGGCGTGCACTTCATGGCCGAGACCGCCGACATCCTGGCGCGTGAGGGCCAGCGGGTCATCCTGCCCAACCTGGCGGCCGGCTGCTCCATGGCGGACATGGCCGACGAGGACTCGGTGGAGGACTGCTGGGAGCAGCTGACCGAGCTGTTCGGCACCGAGCCCGACACCGGCACCTCAGGAACGGACCAGAAGGTGCCGATCATCCCCGTCACCTACATGAACTCCTCGGCTGCGCTGAAGGCGTTCTGCGGGCGCAACGGCGGCATCGTGTGCACCTCCTCGAACGCCGACACCGTGCTGGAGTGGGCGTTCGAGCGTGGCCACCGCGTCCTGTTCTTCCCCGATCAGCACCTGGGCCGCAACACCGCGAAGGCGATGGGCATCCCGTTGGAGCAGATGCCGACGTGGGTGCCGCGCCGAGAGCTGGGCGGCAACACCGAGCAGCAGCTGCGCGACGCCAAGGTGCTGTTGTGGAACGGCTTCTGCTCGGTGCACAAGAGGTTCACGGTCGAGCAGATCGAGCAGGCCCGCGCGAGCTACCCCGGCTGCAAGGTCATCGTGCACCCCGAGTCCCCGATGCCGGTCGTCGACGCCGCCGACGCCTCCGGTTCGACCGCGGGTATCGCCAAGTACGTCGCCGGCTGCGCACCGGGCGACGTCATCGCGATCGGCACCGAGATCAACATGGTCAACCGGCTCGCGGCCCAGTACCCGGACCGGACCATCTTCTGCCTGGACCCCGTTATCTGCCCGTGCTCGACGATGTACCGGATCCACCCGGGCTACCTGGCCTGGACGTTGGAGTCGCTGGTCGCCGGTGAGGTCAACAACCAGATCGTGGTCGACGACGACGTCGCCCGCGACGCCAAGATCGCGCTCGAGCGGATGCTCGCGGCGCTGCCCAAGTAGGTCTGGAGCAGCCTCATGGCTCACGTCATCGTCGTCGGCAGCGGAGTCGCCGGCCTCACCGCGGCACTCGATGCCGTGCAGACGCACGACGTCACGTTGTTCAGCAAGTCCGATCTGGCCGCCAGCAACACCCGGTACGCACAGGGCGGCGTCGCGGTCGTCATCGACCGGATGCAGTCTCCCGGTGCACCGAGGCTGGGCGACTCGATCGAGTCGCACGTGCAGGACACGTTGGTCGCCGGGGCGGGGCTCAGCGAGGAGCAGACGGTTCGCATCCTGTGCGCCGAGGGACCGGCCGCGATCGACCGACTGATCGACCGCGGCGTGCAGTTCGATCGCATCGACGGCGAGCTGGCCCACGGGCTGGAGGCCGCCCACAGTCACGGGCGCATCCTGCACGCCGGCGGCGACGCCACCGGGGCCGGGATCGCCTACGCGCTGATCGACCGGCTGCACGAGTCGGCCGTGACGGTTCGTGAACGCACCACGGTGGTCGACCTGGTGCTGTCCGGTGGACGCGCCGTGGGGGTGCGCTTGCTCGACGGCGAGGAAGTGCTCGGTGACGCGGTCGTCCTGGCGACCGGTGGGGCTGGGCAGCTGTTCCCGTACACGACCAACCCGGAGGTGGCGACGGCCGACGGTATCGGCATCGCGCTGCGTGCCGGGGCCGTCGTCGCGGACCTGGAGTTCTACCAGTTCCACCCCACGTCGTTGAACGCTCCGGGCAACTTCTTGGTCTCCGAGGCCGTCCGCGGCGAGGGTGCGGTCCTGCTCGACGACGACGGCCGACGGTTCATGCTCGACGTCCATCCCGACGCCGAGCTGGCCCCGCGCGACGTGGTCGCTCGCGGCATCGCGGACCAGATGGCCAGACAGCCCGGCGTGCCGGTGCGTCTCGACGCGACGGCACTCGGGGGGGAGTTCCTGGCGAGACGCTTTCCGAACATCGACGCCGCCTGCCGTGCGCAGGGCTTCGACTGGGGCGTCGAGCCCGTTCCGGTCACCCCGGCTGCTCACTACTTCATGGGCGGTGTGCGCACCGACGAGTGGGGGCGCACCTCGGTCTGTGGCCTGTACGCCGTCGGCGAGGTCGCCTGCAACGGGCTGCAGGGGGCCAATCGGCTGGCCTCGAACTCGTTGCTGGAGGGTGCGGTCTACGGTCACCGTGTCGTCGAGGCGTTGGCGCTGGACGGCGAGCAGGATCGGTTCGACTCCGACTGGGCCGAGCCGGTCGCCTTCGACGCCGCCGATCCGGCGGACGGCGTGGAGGTCAACCGGGCCGATCTGCAGCAGGTGATGTGGGACGCCGCCGGGCTGTCGCGCAATGCGGCCGACCTGACCGCAGCGCGCGACGAGCTGGCCCGCTGGGTGGCCCCGCAGGTCTCCGACGCCAAGGCGGCCGAGGACGCGAATCTGCTGATCGTGGCGCGCGCGGTCGTGGCGAGCGCGCTGGCACGCACCGAGTCGCGCGGCGGGCACTTCCGATCCGACTTCCCACGGACCGACCCCGCGCAGGCGCGGCACAGCGCCCTGGTCAAGGGGGAGTGAGGCGTGCTGGAACGTCGCCACGTCGAACGCATCGTCGACCTCGCGCTGGATGAGGACGCCCCCTGGGGCGATCTGACGTCGCAGACGCTGGTGCCGGCCGAGGCCGTCGCGCACGCGCGACTCAACGCGCGCGAGCCGGGAGTGTTCGCCGGAACGGTGGTCTACGAGGTGGCCATGACCCGGCTCGACCCGTCGGTGCGGGTCACCTGGCACGTCGCCGACGGTGAGCGCTTCGAGCCCGGTGCCACCCTCGCGCACATCGACGGTCCGGCACGGGCGGTGCTGCAGGCCGAGCGCGTGGGACTGAACCTGCTGCAACGGATGTGCGGCATCGCGACGTTGACGGCGCAGTACGTCGACGCGGTCGAGCCGCACGACGTGCGCGTCGTCGACACCCGCAAGACCACACCCGGTCTGCGAGCGTTGGAGCGTCACGCGGTGCGTTGCGGCGGCGGCCACAACCACCGGTACTCGCTGTCCGACGCCGTCATGGCCAAGGACAACCACCTGGCCGTTGCCGGTGACCTCACCGAGGCTCTGCGTCGTGCGAAGGCCGAGCTTCCGCACACGACGCACATCGAGGTCGAGGTCGACCGGCTCGATCAGATCGACGCCGTCCTGGCCGCCGACGCCGCCCACACGATCATGCTGGACAACTTCAGCGTCGACGACCTGCGAGCCGGAGTCGCCAAGATCGCCGGCCGCGCCGTGGTCGAGGCATCCGGCGGCGTCACGCTCGACACGATCGCCGACATCGCCGCAACAGGCGTCGACGTGATCAGCGTCGGCGCCCTGACCCACAGCGTCCGCGCCCTCGACCTCGGCCTCGACATCACGGTCACATGACCGAATTTTGCGTACTCATGCACCGGTTCGAGGCCGCGAACCGGTGCATCACCCCGCAAAATTCGGGGGTGGGATCGTGATGTACCTCGACGAGGCAGCCACGACGCCGGTCAAGCGAGAGGTCATGGAGGCGATGTGGCCGTACTTCGGGCCGCAGTTCGGTAATCCGTCCAGCCACCACGAGATCGGCGACGCGGCGGCGCGGGGGCTCGACCAGGCTCGCCGTGACGTGGCCGACGTCCTGGGCGCGCGGCCGTCGGAGATCGTCTTCACCTCCGGGGGTACCGAGGCCGACAACATGGCCGTCAAGGGGATCGCCCTGGCCGCACCACGCGGACGGCACGTCGTGGTGTCGGCCGTCGAGCACCCGGCCGTCCTGGAGTCGGCCGCCTGGTTGGGCCGCCTCGGATACGTCGTCGACCACGTCCCCGTCGATCGGCACGGGACGGTCCGGGCCGAGGAGCTGGCTGCCCTGGTGCACGACGACACGACACTGGTGTCGATTCAGCTGGCCAATAACGAGGTGGGCACGATCCAGCCCCTCGCCGAGCTAACGGCGGTCGCCGCCGAACGGGGCGTGCCGTTCCACACCGACGCGGTCCAGGCCGCCGGCTGGCTCGACCTCGACGTCAACAGTGCCGACTCCCCGGTCAACGGCGTGCAGGCGCTGAGCATTTCCGGCCACAAGATCGGAGCGCCCAAGGGCATCGGTGTGCTCTACCTGCGTCGACGCACGCCGTTCGAACCGCTGATCCACGGCGGTGGGCAGCAAGACGACCGCCGCTCGGGAACCGAGCCGGTCGCGCTCGCCGTGGGCATGGCTGCCGCCCTGCGCCTCGCAGCCGGCGACAACACCGACGTGATCACCCGCCGCGACGCCTTCGTCGCCCGCGTCCTCGCGGAGGTACCCGGTGCGGAGTTGACCGGTCACCCCGAGCGGCGGCTGCCCGGCAGCGCCTCGTTCGTGTTCCCCGGCCGAAGCGGCGAATCGATCCTGCTCGACCTGGAACGCCGGGGCATCGTGTGCTCCAGCGGTTCGGCCTGCGCGGCGGGAAGCGACGAGCCCAGCCACGTCCTCACGGCCATGGGCTATGACCGCGAGGTGGCCCAGACCGCTGTGCGGTTCACCTTCGGTCGCACCACGACCGAGGAGCAGCTCGACGACGTCGTCACGGCCTTGATCGACGTCGTCGGCTGATCACTGCACCGCGCGGATCACAGGGGTCGCACGGTCCGTGCGCCCGAAGGCGGGTTCGACACCGCGATCGGAACCGTTAGGATCGTGACAAGCCTCCCGGCAGGGGGTCGGGGGAAATGATCAGGGGGCACAACCGCATGGTTTCCGCGAATCCAGAAGATCTCGCCGAGTTGTACCGCGCCTTCGAGCGCAGCATGCACGACGCCGACGCCGTCATCACCGCGCTCGAGAACGCCAAGGTGCGGGCCGAGGAAGAGTGGGATTCCAAGTACAAGGAACAGTTCATCGGCGAGTGGGAGTCCACGCTGCGCCCGAGTCTGATCACGTTGTGCCAGGCTCTGGCCACGCACGGCACGAACGTGGCGCACAACTACAACGACTTCAAGGTCGCCGGCCGCGACGCCACGCTCGTGGACCTGCCGGACCTGGTCTCACCGCGCTGATCGCAGCCGACTGACGAACGGGCGTCCCGCCGAGAGCGGGGCGCCCGTTCGGTCTTCTCCGGCGAGGTAGTCCGGTCAGCCGGGCTTGGGCACCTGCACCCAGGTCCAGCCCGTCGTCGTGACGAGCACCGCTCGTCCGACCGGCACCGGCCCGCCGACCGACCGCGGAAGGCGAGCGGTGAACAGATCGCCGTCGGTGGAGCTGCGCGGCGCGAGGATCAGACCGGTGCGTCCCTTCTTGATCTCGGCGGGCAGACCGCGATACATCCCGTTGAGCTCGTCGACACCACCGGCGACGACCATGGCGTTGGCGGTGTCCCGCATCGCGCCGTACGCCTCGATCAGGGCGGCTGCAGCCGGTGAGTCGGCGCCGAGCACCTCGAAGTCGTCGACGAGCACGGTGTGCGGCCGTCGTGAGGACAGCAGCTTCTTCAGCTCGTCGGCCGGCTCCGATCCGCTGACGACGTGGGCGCCTGCGACATCCCGCAACGGCGACTGGCGCGGCGCGATGATCATCACCTCGCGGCCCGCAGCAATCTGGTCCAGCGCGATCGTCAGCAGTGCGGTGCTGCGGCCGGTTCGTGGCGGACCGGCGACGAGCAGACCGGGGCCGGACAACAACGTGTCGACGCCCAACAGGGTCAGGGTGTCGCCGCCGACGCCCAGTGGCAAGAACGTGGGCGACTGGCCTTCCCGGTCCAGCAGCGTGGCCGCTTCCCAGGTGATCAAGGTCGGCAGGTCGTCGACTCGACGCGGTCGTCGCGACCGGTCCAGATCGCTCCACCGGGCGGTGCTCGCCTCCGCGAGCTCGTGCAGGACCCGCACCTGCTCGATCCCTTCGCCACTTTCCTCGAGCATCGCGAACTGGAGCTCACGGGGCTGCCCACCGCCGCGGAACGCGCGTCCTGGACCCATGGTCTTGGGAACGCTGCGAGGTGACAGCCCGATCGTGGTGTAGTCGGACGGTTCGGCCATGGCGAGCAGGATGCGGTCCTCGACGAGCATCGAGATGCGACCCAGCACGCCGGACCGGTCGGCACCGATGACGAATCGCAGACCCACGCCGGCGCCCTCCTGCAGCAGGGCGTGAAGACGCTCGATCAAGATGCCGCCGTCGACCGACTCGAAGGTCTGCACGAATCCCTCGAGACGGTCCAGCAGCACGACCAGGTAGGGCAGCCGGTCCTCGGGTGCTGCACCGCGACGCTGTTCGCCGATGTCGGCGAAACCGTGCTCGGCCAGGTCCTGCTGTCGGCGGGCGACCTCGCGCTGCAGCATCGTGATCAGTCGGCTCATCCGGTCCGGCTGCAGGCGGGTGACGACGGCGCCGACGTGGGGCAGGCCGACCAGCGGCAGCAGGGCGTTGTTGCCGGCGTCGATGCCGTACAGGTGGACGTCGGCCGGTGAGCACTGGCGTGCGATGCCGCCGGCGATCGTCCGCAACGCGCTCGACCGCCCCGTGCGCGGTTGCCCCGAGATCATCAGGTGCCCGGCGCGCTCGATGTCCCACGTCTCGACCTTCTGCTGCTGCGACGCGGGCAGATCGGCCAACCCCAACGGGATCGGGGGCACGACACCTTCGACGGCCGACGCCAGGTCGCACGAGTCGAGGCCCACGATCGCGGGTAGCGGGGGCAGCCACGGCTTGCGCATGGCGCCGAGGCCGGTTCGTGCGTGTGCATCGCGGATCGCACCGACCAAGGTCGCCAGATCGGTCGGCACCTCGACTCCGTCGTCGGCCCCGGCGACAGCCGCGCCGACGGCGCGACGCCGGCCGAGGTCGTCCCACTCGAACGGCTGGAAACCGACCGACGACCCGGCTCCGGCGACCGCCGGGCGGCCCCCGACACGGCTGCTCTGGAACGGCATCAACGAGGACGCGCCGAGGCGGGCGTAGGCGCGTCCGGGAGTCGACTTGGCGATGTCGGCCGCAGCGACCGACTCGATGACGTCCTGGGAGTCGCCCGCGTCGGTGACGCGCAGCGCGATGCGCAGGTTGGTGTTGGACTTGATCTCCGCGCTGACCACGCCGGCGGGCCGCTGCGTGGCGAGGATCAGGTGGACGCCCAGGGATCGGCCCCGCCGTGCCACGTCGACCAGGCCCGTGACGAAGTCGGGCAGCTCGGCCACCAGCGCGGCGAACTCGTCGATCACGATCAGCAGCCGGGGCATCGGCTCGTCGTCGGGTTCTCGTCCGGCGAGGTAGTCCTCGATGTCCTTGGCGCGGGCAGCGGCGAGCTGACGTTCGCGATAGTGCAGCTCGGCGCGCAACGACTCCAGCGCGCGTGTCGTCAGGTGCCCGTCGAGGTCGGTGACCATGCCGACGGTGTGTGGCAGGTCGGCGCAGTCCATGAAGGCCGCTCCGCCCTTGTAGTCGATCAGGACGAAGGTGAACTCGTCGGCGCGATTCCCCACCGCCAACGACGCGATGATCGTCTGCAACAGCTCGGACTTGCCCGAACCGGTCGTGCCGGCGATCAAGCCGTGCGGCCCGTCGGCGCGGACGTCGATCGAGAACGGCCCCTCGAGCCCCTCGCCGATCACCGCGCGCGTCGTCCGTCCACCGGCGGCCCACCGTTGTGCGATGGTGTCGCCGTCGGGGCGCGGCATGCCGATGACGTCGAGCAGCCGGCTCGCGGTGGGCAGGGTGGCGGCCAGGTCCTCGGTGCTGACGTCGCGAATGGGCGCGACCGCCCGAGCGAGGCGATCGAGCCAGTCGTCGGAGACCACGTCGGGCTGGACGCCGTCGATGTGGCGCTGCTGCGTGGTCTGGACCGAGAGCAGATCGGGCTCGACGTCGATGACCGAACGGCACTCCTCGGGCAGCTCGTGGGCCGTGCGATCCAAGCACAGGAAGTGGACGCCGAGCGCGGGGCCGTCCTTGAGCGCCGAGATCATGCCGGGCAGCATGCGCAGCTCGCGTGCACCGTCCAGCACGACCACGACGTGGTTCAGGGCGGCGACGTCCTTGGAGTCCAGCTCGCGACGCTGGCCCACGATCGAGCTCAGCTCACCGAGCAGCGACGCCGTCGAGTCGTCGTCGACGGACAGCCGCACGGGGCGCCCGCCTTCGGGTCCCCGCACGTGGGGCAACCACTTGGCCCAGTCCCAGGCCCGCCGGCCGTCCGCTCCGCCGAAGATCATGAGGTCGACGTCGGTGGGGCTGTGCAGAATCGCCGTCTGGGCGATCAGCCACGACGTGAGGCGACGGGTGTGCGAGGGGTCGCCGGCCAAGCCGACGACCCCGAGGCCGCCGAGGTCCAGCGGGACGGGGACGTCGGCGGCCGTCCACCGAAGTGGTCCTTCGTGGGCTGCACGTGCAGGGTCCTTGACCACGATCTCGGACGGCAGGTCCGACGTGCCGACCCGCAGCAGCAGGAAGTCGGGGTCCCACCGGCGGCGCTCCCACAGACGGGCCCGAGGTCCGGTCGCGAGCAGCAGCATCGACGCCGGATCCGGCAACGTGCTGCGTCGGCGCTGTCGTTCGTCGACCAGGGCCGTCAGGGCCGCGGCCTCCACCGAGGCCCGCTTGCGGTGGTAGTCGTCGAGCTGATTGAGCCAGCGTCGCTTCTGCTGACGGCGCGAGCCGGTGGCGTTGATCAGCATCATCATCGGCGACATGCCGGCCATCATCAGCGTGTAGGGCGAGCGCGTCATGGCGTACATCGCGCCGCTCATCACCAGCGGCGCGATCATCATGGCGAACGGGATCGGCATCTTGTCCGGCCGCTGGGGTTCAGAGGGCAGGGCGAACTCGCGTGGGCCGACCGCCGGGTGCAGCCGAGGTGGGCGGTTGTACTCCAGCTCAGGAGTCGTGGCGGACGGCGAGAGCGACGCATCGGGAGCGTCCACGGGGCTCAGCGTCAGCAGGACGTCACCGACACCCAGCTCATGACCGGGCTGCCACACGGTCTGCGGGCCCACGGACACCCTGTCGAGACGTACCAGCGGTCGCGGCGCCAGCGGGTCGACCCGGTCGCCCAGCTCCAGGGTGGTGTGACCGGTCCGCCGTCGCCACCACCGGCGTCGCCGGGTGGCGCGCACCGTGCTCGCCGCCAGCACGATGGGCTCGGTGGCCGGTTCGCGGCGGTGCGGCTGGGGGATCTGGGCACCCTCGACCGCCGGATCGGGACTGATCGTGACGGTGCCGTCCAGCGCGACGTCCATTGTGACCGCGACGGCCGGGACGAGCGGGTCGTCGATGCGGATCGTGCAGTGGTCGGCCGATCCGATCGTCGCCGTCCCGATGCCCAGACGGGTGATGGAACCGGCTCCGCGGCCCGAGACGATCCGCACCTCCACCGCTCCGCCCGGCTCGGATCCGCGATGGGTCGACGGCGCCGACAGGCCGAGAGTCGCGCCGTGCCGCACCCCGCACCCGGCCAGGGGTTCGTCCGGGTCGAGGCGCTCTGCTCCCAGGAACAGATCGGGCGTGATCGCAGTTCGGGGCAGCCCGGTCCGCAGGTCGACCACATTGGTCTCGACACCGATGTCGGTCGCCGCCCCGGACACGAGCCGGGTCAGGTGGCGCGCCAGGTCGGCGACCGTGGTCTCGGCGTCGTACTCGCAGATCAGATCGCGCGTCAGCCCGCGGTCGGGAACCTCGACCGTCAGCAACAGGCGCACGTCAGCACGCTACCGTCACGAGTCGTTCTCGGCGTCCCACGCATCGAGATTGGCGTCGATCTGCCGCGCGACCTCCAGCACCACGGCCGTGTACCGCTCGGCCTGGGCCTGCGAGGACGGCGCCGTGACCGAGATGTTGCGGTCCTCGGTCAGCAGGTGGGCGGCGGCGACGTCACCGGTGAACCAGGCGAAACCCAGGACGCCGTCCTCGTCCACGGCCACGTAGTGGGCGTCGCCGGCGGCAGCATGGTCGGCCATCCGTCGGGTGGTCTCGTCGCGCTCCTGCGCCATCTTGTCGGCCGTGACCTCGTACGCGTAGACGGCGAGCAGGTCCTCGCGGTCGTCGGCGTCGTACAGGTTGCACTTGATGGTGCGGGTGTCGGACTTGGGGACCGGGCCACCGAAGTCCTTGATCTGGTGTCCGCCGGTGATCGGCTGCACCGTTTCGGGATTGATCAGGTCGCAGTACATGGCGTCCTCCTCGATGGCGGGTTCGGAATCGTCGGTGCAAGCGGTCAGCAGCGCGACGGCGGTGACCGCAGCGGCCGCGGCACGGGCGAGACGGAGCGTCATGCCATCACTCTGCCGGGTCCGGCTTGACTCGGTCGTAGCCGTTCAGCGCGTCGGTCAGCAGACCTTGCAGCGAGGCGCCGGGACCGTTGACGTCGGGGTCGTTGGTCAACAGGTAGTTGATGGCTTCTTGGACCTCGGCGCGTTCCTCCCGCCGGGCTCGGGCCTGTGCTGCGCTGATGCCCTCCTCGTCCGGATCGGGCAACCCGTCGACGCCGTCGAAGCGGATGTCGGTGCGGAATCGGCGGTTCTCGCCCTCGCCGACGATGAGCACGTCCGGGATGTCCTGGTCGTCGAGGTAGCCGGTCGCCAGCAGCTGGTCGTAGGTGTTGTACCGGATCAGGTCCTCGAACTGCTGGTTCTGGATGTCCGCGTACTCACCGGACGTCGGGTCGGGCGATTCCTTGATCGCGTCCTTCAGCTCGTTGATGCCGGCGCTCTTGGCCGCATCGATCGTGGTCTCCCACAAGGTGTCCTTGACGGCCGGGATCGCCTTGCCGACGCCGGGAATGAAGTCCGTGGCGATGTCGAACGCCTTCGCGGCGAACTCGGCTCGGGTGCGTTCGAGCTCCTCGCCGCTCATCTTCGACTCCAGGCCCCAGGTCAGCACCTTGCCGACGACCTCGCCGTTGCTGTCGAGAATGCCCTGCGGGTCGAGGCCTTCCAAGGAGGCGAGCGTGTGCTCGCCCGGATTGTTCTCCAGCAGCGTGCGGAACCGCTCGTTGCCCTCGGCCATCAACGCGGTCGACAACGTCTCCAACCCGCTCATGTCGTCGTGATGGCCGATCTGGCCGATGACGGTCTGCAGGGTCTCGGCGTCGATGCGCAGATCGGTGTCGCCGGTGGGGACGAAGCTCTCGTTGTCGGCGATGTCGTAGACGTCGTCGGCGTAGGCCGCTGCGATGTTGCCGTAGGCCACAGATGTCCCGGGCAGACCGTGGAACTTGTTGTCGAACAACCCGTCCTGGCCCGCTTCGTCGTGATCGGCGACGTATCCGAACAGCTCGGTGGCGAATCCGGCGCTCCACTCGTCGCTGTACCCCAGCGGGTACACGTAGTCGTGGGTCGTGTTGCCCGCTGCCGCCGCCTCGAGCAGGACACCGAGGCCGTAACCGTTGTCGCTGCCGTCGGCTCCGTCGAACGTGCGCTTGCTCAGCAGGTACTCCAGGCGCGAGTTCGACTCGCCGTCACCGGGGGTGCCGTCCTCGTACCCGTTGGCGAAGAATCGCTGGGCCGCCTCCGGGGTGTACTCCGTCGACCCGAAGAGGTTGGCCAGGCCGTCGGAACGATCCGACATGCGGATCTGGTGGTCGGTGTCGAGACTGAACGTGTCGGGGTCCCACAGCTGGGTGCCGGAGTCGCGCGGGCTCCAGACGGCGCCGTCCTGGTCCAGCTCCCACTGGTAGACGTCCTCGGTCAGGGTGTAGAGGAAGTCCGGGTCGAAGTCGGTGTTCTCGCCGCCCTTGCGGATCAGGAACGTCAGCGCCGACGCGTTCTCCTTGTGGTCGTCGTCGGTGATCGCGTCGAACCACGTCGACGCGAGCGCCTCGGGGTCGTCGACCGCCTTGGTGTAGGTCGCAAAGCTCGTCCCGGCGCCGTTGATGAACTTGCTGTAGAGGTCTCGGGTGTCCTCGTCGGGGCCGTCGACGACCGTCACGTTGGCGAACGTCTCCTCGTTGAGGTACTGGATGGCCTCGGACATCTGATCCGGTGTCACGTGCTCGAACAGGCTCTGGCTGAACTCGGCAGAGCGGCTGAACCCTGCGAGCAGGGTGACGGTGTCGGTGTCGATGTTCTGCGGATCGGTGACGTCGGTGCGCACCCAGTCGGCGATCGTGGCCTCCGACTCGGCGCTGAACGCGGTCGTGACGGTCTCCATCGGCAGACCGGCCTCGCCCGCACGGGTCAGCAGGCTCACGATCCCGGCCTGTCCCATCGTGGTGACGACGGCTGCCTGGATGTGCTCGTTGTTCTCGTGCTGCGCCAGCATCGCCAGATAGGACTCCAGCTCGGTCTTGGACTCGGCGCTCGACAGCGCGGTGCTCAGCAGCTCTGCGAGCTGGTCCTCGACCTTGGTGATGCTGTACGGCCCGGTGTACGTGATGGTGACCGGTCCGGTCTCACCGTCGGACTGCAGCAGCTTGGCCGTGTCGAGCACGACCCGCAGAGGAGACTCGATCTGTTCGGTCGCCCAGTCCTCGAACGTGCCTGCGGGGCCGGCAGCCGACAAGGCGGACAGCCCGACCCGGCTCGGGACCGCACCGCGAGCGGTCAACCGCTTCGACGAGACGTCGGCCGCCAGCGTCTCGAGGTCGTCGATCGCACCTTCGAGCGCCTCGATCTCGACAACGATCGTTCCCACGTCAGTAGCCTCCGTACGTGGCGCGCCAGTCGCTCTCGCGCACGTCGGAGGGCTGCCCGTGCCATGCCGAGTCGACCTCGCTCCACGCGTTGTCGAAGTCGTTCATGACGGGCGTGCACTTGCCGGTGAACTCGGTGATCCAGTCGTCGGCTTGGTCACACACCCATCCGCCGTGGGTGGCGATCTTGGTCTTGATCGAGGCGCCGATCCCGTTGTCGCCGGCCAGCGCCGTGCGCTGCTGGTCGACGACGGTCCGTGCCTCGGCCAGCGCGGCCTTGTACAAATTCGGTTTCATCTCGCCCATGCGCCCCCCTGCGCTAGACCGTTGGGTCGGCGGCCGCGATCACGCGCGACGCGTGACCATGGTAGACGGTCCGATGGCCCGTTTGAACCAGCGGGCCGTAGTCCGGCCGAGTGGGCACAATGGTTCGTCGGGCCTAGTATGGTGACGCATTCGAAGATGCGCCGACGACGTCTCGAGGGGGATTCAGGGGGATGGCACACGATCGGGCTGCCGCGACGACGGTCGCGGACCGCCAACGAGATCGCGCCGCACGCGGGATCGGCACGGGCCGAAGCAGCCGATCCAACGGCGACCGTCCCACTCCTCCTCGGCGACGGCGGCCGGCCTTGGGGATTCTCGCCGTCCTGCTGATCGTCGGCGGTGCGGCGTTGGCCGGCCTGCTGGCCCTGCGCCTCGATTCGCGGGTGCCGGTCGTGGTCCTGGCGCAGGACGTCCCGGCCGGAACGCAGATCACCTCCGCCAACCTGACCACCACACCGGTCGCGGCCGACGGGCTCAAGCTGATCGAGGAGTCCCAGATCGACCAGGTGCTCGGCACCTACACGACCGTCCCGTTGACCAAGGGGCAGCTGCTCGACACGGCGTCGTTGACCCAGACCGCTCCCATCGGTGTGGATCGGGTCCAGGTCGGCATCCCGATCGAGGCCGGACGGGCGCCGACGACGCTGCGATCGGGCGATCTGGTCCGTCTGGTCCGTGTCGGTGACGGCAACTCCCAGCCGATACCGATCTCCACCGGTCTGATCCTGAGCACCGACGTCGACAGCAGCGGCGGGACGCTCGGCGGCGGATCGACCGAGACGAGCACGGCCACGGTGCTGGTGCCGACGTTGGCCGCCGATGCGACGCTCGACGCGTCGGCGAACGAACGCCTGGCCATCGCATTGATGGAGCGCGGCGTGTCGCTCGAGGACGCCCACCTGGTGATCCTCGGAGGTTCGCGGTGACGCTCGTGGCATTCGCCTCAGCGAAGGGCTCACCGGGGGTCAGCAGCGCCGTCCGGCGCATGGCCGAGCTGTGGGGCGGCGACCCGATCGTCGCCGATCTCGATCCGGCCGGTGGCGACACCGTGCTGGTCGAGCGCGACGAGGCCGGCGAGCTGCTCGATGCCGACACGGGGCTGGTGTCCTTGGGGGCGGCGTTGCGTGGCGGCAAGTCGACGGACCTGCTCGGGCACGTCCAGCGCACCGACGGCGGCCTCCAGGTACTGGCCGGGGTCTCCACGCCTGTCCAGGTCCACGCCATCGGCCCGGTCTGGTCCCACGTCGCAGATGCGCTGAAGGGCTCACGCGACGACGTGCTCGCCGACGTCGGGCGGTTCGAGGTCGGATCCGCGGTCCAACCGGTCCTGGAGGCGGCCGATGCCGTGGTCTTCATCGCTCGAGACGACCTGCCCTCGCTGGCACATCTGCGCGACCGCCTGCACGGTCTGCGTGAGGCGTTGTCGATCGGTCGACTCGGCGGTACACCGGTCGGCGTGGCCCTGGTCGGCGACCCGCGCAGCAGCAGGTCGATGCCCGACACGGTGCGGTTGCTCGCCTCCTCGGGGATCGACGTCGTCGGGCTGGGCGTCATCGCCGACGACCCACGTACCGTCGCCGGCTGGCACCGGGCGAGTGAACGGGCGCGGAGCAGGTCGGTGTACCTGCGATCGCTGGTCGACGTCACGGCCAGGATCCGAGAGCTGGTGACGACGGCCGCCGTCGAGACGGCCGTGCCGGGCGAGGCCGTGTGATGGACCAGCTGCTGATGCGCAGACTGCGCGAAGAGGTTGCCGACGCGCTGGCCGGTCAGCGCCGACAGGACGCGACCGCCGGCCTGCCTGCGATGTCGAGCGAGGACGAGCGACAGTTCGCGCGCGCCGTCATCTCGCGGGTCCTCGAAGGACACGCCCGTCGCGAGATCGCGGCCGGACGCACCCCTCCGAGTCCCGGTGAGGAGGCCGAGCTGGCCGACGGGATCCACGCCGCCTTGTACGGCGTCGGGCGACTGCAGCCGCTGCTGGACGACCCCGAGGTCGAGAACATCGACATCAACGGATTCGACAACGTCTTCGTCGGCTACGCCAACGGCGAGGAGCAACGTCACCCACCGGTGGCCGAGAGCGACGACGAGCTGATCGAGTTGGTCCAGACGCTGGGCGCCTACTCAGGTCTGGCGAGCCGCCCGTTCGACACCGCGAACCCGCAGCTGGACCTGCGGCTTCCCGACGGGTCACGGTTGTCGGCCGTCATGGGCGTGACGCAGCGGCCCGCCCTGTCGATCCGCCGGGCGCGACTGGCGAGGGTCTCGCTGGACATGCTGGTCGAGAACGGATCCATCGAACCCGATCTCGCCTCGTTCCTGTCCGCGGCCGTGGCTGCTCGCAAGAACATCATGATCGCGGGAGCGACCAACGCGGGCAAGACGACGCTGCTGCGTGCGCTGGCCAACGAGATCGGCCCCGAGGAGCGGTTGATCACCGTCGAGCGGGCGCTGGAGCTGGGACTCGGGGAGTTCTCCGACCTGCACCCGAACGTCGTGGCGATGGAGGAACGACTGCCCAACTCCGAAGGTCAGGGCGCCATCGGGATGGCCGAGCTGGTACGGCGATCACTGCGCATGAACCCCAGCCGCGTCATCGTCGGCGAGGTGCTCGGCGACGAGATCGTCACGATGCTCAACGCGATGAGTCAGGGCAACGACGGATCGTTGTCGACGATCCACGCGAACTCCTCGATCGAGGTGTTCAACCGCATCTGCACGTACGCGGTCCAGTCGGTCGAACGACTGCCCGCCGATGCCACGATGATGCTGATCGCCGGAGCGATCGACTTCGTCGTCTTCGTCGAGCGACGCAACGACTTCGCCACGGGCGGCGGACTGCGCCGCATGGTCACCTCGGTGCGCGAGGTCAACGGCGTCGACGGTCACGTGCTGTCCAGCGAGGTGTTCGCGTCGGGTCCCGACGGCCCGGCGGTCGCGGCAGCCGCCATCAGCTGTGCCGAGGAGCTGGCCCAGCACGGGTATCGGCCCAGCCAGTACGTCCCCGGTGGCCCCGTGATCGGCGGTGGCTACTGACATGACGCCGCTGATGCTCCTGGTGATCGCGTGCGGCGCGGCCGCCGGCGGGGGAGTCGTGCTGCTGATGCGCTGGTTCGACCCGCCGGAGCCCCGACCGGCCCAGGCGCCGTCGCAGCTGCTCGCGTCGTTGAAGAGCTACGGCGCGCGCCTGCCGTTCGCGGTCGGCGCGGGGGCGTTCATCCTGCTGTTGACGCGGTGGCCGGTGCTGGCGATCGCAGCAGCACTGCTGGTGTTCTTCGGCCCCGCCTTGTTCGGTGGCATCGCGGCTGAACGGCGATCCATCGCCCGCCTCGAGGGCCTGGCCGCCTGGACCGAGTCACTGCGCGACACGGTCGCGGGAGCCGTCGGGCTCGAACAGGCCATCCCGGCCACCGCCTACGCGGCCAATCCGGCGATCAAGCCGCACCTGGCCCAGCTGTCGGACCGACTGCGGGTGCGCACGCCGCTGCCCACGGCGCTGCAGCTGTTCGCCGACGAGCTGGACGACCCGAGCGCCGACCTGATCATCGCGGCGCTGATGCTCAACGCCCGACTGCGCGGCCCGGGGCTGCGCGAGGTGCTCAGCTCGTTGGCCAAGTCCTCGCGCGAGGAGCTCGAGATGCGTCGACGCATCAGCGCGCAACGGGCGAGCACGCGGCGCAGCGTGCAGATCGTCGTCGGCGTCACGGTCGCCTTCGTCCTCGGACTCGCGATCTTCAACCGCGGCTACGTCGAGCCGTATGCGTCGCCCGGCGGCCAGCTCGTGCTGCTGGTCGTCCTCGGGTTCTTCGCCGCCGGGTTCGCCTGGATGCGGCGGCTGTCCGTGTTCGAGGTGCCCGAGCGGTTCATGTTCGGGCACCGCGACGCCGGTCACACGACGGCAGGAGCCCGCCGATGACGGCAGTCATGCTGGCTGGTGCCCTGGTGGGGTTGGGCGTGTACCTGCTGGTCATCCGCCTCGACCCCGGGACGGGGACCGCGGCGGCCGAGCTCGCCCGACTCGACACCGGGCGCGTCCGTGCCGCGCGACAGGGACTGCTCGACGCCGACACGACGTCGGACGTCTCGCCTCGGCTGCGTCGACTGGGCGCCTCGGTGTGGGCGTCGCTGGAAGCCCGCGGCTACCGGGTGCCGCCCGGCGTGCGCGCCGACCTGTCGATCATGGGCCGGTCGGTCGAGGCCCACGTGGGTTTGAGCCTGCTGGGCGCCATGGCGGGCATGATCGCACCGTTCGTGGCGCTGGCACCGTTCATGGTGGCGTTCGGGATGAGCCCCGTCGTGCCGGTGTGGCTGGCGATCTTCGGAGCCGTCGGCGGCTTCGTCCTGACCACCGTCCAGCTGTCGTCGACGGCCAAGGAGCGTCGTCGCGGCTTCCGGCACGTCGTCAGCGCATTCTTGGACCTGGTGTCGATGAACCTGGCCGGCGGACGCGGCGTTCCCGAGGCGTTGGCCTCGGCCTCGCGCCTCAGCGAGGGCTGGGCGATGGTGCGCATCCGCGACACGATGGAGACCGCCCGCCTGCAAGGCATCACGCCGTGGGCGGCCCTCGGCGACCTCGGCGAGCAGATGGCGGTCGAGGAGCTGCGTGACCTCGCGGCCGCCTTGGCGCTCGTCGCCGAGGACGGGGCCAAGGTGCGCGAGTCGCTCGCCGCCCGCGCGGTCTCGATGCGGCAACGCGAGCTGGCCGATGCCGAGTCGCTCGCGTCCAAGCGCTCGCAGTCGATGCTGATCGCCCAGCTGTTGCTGTGCGTCGGCTTCTTGTTGTTCCTGATCTACCCGGCGATCGCCAAGGTCGTCGGCATCTGACCCACTGCCCCCGATGAATGGAGTCATCATGAAAGACCTGTCACCGCTGAGTCCGCTCGGCTACCTGCTGCTCGTGCTCGAGACGCGCGGCGAGCGGGTGCGCGACGAACGCGGCGCCTCGGCCGTCGAGTGGATCATCATCGCGGCCATCGTCGTCGGCGTGTGCGGCTTGATCGCCGCGATCTTGGTACCGGCGCTGCAGGGCGAGGCCACCGAGATCTCCGAGGAGATCCGCCGCCAGTGAACCGGGGACGGTCAGCTCTCCCGCGGACGCGGGGCGAACGGGGGTACAGCTCGATCGAGCTGGTCCTCTACATGCCCTTGCTCCTCGGGGCGATCGTGGTGACCGTCCAGTTCGCACTGATCTACCTGGCCAACGAGTACGCCTCCGTCGCGGCCCGGGAAGCCAACCGGGTCGCACGGGTCACCGGTGACCCCGATCAAGGCACCGCCAAGGGTCACCAAGTCGTCGACGAGATGGGCGACGGACTGCTCGCCGGCGCGACGGTGCGCGTCCGCCCCATCGGTGACGAGACCGTCGAGACGGTCGTCACGGGCCATGCGCCGCAGATCATCCCGTTCCTGAGCTTCGTCGAGGTCAGCGAGACGGTGCGCGGCCCGATCGAACGATTCGATCCGGACGTGGCTCCATGACGGCGTCACGTGAGGAGAGGGACGACCGTGGATCGGCCGCCGTCGAGGTGGTCCTGATGATTCCCGTGCTGGTCATGTTCACGCTGTTGGTCGTGGCCGGTGGCCGGTTCGTCTCGGTCCGAGCCGATGTCGAGTCAGCGGCTCGCGACGCTGCGCGGGCCGCCTCGTTCGAGCGATCCTTCGACGAGGCCCGGGTGGCCGCCCGGTCCACCGTCACCGCCCAGCTCGACCCGTTCTGGGAGTGCGACGCCGCCGACGTCAGCGGCGACTTCCGCTCCGGCGGAGTCGTGGAGGTCCACGTCGACTGCGCCGTCCCGGTCGACGACCTGGGGCTGATCGGCCTGGGCGGCAGCGTCCCGATCAACGTGACCGGCAGTGCGCCGCTCGACACCTACCGGAGGACCCAGTGAGGCGGGTCGCGGCCGTGGGCGAGCGCGGCATGGCGGCGCTGTTCGTCATCGGCATGTCGTTGTTGCTGCTGGTGTGCGCCGGCCTCGTCGTCGACGGCGGGCTAGCGATCAACGCACGGATGCGAGTGGCCGACGACGCCGAGCAGGCGGCCCGCGTGGGCGCCGACTCGATCGACGTCGGCGTGTTGCGCGCCGGCGGCACGATCCAGGTCAACGAGTCGTTGGCCCGGGACCGCGCGGCTGCCTATCTGCGCGACCGCGGCTACGCCACCGACCAGTTCCTCGTCGAGGTCCGCGCCGACGGCTCGGTCGAGGTCACGGTCGAGGACACGACGACGACCTTGCTGCTGGGGCTGGTCAACGTCCACCGGTACGACGTCGGTGCAGGTGCCGTGGCCGAGCCCCAGACCGATCCCGATCCCACCCAGTCCGACCTCCAAGGAGGCCCGTGATGACGGTCCACAACCGATCCGACCAGGCAGCAGGTCCCGACGCCGTGAGGGCGTCGACCGACGCTGCCCGTTTCGAGCACCTCGTCGTCCGTGACGAACGACCGAGGTCACGACGCGAGGCCCTCGGCGCACTGGTCGCCCTGTTGCTGCTGCTGGTGGGCGTGCCGGCGCTGTTGTGGGTGCTGTCCGGCCCGCCCCCGGTGCCGACCGAGCTGCCGGTCATGCGCGAGCTGGCCCAGCAGCTGGACTTCGAGGACGTCCTGACGGTGCTGATCGGTGTCGTCTGGATCGCGTGGCTGGTCTTCGTCGTCAGCGTCGTGCTGGAGATCGTGGCCGCTCGCCGCGGAGGGCTGGCGTCCACCGTTCCCCTGGCGGGGCCGTTCCAGCGACTGGCTCGCCTGCTGATTGGGGCGTTGTTGCTGACGGGCGTCGTCGCGACGCCCGCCCAAGCGGCGACCGCCGAGACGGGTCAGCCCGGCGCGTCGACGAGCGTCATCACCCAGACGCTGGACGCACCGGCCGAGATCGTCGAGCAGGTCGTCGAGGAGCAGGCCGCGGCCGAGCAGGCGGGACAGAAGGTGTACGTCGTCAAGGCACCCCGCGACGGCTATCACGACAACCTGTGGGACATCGCCGAACGCCATCTGGGGGAAGGGCGCCGCTACCACGAGATCTTCGAGCTCAACAAGGACCGCCTGCAGCCCGACGGTCGCAAGCTGGAGCTGGCCCGGTTGATCCAGCCCGGCTGGGAGCTGATCATGCCCGCCGACGCCGTGGGCATCGACGTCGCACCAGCGGTACCGGCACCGGCGTCGACACCTGCCGACCCGGCCCCGGCTGCGCCCGATTCGGCGTCGGCGGACCACGGAGTGCTCGAGGCCGTCGGCAGCTGGCCGGGCGGTTCCGGAGTGCTCGCGGCCAGCGTCCTGGGTGCGCTGATGCTGATGCGCCGCCATCGGATCGGTCGGCGTCCCGGTGAGGACGCCCGAGCCGTCGAGGCCGATCTTCGGGTCGCGGCCTCGACTGATCGGATCGTCTGGCTCGATCGCGCACTGCGCCACCTGACCCGGGTCTGTCGCGCAGCCGGTGTCACTCCGCCACCGGTGCTCGCCGTGGTGCTGTCCGACGACGTCGTCGAGCTGCTATTGACGTCGGCGGCTGCCGACGGCGTCGACGGGTGGACGATCCACGACGAAGGTCGCCGGTGGCGGCTGGAGCGCTCCGAGGAAGTGATCGACTCGGGCGACCCCGTGCCGTATCCGGCCCTGGTGAGCCTGGGAGTCGACCTGCAGGAGCGCGACGTCCTGGTCGACCTCGAGGCGGCGGGCGGCATCGTGTCCATCGCGGGCTCTCCGACGGTCGCCGAGCAGGTGTCCTCCGCGATCGCGATCCAGGCCGCCACGGCCCCCTGGGCCGACGCCGTGCGCGTCAGTGCGAGCGACCTGCCGGACGGCATCGGTCACATCGGCATCGAGCGGCTCGACGTCGTCGACGACCTCGGCGCCGAGCTGGAGTCGCTCGCCGAGCACGTCGCGGCGCTGCCCGACGACGTGCTGCGTGGTCGCATCGGCCGGCGTGCTGCCGCGCCGGCCCGCCTGGTCGTCGCCGGGCGAGCTCCGGCAGCGGAGGTGGCCGATCGGCTGGGCAGCCTGGCCGGGGGCAGCAGCCGCGCGTTGTCGGTCGTCGTCGCCGGTGAGCACCCGTCCGCGCGATGGCGGATTCGCGTCGACGACCGCGGCAACCTGGAGATGCCCCAGCTGGGGATCGCAGTGGTCGCGAACAGGCTCGGACCCGAGCAGGTTGCGCACGTGGCCGACCTGTTCGTGGCCGGCCGTGAGAGCGAGCCGAACGAGGAACGGACTGCGTTGCCGGCCCTGACGCGAGAAGTCGACGACGCCGCCTGGGCGACGGCCGCGTGCACGGTCGGCGTGCTGGGTCGGGTCGCGGTGGGCGGCGCCGGTGACGGCGAGCCGGCGCGAGTCGACCAGGTCACCGAGATCGTCACGTATCTGGCACTTCACCCGGAGGGGACACACCCCAGCGTCCTGGGTGCCGCGATCTGGCCGCGGGGGGTCACACCCGATGTCGTCGAGGCCGCGATCGAGCGCGCTCGGGCTTGGCTGGGGACCGACCTCGACGGCACCCACCTGCTCCGGGTCGACCCCGAGGGGCGACTGCTGCTGGCCGATGCGGTCGCGTGCGACTGGCACGTCGTCACCACCTTGCTGCACGCGGCACGACGCACCACCCAGATCGGGACGGAAGCCGACCTCCTGCGGCGCGCGCTGTCGATGGTGCGCGGCGAACCCTTTGAGCGCACACCGCGCGGCCGATACGCCTGGGTTGCCCGCGACGACCTGCCCCGGACGATCGCACGCGTGCTGGTCGATGCCGCCGAGCGGTTGGTCCAGCTGCGAGGCGGTGACCCGGACGGGGCCGGCCACGCCGCCGAGGCGGGCCTGCTCGTCGCTCCCGGACACCAGCCGTTGTGGCGATCGCTGTTGCGATCGCGCCACGCCGCGGAGGGTGCCGGTGGCGTCCACCGGACCCTGGAGGCGATGAGTCACGCGTTGCAGGGTGCACCGCTCGACGCCGAGACGGAGGCGCTCATCGACGAGCTGCTTCCACCCGCGCCGGACGCCGCGCAGGCGTGAGCTTTGCTCCTGGCGCACGACATTTGAGACACTGGGTCCGAGGGGGGACTTCGATGGTCGACATCCACGGCGGGCCGCGCCGCATCGTGGCACTCGCGTGCGCGGTCGCGCTCGCACTCACTCTCGCCGCGTGCGGCGGCGACGACGATCCCACGCCCGGACCGAGCGAGCCGACGACAGCGGCCCCGGTCGACGAGGCGACCGAGGCGTTCGAGGACTACTGGGCCGTGTACGTCCAGATGGCCAACTCCGGCGAGATCAGCCCCCGTGGATTCGACGGCGTCGCGGACGGGGTCTTCCTCGAGACGGTGCTCAAGGCACTGACCGAGCAGGCCGACTCCGGCGTCGTGCGCGTCGGTGAACCCGACTTCGGCGACTTCTCGACCACCGTCACGGACGGCACCGCATCGTCGGTGGTGTGCCGCGACGACAGCCAGTGGGGCGCCAAGCACGACGGGGAGCTGATCGAGAAGTCGGTCTCCCAGACCCCGAGGCCCCGCCCGTACGTGGGCACGCTGGAGCTGCGTGGCGACCGCTGGGTCGTCACGAACGTCGAGCTGGCGGAGGGTATCGCATGTCCGTGACGCGGAGGACGGCTCGGATCGTGGCTGCCCTGGTCGTGGCTTCAGGACCCTTCGTGCTGGGTGCGCCCGCCTCGGCCGCCGGCGGCTCCGGCACCAACTGCACCGAGACGCAGGTCGGCGACGAGATCATCTGGAACTGCGAGAGCGTCGACGAAGGCCATGAGGAGACCGGTCCCGGCGGTGGCGGGCCCGTCGAGCCGCCGTGCGACCTGCGCGACGGGTACGACGAGCTGTGCATCGACGAGGACGCCTGCTGGATGAACGACCCGGCGGCGGTCCAGGACCCCGAGGAGCTGCGCGACACGCCCAAGCCCTCCGAGGACTCCTACGTCGTGTACGTCTCCTGCATCCGACCGAACGGCGACACGTACGACCGTTGGTACTGGAGCGACGACGTGCCGACCATCACGATCGAGGACCGGATCCGAGCGGCCATGGGATCGTTGAGGCTGCCCACGATCGAGGCGACGTTCAACCCGCCGGGGCGCACCTTGGTGAACCTGCCGACCTGGTGGTGGGCCGAAGGCGCCCCGACCGGCGAGATCCGCGGTACCGAGGCACTCGGCATGGTCGGGATCGCGATCCCACGTGGTCTGTCGGTCACGCCCGGTGACGGCACCGCGTCGTTCTCCTGCCCGATGGTCGTGACGAAGTCGGACGTGTGCAGCTACCAGTACCGACGCGCGGGCAGCTACACCGCAACCATGTCGATCGTCTACGACGTGCAGTTCAGCATGAACGGCCAGATCATCGACGCCTCGCAGATCCCGGCGGAGCTGCGGTCGGTGACCGTCGACGACAGCACCACCGTGACGGTTCGCGAGGTGCAGACCAAGGTCACGCGCGTCGACTGACCCCGTCCGGTTCGGGCCGATTCGGGCGACCGCCTACGCTTGAACACTGATGGACGACCGACCCATGGCATATCTGGACCACGCGGCGACGACGCCGATGTGGCCGGAAGCCATCGACGTGATGACGACCGAGCTCGCCCGGCTCGGCAACGCGTCGTCCCTGCACGCCTCGGGTCGTGCGGCCCGCCGAGTGGTCGAGGAGTCGCGTGAGCTGATCGCCGAACGTTTCGGCGCGCGACCCAGTGAAGTGGTGTTCTGCTCCGGAGGCACCGAGGCCAACAACCTGGCCATCAAGGGCCTGTTCTGGGCGCGCCGGGCCCAGGACGCATCGCGTCGGCGCGTGGTCTTCAGCGCGATCGAGCACCACGCGCTGCTCGATCCCGTCACGTGGTTGGCCAAGCACGAGGACGCCGACGTCTCGATGACGCCGGTCGACCGCGCGGGCCGCATCGACGTCGACGCGCTCCGCACGGCCGTCGAGTCGGACCCGCAGAGCGTCGCCGCGATCACCACGATGTGGGCCAACAACGAGATGGGCACGATCCAGCCCATCGACCGCGTCGTGGAGATCGCACGTCAGCACGACATCCCCGTGCACAGCGATGCCGTCCAGGCCGCCGGCTACGTGCCCCTGGACTTCGCGGGCAGCGGTCTGGACGCCATGACGGTCACGGCACACAAGCTGGGCGGCCCGGTCGGTGTCGGCGCCCTCGTCATCGCCCGCGAGCTCGATCCGGTCGCCCTGCTGCACGGGGGCGGGCAAGAACGCGACATCCGCTCGGGCACGATCGGCGTCGCCCTGATCGCGGCGTTCGCCAAGGCGGTCGACCTGACGGTCCAGCGGCAGGCCGAGACGTCGGCGCGCATCGAGCAGCTGCGCGCTCGCCTGGTCGAGGGCATCCGACGACTCGTGCCCGACGCCGTCATCAACGGCGACCCCGAGCCCGGTCCCACGCACCGCCTGCCCAACATCGCGCACGTGACGTTCCCCGGTTGCGAGGGGGACGCGATGCTGATGCTGCTGGACGCCCAGGGCGTGGAGTGCTCCACCGGGTCGGCCTGCGCTGCCGGAGTTCCGCAGCCGAGCCACGTCCTGCTCGCGATGGGCTACGACGAGGTCGCCGCACGCGGCTCGTTGCGGTTCAGCCTGGGACACACCTCCACCGAGCTCGACGTCGACCGACTGCTCCAGGTGCTGCCTGCGGTCCACGAACGGGCCCTCAGGGCGGGGGTGCGCTGATGAAGGTCATCGCAGCGATGTCCGGTGGCGTCGACTCCGCGGTCGCGGCCGCGCGCGTCGTCGACGCCGGCCACGAGGTCACCGGCGTGCACCTGGCGTTGAGCCGCAATCCCCGGTCGTACCGTTCCGGCGCCAGGGGGTGCTGCTCGATCGAGGACAGCAACGACGCTCGTCGGGCCGCCGACGCGCTGGGCATCCCGTTCTACGTGTGGGACATGAGCGAGGAGTTCGCCGACGCCGTCGTCGACGACTTCGTGGCCGAGTACACCGCCGGCCGCACCCCCAATCCGTGCCTGCGCTGCAACGAGAAGATCAAGTTCGCGGCGGTCCTGGACCGGGCGTTGGCCCTGGGTTTCGACGCCGTGGCCACGGGCCACTACGCCCGCCTCGAGGACGGGTCCGACGGCGTGCAGATGCATCGCAGCCTCGACCAGGGCAAGGACCAGTCGTACGTCCTCGGGGTGCTGACCCAGGAGCAGCTGCGCCACTCGATCTTCCCGCTCGGTGACACCACCAAGGACGTCGTCCGGGCCGAGGCCGAACGGCGTGGCCTGCAGGTCGCCAAGAAGCCCGACAGTCACGACATCTGCTTCATCGCCGACGGCGACAACGCGGGGTGGTTGACCGAGAAGCTGGGCCCGAAGCCTGGCTCGATCGTCGACGAGTCCGGTCGCGTCGTCGGCGAGCACGACGGCGCCTACGCCTTCACGATCGGGCAGCGTCGCGGTCTGCGGCTGGGCGTGCCCGCCCCCGACGGGAAGCCGCGCTTCGTGCTCGACATCGAACCGGTCTCGGGTACTGTCACGGTCGGCTCGCGCGAGGCGCTGGACGTCGACGTCCTGGAGTGCATCAAGCCGCTGTGGTGTGCTGCCGTCCCGACGTCGGGGGAGTACACCGTGCAGCTGCGGGCCCACGGCGAGGAGCACCGCGCCACGATCGCGGTCGACGGTGACCACGTACGGGTCGAGCTGATCGACCCGGCTCGGGGAATCGCTCCCGGCCAGGCCTGTGTGATCTACGACGGCACGCGCGTCATCGGATCGGCGACGATCGATCGCACGTCGCGACTCACCGCAGCCGAACGGGCCTGACCGTGGCACGTTCGTCGGGCATCGGTTCGATGCCCGGGACCGACTTCGTCGAGTCGGCCCGTATCGGTCTGGGGGAGGTCGACGTCCCCTTCCTGCCCGAGCTGCCCGCGCGTGGCCCGCACGCGTCGATGATCGGGCGCGCATTGGGCCTGATCGGCGACCTCGGCGCCGACCTGCAGCCCGACGGCTGGCGCATCGGCGTCGGCCGAGGCATCGACCAACGTCGCGCCACGTCGCTGGTGGCGCAGGACCTGGACGCCCTCGAGGAGCTGGCCCACGATCACGACGGTCCGATCAAGGTCCAGGTCGCCGGCCCGCTGACGCTGTCGGCGGCGGTCGAGCACCCGCGCGGCGACAAGATGGTGGCCGACCACGGCGCCAGACGCGAGCTCACCGAGGCATTGTCGGCGGGGCTCGAGAGACATGTCGCCGATGTCGCACGACGGTTGCCGCGCGCCGACGTCGTGGTGCAGGTCGACGAGCCGTCGATCCGCGCCGTGCTCGACGGGCAGGTGCGGACGGCGAGCGGATTTCGCACGCACCGCCGCGTGGACGCGCCGGAGGCAGATGCTCTGCTGCGCCCCGTCGTCGACGTGATCCGTGCGGCCGGAGCGGTTCCGATCCTGCACTCGTGCAGCGCGGATCTGCCCGTCGGCCTGCTGTGCGGGGCGGGCTTCGCCGGGATCAGCTTCGATCTGGAGCAGACGCGACCCGACGACGCCTGGGCGGAGGCGTTCGACGCCGGAGTCGACTTGTGGGTCGGTGCGGTACCGACAGCCGCACACCCAGCGGGGGCCGGGCAGGTCGCCCAGCGCATCGAGTCGTTCTTCGGCGCGTTGGGATTCCAGCCCGAGTCCTTCGCCGACCGACTCGTCGTCACCCCGGCCTGCGGTCTCGCCGGTGCCGCCCCGGCCACGGCGCGCAGCCGGTTGGAGCTCGCCACCGCCACGGCCCGGCAGTTCTGACGATCGACTCGTCCCGGGTAGGTTGACCGACGTGGACTGGGACGACGAGATGGCCGAGCCCGACGAGGGCGACGCGGCCGAGGAGCGGCCGCATCACGACCTGGCCGGCACGCTGCTCAGCGCGAACGGCCTGCTGGTCGCCGCGTTCGGCGTGCTCCTGATGCTGACCCCTGCCGGGAACCGGGAAAGCGTCGACGCACCTGACTTTGGCGGACTCGAGGCCACCGGGGTCCTGGCGCTGGGTGTCGTCCTGATCGCCGCCTCGGTGTGGCGCCGCGACCGCAAGATCATCGGTCCGGTCGTCGGGTTCGCCGGACTGTTCGGATCGGTCGCCATCCTGGCCGTCCTGGACGTGGCCCTCTTGGCCATCTGCCCCGCTGCAGCAGTGCTGGCGCTCGTCAACCGCCCGTACCCGAGCGAGTCGCAAGCCCGGCAGGAGTGAGCATCGTCGGTTCCGCGCACTACGCTCGGACCCATGACGGACGAGGAGATCCGGCAGCGGCACAACGAGCTGGCCGAGGTCATCGAGGAACACCGACAGCGCTACCACCGCGACGACGCGCCCACGATCTCCGACGCCGAGTACGACGCGTTGATGCGCGAGCTGATGGACCTGGAGGACCGGCTCCCCGAGCTGCGTACGCCCGACTCGCCCAGCCAACAGGTCGGCGGATTGCTGTCGTCGTCCTTCGAGTCCTACCAGCACCGCGAACGCATGATGAGCCTCGACAACGCGTTCAGTCTTGACGAGCTGGACGCATGGCACGGCCGGCTCGTTCGCGAAGGCGTCGACGACGCGGAGTTCCTGTGCGAGTTGAAGGTCGACGGGCTGGCCATCTCGCTGACCTACGAGAACGGCATGCTGACCCGCGGAGTCACGCGCGGTGACGGCCGGGTGGGCGAGGACGTCACGCAGAACGTGCGCACCATCGCGGTCATCCCGCACCGACTGACCGGCACCGAGGAGTTCCCGGTGCCGGCCTACGTGGAGATCCGTGGCGAGGTGTTCTTCCCGACCAAGGAGTTCGAGGAGTTCAACACCGCGTGGTCCGAGGCCGGCAACAACCCGTTCTCCAATCCGCGCAACGCGGCCGCCGGCACGCTGCGCATGAAGGACGCCCGCGTCACGGCCTCCCGCCCGCTGTCGATGGTCTGCCACGGCATCGGCTACCGCGAGGGGTTCCATCCGCGCCGTCAGTCCGAGGCGTACCAGGCGATGGCGGCCTGGGGGCTGCCCACCAGCGACCGCGTCAAGGTCGTGCCCGACCTGGCCGGTGTCCGCGAGTTCATCGACTACTACGACGAGCACCGCCACGACCCCGTCCACGAGATCGACGGCGTCGTGGTGAAGGTCGACCAGGTGGCGCTGCAGGGGCGCCTGGGGTCGACGTCACGCGCTCCCCGCTGGGCGATCGCGTTCAAGTACCCGCCGGAGGAGGTCAACACCCGGTTGCTGGACATCCGGGTCAACGTCGGCCGCACCGGCCGTGTCACGCCGTACGGAGTCATGGAACCCGTGCGCGTCGCGGGTTCGACCGTCGAGATGGCGACGTTGCACAACCAGCACGAGGTCAAGCGCAAGGGCGTGCTGATCGGCGACATGGTCGTGCTGCGCAAGGCCGGCGACGTCATCCCCGAGATCGTCGGACCCGTCGTCCAGCTGCGCGACGGCTCCGAACGCGAGTTCGTGATGCCGACCGAGTGCCCGGCGTGCGGCACCCCGCTGGCCCCCAGCCGCGAGGGCGAGAAGGACGTGCGGTGCCCCAACACCCGCACCTGCCCGTCGCAGCTGCGAGAGCGCCTCACCCACGTCGGCGGGCGCGGGGCGTTCGACATCGAGGTGTTCGGGTGGGAGAGCGCGGTGGCACTGCTCGACGCGGGCGTGCTGACCGACGAGTCCGGATTGTTCGACCTGACCGAGGACGACCTGATGCAGGTGCCGGCCTTCACCCGCAACCCGACGGCGGCCGAGAAGAAGCAGGGGCTGACCGGGCCGCAGCTGTCGGCCAACGCGGTCTCGCTGCTGGCGAACCTGCAGAAGGCCAAGGAACAGCCCTTGTGGCGGGTGCTGGTGGCGTTGTCGATCCGACACGTCGGTCCCACGGCAGCGCGTGCGTTGGCCACGGAGTTCGGGTCGATGGAGGCGATTCGTCAGGCCTCGGCCGAGCGGCTCGCCGCAGCCGAGGGCGTCGGGCCCACGATCGCGGAGGCGGTCGTCGACTGGTTCGGTGTCGACTGGCACGTCAACATCGTCGACCGCTGGGCGGCGGCGGGCGTGCGGATGGCCGACGAGCGCGACGACTCGATCGAGCGCACCCTGGAGGGTCTGACCGTCGTGGTGACCGGCTCGCTGGAGAACTACACGCGCGACTCGGTCAAGGAAGCCATCATCGCTCGTGGCGGCAAGGCCGCCGGTTCGGTGTCGAAGAAGACCGACTACGTGGTGGTCGGCGAGAACGCCGGCTCCAAGGCCGACAAGGCCGAACAGCTCGGCGTCCCCGTCCTCACCGAGGCCCAGTTCGAGGAACTCCTGACCAAGGGCCCGAATTTTGCGGGGTGATGCACCACTTCCCGGCCAGAAACCGGTGCATGAGTCCGCAAAATTCGGGGGTGGTTACCCGGTGACGCGGGCGATGATGATCTGGGCGAGGCGGTCGGGGTGCTGGGTGGGCAGCCAGTGGGAGGCGCCCTCGATGACCTCGAACGTGTAGGGGCCGGTCACGTACTGCTCGCACAGCTCGGCGCCCTTGCGACCCAGTGCGACGTCGCGGTCGCTCCACACGTAGGTCGTGGGCACCGACACCCGGCGCATGTCGCCCTTCTTGACCAACGGCATCGAGCGGTACCAGCCCAGACCGCCGAGCAGGGCACCGTCGTCGACGATCTGCTTGAGGTACAGGTCGACCTCCTCGTGCGTCATCCCGGCGTTCCGCAAGAACGTGCGCGCCAGCTTCGGATTCGACAACAGCCTGGTCGGTAGGCCGGGGATCTGGAACATCGCCATGTAGTAGGACTTGACGCCCTGGCTGCTGGTGAGCATCGACTTGAGGAACGCGGCCGGATGCGGCACCGACACCGCCGTCAGCGACCGCACCGACTCGGGGTGGGTCCCCGCGATGCCCCACGCCACGGCAGCACCCCAGTCGTGACCGACGACGTGGACGGGCTGACCGATCTTGTCCACCAACGCCTGGATGTCCTCGACCAGCTCCGCACCGCGATAGGCGAACCGCGACCTCGGCCGAGCGCGCGGGGCATAACCGCGCTGGTCGACCGCATACGTGCGCAGTCCGGCTGCGTTCAGGCGCTCGGCGACGGCGTTCCACGACGCCGCGCGCTCGGGGAAGCCGTGCAGCAGCACGACGGGCGCCCCGTCCTCGGGTCCGGAGTCGATGACGTCGAACGTGTAGGGGCCGCGGGAGTACTCGGTGATGCGCGTCATGACCACATCGTCGCAGGTCATCGGCGGTTCGGCTAGGGCGGTGGCTGCCGACTAGGATGGTCCGGTCACCCATCGACAGGAGTCTGCGTTGTCGTCCGGAATCTCCCGCGCCGACGTCGAGCACCTGGCCGGACTGGCTCGCATCGAGCTGTCCGACGCCGAGCTCGACCGTCTGGCTGCGGACCTGCCCGCCATCCTCGAGCACGTCGCCACGGTCCAAGAATGCGTGAGCCGCCAAGCCGACGACGATGTCCCGGCGATGAGCCATCCGCTGCCGGTCGACAACGTGTTCCGTCCGGACGAGGTGCGGCCCTGCTTGTCGCCGGAGGACGCGTTGGCCGGGGCTCCTGCCTCCGATCAGCAGCGCTTCCTGGTCCCCAAGATCCTCGGGGAGGACTGACATGAGCGAGCTGACCCGGCTGACTGCCGATCAGGCGGCGCAAGCGATCGCCGCCGGCCAGACCTCGTCGGTCGAGCTGACCCGTGCGCTGCTGGACCGCATCGATGCCGTCGACGGCGCCGTGAACGCCTTCCTGCACGTCGACACCGACGGCGCACTCGCCGCGGCCGAGGCCGCGGACGCCCAGCGTGCCGCCGGCGACGCGACGTACCTGACCGGTGTCCCGATCGCGGTCAAGGACGTCTTCACGACCATCGGACAGCCCACCACGTGCGGGTCGCGGATCCTGGAGGGTTGGCTGCCGCCGTACGACGCCACCGTCGTGGCCAAGCTGCGCGCCGCCGGACTGCCGATCCTGGGCAAGACGAACATGGACGAGTTCGCGATGGGCTCCTCCACCGAGCACTCGGCGTACGGTCCCACGCGCAACCCGTGGGACCTGGCACGCATCCCGGGTGGTTCCGGCGGTGGATCGGCCGCCGCGGTGGCGGCCTTCGAGGCCCCGCTCGCACTCGGCACCGACACCGGCGGCTCGATTCGCCAGCCCGGCGCCCTCACCGGGACCGTCGGCGTCAAGCCGACGTACGGCGGTGTCAGCCGGTACGGACTGGTCGCGATGGCCAGCAGCCTGGACCAGGCCGGCCCCGTCACGCGGACCGTGCTCGACGCCGCCCTGCTGCACGAGGTCATCGGTGGGCACGACCCGCTCGACTCCACCAGCATCGACGCCCCCGTACCGGCGGTCGTCGCGGCCGCCCGACGCGCCGACGTCAAGGGGCTGAGGATCGGTCTGGTCCGCGAGCTGCAGGGCGAGGGATGCGAATCCGCTGTCCAGGCCCGCTTCGACGAGGCCGTGCAGCTGCTGACCGAGGCCGGCGCCGAGGTCGTGGAGGTGTCGTGCCCGAGCTTCGTGCACGGCATCGCCGCGTACTACCTGGTCATGCCCAGTGAAGCCAGCAGCAATCTGGCGCGCTTCGACGCGATGCGTTACGGCCTGCGCGTCGCGCCCGAGGGTGTCAACGACCCGAGCGCCGAACAAGTCATGGCCGCGACCCGCGACGCCGGCTTCGGCGACGAGGTCAAGCGCCGCATCATCTTGGGCACGTACGCGTTGTCCAGCGGCTACTACGACGCGTACTACGGCTCAGCTCAGAAGGTGCGCACGTTGATCGCGCGCGACTTCGCTGCTGCGTTCGACCAGGTCGACCTGCTGGTCTCGCCGACCTCGCCGGTCACTGCGTGGCCGCTGGGGGAGAAGTCCGACGACCCGCTGGCGATGTACCTGGCCGATGTCGCGACGATCCCGGCGAACCTGGCCGGTGTTCCCGGTCTGTCCCTTCCCATCGGTCTGGCGCCTGTCGCCAACGGTGCGTCCGGTGCCGCAGACGCGCTGCCCGTCGGCATGCAGTTCCTGGCCCCGGCCACGGCCGACGACCGCCTGTACAACGCGGCGGCGGCGCTCGAGGCGCTGCTGGAGGATCGCTGGGGTGGTCCGCTGCTGGACCGAGCGCCGACGCTGGAAGGAGCGGCCCGATGAGCGACACCCTGGTGCCCTTCGACGAGGCCATCACGCGGTACGACCCGGTCATGGGCCTGGAGGTCCACGTCGAGCTCAACACCGCGACCAAGATGTTCTGTGGTTGCCCGACCGAGTTCGGCGCCGAACCCAACACGCAGACCTGCCCGGTGTGCCTCGCGCTGCCCGGCGCGTTGCCCGTGGTCAACGCCAAGGCGGTCGAGTCCGCGATCCGTATCGGTCTGGCGCTGAACTGCCAGATCGCCGAGTACTGCCGGTTCGCCCGCAAGAACTACTTCTACCCGGACATGCCCAAGAACTTCCAGACGTCGCAGTACGACGAACCCATCGCGTTCGACGGCTGGACCGACGTCGAGGTCACCGACGACGACGGGACCAGCCAGACGTTCCGCATCGAGATCGAACGGGCTCACATGGAGGAGGACACCGGCAAGTCGCTGCACGTAGGCGGCTCGACCGGTCGCATCCACGGCGCCGACTACTCGCTGGTCGACTACAACCGCGCGGGCATCCCGTTGATCGAGATCGTCACCCGCACGATCGAGGTCCCCGCACACAAGGCGCCGGCGGTGGCACGTGCCTACGTCAATCACCTGCGCGACCTGATCGGCGGCTTGGGCGTCTCGGACGTGCGGATGGACCAAGGTTCGCTGCGCGCCGACGTCAACCTGTCGCTCAAGCCCAAGGGTTCGGACCAGCTGGGGACCCGCTCGGAGACCAAGAACGTCAACTCCTTCCGGTCCGTCGAGCGTGCGGTGCGCTACGAGGTGTCGCGCCATGCGGCGATCCTCGACGCGGGGGAGAAGGTCGTGCAGGAGACTCGACACTTCCACGAGTCCGACGGTTCGACGTCGTCAGGTCGAGAGAAGAGCGACGCCGACGACTACCGCTACTTCCCCGAGCCCGATCTGGCTCCGGTCTCGCCGTCGCGCGAGTGGGTCGAGCAACTGCGCGCCACGCTGCCGGAGCCGCCGGCTCAGCGACGCGCCCGACTCCAGACCGAGTGGGGCTTCAGCGACCTGGACATGCGCGACACGATCGGTGCCGGTGCGCTCGACCTGGTCGCCGCCACGATCGAGGCCGGTGCCTCCCCGCAGTCGGCTCGCAAGTGGTGGCTCGGTGAGCTGGCTCGTCGGGCCAACGAGGACGGAGTCGACCTCGACGCGCTGGCCATCACGCCCGCACAGGTCGCCGGCATCCAGGCGCTGATCGACGCCGGCCGGATCAACGACAAGCTCGCGCGGCAGGTGTTCGACGGCGTCATCGCCGGTGAGGGCACGCCCAAGGAGGTCGTCACCGCACGTGGACTCGAAGTCGTGTCGGACGACGGCGCGCTGGGTGCTGCGGTCGATCAGGCCATCGCGGACGATCCGGACGCGGCCCAGAAGATCCGCGACGGCAAGCACCAAGCGGTCGGTGCGTTGATCGGTTCGGTGATGAAGCAGATGCGGGGTCAGGCCGATGCCGGTCGTGTCCGTGAGCTGATCCTCGAGCGCCTCACCTGACGCGCTCCCCGGATAGAGTCTCAGCATGGCGCGGAAGAAGAAGCCGACCATCGCGGTGGTGACCGACTCCACCGCGTCGCTGGATCCTGTCGACGCCGAACGAGCCGGTATCGAGGTTGTCCCCCTCAAGGTCATCATCGGCGCGGAGACGTTCGTCGAGGGCCAGGACCTGACCTCCGACATGATCGCGAAGGCGCTCGCGGAGTTCGTCCCGGTGAGCACGTCCCGGCCGACGCCGGAGGAGTTCTTCGACGTGTACGAGGCGTTGGCGAAGGCCGGCGCGACCGAGATCGTCTCGGTGCACCTGAGCGCCAAGATGTCCGGCACGATCGACTCGGCCCGACTGGCGGCCAAGCGCTGCTCGGTCCCGGTCACGGTGGTCGACACGCAGCAGGTCGGTGTCGGCGTGGGCTTCGCCGCGGGCGCGGCTGCTCGCGCGCGGGCCGGCGGTGGCGGCGTCAAGGAGATCGTCGAGGCGGCCGAGAACGCAGCACGCGCCACGACGGTGACGCTGTACGTCGACACGCTGGAGTACCTGCGGCGCGGCGGTCGGGTGGGCGCGGCAGCCGCGCTGATCGGGTCGGCGTTGGCCGTCAAGCCGATCCTGACGCTCAAGGACGGCCTGGTCGTGCCGTTGGAGAAGGTGCGGACCTCCGCCAAGGCGCTGGCGCGGTTGGAGGCGCTGGCGGTCGAGGCCGCCCAGGCGTGCGAAGGAGACTTCCAGATCGGCATCCAGCACCTGGCGGCCGAGTCCGTCGCGCAACAGGTCGCCGACCGGCTCGCCACCGCTCTCGACCTCGAGTCGGTTCCCGTCGACGAGGTCGGCGCCGCGATCGGAGCCCACGTGGGCCCCGGGATGGTCTCGATCACCGTCACGCCTGTCACTTGAACACCATGAGCTCATGGTGTTCACGCACTCCTCATGGCTTGCAGGCCATGAGGAGTGCGTGAAAACCGTGGTCGGCTGACGGCTGTCCACAGGGCGTGGTGCGTTGCGACGTTGTCCACAGGCCGACGGTGTGTGGTAGCGGAGGGGCCTGGCCCGTTCCTAGCGTCGGCGTATGGCCGAGGATGTCGAACCGCAAGAGACACGTGCTGAGATCGCACGACGTCGGTTGGCGCAACTGGCTGCAGCATTCGACGCCGACTTGCCCCCCGCTGCTGACGAGCCCGATGAACCTCGCGATGTCACACGACGGATCGTCGGTTCCGCCCACCTGCGGGTCATCGTCGCGGTGGGCACCGCGGCCGCCGTACTGCTGGCCTGGTTCCTTCTCGCGCAGCGACCCGAGACGGCCGAACCGATCGCGGAGGTCGGCTTCGCGGAGCAACCGTCTGCGGGGCCCACGGCCGGCGAAGAACTCGTCGTCGACGTGATCGGCAAGGTCAAGAGGCCTGGCATCGTCACGGTGCCGAGCGGGTCGCGGGTCTACGAAGCCGTCGAAGCGGCCGGTGGTGTCAGCAATTCGAAGGTCGACACCTCGGGCCTGAACATGGCCAGACTGTTGGAGGACGGCGAACAGATCGTGGTCGGTGAGCCGGCCACGGCGTCTACGGACGGTGCCGGCAGCGGCAAGGTCAACCTCAACCGTGCGTCGGTCGACGAGCTCGACACCTTGCCGGGTGTGGGGCCGGTGACCGCGCAGTCCATCGTGGACTGGCGCGCCGAGCACGGCCGATTCCGATCCGTCGACGACCTGCTCGACGTCACCGGCATCGGGGAGAAGACCCTGGCCGACCTGCGCGATCTCGTCACGGTCTGACCGCGTGGACCTCAGGCTGGTGCCGGCCGCCGTCATGGCCTGGGCCGGCGCAGCCTGGTGGAGCGAGGCTCCGTCCACCTGGTCGATCACCTGCGCCGTGGTGATGCTGCTGGTCGCCTGCGGGGTCAGGCGTCACGTGTGGGTCGCGCTGTCGCTGGTGCTGGTCGCCTCCGTCGCCACGTCGTGTGCGTGGCGGACCGCTCGTGTCGAGTCGTCACCCGTCACCGGTGCAGCCGTCCAGCGCTCGACGGTGAACCTGGAGCTGCACGTGCGGCGGGACGCGTTCGTGTTCGACCACCACGGCACGACGCAGGCGGTCGTCGGCGTCACGGTCAAGCGGATGCGCCTCGACGGCGTGTCGATGTCGGTCGACGTGCCGGCGACGGCGTTCGTGGAGGACGCCGGATCGGACCTGATCGTGGGTCGCTCGTTCGTGGCCGTCGGGCGACTGGAGCCGGCCGACTCCAGGCAGGAAGCCGCCGTGATCGACGTCGTCCGACGGACCCCCGCTGAGGCTGGGGCGTGGGTCTGGCGGGCCGCCGACCGGGTGCGTGCCGGCGTGCGGACCGCCGTTGCGCCGCTGCCCGAGGGTCCGCGGGCGTTGTTGCCCGCACTGGTCGACGGCGATCGCGCTGGGGTCGACGAGGCGATGGAACGAGACTTCCGGCGCACCGGGTTGACCCACCTGATGGCGGTCTCGGGCACCAACCTGACGATCGTGCTGGCGGTGGTCCTCGCGATGACCCGGGCTGCGGGGATCGGGCGGCGCCTGACCTGGCTCGCCACCGGTGTGACGATCGCGGCGTTCATCGTCGTCGCGCGGCCGGACCCCAGCGTGTTGCGCGCCGCAGCGATGGGCACGGTCGGCGTCGCCGCGCTCGGGTACGGCGCCAGGGGTGGGGTGCGTGCGCTCGCGATCGCGGTGGTCTCGCTGCTGTTCATCGATCCGTGGCTGGGCCGGTCGGCCGGGTTCATCCTGTCGGTGTGCGCGACGGCCGGGATCTTGGTGCTGGGTCCGCCGTTCACCCGACGACTCGCGCGCTGGATGCCCCGCTGGGTCGCCATTGCAATCGCCGTGCCGTTCGCGGCTCAGGTCGCCTGCACGCCGGCCATCGCGGCGATCTCGGGTGAGGTCTCGCTCGTGGCCGTGCTCGCGAACCTGCTGGCCGATCCCGTCGTCGCCCCCGCGACGATCCTGGGCCTGGCGGGCGGCCTGCTCGCGGTCGGGTGGCCGCTCGGTGGTCAGGTCGTCGCCTGGCCGGCGGGTCTGTGCGCAGCCTGGATCGTGGAGGTCGCGCACCGCGGAGCCGACCTCGCCGGCGCGTCGATCGGGTGGTCACTGCCGTGGCAGCTGCTGCTCGTCGTGGTGCCGCTCGTCGTCGCGCTGTGGTGGTTCGCGGTCTCCCGCCCAGCCGTCGGTATCGGTCTGGCCGTCGGACTCATCATCGCGATGGTCCGACCACCGTCGCCCGGCTGGCCGCCGGAGGGGTGGGTCATGGTCGCGTGCGACGTCGGCCAGGGCGACGCCACGGTGCTGAACCTCGGTGATCGAACCGCGGTCGTCGTCGACGCCGGTCCCGAGCCGGCTGCGGTCGATCGGTGCCTGACCGACCTGGGCGTCCAACGGGTCCGGCTGGCCGTCATGACCCATGCGCACGCCGACCACGTCGGTGGCTGGCCGGGAGTGGCCGACGGACGGGTCGTCGATGCGGTCGTCGGGGGACCGACGAGCGCTGGGCTCCGACAGCTCCACACGGGCCAGGTCCTCACGGTCGGCGGATTGACGGCGCGCGTGCTGTGGCCGCCGCCGGACCAACGCGCACCGACCGATGACGGCTCGGACGAGGGGTCGGCGGTCAACGACGCGAGCGTCGTGCTGAGGGTCGAGCTCGGCGGATTCGTGCTCCTGCTCACCGGCGACGTCGAACCCGACGCCCAGGACCGGATCCTGCGCTCGGGCAGCCCGGTCTCGGCCGACGTGCTGAAGATGCCGCACCACGGCAGCGCGCGCCAGTCCGAGCGGTTCCTCGACGCGGTCGGCGCTCGGGTGGCGACGATCAGCGCCGGACGGGACAACGACTACGGCCACCCGGCCCCCGCCGCCCTGACGATGCTGACGGAGCGCGACGTGGCGTTCTGGCGGACCGATCTGGACGGGGACATCGCGGTCGTGGTGCGCGATGATCGACTTGTCGTCGTGACGCGCCGCTGACCTGCGCCGATCTGTCGGTGGTCCTCACTACCGTGCTGGACATGAAGTTCTTGCACACGTCCGACTGGCATCTGGGCCGAACGCTGCACGGCGTCGACCTGCACGATGCGCAGCGGACGTTCGTCGACCATCTGGTCACGTTGGTGCAAGATCACGACGTCGCGGCGGTGCTGGTCAGCGGCGACGTCTACGACCGGGCGATTCCGGCCGTCGAGACCGTCCGCTTGTTCTCCGACGCGTTGCGTCTGCTCAGCGAGCACACCACGGTGATCGTCACGCCGGGCAATCACGACTCGGCGTCGCGGCTGGGTTTCGGTGCCGACGTCATGCGCGACAGCGTGCGCATCCTGGCGCGGGTCGAGGACGTCGCCGATCCGGTCCTGGTCCGACGAGACGGTGTCGAGGTGGCGGTCTACGGCCTGCCCTACCTGGACCCCGACGCGGCACGCCCGGCGCTGGCCGCCGACGGCGAGCTGCCCGCGCGAAGTCACACCGGGGTGCTGTCGGCGGCCATGGACCGGGTGCGCGCCGACCTCGCGCGTCGACCCGGTGTGCGGTCGATCGTCATGGCACACGCGTTCGTGGTCGGCGCCGAGCCGTCCGACAGCGAGCGCGACCTGAGCATCGGCGGCGTGCAGTCGGTGCCGTCAGCGGTCTTCGACGGCGTCGACTACGTGGCGCTGGGCCACCTGCACGGCCCTCAGGTGGTGCCGGTTCCCGCAAGCGCCACGGTCGCCCGGTACAGCGGCTCGCCGCTCGCCTTCTCGTTCTCCGAGCGTCACCACACCAAGTCGGTCGCGCTGGTCGACCTGGGTCCGGGCGAGCCCGCCGTCGAGCTGTTGCCCCTGCCGGTGCCGCGCCCGCTCACCGAGCTGCGCGGCACGCTCGACGAGCTCTGCTCGGCCCGCACCGATCACGCCGTCGACCACTGGGTCAAGGTCGTGGTCACCGACGCAGCGCTCCCACTCGACCTGCACGCGGCGGTTCGAGCGCGGTTCCCGCACGTCCTGCACGTCGCGCACGAGCCGGTCTGTGCACCCCGGGCACACGGCCTGCCCGTCGTCACCGAGGCGTTGTCGCCGGCCGCGGTGACGTCGCAGTTCGTGACGTACGTGTCGAACGAGGATCCCGACGAGACCGAGCTTGCCCTGCTCGATGACGTCTGCGCATGCGTCCGGGCCGCCGAGGTGGGTGCGTGAAGCTCTATTCGCTGTCCCTGCGGGCCATCGGGCCGTTCGCCGGCGAGCACCACGTCGACTTCGAGGCGTTGGGGCGGTCCGGGTTGTTCCTGCTCGAAGGGCCCACGGGCGCGGGCAAGTCCACCATCATCGATGCCATTGTGTTCGCGTTGTACGGGCAGCTGGCGGGCTCCGGCTCGAGCAAGCAGCGGTTGCACTCCCATCACGCTGCTGCCGGCGTCGAGCCGTTCGTCGACCTGGTCTTCGAGGTCGAGTCGGGCCTGTACCGTGTGCGACGCACCCCGTCGTTCGAACGTCCCAAGAAGCGGGGAGCAGGAACCACGACCGTCAACGAGAGCGTCGTGCTGACTCGACTGACCGACGTCGACCGGCCCGACGAGGGAGTCACGGTCTCGACGCGGGCGCAGGAGGCCGGTGACGAGATCACCCGCATGGTGGGTCTGCGCCGCGACCAGTTCCTGCAGACCGTCGTGCTGCCGCAGGGCGAGTTCGCGACGTTCCTCCAGGCCTCCGGTGAGGAGCGCAAGAAGCTGCTCCAGACGATCTTCCGGACCGACCTGTACGAACGCATCACCCAGGAGCTGATCGATCGCCGGAAGGCGGCAGCAGCCCGTACCGAGACCGCTCGCACCGCCGTGGCGTCGACGACGTCGGTGTTCCGTCGCGTCGCCGACCTGCCCGACGACGCACCGTTCGACCCCCGTGCCGTGCTGCACGAAGCGACCGAGGCCGAGCGGACCCGGTCCGAGCAGGTCGACGAAGCACGTCTCGCCCGCGACCTGGCCGAGCAGGACCTGCGAGCCGCCGAGTCGTTGCACGGGGCGATCGCCCGGCACGCTGCACTGAGGCGGCGCGCCCAGGTGCATGCTGAGCGCCAGGCGGAGGTCGATCGGGTGGCCGAGCAGGTGGCCACGGCCCGGCGGGCTCTGCAGGTGCTGCCGTGCGTCCGTGCCGAGCGCAGTGCTGCTCTGGCGCTGGAGCGGGCCGATGAGGATCAGCGCGCAGCTCTGGCCCAGGCACCGGACGACGTCGATCCGGCATCACTCGATCATGCCGCCGGTGACCGGTACGTCGACGACGTCTCGGCACGCCTGGAGCGCATCACCGAGCTCATGGCCGTCGAGCGTGATCTCGAGGTGCGCGCCGAGGAGCGCGTGGCGTCGGCCCAGGAGCACGACGATCTCGTCCGCCGAGCCGACGAGGTGGACAGCCGTCGCGCTGCCCGCCCGCTGCGCCGCGCCGAGCTGACCGAGCAGGCGCAGTCCGTGGCCGAGCAGCTGGCCGGACGAGCCGGTCTGGAGGCCGCCGTCGCGACGGCACGGCAACGGCTCGAGGCCGCGCGTACCGTGGCCGAGCTGACCGTCAAGGTCGAGCGCTCACGCGAGCTGGTCAAGAGCCTGGCCGGCGACGCCACCACCGCCGAGCACGTGCGTGCCGAGCTGCAGCTGGCGCGCATTCGCGGTATCGCCGGTGAGCTTGCCGAGCAGCTGGTCGTCGGTGAGGCGTGCGTCGTCTGCGGGTCCGACTCGCACCCGCGACCGGCGGCCCGCAGCGTCGATCATCCCGAGGCCGAAGCCATCGAGCGCGCCGAGGCACGTGTCCAGCAGGTCACTGCCGCCTTGACCGAGGCACGTGCCGCGCTCGACGTCGACACCCAGCAGATCGCGTTCTGGCGCGGCCAGTGCGGTGAGACCACGATCGAGCAGGCGGAGGCAGCGCATCTGGCCGCGGTCGAACGAGTCGACCGGCTCAGCGACCTGGTCGGCCAGGAGCACCAGATCCGATCCGAGCTGCAGGCTCTCGATGCCGAGGCAGCGGCCGACGACCAGCTGCGTCGCGACCTGGCCGAGCGCGCTGCTGCGCTGGCCGAGCGCCTCGCTGTGCTGGACGCGGCGATCGCAGCAGATCGCGAACGCGTCGAGCAGGCGCGCATCGACGGCGTCTCCTTGGCCGAGGTCGCCGCCGACCTGGAGCGCCGTCGTGAGGCCGTTCGGCGGATCAGCGCGGCACTCGTGGCGACGGCCCATGCACGTGAGCGGCTCGACCAGGCGCGCACAGCCCTCGTCGAGGCGCTCACCGTGCACGAGTTCAGCAGTGCGGACGACGTCACGGCGGCGGCCCTGCAGCCGGTGGAGCTGGAGGGACTGCAGGGGGTGGTCGATGCCCACCTGGCCGAGGCCGCCAAGATCGCCGAAGGCCTCGCAGAGCCCGACGTCGCAGCGTTGACCGGAGACGAGGACCCGCCGGATCTGGACGACGTCCGGGCACGGCGGACAGCGGCGGTCGACGCCCTCGAAGCGGCCGTGGGCCTGCACAACGTGGCACGCCGACGACTCGAGCAAATCACCCAGGCACTCGACTCGCTACGCAAGGCCGAACAGGCACTCGACGATGCCGACGTCGACGCCAGGGCCGTCACACGGCTCGCCGGTCTCGCGGACGGTACGTCGCCGCAGAACCTGAAGCGACTCACGCTCGGCACCTATGTCTTGTTGCGACGGTTCGCCGACGTGGTCGACGCTGCGAACGCCCGACTGGCTCCGATGTCGGACGGGCGCTACCAGCTGCAGGTCAGCGATCGGCGCGAACGAAGTGCGGCAGGTCGTCGAACGGGTCTCGCGCTGTCGGTCATCGACGCCGAGACCGGTCGCGAACGCGAACCTCGCACGCTGTCCGGTGGCGAGACGTTCTACGTCTCGTTGTGTCTGGCGCTGGGGCTGGCCGACGTCGTGACGGCCGAGTCCGGGGGAGTGCACCTGGGCACCTTGTTCGTCGACGAGGGATTCGGCGCGCTCGACGCCGAGACGCTCGACGGCGTGATGAACCAGATCAGCACGCTCGCACGCGGCGGCCGGACGGTCGGCCTGGTCAGCCACGTCGAAGATCTCAAGCAGCGCGTCGCCGACCGTATCGCCGTCAGCCGACTGCCGGACGGCTCGTCCACGCTGACCGTTCGGGCCGGATAGGCTGATCGGCGTGTCGTCCCCGTTCGGCCAGGTGCTGTTGATCACCGGTAACGCCGAGTTCGAAGCCGAACGCCTGCGCAAGCGCGCGATGGCAGCCGTGCAGGCAGCTCAGCCGGACTGCCAGGTCACCGAGTCAACGGCTGCGGGACTGCAGACCGGCGAGCTGCTGGGCCTGACGAGCGCGTCGCTGTTCAGCGACGCGACCGCGGTCGTGCTGACCGACCTTCAGGACATGCCCGAGCACGCACAGGCCGAGCTGTTGGCGTACGCCGAGGCGACGTCGGCCGACGTCGCGGTGATCCTGGTCCATTCCGGCGGGACCAAGGGCAAGGGTCTGCTGGACAAGCTGCGCAAGCTGCCCGCCGTCACCGAGGCCAAGGTCGAGCAACCCAAGTACGAGCGAGGCCACGCCGAATGGGTGCAGCGCGAGGTGCGCTCTCTCGGTCTGAGCATCGACGCCGAGGCGGCGATGAGCTTGGTGCAGTCGGTCGGTCAGGACGTGCGTGCATTGGCGGGGGCGGTGTCCCAGCTGGTCGTCTCGACCGAGGGCACGATCATCGACTCCGACCTGGTCAAGCGCTATTTCGGGGGTCGTGCCGAAGTCCGTGGATTCGAGATCTCCGACGCCGTGCTGAGCGGTCGACTGCACGTGGCGATGGAGGCCAACCGGTGGGCCGAGGGAGCACGCACCGCTCCGCTGGTGATCATCGCTGCCGTCGCGTCGGGCCTGCGCACGTTGGCGCGGCTGGAGTCGGCGCCGACCGGCCTGCGTGACGCCGAGCTCGCGAGCCTCGTCGGGGCTCCGCCGTTCAAGCTGCGGGCGCTGCGTCAGCAGCTGACCGGCTGGGACGGCGCAGGGCTGGCCAAGGCCATCGATGCGGTGGCCGAAGCCGACCGTGACCTGAAGGCCGGAGACGCCGACGGCCCGTACGCCGTCGAACGCATGCTGCTGAAGGTCGCGTCCTCCCGGATCCGCTGAGCGAGCCGACCAGCTGTGAGCATGCGAACGCCCCCGACCCGTGGGTCAGGGGCGTCGGTGGCGCACTTCAGAGCGCGGCGGCCTTCTTGGCGATGGACGACTTGCGGTTGGCGGCCTGGTTCTTGTGGATGACACCCTTCGAAGCAGCCTTGTCGAGCTTCTTGGTGGCCTCACCGGCGAGAGTCTTGGCGTCGTCGGTGTTGCCGGCCTCGACGGCCTCGTTGAAGCGACGCACGGCCGTCTTCAGCGCCGAGCGGACCGCCTTGTTGCGCTCACGAGCGGCCTCGTTCTGCTTGTTGCGCTTGATCTGCGACTTGATGTTCGCCACGGAACGTCCTGATTCTCTCGAACTACGGGTGAAAAGATCTCAAAGATGGGGGCGCACGCGAAAGGCGCGCGACCATCAACTCTATCAGCGACGGCCGGTGTGCCCCAAATCGGGATTGCTCCTAGACTTTGCTGCATGGAACTGGTTTATGACGCCCTGAAGGTCGTCCACATCGCGGCGTGGATCCTCGTCGTCCTCGGCTACCTCAAGAGCATCAAGAACCCGACCATCAACGACCTGATGACCCACGCGCTCGAGGCGGCGTTCGTCGTCGGTGTGCTGCTCGTCGGTCTGGCCGCGATGAGCGATGACATCGACGATCCGAACCACGTAAAGATCGCGGTGAAGCTGGGTGTGGCACTTGCCGCCGTGGGCGTGGCCCACGCCTTCCGGAAGCGTCCCGCTCCGAACCCGTTCGCGCATCTGGTCGCTGCGTTGGTGCTGGCCAACGTCGTGATTGCCTACGCGTGGCGGTGAGCGTGTCCTCACACGCACCGCAGCCGGGGTCGACGGACCCGGCCGTCATCCGCAACTTCTGCATCATCGCGCACATCGACCACGGCAAGTCCACGCTGGCCGATCGGATGCTGCAGCTGACCGGCGTGGTCGACGAACGCGCTGCCCGGGCGCAGTACCTGGACCGGATGGACATCGAGCGTGAGCGCGGCATCACGATCAAGAGCCAGGCCGTGCGCATGCCGTTCACCAAGACGGCGGGCGACGACGCCGGGACGACGTTCGTGCTCAACATGATCGACACCCCCGGCCACGTCGACTTCACGTACGAGGTCAGCCGGAGCCTGGAGGCGTGCGAAGGGGCGATCCTGCTCGTCGATGCGGCCCAGGGGATCGAGGCGCAGACGCTGGCCAACCTGTACCTGGCGATCGACGCCGACCTGACGATCATCCCGGTCCTGAACAAGATCGACCTGCCGGGCGCACAGCCGGAGAAGTATGCCGAGGAGATCGCCGGCATCATCGGAGGTGACCCGGCCGACGTCCTGCGGGTGTCGGCCAAGACCGGTGAGGGTGTCGAGGCGCTGCTGAACGCGATCGTCGAGCAGGTGTCGCCCCCTGAGGGTGACGCCGACGCTGCGGCGCGTGCGCTGATCTTCGACTCGGTCTACGACACCTATCGCGGCGTCGTGACCTACGTCCGCGTCGTCGACGGCTCGTTGGGGCACCGGGACAAGATCAAGATGATGAGCACCAACGCCGTGCACGAGATGCTCGAGGTCGGCGTCATCTCGCCCGAGCCGGTCAAGGCCGACCGCATCGGCGTCGGCGAGGTGGGCTACCTGATCACCGGCGTCAAGGAGGTGCGGCAGTCGCGCGTCGGCGACACCGTCACGTCCGCGACCAAGCCGGCGAGCGAGGCCCTCGGCGGCTACAAGAACCCCAATCCGATGGTGTTCAGCGGTCTGTACCCGATCGACGGCGACGACTTCGCGACGTTGCGTGAGGCGCTGGAGAAGCTGCAGCTCAACGACGCCGCGCTGGTGTACGAACCGGAGTCATCCGGCGCACTGGGCTTCGGGTTCCGGATCGGCTTTCTCGGCCTGCTGCACCTGGAGATCGTCCGAGAACGACTCGAGCGCGAGTTCAACCTCGACCTGATCTCGACCGCGCCGAACGTGGTGTACCGCGTCGAGATGGAGGACGGCTCGGAGCACATCGTCACCAACCCCAGCGAGTACCCCACGGGCGGGAAGATCGCCACGACGTACGAACCCGTGGTGCGGGCGACGGTGCTCAGCCCCGCCGAGTACATCGGCGCGATCATGGAGCTGTGTCAGTCCCGGCGCGGCCAGCTGCTCGGCATGGACTACCTGTCCGACGATCGTGTCGAGATCCGCTACACGCTGCCGATGGGCGAGATCATGTTCGACTTCTTCGACGCGCTGAAGTCGCGCACCAAGGGGTACGCCTCGTTGGACTACGAGCTCAGCGGGGAACAAGCCGCCGACCTGGTCAAGGTCGACATCATGCTGCAGGGCGAGATCGTCGACGCGTTCAGCGCGATCGTCCACCGCGACAACGCCTATCAGTACGGCGTCGCGCTGGCCGGCAAGCTCAAGGAGCTGATTCCCCGGCAACAGTTCGAGGTGCCCATCCAGGCGGCCATCGGTGCTCGCATCATTGCGCGCGAGAACATCCGGGCGATGCGCAAGGACGTGCTCGCCAAGTGCTACGGCGGCGACATCAGCCGCAAGCGCAAGTTGCTGGAGAAGCAGAAGGAGGGCAAGAAGCGGATGAAGATGGTCGGCCGCGTCGAGGTCCCCCAGGAAGCCTTCATCGCCGCGTTGTCGACGGGGGACTCCGGACCGGCCAAGAGCTGAAGAAGTGCAGGTCTTCGCGGCCTCGGGGTGACCGGCCAGTAGGTTAGGGTGACCAGAACCACATACCCCCCGTACGTTCACGACCCGCGAGGAAGCACATGTCCCTTCATCAGGCCACCGCTGAAGAGCTGGAGATCGTCAACAATCGTCCGCAGACGCTCAACGGCGTCTTCTTCGACCGCGCGAAGCGCTCGGCCAACCGCGAGGCGTTCAGCTATCCGGACGAGAACGAGAACTGGCAGAAGCTGACGTGGGGCGAGGCGGCCACCGAGGTCACCAAGCTGGCCGCGGGACTGGTCGCGTTGGGCATCGAGGCCGAGCAGCGGGTGGCCATCGCATCGGGCACCCGCATCGAGTGGATCCTGTCCGACCTGGCGATCATGGCGGCCGGAGCGGCGACCACGACCGTGTACCCGACGACGATGTCCGACGACGTCGCCTACATCCTGGCCGACTCCGAGAGTCGCATCGTCTTCGCCGAGGACGACGAGCAGGTCGCCAAGCTGCGCGAGAAGCGCAGCGAGCTGCCGTCGGTCGGCAAGGTCGTCACGTACGACGGCGAGGCCGACGGGGACTGGGTCATCTCGCTGAAGGACCTGGAGAAGCTCGGCGAGGACTACCTGGCCGAGCACCCCGACGTGATCGAGCAGCGAGTCGCGGCCACGACGGGTGACTCCCTGGCCACCTTGATCTACACCTCGGGCACGACCGGACGCCCCAAGGGGGTGCGTCTGAAGCACAACTCGTGGACCTACGAGGGCGCGGTCATCGTGGCGGGCAAGTCGCTGTCGGAGGACGATCTGCAGTTCTTGTGGCTGCCGATGGCCCACTCGTTCGGCAAGGTGCTGCTCGCGACCCAGCTGCAGATCGGCTTCGCCACCGCGATCGACGGCCGGGTGCCGCGCATCGTGGACAACCTGGCGATCGTCAAGCCCACCTTCATGGGAGCCGCGCCGCGCATCTTCGAGAAGGCCTACGGCCGCATCATCTCGATGACCGAGGCCGACGGCGGGCTCAAGCTCAAGATCTTCCGCTGGGCCGAGAAGGTCGGCCTTAAGCACTCCCGCCGCGAGCGCGCCGGCAAGCCGATCCCGTTGCCGTTGAAGGTGCAGTACGCACTGGCCGACAAGCTGGTCTTCAGCAAGGTCCGTGAGCGTTTCGGTGGTCGCGTGCGGTTCTTCATCTCCGGTGCGGCCGCGTTGTCGCAGGACATCGCCGAGTGGTTCCACGCGGCCGGTGTCCTGATCCTGGAGGGGTACGGTCTGACCGAGTCGTCGGCAGGTGCCTTCGTCAACCGTCCGGACGCGTACAAGATCGGTTCGGTCGGCCTGCCGTTCCCCGGATCGGAGGCCAAGATCGCCGAGGACGGCGAGGTGCTCATCCGGGGCCCGCACATCATGGAGGGCTACCACAACCTCGAGACCGAGAGCGCCTCGGCCAAGGACGCCGACGGCTGGCTGCACACCGGCGACGAGGGCCGGTTCGACGAGGACGGCTTCCTGTACATCACCGGCCGCAAGAAGGAGCTGTTCAAGACGTCGGGTGGCAAGTACGTCGCGCCGCCGCACATCGAAGGCATCTTCAAGGGCATCAGCCCGTTGACCAGCCAGATCGTGGTGCACGGCAACGAGCGCAACTTCTGCACCGCGTTGATCACGATCGATCCCGACGCGGCGACCGAGTTCGCCGCAGCCAACGGGATGGCGGGCAAGTCCTACGAGGAGATCGTCGCGTCACCGCAGATGTACGCCACGATCCAGGGCCACATCGATGAGCTGAACTCCAAGATCAACCGCTGGGAGACGATCAAGAAGTTCGCGATCCTCGATCACGACCTGTCGCCGGAGAGCGGCGAGCTGACCCCGAGCATGAAGGTCAAGCGCGCGGTCGTCGAGGCGAACAACAAGGAGCTGTTGGACTCCTTCTACGCTTGATCGTGTGAAGCACATCGAGAGCGGGCCGTCCGAGACCGGGCGGCCCGCTCTCGGCGTCTACGTCCACGTGCCGTTCTGCTCGGTGCGCTGCGGGTACTGCGACTTCAACACGTACACGGCCGACGAGCTGGGCGAGGGGGCCACGCGGGCCTCGTACGCCGACACCGCGGTCAGCGAGATCACCATGCTGGCCGGCCGGGTGGCCGGTCGCCCGGTCGAGACGGTGTTCTTCGGCGGCGGCACCCCCACGCAGCTGCCGGCGCCCGATCTGGTCCGACTGCTGCGCGCGGTGGACGACCGGATCGGGCTGGCTCCCGGGGCCGAGGTGACGACCGAGGCGAACCCCGACTCGGTCGACCCCGAGGTGCTCGCGACCTTGCGTGCCGGCGGTTTCAACCGCATCTCGTTCGGCATGCAGTCCGCCGTGCCGCACGTGCTGGCCACCTTGGAGCGGACGCACGACCCGGCGAACGTCGAGCGAGCCGTGCGGTGGGCGCGCGAAGCCGGCTTCGACCAGGTCAGCGTGGACCTGATCTACGGGACGCCGGGCGAGTCCGTCGAGGACTGGCGCACCTCGGTCGAGCACGCCCTGTCCTTGGCGCCGAACCACGTGAGCGCATACGCCTTGATCGTCGAGCAAGGCACGGCGTTCGCTCGCAAGGTCTCCCGCGGCGAGGTCGTGATGCCGGACGACGACGAGACGGCCGACAAGTACCTGCTGGCCGACGAGCTGTTCCAGGACGCGGGCCTGAGCTGGTACGAGCTGTCGAACTGGGCGGACGACGACGCCGCTCGATGCCGCCACAACGAGCTGTACTGGACGGGCGGGGAGTGGCTGGGCATCGGTCCGGGCGCGCACTCCTACCTGGACCGCCGGCGCTGGTGGAACGTCAAGCATCCGGCGGCCTACGCGCAGCGACTGGCTGCCGCAGCCTCGCCGGAGGCCGACGGCGAAGACATCGACGACGCCACGGCGCACGTCGAACGCGTCATGCTGCAGACGCGCCTGCGCAGCGGGTTGGAACTGGACGGCATCGACCCCCTGCGGGTCGCCGACGTGATCGACCGAGGGCTCGCCGCGCGCACGGCCGAGCGTCTGGTCCTGACCCGCGAAGGCCGGTTGCTGGCCGACGCCGTGGTTCGCGACCTGCTGGGCTGACGTCAGGCCGCGGTGACGAAGTCGATCAGCTCCTCGACCCGGCCTAGCAGCGAGGGCTCGAGATCGGCGTAGGTGCGCACCTGCTTGAGGATGTGCTGCCACGCGTGGGCGATGTCGGCCTGATGGGCGTGCGGCCATCCCATGACCTCGCAGACGCCGTGCTTCCAGTCCGTGCCGCGGGGAATCCGCGGCCACGCATCGATGCCGAGCCGTTCGGGCTTGACCGACTGCCACACGTCGACGAACGGATGCCCGACGACCAGCACGTGCGGCCGACCCGACAGCTGGTCGGCCAGGCGCGACTCCTTCGAACCCGGGACCAGATGGTCGACCAGGATGCCGAGTCGGCGGTCGTGCGTGGGCGCGAACTCCTCGACGGCCGCGACCAGGTCGTCGACGCCACCGAGGTACTCGACCGCGACGCCCTCGACACGCAGGTCGTCACCCCACACCTTCTCGACCAGCTCGGCGTCGTGGCGTCCCTCGACCCAGATCCGACTCGGCTGGGCGACCTTGGCCCGGAGGCCGTGAACCTTGGTCGAACCCGACGCGGTGCGGGCCGGCCGAACCGGGCCCCTGGGCGGGTTCACCAGGGCGACCGGGCGACCCTCCAGGAGGAAGCCGGGGCCGAGGGGGAAGGCTCGCTGCTTGAGGTGCCGGTCCTCCAGCACCACGATGCCGTTCTCGACCCGGACGATCTCGCCGCAGAATCCCGTCGTGGCCTCCTCGACGACCAGTCCGGTCGTGGCCGGCTGGTCCACGGTGCGTCCCCGCGCGGGCTTGCGCCAGTCGCCCGACAGCACGTCCGATCCGTATCGATCACCCATGGAGCGCTCCGAGCAGACGTTGATGGAACGCCTCGATCGTCTCGCGATCGACCGTCCCGGCCGACGTGACGACGGTGGTGTCGGCCGTCAGCAGGCCCAGGACCAGGTCGATCGTCGCCGGCCAGTCGGGCGTGACGGCAGGGACGTCGTCGGTGTACAGGTCGCCGATCGCGACGGTGTCCTTCGTGGGGTCGACGACAATGAGCTCACCGCCGACGGGTCCGGGGCCGAGGTGTACGACCTCGACGTAGCGGTCGCCCAGATCGCCCGCCCACACCGACTCCAGATCGCCACCCAACGACGTGTGCACGAGCCTGGTGCCATCGCTGAGGGTCACTTCGCGGGGCCGGTACGTCAGCGTCCGGTCGTGACCCGAGATCTCCAACTCCACTTCGATAGACTGGCACTTGGCGCCGGTGAGTGCCAGCAGACCCGCCGATGACTGCGAAAGGGGAACGACATGTCGGACGAGCGACGACTCGACGTTCTCCGGGCGATCGTCGAGGACTACGTCGCGACTCAGGAGCCGGTGGGATCCAAGACCCTGCTGGAGCGGCATCAGCTGGGGGTCTCACCCGCCACGATTCGCAACGACATGGCCGCGCTGGAGGACGAGGGCTACATCACTGCCCCCCACACCAGCGCAGGGCGGATCCCCACCGACAAGGGATACCGTCTGTTCGTCGACCGGCTGTCGACCGTCAAGCCGTTGTCGAGCGCGGAACGTCGCGCCATCGAACGCTTCCTGGCCGGTTCGGTCGACGTCGACGACGTCGTGCAGCGCAGCGTGAAGGTGTTGGCCCAGCTGACCCAGCAGGTCGCCGTCGTGCAGTACCCGTCGTTGACGCGTTCGACAGTGCGGCACATCGAGATCGTCCCGATGGGCGGTGGCCGCGTCCTGGTCGTCGTGATCTCCAGCAGCGGTCGGGTCGAGCAGCGCATCGTCGAGCTCGGCGACGAGCTCGACGAGGACCTGATGGCCGACCTGCGCTCTCGTATCGTGTCGTCGGCCGTCGGTCTACGTCTCCCGGACGCGACGCTGGCGCTGTCGGACACGATCGAGACCTTCACCGTCAACGACCGGCCCGTCGTCAGCACGATCGTCGCCACGCTGTCGCAGATCTTCTCCAACGAACGCTCCGACGAGCGCATCGTGGTCGGCGGCACGTCGAACCTGGCCCGCTTCGGCGCAGACTTCGACTCGGCGATCAGGCCGGTGCTGGAGGCGTTGGAGGAGCAGGTCGTGCTGCTCAAGCTGTTGGGCGAGGCCACCTCCGGCGTGTCGGTGCGCATCGGCCACGAGACCGGCCTGGAGTCGCTGTCGTCGACGGCGATCGTGGCCAGTGGCTACGGCACGGAGGATCAGGCGCTGGCCAATCTCGGCACGCTCGGTCCGACGCGAATCGACTATCCCTCGACCATTGCTGCGGTCGCTGCCGTCTCCCGGTACGTGGGCCGCACCCTCAACGACAACTGGAGCCTCGACCACTGATGGCCGACTACTACGCAGCCCTGGGCGTGTCGCGCGACGCCACCCCTGAGGAGATCAAGAAGGCGTACCGCCGCAAGGCACGCGAGTTGCACCCGGACGTCAACGACGCCCCCGATGCAGCCGACCGGTTCAAGGAGGTCACGGTCGCCTACGAGGTGTTGTCGGACCCGCAGAAGCGGGCCACGTTCGACCGCGGCGGCGATCCACTGCGCAACAGCCAGGGCGGCGGGTTCGGTCAGGGGTTCAGCTTCGACGACATCATGGACGCCTTCTTCGGCGGCAACGGCGGCGGTTTCGGGGGTGGCGGACGCGGCCCGCGCCCGCGCACGCAGCGCGGCCAGGACGCCCTGTTGCGGCTCAACATCACCCTCGCCGAGGCCGTGTTCGGTGTCGACCAGGAGATCAAGGTCGACACCGCGGTGGTGTGTTCGACGTGTGGCGGCAGCGGCGCGGCCGAGGGCGTCGAGCCGGTCCAGTGCCGGACGTGTCACGGGCGCGGCGACGTCCAGCAGGTCCAGCGGTCACTGCTCGGCGACATCCGGACCGTCCGCCCGTGTCCGGCCTGTCAGGGTTACGGCACCACGATTCCCGACCCGTGCAACGAGTGCGCCGGCGAGGGACGGGTGCGGTCGCGGCGCACCATCAACGTGTCGATCCCGCCGGGTGTGGACCAGGGCACGCGGATCCAGCTCAGCGGCGAGGGCGAGGTCGGGCCCGGCGGCGGTCCCGCCGGCGACCTGTACCTGGAGATCAACGTCGCGAAGCACCCGGTGTTCACCCGCAAGGGCGACGAGCTGCACTGCCAGGTGACGCTGCCGATGACCGCGGCGGCCCTGGGAGCTCATCTGGACCTACCGACGTTGGCCGAGGACGGCAGCGTGCCGCTCGACGTCGCGCCCGGCACCCAGACCGGGACCGTCCTGACCGTCAAGGGCGAGGGAGTGCCCCGGCTGCGCGGCACGGGTCGTGGTGACCTGAAGGTCCAGATCGTCGTCGAGACGCCCGACAAGCTCGACGACCAACAGGTCGAGCTGCTGACCCAGCTCGCCAAGCTCCGCGGCGAGGAGCGCCCCCAAGCCGTCCTCGACGCCCACCACAAGTCGTTCTTCGGCAAGGTCAAGGACGCCTTCCGGTAGCGGTGGCGGTTTACCAACTTAAGTTGGTAAAGGTGACCAATCGTGGGGTAGCAACCCGAAGATAGTGGTGGGTTACCAACTTAAGTTGGTAAACCGTCGAGCCCGCTGGGCGGCGTGTGGGGTAGACATGGGGGATGAGCGATCCAGATTGTCTGTTCTGCAAGATCGTCGGGGGGCAGGTCCCGGCGGAGAAGGTGGGGGAGACCGAGCACACGGTGGCGTTTCGTGACATCAACCCGCAGGCCCCGACGCACGTCCTGGTGATTCCTCGGGTCCACCAGCCCGACATCGGCAGCCTGGCCGAGGTCGATCCGGAGGCGGCGGTGGCGCTGCTGCGGGAGGCGCGTCGTGTCGCCGAGGACGAGGGCACCGGGTCGTACCGACTGGTGTTCAACACGGGGGCCGATGCGTTCCAGACCGTCTTCCACTGCCACGGACACGTGTTGTCGGGCCGATCGCTGACCTGGCCACCGGGCTGAGCAGGTGACCGGCGGGCCCGATTGCGTACCATGGAAGGCACATGACTGACGACGACTCCGCCGACCGGGTGCCCGCGCCCGCGCACTCCTTCACGATTCCGACCAGCGTCTCCGCGGTCGCCCTCCTCGGGCCGGCCGATGAGTTCCTCCGCATCATCGAGGGTGCCTTCGACGCGCGCATCCACGTGCGCGGCAACGCCGTCACGGTGACCGGCGAACCGTCCGAGGCCGCCCTGATCGAGCGGCTGCTCGACGAGCTGGTGACGATCGTGCGCACCGGGCAGCACCTGACCACCGAGACGGTCGAGCGCAGCATCGCGATGTTGCGTGCCGAGACCGAGGAGAAGCCCGCCGAGGTGCTCAGCCTCGACATCTTGTCGAGCCGCGGACGCACGATCCGTCCCAAGTCGCTGAACCAGAAGCGGTACGTCGATGCCATCGACAAGCACACCGTCGTGTTCGGCATCGGCCCGGCCGGCACCGGCAAGACCTACCTCGCGATGGCCAAGGCGGTCCAGGCCCTGCAAGCCAAGGAGGTCAATCGGATCATCTTGACCCGCCCCGCCGTCGAGGCCGGGGAGAACCTGGGCTTCCTGCCCGGAACACTCAGCGAGAAGATCGACCCCTACCTGCGTCCGTTGTACGACGCGCTGCACGACATGATCGACCCCGAGTCGATCCCCAAGCTGCTCACCTCGGGCGTCATCGAGGTGGCGCCGCTGGCCTACATGCGTGGGCGCAGCCTGAACGACTCGTTCATCATCCTCGACGAGGCGCAGAACACGACGCCGGAGCAGATGAAGATGTTCCTGACCCGCTTGGGCTTCGGTTCCAAGATGGTCGTCACCGGCGACATCTCCCAGGTCGACCTGCCGACCGGGACCCGCAGCGGACTGCGGGTCGTCCGCGAGATCCTGTCCGACGTCAAGGACATCCACTTCTCGATGCTGACGGCTCAAGACGTCGTGCGGCACCGGCTCGTGGGTCGCATCGTCGAGGCCTACGACAGCTACGAGGCCGATCGCAGGAGGAGCGAGGAGTCGGGTGAACGTCGACGTTCTCAATGAGTCCGGCGCCGAGGCCGACGTCGTCGCGCTGACGAAGCTGTGCCGTTTCACGATGCGACGCATGCGGTTGCACCCGGCCACCGAGCTGACGCTGCGGTTGGTCGACGTCGACACGATCACGCGGTTGAACGAGACGTGGATGGACAAGAAGGGCGCCACCGACGTGCTGTCGTTCCCGATGGACGAATTGACGCCGGGCCGTGACGACGCGGAGGCGGCGGAGGGCTATCTGGGCGACATCGCCTTGTGTCCGCAGGTGGCCGAGCAGCAAGCTCCTGCGGCGGGTCACTCGGCGCAGGACGAGATGGAGCTGTTGACCGTCCACGGCATCTTGCACCTGCTGGGCTACGACCACGCCGATCCGCAGGAGCACAAGGAGATGTTCGGCATCCAGGGCCGGTTGCTGGTCGAGTGGCAGCAGCTGGCTCGATCGGGTGTCGACCCGGACGCCGAAGGCACGGTGAGCGGACGGCCATGAGCGGCTTGACGCTGATCATCGCGGCCGCGTTGGCGGCGCTGGCGGGTGTCTTCGCCAGCATCGACGCCGCCATCTCGGCGTTCTCCAAGGCCCGGGCCGAGGAGCTGCGCGACGACGGCAAGGTCGGTGCCTCGCGGCTGGTCAAGATGCTCGACGATCCCGCGCCGTACATCAACTCGATGTTGTTGCTGCGGGTCGCGGCCGAGACCGCTGCGGTGGTCCTGGCGGCGTTCTACGTCGCCGATCGCATCGACGGGGAGTGGACCCGCATCGCGCTGACCGTGGCGGTCATGGCGTTCGTCAGCTTCGTGCTGATCGGGGTCGGGCCGCGGACGTTGGGCCGCCAACGCGCCGAGGGAATCGCCCTGGTGACGTCGTCGGCCGTGGTGGTCCTGACACGACTGCTGGGGCCGCTCCCGCAGGTGCTGATCGTGCTCGGCAACGCGCTGACTCCTGGTCGCGGGTTCAAGGAAGGGCCGTTCGCGTCCGAGGTCGAGGTGCGGGAGCTGGTCGACCTGGCGGCAGCCAGCTCGTTGATCGAGACCGACGAGTCCAAGATGATCCAGTCGGTCTTCGAGCTCGGCGACACGATCGTGCGCGAGGTCATGGTGCCGCGACCCGACCTGGTCTACATCGAGCAGGGCAAGACCCTGCGTCAGGCGATGTCCCTGGCCCTGCGCAGCGGCTACTCGCGCATCCCGGTGGTCGAGGAGAGCCTCGACGACGTCATCGGGATGGCCTATCTGAAGGACATCACCAAGCGCGTCTTCGACAACCACGTCGCCGAGACGACCGAGAAGGTCGAGTCCATCGTGCGTCCGTGCCTGTTCGTCCCCGACACCAAGCACGCCGACGATCTGTTGCGCGAGATGCAGGCCCAACGCACGCATGTCGCGATAGTGGTCGACGAGTACGGCGGCACGTCGGGGATGGTCACGATCGAGGACATCCTCGAGGAGATCGTCGGCGAGATCACCGACGAGTACGACGACGAACCCGAGGAGGTCGAGACGTTGGCCGACGGGTCGTGGCGCGTCAGCGTCCGGTTCGACATCGACGACCTGGAGGAGTTGACGGGGATCTCGATCGACGACGAGGACGTCGACACCGTCGGTGGTCTGCTGGCCAAGCACCTGGGACGGGTACCGATCCCGGGTACGTCGGTCCAGATCGACGGGCTGGAGCTGACCGCGGAGGCACCGTCCGGTCGCCGCAACCGGATCGGACGGGTGCACCTGAGCCGGCTCGCACCGGCCGTCGCGGCGCTGGACGCCGAGACCTCGGTAGCCTCGGGCCATGGATCCGTTGACTCCTGAGGACGCCAAGATCGTGACGCTCGCGCGGGCATCGAGAGCCCGCACGGGTGCGGCCGACGGCGCCGCGGTCCGCGACCTGGACGGGCGCACGTACGCAGCTGCGGGCGTGACTTTGCCGTCGCTGACCATCAGCGCTCTGGACCTGGCGGTGGCGATGGCGGTGTCGTCGGGCGCGAAGGGCCTGGAGGCCGCCGCCGTCATCAGTGACGTCGTCGTGGTCGACGCGGTCCGCGACCTGGGCGGTGCGGGCGTCCGGGTCTACGTCGCCGACGCCGGTGGTGCGGTCGTCGAGGAGCTGACCACGTGAGCGCATTCCGCTCCGGGTTCGCCTGCTTCGTCGGACGGCCCAACGTGGGCAAGTCGACGCTGACCAACGCCCTGGTTGGCGACAAGGTCGCGATCACGTCGTCGCGTCCGCAGACGACTCGACACGCCATCCGCGGACTCGTGCACCGGCCCGAGGGGCAGATCGTGCTGATCGACACGCCGGGTCTGCACAAGCCGCGCACCCTGCTCGGTCAACGGCTCAACGCCCTCGTGCGCGAGACGTGGGCCGAGGTCGACGTCATCGGGTTGTGCGTCCCGGCCGACGAGACCATCGGGCCGGGCGACCGGTTCCTGATGCGCGAGCTCGCAGCGGTCAAGCGCACCCCCAAGGTCGCCGTGGTGACCAAGACCGACGTGGTCGGTCCGCAGCGACTCGGCGAGCAGCTGTTGGCGGTCCAGCAAGCCGGTGCCGAGGCGGGGATCGAGTGGGCCGAGATCGTCCCGGTGTCGGCCGTCGCGAACGACCAGGTCGAGCTGCTCGCCGGTCTGCTGCTGGCCCTGCTGCCCGAAGGGCCGCCGCTGTACCCCGATGGCCAGCTGACCGATGAGCCCGAGGAGACGTTGATCGCCGAGATCGTCCGGGAGTCGGCACTGGAAGGTCTGGGGCACGAGCTGCCGCACTCGTTGGCCGTCGTGGTCGACGAGGTCGTCCCGCGACAGGACCGGCCGGCCGACAAGCCGCTGCTGGACGTGCGCGTCAACGTCTACGTCGAGCGCGACAGCCAGAAGGGCATCGTGATCGGCCGGCAGGGCGCCCGGCTCAAGCAGATCGGTACGGCATCGCGCAGCCAGATCGAGAAGCTGCTCGGCACCCCGGTGTTCCTGGACCTGCACGTCAAGGTCGCCAAGGACTGGCAGCGCGATCCCAAGCAGCTGCGCAAGCTCGGCTTCTGACGATGGACCCGGTGGCGACGGCCGACGGTGGTGCCGAGCTGCGCCGGCTGCTGCGGGGCGACCTGCACAGCCACACCGACTGGTCCGACGGTGTGGCTCCGTTGCCGGTCATGGCGCGGGCCGCTCGTGAGCGCGGCCGCGAGTACCAGGCCGTGACCGACCACTCGCCTCGGCTGACCGTGGCCAACGGACTGTCCGCACGGCGGTTGTCGGCCCAGCTGGACCTGATCGCCGAGGTGAACCAGGGCTATGACGACTTCCGTGTCCTGACCGGCATCGAGGTCGACATCTTGTCCGACGGTTCGCTGGATCAGACCGAGGAGATGTTGGACCGGCTCGACGTCGTCGTGGCGAGCGTGCACAGCCAGCTGGCGATGGAGGGGGACAAGATGACGCGGCGGATGATCAAGGCGGTGATGAATCCGTTCACGAACGTGTTGGGACACTGCACGGGGCGCCTGGTGCAGGGGGCGCGGGGAACCCGACCGCAGTCGCAGTTCGATGCCGAGCTGGTGTTCGAGGCGTGTGCACAGCTGGGAGTCGCCGTGGAGATCAATGCGCGACTGGAACGACAGGATCCACCCGATGACCTGCTGGCGTTGGCGATCGACGCGGGCTGCCTGTTCGCGATCGACACCGACGCACACGCGCCCGATCAGCTGGACCTGCTGGACCACGGCGCCGCGCGAGCGGCCGCGGCGGGAGTCCCGCCCGAGCGGATCGTCACGACCTGGCCGGTCGATGAGCTGCTGGAATGGACGCACCGCCGCCGTTAGCGAGCGGTCGCCGTCAGCGAACCACTGGGTCCACGCGACCCCCGAACCGCGAGATCAGCGTTGTCTCAGCGCGGAGCGGTGATGGCACGCAGCAGCCGGTCGGCGCCGTCCGGAGCGAATTCGAGGAAGAGGTACGGCTCGGTCAGCTCGAGCTCGATCAGCACGGGTTCGTCGTCGTCGGCCGTCACCAGGTCGACGCGGGCGTACAGCAGCCGATCGCCGAGAATCTGCTCGGCGGCGTCGAGCACGCGGCGGGCCGCCCGGTGCTGGCGCTCGGTGGGGATGCGGGTCCGGTTTTCCCCACGTCCGTCGCGGGCGTCGTTGACCCCCTCGCTGCGTCGCAGCAGCGGGCCCTTGCGAATCGCGTGGGAGAACTGACCGCCGAAGAACACCATCGCGGTCTCGCCCTCGTCGTCGACCGACTCGATGTAGGGCTGCGTCATCGACACCTGCCCTCGTGCCTGGATCGCGGCGCTGTGCGCACGGACGTCCGCGGGGCGGTCCCATCGAGCGGTGTTCCTCGATCCGGCCGAGACCGTCGGCTTGACGACCCATTCGGCAGCACCGCCCAGGTCGTCACCGTCGCCGACGTTCCACCGGGTGGGGATGATCCGCACCCCGGCCGCCTCGAGC
>Ga0180217_1000327_pt1 | contig 83378 bp, 74 predicted proteins | sample eDN3rd37CBELigOP_FD_128521 | JGI IMG/M metagenome (GOLD analysis project Ga0180217, IMG submission 128521) | Enriched Organic Plus compost microbial communities from Emeryville, California, USA - eDNA 3rd pass 37_C BE-Lig OP (version 2) (version 2) ...
AAAATATCAACTAACGTCACTTCGAGTGAGATTTCTGTAACGAAGTGGAAGAAATTTTGTATCGAGAAGTCTTTTTATTTAGTTCTCGATACAAAATCTTTCAGATTTTTACTCGAACTGACGGATTTTTGTCCAAATGCACAACAGGTTAAGAAAATTAATTATGACAGGGATAATCGCCCTAAGTTCAATGGTTGCCTTTGCTGGTAACGGAGAAAAAGAAATTGTTCAATCTGAATTGGGAAAAATCGAAAGTTTAGCTGATGATGTCCAATTGTTGAATAATAACGAGCCTACATATAATTATCGTTATGTGTTGTGGAGAGGCGAGTATGATGAGAATGGTATAATAGGATACACTTGGGGAACTCCAATACAGGAATCTCCTGTTTGCCAGACAGAAGCTCAAATGGAACAGACGAAGGTTCAATTACAAGGTATGTGGCAAGATTATTATCCAATGGCTATTTGGATAGTGGCTGAAGTTATCTATGAATGTGATTAAAAGTCTTCTTTAATAAAGCAACCTACAAAACTGCCCAATTTTTGGGTAGTTTTTTCATTATCGGAAAGTTTAAAACAGTTCTCTGTTTTTGTTTATAACATCTTTTTGAAATTACTATCTTTACAAAAAAAATAAAACAATTGATGGATAAACCTCTTTTGCATGTAGAAAACATCACAAAAACTTACGGGCAGAAAACCGCTCTGCAAGATGTTTCGCTGAGTATCCCAAAAGGCAGCATATATGGTCTTCTCGGGCCAAATGGAGCCGGAAAAACTTCACTGATACGAATCATTAACCAGATTTCCTATCCCGATAAAGGGCAAATATTCCTCGACGGGCAGCCGTTACAACCTCATCACATCAAAGACATTGGTTATATGCCTGAAGAAAGAGGCTTGTACAAAAGCATGAAAGTCGGCGAACAGGCGGTTTATCTGGCACAGCTCAAAGGAATGAGCAAAGCCGATGCTAAAAAACAACTGACTGCCTGGTTTGAGAAGTTTGGTATTATGGATTGGTGGGACAAAAAAATTCAGGAATTGTCTAAAGGAATGGCACAAAAAGTTCAGTTTATCGTGACCGTGCTTCACCAACCGAAATTGTTGATTTTTGACGAACCTTTTTCAGGTTTCGACCCGGTCAATGCCAATTTGATTAAAGATGAAATTCTGAAACTGAGAGAGCAGGGAAGTACCATTATATTTTCCACACACCGCATGGAAAGTGTAGAAGAAATGTGTGACGAAATCGCTCTGATTAACCTGTCAAAGAAAATCATCGAAGGTTCGTTGATGGAAGTTAAAAAACAATACAGAACTTTTGTGTATTGGGTTGGCGTAAAAACCGATAGGGAAGATGAGTTGAAACAGGCTTTGCAAAATTATCAAATCAATGAAACAACATTCAAAAGTTTGGATAACGACTGGCAGTTTTCGGTTGAACTGGGTAAAAAATCTCCGTCTGAACTTTTACAAACCTTATTAGCCTTTGGAGAAGTTACTCATTTCTCAGAGCAAATTCCTTCTGTAAACGAAATTTTCATTAAAGCTGTTAGTCAATGAGTGTATTAAACCTTATCATAAAACGAGAATTTATTGCCAAAGTCCGCAATAAATCTTTCATTGTCATGACTTTCATTAGTCCGCTTATCTTTGTCGGAATAGCATTTCTCATCGGTTATCTCAGTAATATTCGGTCAGAAGTAAAACACATCGGTGTGCATGACGAAAGCGGATTATTTGTGAATTCATTCAAGAACACCGAATCCTATCAATACAAGGATATAACGCATATTCCTAAAAATGTGATTAACGACAGTGTGCTGGCAAAGCATTGGGAAGGTGTATTGTATATCCCGAAACTTGACGATCTCAAAGATTTTGAAACAGACGTAGAGTATATTTCTGAAGACAGTCCGAGTTTAGGGTTTGTTTCGCAAGTTGAACGTGTGATGAGTACCCAGCTTACTAAAATGAATTGGGCGGCTCAGGGAATCGATACACTGAAAATAGAATCTTCACGGATAAATGTAGATCTCAACCTGGTTAAATCTTCCGGAGAAGAAACCGTAAAAGGATTGAACGAAATCAAAATTGCTCTCGGAGCCGGATTTGGTTATATGATTATGATGTTCATTATCATTTACGGCAACATGGTTATGCGTAGTGTGATTGAGGAGAAAACATCGAGAATTATAGAAATTATTATTTCTTCTGTAAAACCGTTTCAACTGATGATGGGCAAAATTATCGGAACAACGCTGGCGGGAATTTTACAGTTCGCAATATGGGCAATCGTGGGCGGAATCTTGTTTGTGCTGGCACAAAGTTTCTTAGGACTCAATACAAGTACCTTATCGCAAACTGCCGAAATTGCACAGCAATCCCCTAATGCTTTGGTAGGTATTAAAATGTATGTACAGGAAATCATGTCATTGCCTTTGTTGTCAATGCTGATGTATTTTATCATTTATTTCATCGGCGGGTATTTTCTGTATAGTTCCATTTATGCAGCGATAGGGGCGGCAGTCGATAACGAAACCGACACCCAACAGTTTATGTTTCCGGTTATCATGCCGTTGATGCTTGCTGTTTATGTTGGTTTTTTCACGGTAATTAATGAACCGCACGGAACAGTAGCAACCATTTTCTCGTTTATTCCGTTCACATCGCCAATCGTAATGCTGATGCGGATTCCGTTCGGTGTACCTGTTTACCAGATTATTTTGTCCATATTGATTTTGTTTGGTACTTTTATCGGAATGGTTTGGTTTGCCTCAAAAATATACCGCATCGGAATATTGACTTACGGAAGAAAACCGACCTGGAAAGAATTATTAAAATGGCTAAAATATTAACCTTATGTCAAAAATTTTAATTGTAGAAGACGAATCAGCAATCCGACGGGTGCTGTCAAAAATACTCAGCGAAGAAGACGAAAGCTATCAGATATTTGAAGCGGAAGACGGCGAAAAAGCGATTCAGATGATTACCGAAGACGATTTTGATTTGGTAATCTGTGACATCAAGATGCCGAAAAAAGACGGCGAGGAAGTTTTGGCTTATGCAAAAAGCATCAAACCCGAAATAAATTTTGTGATGATTTCGGGGCATGGCGATCTCGAAACCGCGGTAAACACAATGCGTTTGGGAGCTTTTGATTATATATCCAAACCACCGGATTTAAACAGATTGCTCACAACGGTTCGCAATGCTTTAGACCATAAAACTTTGAAAGTGGAAAACAAGCTTTTAAAGAAAAAAGTCAGTAAAAAATATGAAATGATTGGCGACAGCGAGCCAATGCAGCAAATCAAAGAAATGATTGATAAGGTGGCACCAACCGAAGCCAGAGTGCTTGTAACCGGACCAAACGGAACCGGAAAAGAGTTGGTGGCTCACAACCTGCACGAAAAAAGCGAACGTGCCAAACAACCATTGGTAGAAGTGAATTGTGCAGCTATTCCGTCAGAACTGATTGAGAGCGAATTGTTTGGACATGTAAAAGGAGCATTTACTTCGGCAGTAAAAGACCGTGCCGGAAAGTTTGAAGCTGCTCACAACGGTACGCTTTTTCTGGACGAAATCGGCGATATGAGTATGGCGGCACAGGCAAAAGTGCTTCGGGCATTACAGGAAAATGTTATCAGCCGGGTCGGGTCAGATAAAGACATCAAAGTGAATGTCCGGGTTATCGCAGCAACTAATAAAGATTTGAAAAAAGAAATTGAAGAAGGGCGTTTTCGTGAAGATTTATACCATCGGTTGGCAGTAATTCTCATCAAAGTGCCGGCACTCAACGACCGGAGGGAAGATATTCCAACGTTGATTCTTCATTTTGCCAGACAAATAGCCGAAGAAAACGGAACGGCAGAGAAAAAATTCACAGACAAAGCCATAAAATTATTACAGAATTACGACTGGACAGGAAATATCCGGGAATTACGCAACGTGGTGGAAAGGTTGATTATCCTTGGTAATCAGGAAATTTCTGAAAGCGATGTACAGATGTTTGCTTCAAAGTAGAAAGATGTTGGCAAACAACACCCAACATCAAACATACCTGTTACAAACATAAACATACAACCGGAAAAACAGATAACCGGAAAGCAATCCAAACAGATAGCCGGACAAAATATCCAACGGAAAATGTAATCCGAGATATAATCTGGTGTAAGCAAAAATCAACGGAAACAAAAACAACAGCCAGGCTTTTTTGTAATAGTTTTTCATGACCATAAAAATGATGAAAATGGCTCCCATACTGTTAGACGCATGACCGGAAAAATAGCTCCATGAAGCACTTCCTTTGATGTTTCGGATAACGTCTGTGAGTTCCGGGTCGTTAACAGGGCGGTAGCGTTGAACGGTGTTTTTAACCAGATTGGTCATTTGGTCGGTAAAAACAAAAAATAAAGTCAGTGTGAGCAGTAACAAGATGAGTTGTTTGAGCGGAAGTTTTCTGTACAGCAGGTAGAGAATGACCAGAAATAACGGCCACCAGTTAAGTTGTTTGGTGATGTAGAGCCAAAAAAAATCCCAGGTTTCATTGCCCAGACCGTTGAGAAAAACCAGCAAATCTTTGTCCCACTGTATGATTTGTTCCCACATTATTTCTGACGTTTTATTGGTCCGGTAAGGTTTTCAAAATCTTCTTTAACCTTACTGATTTCTTTTTCCACATCAGTAGTTGGGTTGAGGTTGGTGGCTTCTTTCAGGTCTTTTTCTATTTCGTCCACACCCAAAGATTCTTTGATTTTGTCGGGATTAATCGCTTCTTTGATTTCATTAACAATACCGGTTTCATCAACAGATTTGGTAATTTCGTGCTTAATCTGGTTGGTGGCTTGTTTAATCTGAGTCATTGTTTTGGCAAAACCTCTCGCCAGCTCAGGAATTTTGTCTGAGCCGAATAACATCAGCACCATCAAAATGATAAATACAAGTTCGCCGGTTCCTATACCAAACATATCGTTTAAATTTTATTTTACAAAATTACGAAATTCTATTCTTCTTCAGGAATGCTTTTTAAAAACTCTTCCACTTTTTCGCTGTATTTCAGTTTTACGTAATCTTCGCCGTTTCCGGTTACACTTGCCGACAAAACATCGTTGTATTGCAAAAGATGAAAGCCAAATGCCGGAATATATTCTTCCGGAATGTGCAAATCTTCCAGATAAAATTCTTTCGGAAAAACAGCGATGAGTTTTTCTGCCAGCTGCATTTCACGTTCGTATGCCAGTGCTTTTTCCAGCATTTTCGTTCTTCCGGACAAAGCATTGATAATTCCGTCCAATCCGATAGAAATTTGTGCATCAGGACTAGGGTTATGAGAAGTTGCCCGATGCAGGTTGCGTTCGGAAAGGGTTCTGTACGTTGGTTTTCCAAAACCCAGCGATTCGCTTGTGACTCTACGGTCGATATAGAGTTCGTCCAAAGTATATTCGATAAATTCCAAAGGAACAAACATGATTTTTTTGTTCATATCCTCATACGAAACCACTTTTTCCCGCCCGACAAATTCGATACTCGAAAAAATCAACGTGTCATTAGGCTGTACTTTCATTCGGAAATAACCACCTTTTTCACTTTCGACGGTTTCTTTGGTGTTTTTATTCTGTATATAAATTCCTGAAAGCTCAGTAGTACGGGCAACGACTTTACCCAAAACAGGTCGTCTGCCGGGTTGGGCATAGGCAGTAATTGTGAGCAAAAACAAAAGACTTGTCAGGATACTATTCTTCATGCTGTTCATTTTCTGTGTTCAAAAATCGAAAAGATTTTTCATATAATTCTAATTCTGTCTGTTTTGGATTGGACTGCAAGATATTGAATAACGAGATATCTTCCGCTAAAAAAAGATAAAATAAATCCGCTTTTTCAGTCGGAATTTTATATTTTTCTGTCAGTTCTTCCATCGGAATAGTGGATTCAAACCATACTTTTCGCTGATGAAAACTTGGTGGCTCGGGAGCTTGGTTTTTCTTTACAAACAATCCGATAATCAATTCAAATATGCCTTTGAGGTCAGCTTGGTCCGGGTTGGGTTTTTCATAACTAAAACCTGAAATTCCTAAACTTTCAGATGTAGGTTGTGAATCGATAACTAATTCTTCCAGCTCCTCTGATTTCAGGGTCAATTCAATTTGCCGGATTCTGTTTTCATCTTCCGAACCAATGTTAAAAACATTTGGAACAAAATAATCGTTGGCGTCAAATACGACCACTTTGTCGCCTTGGTTTACACGAATTTCAAACTCGCCTTTTGGATTGAGTTTTACGATTTCGTCAGTATTTCTGTTCAGTACAAAAACGTTTTCTGGTATTTCCTCCTGCGACGAAACCGTGCCTTTCAGCATAAAATTTTGTTGACCGAATGCAGCATAAGACAGCAATAAAACCAATCCAAAAAAGTAGTTTTTAAACATCGTTCATAGTTTTTTGTAAAACTAATGGCTGTTTTATTAAACAAACTACAAAGTCTCCACAAATTTGTGTTAATGCTGAGGTCTGATTAACTTTGCAGAAATATCTGAATATGAAAAAAATGATTATTGCCAGCACTTCGACGGTGTATGGACAAGAATATCTGGAATATTTACTACCAACATTGGAAAATTTTTTCGAACAAGTGTCTGAAATTACGTTTATTCCTTATGCAAGACCGGGTGGAATCACACATGAGCAATATACGAGCAAGGTGTCTGAGGCTTTCGGGAAAATAAATATCCGCGTGAAAGGACTGCATGAATATAAATCTGCCAGAGAAGGAATCGAACAGGCTGAAGCACTATTTACCGGTGGCGGAAATACTTTTTTGCTCGTTCAGCAATTATATGAGCAGGATATTATGCAGTTGCTCAAACAGAAAATTGAATCCGGAACGCCATACCTCGGTACGTCGGCAGGAAGTAATATTACTGGTTTAACGATGAACACGACCAATGATATGCCGATTGTCTATCCGCCAAGTTTTCAAACGCTGGGTTGTGTGCCGTTTAACATCAATCCGCATTATCTCGACCCGCTGCCAAACAGTGAACACATGGGCGAAACCCGTGAAACCCGAATCAAAGAGTTTCATCAGTTCAATACGCAGCCTGTAATCGGATTGAGAGAAGGCAGCTGGCTGGAGGTTTCGGACGGTAACATCTGGCTTAGAGGAAACCTTTCTGCACGAATATTCCGGCACGGCAAAGAACCGTTTGAACAAGCTACCGATAGCCTGTTGAATTTAAGCCATTAGTTTTGTCATGGCTAATTTATTATTGGTTTTTCACTTTTCGGGACTTTTACCAATAGTAATTTTTTTGCCGTTGATGATAACGGGGCGTTTCAGAAAAGTGTAATGCTGAAGAATATAGTGTTTGTAATCTTCTTCGGAAAGTTTTTCATTTTTCAGCCCCATTTCAGCATATAATTTTGCCCGCCGGCTGAACAGTTTTTCGTAACTACCTGCCAGAGCTTTCATTTCGTCGAGCTGTTGAGCGGTCACAGGCTCGTCTTTGATGTTTTGTAATTCGTAATCGGCGATGTCCGGTATTTGTTTCATGATGCGTTTGCAGGTGTCGCAGGTTTTCAGGTAATATATTTTTTGCATAATGTTTTTTTACAAACATACATTTTTTGCATGATACACAAAAAAGATTTCCGGACATATTATAATGAAATAATTGTACGTTATCCTCATAAAAACTATGAAACTGTTTAAATTTGTCTTGTAAGAAATTTTATGAGCTATTTTTGAGGTAGAACAAGGCAAATTTTCAAAGGATAGCAGAGCTATCGTTTTAAAATTTAACGTAGTTATAGCCAAAAAGAGCCGTAAAAGACTTATCTGAGATAATTTTATACAGTTTCTATATTTACAAATCAGAAATTACTTTTTATGAGATTGACCAACCGGATAAAATTACGTTATATTATCATCTTGTTTTCACTGGGAATCCTGTGCCTTATCCTGTGGAATACCTATCAGCTTTTCCAAACATTTAAGCAGGAGGAAAGGCTCAAAATGGAAATCTGGGCGAATGCTCAAAAAGGAGTTAATATGGTTGGAGAAAACGATAATGTTGATTTGGATTTAAATTATCTTGTCATTACTCAAAATACAACTATCCCTATCGCCATGATAAATCCTAACGGAATAATAGAGATGGCAAATGTTGATGAAAAAATAACAGAAGATACCAAGTTAAAGAAGAGGTTTGTTAGCCAGCTGAAAGCACAAAATCCACCGATTGAAATTAGCCACCCGAGCGGTACTTTTTATATTTATTATGGTAATTCATCATTAGTCAATAAACTGAAATATTATCCGTTGGCATTGATTTCTATTTTGATTTTGTTTGGCGGATTGGTGTACAGCTATTTCAGAACCAACAGAATATCTGCCGAAAACAGACTTTGGGCAGGAATGGCAAAGGAAACTGCTCATCAGATAGGAACGCCCTTGTCTTCGCTTTTGGGCTGGATTGAGTTGATGAAATTACAAAAAGTGGACGAACAAATTGTAGATGAAGTCGGTAAAGATGTTCGCCGATTGGAAGTGATTGCCGACCGTTTTTCAAAAATAGGCTCTGTGCCGGTGCTGGAAAAAATCAATATCGTAGAGGCAACCCAAAGCTCGCTGACATACCTGAGTGCCAGAAGTTCCAAGCAAATAGACTTTTCTTTTTCGAACAACGATGCTGAAATTTGGGTTAATCTCAATCCGGCACTACATCACTGGACGATAGAAAATCTGGTTAAAAATGCTATTGATGCTATCAAAGGAAAAGGGAAAATCAGCGTAGATATTACGGCAGACAAAAATAATGTGACGCTAAAAGTGACTGATAACGGAAAAGGAATTGCTAAAAACCAGTTCAAAAAAATATTTGAACCTGGATTTACTACCAAAAAACGCGGTTGGGGATTGGGGTTGTCTTTAACGAAAAGAATTGTACAGGATTACCACAAAGGCAAGATAAAAGTGATTCAGTCGGTGCCTTACAGCGAAACGGTATTTTCTATTGTTTATCCGGTTGTGAATGAATAAGCCACGAATTCACTAATTTTTATAAATCTGTTCGTGTAATTCGCGGCTAAATATTCTAATATTCTGAAGATTAATTTACTCGTCGTTTGTCGAAAAATCGTCGTTTTTACGATTTCCTCCTGATAGATTTTTGTTGCTATTTGATTGTTTCATCGCTTCTCCTACTTGGTTGCTTGCCGTGAATGCCGCCACCATATTGTTGAGCATTTCACTACCGGCTTGTGGAGAGTTTGGTAATAAAATCAAATTGGAATTGGTGTCCGAACCAATGGATTGCAAGGTGTCATAATGTTGTGTTACTACGATTAACGCCGAGGCTTCCTGCGAGTTGATTCCCACACCGTTCAGCACGTCCACACTTTCCACCAATCCACGGGCAATTTCCCGCCGCTGGTCAGCAATACCTTGTCCTTGCAGGCGTTTTGATTCAGCTTCGGCTTTCGCTTTGGCAACAATTCTGATGCGTTGTGCCTCAGCTTCATATTCCGCAGCGGTTTTTTCCCGATCAGCAGCGTTGATACGGTTCATCGCACTTTTTACCTGTATATCCGGGTCAATATCTGTAATCAACGTGTTGATGATGTCATAGCCATAAGTCGTCATTGCATCGTTTAACTCTGCTTTAACAGCAATAGCAATGTCGTCTTTTCTTTCAAAAACGTCGTCTAACTTCATTTTTGGCACTTCGGCACGTACAACGTCAAAAACGTAAGAAGTGATTTGGTCGTGCGGATATTCCAGTTTATAAAAAGCCTCGTAAACTTTTTCCTGAATCACTTTGAACTGTACCGAAACTTTTAGCTTAACAAATACATTATCTTTGGTTTTTGTTTCGATGATAACGTCCAATTGTTGGATTCTCAGGTTTACACGTCCGGCAATTCGGTCGATAATCGGAATTTTCAGCTGAAGTCCGGAATTTCTGATAGAGTGAAATCGCCCGAAACGTTCAACAATTACTGATGATTGTTGTTTAACTACGAAAAATGAACTGAAAAATATAATCAGTCCGAGGATTAATAAAGGAATTAGATATACCATAGTAAATGATTTAGTTGTTTAATTTATTTAAATATAATTTCATTTTGGATCCTTCGGGAATTGGAATCCCGGGATAGTAGTTGTTGATTAATTCGGCATATTCCGAAATATCACTTTCAATAATCATCTGATTGCCGGTTGAGCCCGACACTTCGCCGGTAATGTTGTAGCCCATGTATTCCACTGTAATAGTCGAGCCAGATTCTTCCCAGCTTTGTACCTGTTCGGTTACTTCGCAATTCGGTTCGTGTACATAAGTTTTCATTTCGCCCTGGTCGAGAAAAAACAAATAGTCTTTGTCACAACCAGACTGATGCGGATAATGCTGTGCATAATCCTCATTTTCACCGATAAAAGGTAGTACCGGTACTACTTTTTCGGGAGACCATTTTGTATCGACCAATTCCGATTTATCGGGACTATTGTCATCATCTGATGAGCAAGACCACACTAAAGGCGTTAGCATAAGCAGCCAAAATATTTTTTTCATAACTGATGAATAAGATTAGCACCAAATATAATAAAAAAAATGAAAAAGTGAGGTGTTTTTTGAGGTTAGTTTTGTTGCTGAAACAGTATTTCTATGAGTAGTAAGAAATAAAAAAAGCACAGAATAATTCTGTGCTTTATGAGGCTATTGAATTGTAGCTAAACTAAAATCAATTCGTTTCAAGACTTCTTCTTTACCTAATAAGGAAGCGATTTCAAAAACGTCAGGACCTTTCATGCTGCCCACAAGGCTCACACGCAGAGGCTGCATCACCTTTCCCATGCCTAATTCGTTGTCGGAAATATATTGTTTAACTGCTTTCTCGATAACAGGTGCGTTAAAATTCTCAACGGTTGCCATAACTTTTTTTAGGTTTTCGAGATACTGAGCAGTTTCTTGATTCCATTTTTTGGTGGCTTTGTCGTCTAAAATTGTCGGTGCTGTGAAGAAAAAATCTGCCAAATCATAAAAATCAGTAACAAAATCAGCTCTTTCTTTAATCAATCCGACTACTTTTTCTGTATAAATCAAATCGGTTTGAATGCCTTTTTGTTCTAAAACAGGTAAAAAAAGTTCTGCCAGTTCTCTGTCAGATTTTTGAATCAGGTATTGATGATTAAACCATTTGTTTTTCTCCGGGTCAAATTTCGCTCCGGATTTATTTACTCGACTCAAATCGAAGGATTCGATGAGTTCCGGCAAGGAGTAAATTTCTTTATCAGTACCGTCATTCCAGCCCAGTAAGGCCAGAAAGTTGATGACCGCTTCCGGAAAAAATCCGCTTTCTCTGTATCCTGATGAATGTTCCCCTTCAGATGATTTCCATTCCAGCGGAAATACAGGAAACCCTAATTTGTCGCCATCTCTTTTGGATAATTTACCGTTGCCAACCGGTTTCAAAATTAAAGGTAAATGAGCAAACTGCGGAACGTCCCAGCCAAATGCTTTGTACAACATCACGTGCAACGGCAAAGATGGCAACCATTCCTCGCCACGGATAACGTGGGTGGTTTCCTGCAAGTGGTCATCTACGATATTTGCCAGATGATAAGTCGGCATTCCGTCTGATTTAAACAGCACTTTGTCGTCCAGAAGTGACGTGTTGAATTTCACTTGCTCACGCACCAAATCTTCTACGATGATGTCTTCATCGGCAGGTGTTTTAAAACGAATAACATAAGGTTCGCCCGAATCCAATTTCTGTTGTGTTTCTTCTGCAGACAAACGCAAACTGTTGTTGAGTTTATTGCGGGTTGAAGGATTATAAATAAACGTATTTTCTTCTTTTTCAGCATCTTTTCTGAGTGTGTCCAATTCTTCAGCTGTGTCAAAAGCATAGTAAGCATTGCCAGAATCAATAAGTTGTTGGGCATATTGCTTATACAAATGTTTGCGTTCACTTTGTTTGTACGGACCAAATTTTTCGTTCTTCCCGATGGTTTCGTCAGGTTCTATCCCCAGCCATTTCAACGATTCAAAAATATAGGCTTCGGCTCCCGGAACAAAACGGGTTTGGTCGGTATCTTCAATACGAACGTAGAAAGTACCGTTGTGTTTTTTTGCAAACAAATAATTGAAAAGAGCCGTCCGAACTCCGCCAATGTGCAGAGGACCTGTCGGACTCGGAGCAAATCTTACACGAACTGATTTTGTCATTCTTCTTTAATTTTAGTGCAAAGATACAATGAAATGTTTAATCAAAAATCGTATTAAAGTTGTTTGACGTTGTTTTTATGTTGGGTGTTTGATGCCGGAAGAAACCTGAAGGGTTTGTAAGCATGTTGTACGAACTTTGTAGGGTTTCTTTTTGTTTCAAGTTCTAACAACTAATGGCTTTTGGTTCTTCACTTTTGGCTAAATTAGTTAAAATCAAAAATTTCATTGGGTGTAACCGCCATATCCAACGGAATATCTTCCGGACGGATATCTGTGATTTCTTCTTCCGGCGGATAGAACGATAAACCTATTTTTATAACGTCTTTACGGCATTTCTGTAAAAAATTATCGTAAAAACCTTTGCCGTAACCCACTCTGTTTCCTGATTTATCATAAGCCAACAACGGAATAAAAATTACGTCAATTTGCTGGTCATCTACCGGAAATCCGTCAATTGGTTCGGGAATGTTGTAGTCGTTTTTCCGAATGGTGGTCGTATCGGTCAGCAAAACGTGGTGCATACTCAGGTTGCTGAAATCGGTGCGGGAAATTACCACATTTTTGTCTTTGCCGAATAAAATCTGCAACAGATAATCAGTATTCACTTCCTTGTGCTCGGCAATCGGCAGAAAAATGTGATAAGTCTGATGATTCCAGATATTGCTTTTCAGAGTTTGATTAGCAATTGCGAGGCTCATTTCTTCCACCTCGTCGGCAGAAAGCTGTTTACGCAATGCTTTGTACTTCGTTCTGATTTCTTTTTTATTCATCTTTTAACCGGGTTGAAATGTGATAAACCGCATCGCCCTGAAAGACAATAGGAGCTTGGTTTTCGTTAATGATATAGCCTGAATTCGGTGCCAAAACCTGTTCTTCTATTTCACCATACGGGTCCGAAATGGTAGCCAGCACTTCGCCTTCCGTCACAAAATCGCCATATTTGGTTTGGCTGTGAAACAGTCCGGAATACGGGGCACGCACCCAGATTGACTCCGTGATAAATATCGGTTCGGTCCTGATATCATCAACAGAAAAATCTTTGTTGAGCATATTCAGATTGTCGAGCAACCGCATAATCCCAGCAACACCGTCTTCTACAATATCGCGATTAATATCGATAGATTTTCCTCCTTCAAACAGTAAATATTTCACACCGATTTCGTCACATGATTTTCTGAATGAACCGTCAATATTGTCGGAATATAAAATAAATGGTGGCTGAAAAGCTCTTGCCAGATTTTCCAACTCAGGATTTCCGGGGGCAATCCGAATCTGAGAGGCGTTGAACCGACTCATTCCTCCGGCATGAAAATCAACGACATAATCCACATGCGGCACAATATCGTTCATGAGATGAAAGGCAAACCTTCCTGCGAGCGAGCCGTTGGGTGTGCCCGGAAAAACACGGTTTAAATCCCGTCCGTCCGGAAATTGCCGCGATTGGTTAACAAATCCGAAAATATTAATTACCGGAATGCAAATGATTGTGCCGGTTTGTGGCAGATGTATCCGGCGGCGAACAACCTGGCGAACAATTTCAATACCAGTCAGCTCATCGCCATGTAAACCGGCTGTGAGCAGAACTGTTGGTCCTTCGTGAATTGACCTCGAAATGATAATCGGGATATCCATTTCGGTCATTGTGTGCAATTTTGCGATATTGAGCCGAATGGTTTTGGTTTCGCCCGGAATCACTTTCTGACCAAGTATTTCCAAAGTATTGTTTGTAATCATTCGTGTAAAATTTAGGGTTGCCAAAAGAGTTTGTCAAATTCCGTTACTTGATTGTTTTTTACGATTACGCCTTCATTTTCCAGTAATTGCTGCATAAGATTGGTTCCCTGAAAATGCTGTTTGCCTGTGAGCATTCCGTTTCGGTTAACCACCCGATGAGCCGGAACGTCTTCAAGATTGTGAGAGGCGTTCAAAGCATAACCCACCATTCGGGCAGATTGCGGCGAACCGATTTTCCGGGCAATTGCCCCGTAAGTGCTGACTCTGCCAAACGGAATTCGTCTGACTTGCTCATAAACTTTATCAAAAAATGATTTTTCGTCTGACATTATCGAAATACTTTTACAGCGTTTACCCCCGCAATAATGAGGGATAAAAAGCCTAAGATAGGATAAATTTTTTGTACGACATATAAATCATTAACCTTTTTTTGCTGACCCAACCATACGTATAATGAAAAAGCCAGATAAGCCCCGACGGTTACGCCAATGCTCAACGAAAGTATGCTTGATGGAGAGAAATCAAACAGGTTGTTTTCTCGTAAAGATAAACTGAGAAATACGTAAAACAGTATCGTGAAAATATTGAGTATTGCCAGAACAACGCCATAAAAAAACGGTTGTGACATGATTTTCCGGATTTTTGTCTGACTGATTTCTGTTTGTGTTGATTTCTTTTTTTTACAGAAAAAGTAAATAGCTAAAGCTACAAAAACTACAATTCCTATTTCGTTGATGATATCAGAAACATACGGATTTTTATTGATAAAACGGGCGAAATAGACCGACAGAAAAGTCTGAAAAAAGATAATTAACAAAGCTCCGCCAATAAATTTCAGTGCAGAAGATTTGCCTTGCTGAGCGGTTATCTGCAATATAGACGTATTGAGGATACCCGGTAGCACCGAGCCAAATGTTCCGGTAAAAATCCCGATAAATATAATCCAAAACCAACTCATCTATTTGATAATGAATTGAATATAGGTTATTGGTTTGCCTTGTTCGAGGTATTGCTGTTCGTAGAAAGTCTGGATACTTGTTACTTCTTCCGGTGCTCCTTCATTTCTGTATATGTGGTGGTTGGCATACAACACCTCGTGTCCTGCACCGTGCAGCAGACCCAGTGTGTAACCGTGCATAAACTCACTGTCAGTTTTGAGATGAACCAGACCATTGGGTTTTAAAATCTTTTTATATCTGTCTAGAAATTCCTGGTTAGTCAGCCGGTGCTTGGTGCGTTTGTATTTTATCTGTGGGTCAGGAAAAGTAATCCATATTTCGTCCACTTCGCCTTGGGCAAATGCATATTCAATCAATTCGATTTGTGTACGTAGAAAAGCGACATTCGATATGTTGTTTTCCACAGCGGTTTTGGCTCCACGCCAGAATCTCGCTCCTTTGATATCAATCCCGATAAAATTTTTGTCCGGAAATTTTTCTGCCAATCCGACCGAATATTCGCCTTTACCACACCCGAGTTCCAGTACTACCGGATTATTGTTGCCAAAAACTTTCTCCTGCCAGTTGCCTTTCAGCTCATATCCTGCCATTAATAATTCCCGGTCGGGCTGATAAACATTTCCGAATGTTTCGTTCTCTCTGAATCGTTTGAGTTTATTTTTACTTCCCACAGATTAAAAATTTCTGCAAAAGTACAAATAATTTTTACCTTTGCGATATGGATATTTTATACCAAAACAGAGAATTGTGGTCTGTCGATTGGGCAATCGGACTTTTTGTGCTGGCATTTACCGTGCTGGCAATAAACAGATTGATGTATCATTTTCGCTTTGAGGAGTTTATTAAATTGCCTGTTTCTGATAAATATGTTAAAATATACAGGGATCCGGCAAACCTGAAATCCTCTTTCACGATTTCGATGTTTGCCGTTCAGCTGATTGCTTTTTCTTTTGTAATTCTGCTTTTTCTCGGTGCAAAAAATTATCTCAACCAATACAGCTGGATAGATTTCGTTAAAGTCATCAATGTACTGATACTGTTTGTGTTAGCTAAATATTTGATTGATAAAATTATATCAGAACTTTTTGATATTCAGGTTTTTGCTGACAGATACAATTTGATGAAAGTAAATTACCGTACCTATTTGGGCGTAGTGTTACTGCCGCTTTCGATGCTGATGTTTTTTCAGCCACGTTTGTTGAATATCGGTTTGTGGATAGCGTTGGCAATGGTAGGTTTTATCAATATTCTGTTGTTTGTAAAAATATATCAGACAAACAGAAAAACCATTACAGGTAATTTATTTTATTTTATTTTGTATCTTTGCACCCTTGAAATAGCACCATATTTAATTCTCTACAAGTGGATTGAAAATTATAAGTGAAAAAAGTGACAAGATGAAAGTAAAATCAATACTGATATCACAGCCCGAGCCCAAGGCAGAGAATTCCCCGTATTTTGATATTCAGCAGAAGTACAAAGTCAAAATTGATTTTAGACCTTTTATTGAAGTGAATGGGGTTCCTGTAAAGGAAATCAGACAGCAGAAAATTGACCTGAATGATTTTTCGGCAATCATTCTGACTAGCCGGAATGCAGTTGACCACTATTTTAGAGTGGCAGAGGAAATGCGGTACAAAGTGCCTGAAACAATGCGTTATTTTTGCCAGTCTGAGGCAGTGGCTTACTATTTGCAGAAATATGTAGTTTACAGAAAAAGAAAAATTTATGTCGGTAAGAAAGAATTTTCCGATATGATGCCGATGTTTAAAAAATACAGCTCGGAAAAATTTCTTTTGCCCTCGTCTGATAAATTAAATGATGATGTGGTAAAAACTTTGGAAGACCTGAAACTGAACTGGAAACAAGGTGTGTTTTTCCGGACCGAAATGGCAGATTTGTCTGATTTACGAGAAGTAAAATATGATATTCTGGTATTTTTCAGTCCGACCGGAATCAACTCTTTGTTCCATAATTTCCCTGACTTTGAACAAGGAAAAACTCGTATCGGTGTGTTTGGTAATACCACCAAAAAAGAGGCGGAAGACATGAATCTCAGAGTTGATGTTATGGCTCCTACGCCCGAAACACCTTCCATGACCATGGCTTTGGATAAGTACATTGCCAAAGCGAATAAGAAATAACAAAAAAATCTGACTGGTTCCAGTCAGATTTTTTTGTTATTTCTACTCATAACCGAGTTTTGTTCTCACTCTTTTCAGGGTTGCCTGAGCAGTTTTCTTCGCTTTATCAGCACCGGTTTCGAGCAGTTTATCAACTTCTTCACGGTGTGACATAAAATAATCATATTTTTCACGGGCATCTTTGAATTTATCTACAATCAATTCAAACAACGCAGTTTTCGCATGACCATATCCATAATTTCCGCCAAGATAATTCTCTTTCATCTGAGCGGTCTGTTCGAGTGTTGCCAGCAGTTTATATAAAGCAAAAACATTACAACTGTCCGGATTTTTTGGTTCCTCCAGCGGGGTGTTGTCCGTTACGATACCCATGATTTGTTTTTTCAACGCTTTATCAGATTGAAAAATATCAATAAAGTTATTTCTCGATTTACTCATTTTATTTCCGTCAGTACCAGGAATAATCATCACGTTTTCATCGGTTTTTGCCTCAGGCAAAACAAAAGTTTCGCCCATTTGATGATTAAAACGAGAAGCCACGTCACGCGTGATTTCTATATGTTGTAACTGGTCTTTTCCGACCGGAACCAGCTCGGCATCATACAACAATATGTCGGCTGCCATCAGCATTGGATAGGTAAACAGGCCGGCATTGACATCGGTCAGATAATCTTGTTTATCCTTGAACGAATGAGCCAAAGTGAGCCTTTGGTATGGAAAAAAACAGCTCAAATACCAGGTTAATTCGGTGGTTTCGGTTACGTCCGACTGCCGGTAGAAAGTCACTTTGTTGATATCCAAGCCGCACGCCAACCAAGCCGATGCCACGCTGTAGGTGTTTTCTCTCAGTAATTTTCCGTCTTTGATTTGGGTTGCCGAATGCAAATCTGCGATGAAAATAAATGAATCATCTTCGCTGTTGTTTGCCATATCTATTGCTGGCAGAATTGCCCCTAACAAATTCCCTAAATGCGGAGTTCCTGTGCTTTGTACGCCTGTTAATATTTTTGCCATAATCCTTTTTTCTTTGAGCTACAAAGCTATTGATTTAGTTTTTTCTCTGCCAGTTTTTTGTTTAAAATTAGTAGTCGGGTGTAATAATTCAGTAAATTCGTGGTTTTGATACAGCTTGTTTTTATGCAAATACTGAAATATATCGCATGGTTTTTCTGGAAAGTATGGTTTTATCTGCTCATGGCAGTTATTATTCTGTTACTTTCTCCGCTGTTAATCATCAGTTTGTCCAACGAACGATGGTACGGATTTTTCTTCCGCCTAGCGAGATTGTGGGCATATATTCTGTTTTACAGTATGGGATTCCGTTATCAGCTGCACGATTCACAACCGCTGGATAAGCACGGCAGCTATATGTTTGTTGCCAACCACACCTCGATGATGGACATCATGCTGATGCTTATTTTGAACAAAAACCCGTTTGTGTTTATCGGAAAAAAAGAATTGGAAAAAATGCCTTTGTTCGGATTTTTCTATAAAAAAGCGAGCATAACGGTGGACAGAAGTAGTTCCAAAAGCAGAAAGGAATCTATCGAAAAAGCCCGGCAAAAACTAAGCAACGGAATGAGCATTTGTATATTTCCGGAAGGACAGGTGCCCGACGAAGGCGTGATACTGGACGAGTTCAAAGACGGTGCTTTCCGCTTGGCTATTGATTTTCAGATACCGGTTGTCGCTTACACTTTCGTCGGACTCAAACAACATTTCCCTTATCGTTTTTGGGGAGGTAAACCCGGCAAAGTTGAAGTATATATGCACCCGCTTTTTCAGACTGATGGTCTGACCCAAAAAGATAAACCTGTATTAAAACAGAAAGTTAGGGATTGTATTATCGTTAAGTTAGAGGATTGATTTTAGAGCTTTTTTTAGTTCTGCTATCCTTTGAAAATTTGCCTTGTTCTGAGGTAAAATAACCTATAAACATTTTTACAATTAAAACAATAAAATATCCGTTTGAACAAATAAAAGTAAGTACAACTTAAAAATAAACATCTTTTCTTTATATTATTCAAAACGATAAATCTTTTTGAATAATCGTAAGTTATTTAAAGCCGTCGTTTCACTTAAACTTTAAATCATCTTAATACTTCGTACAACATCATTTATTTTGGTTATAATCCATTTTAATATCAAAATGTATAAAATATACATCTAACAATAAGTTAATTGTTATAACTAAAAATAATAAAGTGGAGTTTGTTTCTCCTTTGAACAAAACAATGTTTTCCGTTTCACTTCAAACATTATTTTCTTCTTTGTTTCTTTGGTTTATAACTACCAAAATACTCAACTCACATTCGTTCGTCTCTATTTTACTACTTATAAACCTTTTGAATTATATACGTAGTTTTTTTACGTACAACCCACTTTTACTTTTTTTACCAAACTTACACCAAAAGTAATTTTAAAACGGTTATACGTTAAATAAACATTGTACAACCAAACATCATACACTATTATACAAAATAAATTACAAAAGGTCTATTAAAAATATGGTATAAAACATTAGTAATACAGTGGAGTTTGAGTATTTATAAGTGGTTTTTTAAAAAGTGTTGGTAATATAAATTACTTTGGGGTACTTTACCAAATGGTAAACAGTGTTGTGTCCTTTGTAAGTCGAAACTTTTATTACAACAGCAACACTTACCATTAAAAAACTCCCCTAATACTTAGTGTAATGGGGAGTTTTGTTGGTTTTACATTATTTATCAAATACTTAAAAAGTGGTCTAACTAAAAATAATGTATTTGGGATATTTGCCAATAACTTTGGAACATTACCCCGAAAATATACATTTGGAATGTTTATCTTAAATATTATCCATAGTATTAGATCTTTCAATTCTCAAGTAATTCAATACTTGCTCTAAAAATTTATCCGAAACAAATTGTCCTTTTGAAAACGTTATAAAGTACTTTGAATTCTCCTTAAAGATAATACCCGTTGTTAATTGATTTATAACTTTTTCTCCATAAACCCCATCATCTTTATAAAATCTAATTAAAACGCTTCCTTCGAAGGGTTTTGTAGGAATAGATACTTTTTTGTCTAATCTTATTAGCTCCATATAAAACTTATTAATAGTTCCTTTGTCCTTAATAATATATTTTTCTACCCCTCCATATCTATGCATAGCACGGTTCTCTATAACAATAGCACAAATAGATTCTCCTAATTCATCGTTATATTCATATTTAAAACATGAATTAAATATGAGAATAATAAATATAAAAGCAAATAGTATATTTGAATTATTTTTCATCTTTTTTTCCAGGTTCTATTGATAATTCATTTATAAGTTTTGAGCCCGACAACTTAATCCCTCCAGGCTTTCTTTTTCCATCGGTTAAATTAAAACTTTTTCCCACACTTAACCCTACACCATAATATGAATCATCGGACGACTTAAACCCCTCTACGTTTAACACCCCAACCCCGACATCTACAGAGTACTCAAGCCCTTCGAATTTATATCTATTAAAATCGGAGTAATTCTTATCTGAATCATATATCAAACTTGCTCCTAATGTTCCGCTTAGCTGAATTGTTCTACTATCTCTTTCCAATCCTATGTCAAATCCTTGCTCATTTGATGGGCTATAAAAGAAAATTCCTCCTTTATCTTGTCCTTGAAGAGGAGCAACAACACTCATGGTTCCTCCAACATTCACTGATCCAGTATGCATTTCTGCAGATGCACTTATTCTAATAGCATCGGGTTTACCAAACAACTTTGCCCAGACATCAAGCCCATAAATAGTTGTGGGTTGTCCAGGAGCTCTGCTAACAGGGGCTAGTGGAGCCATTATATTTTTTGAATAATAATCTATTTTATATATGTCAGACTTAATCACAACAGATTTCGCGTAACGATTAATAACAGGGTTCCAACCCCAAATTATTATATCCTCCGGAGCCATACCAGTTGGGTCAATCAAGTTTATTGGGTTGTTCATCGTATAAACATAACCACCATAATTAGGGAACTCTTCCGCCAACGGATCCACACTCACAAATATACTAATTCTTGGGTCATAATAACGTGCTCCGTAATAATACATTCCGGTTTCTCTGTCCATCTCTGCACTGCGTGCGGTTCGTTCGGGTAAAGCTCGTTCGCTTTTCCCTCCGAAATCGTTAAACTTGTAGGGGTTGTTGTAACTGTCCATATTTTGAGTAGGGTAAGGGTCTATGTAATACTTACTTTGGTTGTGTTCGGTCATTAACTCGCCAAATGGTAAATATTCGTAATAATGCGACGGTCTTCCAAAATTATCGGTAATATACGAAGAACTTCCTAAATGGTCACTATGGTATATCTCATTCGTATTATTTTCCATAGGTATTCGATGAATCTTCGATTTCACCAAATTGGTTTACGCTGGCTTTCGTCGTATGGGTCTTCAACCGGGTCGTTATCGTTACCGCCGTCATCTTCCCATTCGTCTTCGGTGTCTTCATGCTCGTCAACCGTTTCTTCTTCATACTCATCAAGGCAGTCAAAGTTTTCTATCACATATTCATACACCTCACAGGCATTGCTGAATTTTAAAAGAACTTATTGGTAAATATACAACTTTTTTGTTTTGAAGCCCTGCTTTTGCAGAGCTTTACTTTTTACTTACCATTACACGAAAGGATTCGTGCGGCAGGGGAGTTTTGGATTATTTATTTTTTTTCCTGTTATCACTAATTCTGGAACATTACTGGGTACTTATAAATCAAAAGAATCTATCAAAAGGATTATCAACCACAGTTTTATTTGTTCAGAAAACAGCGAAAGAGAATTGAGAGATTATTCTCACAACTGTGTGACCAGTTTATGATTAGACACAATTATGCCAAAACTTTTGAAGGATTCAAAACTAGAATACTAACTAAAATAACAGCTTTAACAGTTGTGCAGTATATCAACAAAATTTATTTCAACAGAAATATTAATCATTTAAAAGTTTTAATTATTTAAAATACACACAACGGGGTTTACTTAAATATTTTTCTGTACTAAAACCCGGCAGAAATAATGATAATCACGCAATAAAATGGTAATTTTGCAGTCCAAAAAAGATTTTGAATATGAGCTTTACTGATGAAATTGCAAAACGAAGAACTTTTGGCGTAATTGCCCACCCCGATGCCGGAAAAACCACACTTACCGAGAAATTATTACTATTCGGTGGGGCGATTCAGGAGGCAGGAGCTGTAAAAAGCAATAAAATCAAAAAAGGAGCGACTTCCGATTTTATGGAAATCGAACGGCAAAGAGGAATTTCCGTGGCTACATCGGTATTGGCATTCAACTACAAAGACAAAAAAATCAACATTCTCGACACGCCCGGACACAAGGATTTTGCCGAAGACACATTCAGGACACTCACCGCGGTAGATTCCGTTATTGTGGTAGTAGATGTTGCCAAAGGGGTAGAGGAGCAGACTGAGAAACTGGTTGAGGTGTGCCGAATGAGAAATATCCCGATGATTGTTTTCATCAACAAATTAGACCGCGAAGGAAAAGATGCTTTCGATTTGTTGGACGAAGTAGAGAAAAAGCTTGACCTGAAAGTGACGCCGCTTTCTTTTCCGATTGGAATGGGCTATGATTTCAAAGGCATATACAATATCTGGGAAAAAAACATCAACTTGTTTTCTTCCGACAGTAAAAAAAACATCAATGATTTGATTACCATTTCTGATTTGTCTTCAGACGAATTGGACAATCTCATAGGAAATTCAAGTGCCGACAAACTTCGGGACGAATTGGAACTGGTTGAAGAAATTTATCCGGAATTTAATCGGGAAGCATATCTTTCGGGCGAATTACAACCGGTTTTTTTCGGTTCGGCTCTGAACAACTTCGGTGTTCGCGAACTGCTGGACTGTTTTGTTGAAATTGCACCGTCACCACGACCAAAAGATTCGGACACCCGAACGGTTAATCCCAATGAAGATGCTTTTTCGGGCTTTGTGTTCAAAATCCATGCAAATATGGACCCGAAACACCGAAATCGCCTGGCATTTGTGAAAATCGTTTCAGGAACATTCGAGAAAAACAAGGCTTATATGCACGTTCGTTTGGGGAAAAACCTCAAATTTTCCAGTCCGAATGCTTTCTTTGCAGAGAAAAAAGAAATCGTAGATATTTCGTATGCCGGCGACATTGTTGGTTTGCCCGATACTGGAAATTTCAAAATAGGCGATACGCTTACCGAAGGGGAAAAAATGCAGTTCAAAGGTATTCCGAGTTTTTCGCCGGAGCATTTCCGGTATATCAATAATGCCGACCCGATGAAGTCCAAGCAACTCGAAAAAGGTATCGACCAGCTCATGGACGAAGGTGTGGCACAGTTGTTTACGCTCGAAATGAACGGGCGAAAAGTAATCGGAACAGTAGGGGCATTACAATATGAAGTAATCCAATATCGTTTGGAACACGAATATGGAGCCAAATGTACGTATGAGAATTTCCCGGCTTTCAAAGCATGCTGGGTACGCCCGGAAGATGCTAAAAACGAGGAATTTGCTGAATTTAAAAGAGTAAAGCAAAAGTTTTTGGCTCGGGATAAATCCGGACAACTGGTGTTTTTGGCTGATTCGGAATTTTCTATCCAGATGACACAAAGTAAATTTCCGACAGTAAAACTTACTTTCGTTTCTGAAAATGTATAAATAATATGGCTATGAATGATATCAAAATAACTATTATTGACCGGGACGGACAAACGCATATCATTGATGCCCCGACTGATATGGGCATGAATCTTATGGAGCTGATTCGTGCTTATGAATTGGCAGAAGAAGGGACTTTGGGTATCTGTGGCGGAATGGCGATGTGTGCGTCGTGCCAGTGCTATGTGCTGAACGAGAATGAAGTAGCTGAACTTCCTGAAAAAAATCCGGACGAAGAAGCCATGTTGTGGGAAGCCTATCACGTGGAAGACAACAGCCGATTGAGCTGTCAGATTGCTATTACACCTGAAATAGACGGATTAAAAATACAGATTGCTCCGGAGCAGTAATAAACAAAAAAGGTCAAAATCACTGAATGATTTTGACCTTTTTTGTTTATGTATAGACCTGATTAATGTCGGAAAGAATAACCAACACTTAGTGTAAGCCAATTCTTTTTCCAGTTGAAATCATCATCAACACTAACATTCGTAAGTCCTAAATTATATTTGAGATTAATGTCTAATCTTTTATTGATGATGTAGCCTGCACCGGCAAAAACGCTAAAATCTACGGTAGTAAATGTGTCGTTGAAACCTAGTATATTGTCAAGGAAACCATTGCTTTCTGATGAAGGAAGCTTGCCTGCAAAATTAAGACCTAATTCACCTCCTCCAAAAACCTGAAATTTTTGGTCTTGCATAAAATAATGTAGGCTCATCGACGGATTTATTGAATGAAGAATATATGGCTTTTTTTCTCCTTTAACCTTAGCACCTAAGTTGTTATAAGAAGCTCCTGAGCGAATGGCAAAATCATCGTTAATTACAAAGAAGCGGTAAGAGCCAAAATAAAAGCCGATTTTTTGTCCGTTTCCTTCCATGCCTGAAATAGTGGCAGAGTTTACACCAGCCTCGATGCTCCAATAGCAATCATAACAAAGGATAGAACTTCCACCAAACTGGGCCTGAGAATTAAATGATAAGCCAAACAAAGTAATAATTAAAAATAAAGTTTTTTTCATGAAAATAGTTTTTTTGATTAGAGCTTGTTTAATTTGTATTGTAAAATTATTAGATAAATTTTAAACAGGCTCTTAGTTATTTTTACATTTTTCGTATTGTTCAATGATGGAATAAACAAAATCCTCATCTCGTTTAGTGTCAACATTATCAATGAGTTCTGGTAAATTCGGACAGTCGGGGAAAAGATGTGGTTGCACTCTCGCAAATTGCTTTTTTAGTCTTCTCTTTTTAGTCCACAAAAACTTGAAATAACCGTCATCGCCAAGTTTGCTCACGCCAAAGTTTATATTTCCTTTCAGATAAGTCACAACAATTTTTTCTACGCCACGTACTTTTTGAATGTGATAAACCCAACCAATGTTAGTCACGACATACCCACTGTCTGTTACCCCATTAACCAACAACCAAGAGCTAGCTTTCTCTGACTTATTCAGTTCGCCCTCGTTAAAGTAATATCCTTGCCCTCGCATGAAGATAGCTTTGTCAGCACCGTCATTTAAATCGATAGAAAGATATTCTATTAATTTGGGGTCAATTTCTTTTTTCTCGCCATTGATTTTAACTTTAAACTTTTTAACTCCTACGGTTAGCGGGAAAGAAATTTCAACGTTTTCTGTCGTGCCGTCTGTGTAATGAATCACACAAGGGCGGGAAAATACTGTTGTTGTGAAAAAGAACAACAGTAATAAAAATAGATTTTTCATAATAAAAGTAATTGTTAATGTTGCCAAATATAAAGGCAATATATTCCGTATCCAAATAAAACGTTAAAAAAATTAACTTTTTTGTTTATCTGCAAACAGCAATAACATAAATACAACCTTGGTTTGGATTAAATTTAATAATTTAGCGGTTTAAATATGGTTTATGATTAAAATGCTAACCAATATAGGTAGATATTTCATTATGCTGGGTGCGGCTTTCCGCCGTCCTACCAAGTGGGGCGTGATGAGAAACCTGATTTTTAAAGAGATTAATGAATTGATAATTGGTTCGTTAGGGATAGTTATGTTTTTGTCGTTTTTCATCGGTGCAGTAGTCACTATCCAAACAGCTCTTAACCTGAGTAATCCGATTATTCCCAAATATCTGATTGGTTTTACAGCCAGGCAGTCTATCATTCTGGAGTTTTCCCCAACATTTGTTTCCATTATTATGGCGGGACGTATGGGGTCATATATCACATCAAGTATCGGAACGATGAAAGTAACCGAACAAATTGATGCTTTGGAGGTTATGGGGATTAATTCGCTGAATTATCTGGTTTTTCCGAAACTTGTGACCACGCTGGTTTATCCGTTTTTGATAACCATCAGCATGTTTATCGGTATTTTTGGCGGATATATCGCCGGAACATTAGGACATTACCTGACTGCCGAGGAGTTTGTTATCGGTTTGCGAGACACTTTTGTTCCCTTTCACGTATTTTACGCATTCATTAAATCGACCATATTCGGCTTTCTCTTAGCGTCTATTCCGTCCTATTTCGGCTATTATATGCAAGGAGGAGCTCTGGAAGTAGGTAAGGCGGCAACAAAATCATTCGTTTGGACGAGTGTTGCCATTATTATAGCGAATTATGTTCTAACTCAAATATTGCTGACCTGATGATTGAAGTAAAAGACATCGTAAAATCTTTTGACGGCAAAATGGTGCTGAAAGGGATTACTACACAATATGAAGCCGGGAAAACCAATCTGATTATTGGGCAGTCCGGCTCGGGAAAAACCGTTTTATTGAAAACACTTTTGGGTGTGCATCAGCAGGACAGCGGGCAGATTTTATTCGACGGAAAGCGATATGCCAGTCTGAGTCTGGACGAAAAAAGAGATTTACGGACGAAAATCGGAATGGTTTTTCAAGGAAGTGCTTTATTTGATTCGATGAATGTGGAAGAAAATATTGCTTTTCCGTTGCGAATGTTTACCAACAAATCCAACAAAGAAATTTCCGGACGTGTACAAGAAGTTATCGAACGGGTAAATCTGGTAGATGCCAACAAAAAAATGCCTTCGGAAATCTCGGGCGGTATGCAGAAACGGGTTGCGATTGCCAGAGCGATTGTCAACAATCCGAAATATCTGTTTTGCGACGAACCGAACTCCGGATTAGACCCGAAAACAGCGATTGTTATCGATACGTTGATTCAGGAAATTACGCATGAATACGGCATCACAACTGTCATCAACACCCACGATATGAACTCTGTGCTTGAAATCGGCGAACATATCGTATTTCTGAAAGACGGGAAACTGGTTTGGAGTGGAAACAGTCAGGAAATCCTGAAAACCGATAATCCGGATATTGTAGATTTTGTTTATTCATCGAATTTGCTGAAAGAAATCAGAGCATTTCATTTAGAACACAAGTAAAATGTTTTTCATCAGGAAAAATCCCACAGAGAAAAAATTGATCGAACTGGGCTATGACTGGATAGTGAAAAACTATCGCAGACAGCTCAGAAGTAATCAGTTGAGCAAAGTGGAATGGCAAAAGGCTCTCGACAATTTTTACCAATCGGTGGCACACAAAAAAGAAGGAAAAAATAATGTAAATGTAGCCGTCAGACAGACTTTTGACGACAACGAAGTGTTGCCGGCACTGAATGTAAGTCAAATTACACTGCCGGAATACGACATTGATTTTCTCAAAAATAAAATTTATCACGATTACAAAACCACCGGAAAACCAGCCCTCTCAGACATTGATTTTTTATACCAGATTTTCAAAAAAGAATTTCCTGAAACTCCTCGCCAAGCCGATTTGTCGGTAGATGATACCGCCCGGGCTATAGATATCATCACAGAGGAATATAGCAAAGAAAAAGCCGTATTGATTAATGCAGCTTTTGACTTATTGCGTTGTCAGGGTTGATGTTGCAGAGCATATAAAGCAAATGTTCCGAGCCAGTGGCTTCCCATATAATCATCGTCAGAAATATTACCAAAAGAAGTAGAGAAGTGCTCCCATGCTAAATCATTCAGATGGTTGAGTTCGGGTAATTGCTCAGCAATGCCAAATAAACAAGCTGCTCGACTGAAATTCAATCCGTCCAGATGTACCAGATGCCCGTCGGTTCGGTCAGATACTTTGGCGGGAATCATTTTGAAATCTTCAGCGAAAATATCCGGCAGAAAACCTTTCAACCATTTTCGGTAATCGTCCCGGGGTAAAACTTTGCTCATCAGATAAGCCTCTTCCAAACATGGCGACAAGAAATCGTGTCCGCTTGGTTCGAAGTACAAAGCACAGTTTTCGTCCTGATTATATAATCTTTTTGCGTGTTCCGTGATTAAACTCTCAAAGGATTTGTTGCCTGAACTTCGGGCATAATCTAACGACAAAGACAAACCAAATGCCGTGTTGTCGTGTGTTCCTGTCCGAATCGGGTAGTATAATTTGGGTAGATATTCTTCATAGCGTTCTATCAACAAATCGGTCAAAGGTTGTAATGTGCTTGCCCATTTTCGAGCATCATCGTCCTGCCATTTATTTAGTGATTCTTGTAACTTAAATAGCCATGCCCAGCCATAAGTTCGTTCGAAATTCCGGTTATTTTTATCTTGAAAAAAATGTATTTCCACGGCAATATTCTCAGGGGTAAGATGTTGGTTGAGCAAATTGCGGACTTCGTTAGAATCGTCCAGTTCGGGAAACTGTTTCATTAAACTAACTATCGACCAATAACCGTGAACAGATGAATGCCAGTCAAAGCACCCGTAAAAAACCGGTCTGAGTTGTTTCGGCGTTTTTAAATCTTCACTACTGCCCAGCGTTTGTCCGAGTTTGTTCGGATATTCAATAGTCAGACAATGTGCGGGCAATTCAAAAATCTTTTGTGCCGATTCCAGATTCAGTTCATGTTTTTGAATTTCGCTGTTTTTTTCTATTTCTTTTTTTTTCTGACAAGCGACAAGCAATAGACTTATTCCGATGAAATATAACCAGTTTTTCATATCTTATAAAGGATTAATCTGTGCGACAACTTTTTTGATGTCCTGTTCTTTTCTTTTCGGAAAAATCAGCAGTACATCTTCTTTTTCTACGATAATATAATCACTGAGACCATCAATAACGACGAGCTTTTTGTCATCGGTACGGATAATGTTGTTCGTTCCGTTTTCAGTAAAAACCTGTGCATTGACCACCGCGTTATCGTTGTCGTCTTTAGGTAGTTTGTCATATAACGAACCCCACGTACCTAAATCGTTCCAATCGAAAGTTGCCTGCATCACAAAAACATTTTTCGCTTGTTCCATAATGGCATAATCAATGGAGATGTTTTGGGCTTTACCGTAATTTTCTGTCACAAATTTTTCCTCATCTGCTGTACCGTAAGCCGATTCGCCTTGGGCAAATAATGCATGCATTTCAGGTTGAAAAGTCTGAAACGCTTCCAGAATGGTGTTGTTCTGCCAGATGAATATGCCTGAATTCCATAAGAAATTACGGCTTTGGATAAATTTTCTCGCCGTTTGATAATCCGGCTTTTCCCGAAATTGTACCACTTTTTTTATCTGCCGGGTGTCTAATTTGTTGTATTCAATATAACCGTAACCAGTGTTCGGGAAAGTCGGTAAAATCCCGAAAGTCATCATCACTTTGTCGTGTTCGCAAATGTCGAAAGCTCTTTGCAGATTAGCCACAAACTGCACTTCGTCTTCAATCCAATGGTCGCTCGGGGCAATAACAGTCAGTGCATTGGGATTCATTTTCCGGATTTTCATCGAAGCATACAAAATGCACGGTGCGGTGTTCCGCATTTCCGGTTCTAAGATAATTTGAGATTCTTGAACGTCGGGTATTTGTTGCAAAATCAAATCTTTGTATTTCTGATGAGAAAGGATTAAAATATTTTCTTTCGGAATGATTTGGCTTAACCTTGAAAATGTTTGTTGAATCAATGTTTTTCCTGTTCCGAGCATATCGTGAAACTGCTTTGGAAATTCCGGTGTGCTGACCGGCCAAAACCTTGAGCCTACTCCGCCAGCCATCAAAATGGCATAATAATTTTTGTTCATAATTATCTTTTTACCGGATATACAACTGCATTGGGTTTGATGGCATATTTTCTGCCACTACGTACTTCTGTACATTCAAATCGTTTGACGATTAATCTTTCTTTGCGATATATCCGTTGGTTGTTTAACATAAAGTACCCTCCCAAAGGTACATCATTTAGAAATATTTTTTGGTCTTTGTCTTCAAATCGTTGTAAAACCATCGACAACATAGCATCGGTGTCACTGCTTGCCGACGGATTTTTAAAATGGTTAACCACCACCGGCAGAATTTCTTTCGGGAAAATCAAGGTATTCAGAAAAGGAACCATCAGCAGTTTGAATGTATGTTTCCATTCTTCGCCATGCGGTTTGATGTTTCTGCCATATTTCTGAAAAGCAACCAGATGAGCGATTTCGTGAATCAGTGTAATGAGAAAACGGTATTGATTCAGGCTGGCATTGACGGTAATCTGATGGCTTCCGTCCGGATTTTTCCGGTAATCGCCATGCCGGGTTGTACGTTCATTGACGATTTTCAGATGCACATGATATGCCTTGATGAGTTCAAAAACGGACTCAACGCTGTTTTCCGGAAGATATTTGGTTAAAACCTGGGTCAAACTATGGGGTTGTTGAAGATACTTGTAATACTTTTCCGTTGAAATACCGGTTTCCGTTCAGGGCAAAATCTGCAATATATTCTGCCATATTTTCCGGATTGAGAGGTGCCTTGTAGCCCGGAAAAGCTTCTTCGAGCATTTCAGTCTGCACAGCTCCCAATGCCAATACGTTGAAAGCGATGCCTTGGTCTTTGTACTCTTCCGCCAACAATTCAGACAGCGTGATTACCGCACCTTTGCTTGAGCTGTATGCCGACAATCCCGGGAATTTCATGCTGCCCTGAATGCCTCCCATACTGCTGATAGTTACTACGTGACCGCCTTCGGTCATTGAGGGTAAAATCGCCTGATTCAGAGCTACTACACCAAAAACGTTCACTTTGTAAACATAGTCAAATTCCTCAGTGGTTATTTCCGCAAATGGTTTATTGACGATAGCACCGGCATTGTGGATAACGATGTCAATTTTCGGATGTTTTTCTCCTATTTTTTCCGCAACGGCTCGAACAGATTCGGGTTGGGTTAAATCTACGGAATAACAGCTTACATTGGGTAAATCCTGTAATTTACCGGAAATTTTCCTGGACAAGGCAATTATTTGATTCGATGCGTTTTTGGCTAAAACCTGACAAAGCTCCAGCCCAATTCCTCTGCTGGTTCCTGTGATGATGATTGTTCTCATTATAACGCTTTAATTGATTTTAATTTCTCTATTCTCACTATTAATCATCTTAACTAAACCGGGTATCAACTGAATTGTAGTTTTTGTCATAAAATCAAAGTTTATTTTATCAAATTCGTCGTCTGCATGATGATAGTATTTGTAGTTTTGAAAGTCAAAAGATGAGATAGAGTGAGCGGGTATTTGTAAAATTTCGTAGAATGGGGCATTATCGGATGAGTAAAATAATTCTGTAGAAACATCCGATTTCCAATGCGATACCAATTTGTCATGAGTGTTTTTTTGCATAATTTCACCCATGTTTGATTTCTCATAGCCGGTAAGGTAAGTGGCATAATTTCTGTTCATAGGTACACCAAGCATTTCAAAGTTCAACATGAAATAAATAGAATCCTTTTTATGCTTTAATAGCGTTGCTAAATGTCTAGATCCAACTAGTCCGGTTTCTTCTGCTGAGAAAAATACAATCATTACGCTTCTTTGTAAATCTTCTTTAGCAAGTCTTGAAGCAATTGATAATAGCATTGATACTCCCGATGCATTATCGTTGGCTCCATTGGCAATATAATCATTGCTTTGATAAAACCTTAATTCACCAATGTGGTCATAATGTGCACTTAATATGACAATTTCATTTTTGAACTTCTTATTTTTTCCTTCAATAAAGCCAATGATATTATATGTGTCCACCAAAAAATCAGATACTTTATCTTTATACTGATCAAAATAAGGAGGGATTCCGGCTAATCTCAATTTGCTCTCTAGATATGAGGCTGCTTTGTTGATACCATCACTGCCAACAGCCCTACCTTTTAAGTTGTCTGAACTTAAAAAAATTAAAGAAGAAGATAATTCTTTTTTTAAATCTAGATCAATATCGCTTTCGGCATAGTTAGTTTTACAGCTAATAAATAGAAATATAATAGCTGAAAGTAGATATGTTTTATTCACTTTTGCAGTTTGAGTTATTAATAAACAAATATACAAATTAAATACCTTTTCTATTTTCTTAGTTATACTCTCCCGGTTTCTTGATGCTGATGATGAATTTTAAATACACCCGAAGGAATCAAATCCATGACAGGGTTCAGTTCCTGCAATGCTTTTTCAGGGTCTGTCGCACTAAACTCATGTATGTAGCTGAAAAGCTGCTTTTCTCTGTCTGTGTTTTTTGACAGATTTGTGTTGTTGTAAGCTCCCCCAAAAAAACACCTGTAATATTCTACATTACAGGTGTTTTTCGTTGATTGAAATCGTATTATTAAGCCAACATCGTTACCGGATTTTCGATATAACTGCGGAGAGTTTGTAAAAATTCTGCACCGGTAGCTCCGTCCACGGTTCTGTGGTCACAGGCTAAGGTTACAGTCATCGTGTTGCCTATAACGATTTGTCCATTTTTTACAACCGGTTTTTCAATGATAGCACCCACAGACAAAATGGCTGAATTAGGCTGATTGATAATAGAGGTAAATTCTTTGATACCAAACATACCTAAGTTGGAAACTGTGAAAGTGGAACCTTCCATTTCTTTAGGCTGTAATTTTTTGTTTTTCGCTTTTCCTGCCAAATCTTTCACTGTCGAACCGATTTGTGTCAGGCTCAGTAAATCCGTATGGTTTATTACCGGTACTACCAATCCGTCTTCTACGGCAACTGCCACGCCTATATTCACATGATGATTGATGATAGTGGCATTTTCTGTCCATTGAGAATTCACTTTCGGGTGCTTTTTCAATGCCATTGCACAGGCTTTTACTACCATATCGTTGAATGATACTTTGGTGTCCGGTAAACTGTTGATTGTTTTTCGTGACGCAATTGCGTTGTCCATATCAATTTCAATGGTCAGGTAATAGTGCGGTGCGGTGTATTTGGATTCAGACAGTCTTCGTGCAATGGTCTTACGCATTTGAGAATTTTTCACTTCCTCTGCGTGAGTTTCCCCAGCCGGAACAAATGTCTGTACAGATGATTTTTCCGCTTTTGACTCAACAGCTTTTTCAGACGATGTAAAGTTTTCTACATCACTTTTCACGATACGACCGTTTTCGCCAGAACCTTTTACTTGTGACAAATCGATTCCTTTTTCTTCGGCAATCTTTTTTGCCAAAGGCGAAGCAAAAATACGTCCGGTATTGTTTTTGGCTGATTCTTCTTTAGCCGGTTCCTCTTTTTTAGTTGATTCTGATGAGGATTGGGTTTCTTTTTTCTCAGATTTTTTAGCTACAGGTTTTCCTCCGCTTGCTACGACTCCGGAAACATCGGTTCCTTCCGGGCCAACGATTGCCAGTACGCTATCAACAGGAGCAGATTCTCCTTCCTGAATGCCGATATGTAACAATGTTCCGGAATAGAACGATTCGAATTCCATTGTCGCTTTGTCCGTTTCGATTTCTGCCAGAATATCTCCTTCCGAAACTTTATCTCCGACTTTTTTCAACCACGAAGCCACCGTTCCTTCAGTCATTGTGTCGCTCAGGCGGGGCATAGTGATGATTTCTACTCCTTCTGGTATTTCTCCTGATGCTTCTTCTTTTTGAGATTCAGAAGAATCAGCGGTTTCTGGTTCAGGTTCTTCTGATTTTTCTTTATCGGCGTTACCGCTTTCTAATAATTGTTTATAATCTTCTCCTTCTTTACCTATAATTGCCAGTACACTGTCAACAGGGGCGGTTTCTCCTTCCTGAATACCGATATACAGCAACGTTCCGGATTGAAACGATTCAAATTCCATTGTTGCTTTGTCTGTTTCGATTTCAGCCAGAATATCTCCTTCTGAAACTTTGTCTCCAACTTTTTTTAACCATGTTGCCACCGTTCCTTCGGTCATTGTGTCGCTCAGGCGGGGCATTGTGATGATTTCTGCCATAATTTATAATTTATGTGGTAAAAACGGATAATCTTCTTGCTCGTAAACAACGTCGTACATCACGCTTGTGTCCGGATATGGCGATTCTTCTGCAAATTGCTCACATTCTTTAACCAAATCGCGTACGCGGTTGTCAATTTCTTCAATTTCTTCGTCGTTTGCCCAATTGTTTTCTTTGATGGTATCTAAGACTTGAGTAATCGGGTCAATTTTTTTGTATTCTTCTACCTCTGCTTTGGTACGATAATGTTGTGCGTCTGACATAGAGTGTCCTCTGTATCGGTAAGTCTTCATTTCCAAAAATGTCGGACCTTCTCCTTTTCTCGCTCTTTCAATCGCGTCATAAACAGCTTCGGCTACTTTAACCGGATTCATGGCATCTACAGCATAGCTCGGCATTTCATACCCTAATCCTAATTTCCATACATCGACGTGGTTGGCTGTTCTTTCTACAGATGTTCCCATTGCATAGCCGTTATTTTCACAGATAAAAATAACCGGAAGTTTCCATAGCATTGCCATATTAAATGCTTCGTGTAACGAACCTTGTCTTGCGGCTCCGTCCCCGAAAAATGTAAGAGTAGCTGCATCAATGCCTTTATATTTATCGGCGAATGCGAGTCCGGCTCCTAAAGGAATTTGTCCGCCAACGATACCGTGCCCGCCGTAAAAACGGTGTTCTTTTGAGAAGATGTGCATAGAGCCTCCCAAGCCTTGTGAGGTTCCGGTGGCTTTACCTAACAATTCTGCCATAACTTTTCTCGGATCAACACCCATACCGATAGGTTGAACGTGATTACGATAAGCTGTAATCATTTTGTCTTTAGATAAGTCCATAGCATGTAAGCAGCCGGCAAGAATAGCCTCCTGTCCGTTATAAAGGTGTAAGAAACCTCTCACTTTTTGCTGTATATATAAAGCGGCAAGTTTGTCTTCAAACTTACGCCAAAAGAGCATATTTTCGTACCAGTCTAAATAAACTTCTTTCGTTAGTTCTTTCATTTTTGTTGTTTTTAATAAAAGGCTGCTTGTTGCCTATTTAGGATTTTAGCAAAATTAAGCTATCAAAGCCGAATGAAAAAAATATTTGTAAAAATTTTCTCCTAAAAATATAAGAATTATAGTATAAACAAAAAGGTTGTCTGAAAAGACAACCTTTTTAGTGTTTTAAATATTTAAAACTTATTTTACAAGTCTAACCTCAGTACGACGGTTATTTGCTCTACCGGCAGCAGTTTTGTTTGTGTCGATAGGGCGTTTAGAACCGAATCCTTCAGCAGAAAGTCTGTCAGCTTTAACTCCTTGAGAAATCAAATAGTCTTGTACTGCTTTTGCTCTGTCTAAAGATAGAGGGTCATTGATTTTGTCACTTCCTGTTGAGTCAGTGTGTCCTTCAACAACAAATTTAGCTGTAGGGAATTGTTTCATTACTCTTGCCATTTCGTTTAACACAGCATAAGATTGCTCTTGGAAAGTTGATTTTCCTGTGTTGAACAATATGGTTTTACCGTAATCGTTCAATTCTTTGATGTGTTTTTCTTCTACTTCAGGGCAACCGTTGTTAGATGCAGGACCAGCAATTTTAGGACATTCGTCTTCGTGGTCAGGCACTCCGTCACCGTCAGTATCAGGCCAAGGACACCCGTCATTTTCTGCTGGACCAGCTTCTTCCGGACATTTATCTACATTGTCAAGAACTCCGTCGCCGTCAGTATCTCCCCAAGGACATCCGTTATTTTCTGCAGGACCAAATTCATCAGGACAAGCGTCTTGGTGGTTAGGTACTCCGTCACCGTCATCGTCAGGACAGCCGTTGTGTTCAGGTAATCCCGCTTCGAACGGACAGTCGTCTTCAGGGTCGATAATTCCGTCACCGTCAGTATCAGGACAACCGTTTAATTCAACTAATCCTGGTAATTCAGGACATTCGTCATATTTATCTAATACTCCGTCACCGTCAGTGTCTTTACCTCCGAAACGGAAAGTAAATCCTGCCATATGTTGTAAGTGAGAAGGAACGGAAATATCATTACCTCTTTCGAAGCTGTATAATTCTTCTTGTCCGTCTTCGAATTGATATTTATAAGTTGAAGACAAGCTTAAACCAATGTTTTCAGAAAACCAGATGGTTAAGCCTAAACCTCCGTTTACGTTACCGGAAGATGCTTTTCCTAAGAAAGCATAACCACCACCTACGTGAACAGACGGGTCAAACCATTTAGAACCGATTAGTCCGCCGATGCTGTATCGGAACTGACCATCGATGCCATAATACATCATATCTACTGCGTCAACAGTTCTTTGCCCGTTGAAGTCAGCATCTGTGATGACACCGCCATCCATTACGATATTGTCAAAACCTCCCGGGTTTAATGGATTAACCATTTTGGTCATTTTGTTAACTGACCCTACAACTCCGAATGATAGGTTTGAACCAAGATAACGATGAACGCTTAATGTGGATACTGATGGAAGCATACTCCAGTTGTCTGTTTGGAAATATTGTCCAAATCTGTCGCCAAATCCTGTGGCTACGCTTGAACGACCTCCGTCAAGAGCATTCATGCCAACGCCAACCGCCCATGGTTGGTCTTCAGTTTGTGCTTGTGCAGCTGTCATTGTTCCTAACATGGCTGCAGCTACAAATAATTTGTTGAAATGTTTCATAACTACTAATTTACAAATGCTATATAGCAACAAAAATACATCACTATTTTTTAATAATCAAATAAATGTTAATTATTTTTTTATTTAACACTTATATAATGTTTAATTCTTTACCGACTTCAATGAATGCTTTTATGGCTTTGTCCAGATGTTCCTGGCTGTGTGCAGCAGAAAGCTGAACTCTGATTCGTGCTTTATCTTTAGGTACAACCGGATAAAAGAATCCGATGACATAAATGCCTTTTTCCAGTAATTTGTCTGCCATAATCTGTGATAGTTTCGCATCATACAACATTACCGGAACAATTGCCGAGTCGCCATCGATGATGTCAAAACCGGCTTCTTTCATGCCTTTTTTGAAATATTGTGTATTCCATTCTAATTTATCTCTCAAAGAAGTATCTCTTTTAAGTATCTCAAATACTTTCAGTGATGCACCTACGATAACCGGCGAAAGGGAATTGGAAAATAAATAAGGTCTGGAACGTTGTCTGAGCATTTCGATGATTTCTTTTTTCCCGGTAGTGTAACCGCCCATTGCTCCGCCAAGTGCTTTACCGAGTGTTCCGGTAATAATATCTACGCGTCCCATTACGTTTTTGGCTTCGAGTGTTCCTTTTCCTGTCGCACCGATAAATCCGGCGGCATGGCATTCATCTACCATAACCATCGCATCATATTTATCTGCCAAATCACATATTTTATCTAAAGGGGCAACCAATCCGTCCATGGAAAAAACCCCATCGGTTACAATCACTTTGAAACGTCGGTTGTCGGCAGCAGTTTTTTTCAGCTGAGCCTCAAGGTCTTCCATGTTGTTGTTTTCGTAACGGTATCTGGCAGCTTTACACAAACGAACTCCGTCGATAATAGAGGCGTGATTCAAACTGTCAGAAATGATAGCGTCTTCTTCAGTTAGTAACGGTTCAAATACACCACCGTTGGCATCAAAAGCTGCGGCATATAATATAGTGTCTTCTGTTCCGTAAAACGAGGCTATTTCTGCTTCTAATTGTTTGTGAATATCTTGCGTACCACAAATAAAACGTACCGATGACATTCCGAAACCGTGAGAATCCAGAGCGTCTTTGGCTGCCTGAACGACCTCGGGGTGGGAGGAAAGCCCTAAATAATTGTTGGCACAAAAATTCAAAACGGTTTGTCCATTGTCTATTTTGATTTCCGCTCCCTGTGGCGACACAATGATGCGTTCTGATTTAAATAGCCCACTTTCTTTGATGTCAGCTAATTCGTTTTGTAAATGTTGTTGAATTTTACCGTACATAATTGTTTTCTTTTTTTTCGATTACAAATGTATCACTTTTATATCATCTTGCCTGATATAGATCAATGTTTTTTGGACAACTGAATATCCCATCGATTCGAGTATATCGGCATAAGATTCGATTTGCTGATGATGTTTTTTTGATTCCTGACCGGTTTTGTAATCCAGTAAATAAGCATTTTTTCCGTCGAAAACCATTTTATCCGGAATGAGATTTTTCTCAGACAAAATCATTCTTTCGTTGTATATCGTTTTTCCGGAATCAAAATAATGCTGTAATTCCTGATGATTGACGATTTGCTGAATGATTTGGCTAAGCCAGATTTTGTCTTCCGGATTGATTTCGCCTTTCAACAAGGCAGTTTGCAGGCTTTTTTCGATGTCTTTTTCAGAAGATATTTTGGCTAAAATCCGGTGCAACTGATTCCCTTCGTCGATGGCAGTTTGTGTTTCATTGTTCCACAATAAAGCAGTACGTTTGGCGATTTTAATGTTATCCGGACGAAAATTATTGTCAATGCTTTCAATGATTCGCAAGGGTTCTTGTTCTTCTTTTTGTATAGAAACTCTTTGCGGATTCCCTATACGAACGATTTTGTCTTCCGGAATTTCAATATGTTTATTTTCCAGATACAAAGCAAAACAATCTGATACTTTTGTTGGGTTGTTGATAGTTTTTCCGGGATTTTCTGTAATAATATATAATTGTTCAACGGCACGGGTCAGCGTTACATATAATATATTCACGACATCAAACAGATATTCTTCTTTTTTCTCTTCGTAATGTTGCTGGATTTTCTGTCCGTAAAAATTAAGTTGTTTACTTTGATTAATCAATCCTTTAGGTAAATCGAACTGTTCTTCAGGCAAATCAACCCATATTTTATCACGGGTATCGGATAATTTTTCATTAGCAAACGGAAAAATAACTACCGGAAACTCCAATCCTTTTGATTTGTGAATGGTCATGATTTTGACCGCATCAGAATTTTCCGGTGCCGGAATACTGATTCGTTCATAATTTTGTTCCCAATATCGAATAAAATCCGATGAACTGCTGTGGTAACGGGTGCTGTGTTCCAGAACCACGTCCATGAAATACTGCACATAAGAATATTTTTTCGTTTCCGGAATAAATTGCTGAGCCAAATATTCCACAGCGGTATATAAATCTGTTTTCCGGACATAATCAAAGCTGACATTTATGCCAAATCCATGCAGCCATTGTTCGAGTTCGGTGTTTTTCAAAGGCAAACCTTGCGTAATGAAATCGTGCACCGGCATTTCGTTCTGATGTTGTGCTGTTTGGTACAACCATTTGGCTTTGGTGTCGGCATCATTGGTTTGTGTGCTGTATTTCAGCAATAAAATCAACAATTGCACATCAGACGAATTGTTGATTAATAGCGTTTCGGACGATAAAATCGGGATGTTGTTTTCTGTCAGAAAATTAGCGATTGCCACGCCTTGCCGCACTTTTCGGGTTAGTACCACCGTGTCTTTGTAGGAAAAACCATTGGCTATAGCCTTTTTGATGGTTTCCAGCGTGGCTTTGAGATACAAATCGTTGGCGGTTTCGTTGTCGTCTGCATCGTTTTTGTCTATAAAGCGGAATTCTACATAACCACCATTTTTGGTGTTGTTTTTTTGAAAGCTGTCTTCTGCATATAATTTTTTATAATCAGGTTGCTGAAATAAGCCCGAAACGAAAGCAAAAAACAGGTTGTTGAAATCAATAATTTCTGAGTAACTACGGTAATTTGTGTCGAGATGAACCACTTTTTTTTCCGGATTGGAAAACGGATTTTCATGCTGACTCAATGTGATAAATTGTTCGGCTTTTCCACCCCGCCAGCGATAAATAGATTGTTTCGGGTCGCCGACAATCATCAGTGAACCCGGGTTGCCCTGTGTATCCTGTCCCGAAAGTGCATTGTCAATCAACGGCAACAGGTTTGCCCATTGCATCTCGGACGTATCCTGGAATTCATCAATGAAATAATGCCGATAGCGTTCGCCGATACGTTCATAGATAAACGGTGCAGGCTGCTGTTTGATTTCGTCGTGGATAATCGTGTTGAATTTGCTGATAGACAAAATATTTTGCTCTTGTTGTATCCGTTCCATTTCCTGATGAATACGGTTGAGCAATGCCAGAGGCGTAAGATTGTTCAGGATATTCTGATACAAAGACGATTTGCCATAAGAGTGATAGATTTTGTTAACTTTTTCAATGATTTGCGGCAAAATATTATGCACAATATCAGCAGATTTGGTTCCTTTTTTGACCTTAATACTGTCTTCAGTATTGTATAATTTATTGTTCGGATTGAAAGTGCCGAGTGAAATTTTTTCCAGATGATTCGGAAAATATTTTCCTGAAAAATCGTTGAGGTCAATTTGCTGGTTTTCGAGCCATTCGATTAAGCTTGTCGCAAGTTCCTTGGTTTGGTTTTCGGCTTCTTTGATGCGAATGTGCAATTCGTCGCGGGTTTGTATAAATAATTCGGAAGAAACCTTTTTCAGGGATTCAATTTCGTCAATGTTGTTTTCTTTGAGTAATAATTCGCCGATGCTAAGCAACTCATGCGAAATGTCCCAACTTTTGTCCTGTTCAGATTTGTACAACGAAAAATCCAGTAACAATTTGGTTATTTCTTCTTCCGTTCCCGCTTGAGCAATTACCGCATCAACGGCTTCCTGCAAAATCGCTTTAGTGTCGAGCGAAACCTGAAAGTTGGGCGATAAATTCAAATCTGTCGCGAATGTGCGGATAACCCGATGCGTGAATTTGTCGATGGTAGAAATGTCAAATCCGGCATAATTGTAAATAATCTGCTTGATGATTCGACTGGATTTTTCCTGAATTTTTTCTCCGGAAAGATTCAGTTCTTCGGCAAGCATGCCGAGCATCGCTTCCGAACGTTGATTAACCGGACTAATTGAAAAGTCGTGCAAAGTATTCAGCACGCGATTTTTCATTTCCTTGACAGCTTTGTTGGTAAAAGTAATAGCAAGAATCCGTTTGTAAGCCTCATCAGAAGGGGCTTTCAGAATGATTTTCAGATATTCTTTAACCAGTGTAAAAGTCTTTCCTGAGCCTGCCGAAGCGTTGTATATAGTAAATGCTGTATGAATCACGATTTGTTTTATCAATAAATTAACGATAGAAAACTTTTTTAAAGATACAAAAATTGTTAAATTTGAAGGACAATAATATTAATATAAAAATAAATAAAATTATGGCTTTTGAATTACCACAGTTACCATACGCATACGATGCGTTGGAACCAAACATTGATGCTCGTACAATGGAAATCCATCACTCTAAGCATCATCAAGGATATACAAATAATCTGAATGCGGCTATCGAAGGCACGAATTTGGAAGGTAAAACTATTGAGGAAATCTTAGAGAACCTTGATTTGAATAACAAGGCTGTCCGCAATAATGGTGGAGGATACTTCAACCACAACTTGTTCTGGACAGTGATGTCTCCAAACGGTGGCGGACAACCAAGCGGTGAATTGGCTGGAGCAATCGACAAAAAATTTGGTTCGTTTGAAGCATTCAAAGATGCGTTCTCTAAAGCAGCAGCGACACAATTCGGTTCGGGTTGGGCTTGGCTTTGTGTGAAAAACGGCGAGTTGGAAGTTTGTTCAACAGCCAATCAAGACAATCCACTGATGCCGGGTATCGGTTGTGAAGGAACGCCAATTTTAGGATTAGACGTTTGGGAACATGCTTATTACTTAAATTACCAAAACCGTCGACCTGATTACATCAATGCGTTTTTTAATGTAATCGACTGGAATAAAGTAACCGAATACTACAACAAGGTGAAGTAGTTTTTTTACTTTTATAAGCAAAGTAAACCCGTTTAAAAATTTTTTAAACGGGTTTTTTATGAGATAATTTTCTATATGCTTTTCAGAATGGCTGTAATATTGTCCGGTTTTCCCATTGAATAATAATGAATAATAGGTACATGGCGAGCTTTAAACTCTCTGGTTTGTTCAGCACACCACTCTATACCAATTTGTTTAATCGCTTGTTTATCCTTAGCACGAAGTACAGCATTTACCAAATCATCAGGTAAATCAACCTTAAAACGTTTTAGAAAGCCCTGCCTTTAGTATCTAAACACTTAAACGTAAGCTATAAAAAAAGTAAATCAGCGATAGGGGCTCCACTCGCAATTTTATCCACTGAAATGGATTCTTTGATCATCCCAGCCTGAGGTAAAAATAGGGCATCAGAATAATCAGTCCTATCATTATCAGGAAACCGTCGAAACCTGCTTCTTCAATACTTTTCAAGGAATATATTGGAATTAAACTCCAAATTCTTTGCGTATAATTTCAGCTCCCGCGCTTAAAGCTTCGAGTTTACCTCTTGCCACGTTTCTGGATAGCGGTGCCATTCCACAGTTTGTTGAAGGGTAAAGATTTTCAATATCTACAAACTGCAGAGCTTTACGTAGTGTATCAGCTACTTCTTCAGGAGTCTCGATGATGTTGGTTGCCACATCAATAGCTCCTACCATTATTTTTTTACCACGAACGAGTTCCATTAAATCTAAAGGCACATTGGAATTTCGGCATTCTAATGATACCACGTCAATTTTAGATTTTTGAATTTTAGGAAAAATCTCTTCGTATTGTCTCCATTCGGAACCCAATGTTTTTTTCCAGTCATTGTTGGCTTTAATTCCATATCCGTAGCAAATATGAACGGCGGTTTCGCAGTTTAATCCTTCTACAGCTCTTTCCAAAGCTGCCATTCCCCAATCGTTTACTTCATTAAAGAACACATTAAATGCAGGTTCATCAAACTGGATAATATCTACTCCTGCATCCTGCAGTTCTCTTGCTTCTTCATTGAGGGCTTTTGCAAATTCCCAAGCCAGTTTCTCCCGACTTTTGTAATGGTCATCGTACAAGGTATCTACCATGGTCAATGGTCCTGGTAAAGCCCATTTTATACGCTTATCGGTCTGTTTACGTAAAAATTTAGCATCTTCAACAAAAACTGCTTTTTGACGTACAACCTTATCTACAACAATTGGAACACTCGCATCATAGCGGTCGCGAATTTTTACGATTTTACGATTTTCAAAATCTACACCACTTAAATGCTCGATGAAAGTTGTTACAAAATGTTGGCGTGTTTGTTCACCATCGCAGATGATATCCAGCCCAGCCAATTGCTGTTCATGCAAAGAAATACGTAAAGCATCTTGTTTCCCTTCGCGTAACAGATCTCCCTCTAATTTCCAGGGTGACCATAATTTCTCGGGTGGCGCCAGCCAGGCAGGTTTGGGTAAACTTCCCACAATTGAGGTTGGTAATAATAATCTATCCATTATAAAGTAATTTTAATTTGTTGATTAATTAAAGAGTAAAATTGGCAGACCATTGCTCAAGAATATCATGGTAAGGTTTTATGAAATGCTCTTCACAATATTTACCCTGTTCAATAGCCAGTCGGCTACGTTCTTCTCGGTCATACTCCACGCGAGTCAGTGAATAATCTTCGTGTTTAAGACTAGGCTGATAGATTTTACCAGCCACTGAATTTGCATTATAAATTTCTGGGCGATAGATCTTCTGGAAAGTCTCCATGGTGCTGATGGAGCTGATCAGTCCAAGATCAGTATAATCAGTAAGCAAATCTCCGCTATGATAAAAAGCCATCGGCGCCATACTGTTTGCTGGCATGAAAAAACGAACTTTTAAACCCATTTTAGAGAAATATTCATCCGTAAGAGAATACGCATCCTGCACATACTCGAAGCCCAGAACCGGATGGTGAAACTCGGTGCGGGTATATGTTTTGTTGCTTGATACACTTAGGCAGATAATCGGTGATTGCTTAAAGTACTCTTTATAAGTGTCTGAATTCACAAAGCACTTGTATAGTTTTCCATGCAAATCACCAAAATTTTCAGGAACACAAAAGCTAGATTTGTTTTTATTGTACTCGATCAATAAAACACTGAAATCGTAATCACGGACATAAGATGAGAAATTGTTACCTGCAACACCTTCGATCTGAAGACCTGTCTTACGATCTAAAATATTCGTCTTTAATACTTCCATCATTGGCAGGTTGTCAATACTAGTATTAGTGTCAATACTCATCGTCACAGTCATGATTTCAAGTTCTACAAGGTAACGATTACCTTTATCATTATCCGCATGAGCCAAAGAATTGAATCGATTGTTAATCATATTCAAGGCATTGCGTAAGTTTTGCTGACGATTAGCTCCTCTTGCCAGATTGGCAAAATTGGTTGTCAGGCGTGTATTGCTTGCCGGGTGATAGTTTTCATCTAAACAAGTGCTCTTTAGTGTGAACGTAAAATCATTAATATTGGTGCTATGGATTTTTTTCATGTATTTCTTTATTATTATTATTTGGTTTTTTGATATAATCACTTGTATTTATCTTATCTAAGTGTTTTTGTATTGAAGATTTCAAAATTTCTAAAACATTCTAAATCTTCAACAAAATACTTCAAAATTGGTTTGGCTTCGATAGAGTCGAATATTCTTGAATATTTTCCCTTATAACGGCGGTAGTACCTCAAAAGAGAATTGTATTTTACCGTTTTCTTTTTGGATGTGTTCTGTTACTTTCATGATTCGTTAGTCGTTAATTTGTTGTGTTTGAGCTAAGTTGGGAGATAACTATCGCTCAACTTCTTCTATTGGCGTAGTCTTCTAATTAACCTTGTTCTGTTTTTCCCAATCCAAAGTATCTACTCTGTGGATAGGTGCAGATACTGCAGCGGTACCGAGTACTAATGTTCGTTGTTTTAATAGACTTCTGATATCAGTATGTATAAGTATTGTTGACATATTTATTTCTTTAATCATTCTTCATTGGTGTGTAAAACAGGGTTATTGTTGTGTAATATTTAACGCTTGTTCTAAGTCACGGATAATATCTCTCGTATTTTCTAATCCTACAGATAGACGAATCAGGTTGTCTGTGATACCTGTAGTTATTTTTTCTTCTGCAGGAACTTTACTATGTGTGGTAGAGGCAGGGTGTGTAACGATGGTTCTACTATCTCCAAGGTTAGCTGAGCGGCTGCATAGCTGTAAGGCATTTAAGAATGCTCTACCTGCATCAAGTCCTCCTTTTATTCCGAAGGCGATAATATTACCTCCTTGCTTCATTTGTTTTTTTGCTATTTCATACTGTGGATGGCTTGGTAAGAAAGGATAACGAACAAATTCTATTTGCGGATGACTTTCAAGAAAATGAGCTATCTTAAGTGCATTTTGGCAATGCTTATCAACACGAACTGCAAGTGTTTCAATGCTTTTGGATAATACCCAAGCGTCAAAAGCAGACATGGAAGAGCCTATTGTACGAGAAAAAAGATATATTTTTCGGATTAAATCTTTCTTTCCGACAGCAATGCCACCACAAACTCTTCCTTGGCCATCTATTAGCTTGGTAGTGGAATGTACAACGATATCTGCACCAAAATCGGTTGGGTTTTGCAAATAAGGTGTTGCAAAAGTGTTATCAACTACAAAAATCAAATTATACTTTCGGGCAATTTCTCCCAAATAGCTTAAATCAAGTACATCAACCCCTGGATTGGTAGGGGTTTCAACAAATAATATCTTAGTGTTAGGCTGAATTAAAACTTCTATTTTATCTATTGATTTTGCCTCGAAATAAGATGTAGTCACACCCCATTCAGGTAAAATAGTAGATAAGATAGTTCGCGATGAACCAAAAATATTCAAGCAAGATACGATATGGTCGCCGGGCTTAATTAATGGAAAAATACTGCCAAAAATTGCAGCCATGCCAGTAGAAAAACTATATCCAGCCTCAGCTTTTTCCAGCAAACATAGTTTTTCAATCAATTCGGTTTGGTTGGGGTTATTAAAACGGGAGTACGAAAATTTATCGATCTCTTCTGCAAACACAGCCCTCATTTCTTCGGCGTTGTCAAATACAAAGCTTGAAGTGAGATACAAAGGGGTTGTGTGCTCGTTATACTGGCTTCGTTGACATTGTGTTCGTATTGCTTGGGTTTCAAAACAGCAATCATTAGGGTTGTCTGATGTAATCATATCTAAAGTTATTTTTATTATTTATTTGCTAATCGGAGAATATCGCCAAAAACACCTCTTGCGGTTACCGATGCACCGGCACCGGCACCTTGAATAATAATTGGGTTTTCGCCGTAGCTTTCGGTATATATTTCAAATAAACTATCTGAGTCTTGGAGCTGTCCCAGGGCAGAATTTTGAGGTACCTGAACGAGCTTGGTCTCAAGCAAACCTTTGTCTTCTTGTAAATTTCCGGATAGTTCACCCACATATCTCAGTACCGAACCAGTGGGTAAATCTTTTTTTATCTGTTCAAAATATCCATCGAGTTGCGTTAAATTTGCTAAAAATGCTTCAGTAGAAATTTCTTGTAAATCGGCAGAAATTAGATTTTGTATATTAATCTCGTCAAATTCGTTATGTAAGTCCAGTTCACGAGCAAGAATAAGTAACTTTCGTCCGACATCATTGCCAGATAAATCTTCACGAGGGTCGGGCTCGGTAAAGCCTTTTTGTACAGCCTCTTGCAATACTTCGCTAAACTTTTTGTTTTGAACTGAAAATGTATTGAAAATATAGCTCAAACTACCTGAAAACACTCCTTTAATCTTAGTGATGTTTTCTCCGGATAAATGCAGTAACTTGATAGTATCAATCAGTGGCAATCCCGCTCCAACATTAGTTTCGTACAAATATTCTTTGTGATTTGTCTTAAGTGCCTTACGCAATTGCTTGTAAAACGAATAGTGTACCGTATTGGCTATTTTGTTAGAAGATATTAAATCAAATCCACTTTCAACCAAAGGGATATAGTATTCGATGATTTTGCCAGATGCGGTGTTATCAACTGCAATTAAATTTTCCAGATGATATTGGTTGGCAAATCGGATAATATCTTGCAATTGATATGGTGTGCCTTTGTTGAGCAGATTTTCTCTCCAATTATCATCAATGCCGTGTTCACAAAGCAATACTTTTTGGGAGTTGGCTATGGCGAAAATATTCAGCTTGATGTTTTTCTTTTCTTCGATGGATTGAGCTGATTGTAAAATCTGGTCGATGAGTGTACCACCTACTAATCCATGACCAAAAATCGCAATGTTTATATTTTTGGTTACTCCGAAAATTTGACCATGAATGACATTTATTGCTTTTTTTGCCTCCTCTTTTTTAACAATTAAGCTGATGTTTTTACCACTTACGGTGTTATTAAAAAGGATAGGCACAATTTTATTCTTTACCAAGGCAGCATAAGGCTTGTCGAAAGTACTCAAATCTTGTCCTATGATAGAAATCACAGCAACATCACGCCGAACAATGATTTGGTTCACATCCTTGGTATAAAAATCCTCTTGAAATTCTTTTTGCAAGGCTTTCACTGCCAAGTCAGCATTTTTCTCATCGACGACAAAGCCCAATCCGCGTTCAGATGTACCTTGTGAAATCACACTCACACTTATCCCTTCATTAGCCAAAGCTGTAAACACCCGAGCATCGATACCGACAACACCTAATAAACCAAGTCCTTCAAATTGAATTAGAGCAATATTGGACTGAGCGGTTAAGGACTTGATGCCTCTACTAACCGGATTGGACGATATCAATGTGCCTTTGTTAGATGGATTAAGTGTATTCAGTATCCGTAACGGGATATTACTTTCTACCAATGGCAGAATAGTTTTAGCGTGTAAGATAGATGCTCCGAAATTAGCCAATTCGTTAGCCTCATCAAAATGAAGTTCTTCAATCTTATGAGCATCCTTTACCCAATCGGGATTGGTTGTGTAAATGCCATCAACATGTGTGTAATTTTGTAATTCATCTGCCTGTAAAAAATTCGCCAGTAAAGCTGCTGAGTAGTTACTGCCATTTCGTCCTAAAGTAGTTGTTTCGTCTTTTTCGGTTGTCCCGATAAAACCGGTTACTATTGCAATTTCATCCGGATTAAGTTTCGAGAAATATTGCCGAGTAATTTCTTTTGACAATTGTTCGTTGGGCTGTGCTTGTCCAAAGTTGTTATCGGTAACCAATAGTTTACGGCTATCTACAGCCACGGCACGGACACCTGATTGACGTAGCTGTTCAGTCAACAATTTACTGGCAATTACCTCTCCTTGAGCCAGTACATAATCTTTCACTTTTGGGCTATAATCTTCAACCAATGATACGCCTTCATATAGCTTGGATAATATTTGCAGTTCACTTTGAATATCGCCCAATTGATGATATGCTCTATTCTTGAAAGATTCAAATACCGGAAGATAATCTTGTTTGGTTTTTGCCAATTCTAATATGTTTTCGAGTGTGTCGGTGGTGTCTCCTACTGCAGATACGATAACCACAATTTGATCTTCCTTGATTTTATTTTTAATAATATCGATCACAGGGAGGAATGCCTGCCCTGATGCTAACGATTTTCCGCCAAATTTTACTATCTTCATTTCTTATTGTTTAAATATGTTGTTTAGTATTGTATTGAGCTGTTCGTATTCAATCAAAAATGCGTCGTGACCATGTATTGATTTTATGGTTGAAAAATTTACTTTTTCAGTATATCTTTTAAATGTTTCATAAGTATTCTTTTGTTCTTCGTGGGTAAACATGAAATCAGAATCTATGGCTACCAGATGAATTTGTGCTGAAGTAATTTTGGCTAATTGAATAATGTCTTCGGGACACAAGTCTTCACCAATTGTCCTCAATAAATGATTCATCAATTGATAAGCAGGTAATTCAAATCGAGATTTTAAAGCTCTTCCATGATACTTTAACCAGCTCTCTACGGCATATTGCTGTTCATCAGCCTTAACCTGACGATTGAACTTCCAAGTAAGTGAAATTGGTGTTCGGTATAGTAACATCGCGTGCATACGAGCATCTTCAATAGGTTGCAACGAATTGTTCAATATTTGTTCCTGTACCAAAACATTGGCTTTTAACCAATCTGATGATTGAATGCTCGTGGCTATCGGAATCAGGTGTTGAATACGCTGAGAGTGTTGAAATAACATTTCCCAAGCTATCCCTCCGCCCAAGCTGCCACCAACAACAGCAAAAAGCTGGTTAATGTTAAGTTCGTCTAATCCTTTCCAGAATAAATCGGCAATAATTTTTGTAGAAAAATCAGTATAATTCTCAAAGAAATTTTCGCTTTCTCCTCCAAATCCATTACCCGGTATATCAAACGTCAAGACTGTGTAACGATTTAAATCAATGACTTGGTCATATCCGACTAATTGAGCCCACCAGCCGTCTTTACCAGCCACCTCGCTATTACCCGTGAGTGCATGATTGACCAACACTACCGGAGATGTATGCAAAGGCTGCCCGAATAGTTGGTAGGTCAATGAAATATCCGATGACTTTCCGCTCGATAGTTGGTAATCTTTGAGTACAATTTTATGCAACTGTTTTTGTAACATGATTTTTAATTTTGGCAAGGGTTTGTTGTAAATCGTTAATCAAATCATCGGCTTCTTCCAATCCTACCGACAAGCGGATAAGACTGTCTGTGATTCCACACGCATACTTTACCTCTTTGGGAACAGCACCATGTGACATTTTACTTGGGTAATTACTCAGGCTTTTTATTCCACCCAGCCCTTCCGCCAGTTTAAATTGTCGAAGGTTTTGGAGTACTTCCAATGCCGTCTTTTCATCGTCTTGTTTCAAATCGAAACTCACTACACCGCCAAAATATTTTTGTTGTTTAAGAGCAATTTGATGACTTTCATGTTCTTCTAGTCCCGGATAGTAAACGCGGTTAACTTGTGAGTGATTAACTAAGAATTTAGCTATTCTCAAGGCATTTTCAGAATGCTGTTTGATACGTAGTGACAAAGTTTCTATTCCTCGAATCGTTAAAAAACTATCAAAAGGAGAAAGTACCGCTCCTGTAGCATTTTGATGAAACTTAATGTTTTTGGCTAATTCATCTGATTGGATAATAACTAATCCTGCTACGACATCCGAATGCCCTGCAATATATTTGGTAGCACTGTGCACCACGATATCGGCACCTAATTCAATCGGTTTTTGGATAAGTGGAGTAGCAAAAGTGTTGTCCACGCAAAGCAAAATATTGTTCTGCTTCGCTACATCAGCAAGAACACTTATGTCAAACACTCTAAGTGTAGGATTGGTAGGGCTTTCAATCCAAATAAGCCTGGTTTTCGGACCAATCACATCAATGATATTTTGGCTATTCGATGGACACACAAAATGAGACTTAATCCCGAATTTAGCATATACCTGCGTAAGTAATCGATAAGTGCCTCCATAAATATCCTTGGTTGCTATGACCTCATCTCCTGCGGACAGGGTTTTGAAAACAGCATCAATAGCGGCTAATCCGCTCGAGAAAGCAAAACCATGATTGCCTCCTTCTAATCCGGCTATTACGTTTTCAAGCACCTGACGTGTAGGATTATTAGTTCTCGAATAATCAAACCCTTGGTGTTTACCGGGCTGTTCTTGCACGAAAGTTGTCGTTTGATAAATCGGTACTGCAATTGATCCGGTAAGCGGATCGGCTGGAATTAAGTTAAGTATTTCAGTTTGTGTACACATCGGTTTATAGGTTTACAATTGGTCAAATACGCTTTTCAAGTCTTGTTTTAAGTCTTCGATATCTTCAATCCCTACCGATAATCTCAACAAATCAGGCGTTACACCCGTAGCAATTTGGTCATCGCCGGATAATTGCTGATGCGTGGTTGAGGCAGGATGAATAATTAATGATTTGGTATCGCCGATATTGGCCAACAACGAAAATAATTGTGTATCGTTAGCTACTTTTTTAGCCGCTTCGAATCCTTTTTTCAATCCGAAGGTAACAATACCGCTTTGCCCTTTGGGTAGGTATTTTTGAGCCAATTGGTAATATTTGCTCGATGTAAGCCCCGGATAGTTTACCCAAGCAACTTCATCTTGTTGCTCTAACCATTTGGCCAATGCCAAGGCATTTTCACTATGTTTTTGAATTCGAACCGGTAAAGTTTCGAGACCTTGCAATGTTTGAAAAGCGTTAAACGGACTTAGTGCTGCACCCAAATCACGCAGTCCTTCAATTCGTGCCTTAGCGATAAAAGCCGCATTGCCTAAAGCTTCGTGATATACTAATCCATGATAACCGGGAGAAGATTCGGTAAACTCGGGGAATTTACCGCTACTCCAATCAAAATTTCCTCCATCGATAATCGCACCACCGATAGACGTTCCGTTACCTGTAATGTATTTGGTTAGTGAATGAATAACGATATTAGCACCATACTCAATTGGTCGTAACAGATATGGGGAAGCGACGGTATTATCTACAATAAGCGGAATTTTATATTCTTGAGCTATCTTAGCCACCGATTCAATATCAATGATATCCAATTTAGGGTTGCCCAAACTTTCGATAAAAATAGCCTTGGTGTTTTCAGTAATGGCTTTTCGAAAATTATCGGGATTATCCGGCTCTACAAAAGTAGTTGTAATACCCAATCGGGGTAGGGTTACATCTAATAAATTATAGGTACCGCCATATAAGCTGTTCGATGCCACAATATGATCACCCGATTTAAGCAATGTAAGCAACGCCGTTGATATGGCAGCCATGCCCGATGAGGTAACCACTGCTCCGACGCCTCCTTCAAGGGTTGCTAATCTTTTTTCGAGTATGTCGTTAGTCGGATTGTTTAATCGCGTATAGATAAATGCCGGCACAGACAAGTTAAAAGCCCCTGCTGCATGATCAGCATTTTCAAATACATACGAAGAGGTTTGGTAAATGGGGACAGCCCTGGTTCTGTTAGTAGATTCTACATCGTGTCCATTGTGTAATGCTTGTGTGGAAAATTTAAAATTGTTCATGGTGAGATTTATTTAGTTATTAATTAAGGTTCAAACAAAAAGTCCTTTCGGGTTTGCCGAAAGGACTTTATAGATTAGACACTCGGATGGTCTAATAAGCAGTCTGCTTTAGGCAAAAGTTAGGTGGACGGCACATCATCATGGCCGTCATCTGCATTATCATTATATTTGTTAAATTGTTTTTCATTTTTTTCATAAAAAAAGCCTCTGCTGTCGGCAAAGGCTTATTAAATCTATAGTTTTTATTTAATCTATATACACAACAAGCCCTGCGGAATATTCCACATCATCATTGCTTGCATGTATGTAAATTGTATGTTGGTCATATTTGTAACAAATCAACGCTGCAAATATAAAATAATTTTCTGATAAATAAATTATTTTTGATTTTTTTTCTAAATGTTCAGGTAAAAGTCCTCTAAAAGTGATTTGTATTCGGGCGTGTATTGATGTCTTTGGGTTTCAATAACCAGTTCATCAATAGGTGTTTTGTCAGTTTGTTTCCGGGAAAAAGCTATCAAACTACGCTTTATTTCAGCATTTTGATTCCCACGTACCTGGGTAATCTTAAAAGGACATAAGCCGTATTCGGCCGAAAGACGAATAAATTTTTCTTCTTCTTTATGCGGAATAATGACTGCAAATATTCCGTTTTCGCTCAATAATCCTTCGGTGCAAGCAATCAGTTGTTCAAAAGGTAGTGAGTCGGTAAAACGAGCAGTGTCGCGTTGCGTATCTCCCGATTTGTAATTCTCTGAATAAAAAGGAGGATTAGAAACGATTAAATCATAAGTAATTTCTTCAAAAAATTCTTCTGTAAAATCTTCCAATGAAGCATAATAACAATACAAACGGTCACTCCACGGACTGTTTTCAAAATTTTCCACGCATTGCGTAAAGGCTTCTTCATCGATTTCTACGGCATCAATTTGTTCAGCACCGGAACGCTGTGCGAGCATCAGTGCCAATAATCCTGTGCCTGAACCAATGTCCAATACCGTGTAAGGATTGTTGTATAAAGGTGCCCAAGCGCCGAGCAAAACACCATCTGTGCCTACTTTCATTGCACAACGATTTTGTTGGATGGTGAATTGTTTGAAAGTAAACATGTCGGAAAATGATTTTTTGACGAATTATAAATACAAATCAACCAATCCTTGTGGAGTGCGAAGGTGTAATTGTTTGTTTTCTCTGTCAATTTTAATGATAAAATCATCAATGACCGGAACCAATATTTCTTTGTCGTTGTTGATGATGACAAACAGTGGTTGCACGCCGTTGTCGTTCACGCGACTCAGCTTACCTATTGCTCCATGTGTTTCATCAATCACTTCAAAATCTGTGATTTCGTGATAGTAAAATTGGTTGCCTTCCAGCTTGGGTAGCATAGATAGCGGGAGATATACTTCGGCGCCGATAATGTCATCGGCATCTTCTTCGGTGTAAACATCTTCAAACTGCACTCGCAGAAAATGGTTTCTGTGCAACTGTGCAGATTCAATAAAAAAAGGAATCAGATTTTCGTCGTTGAGTTCGACAAAAACTGATTCCAGATTTTCGTAAGTTTCAGGCTCATCGGTATCCAAAAAAAGTAATACCTCGCCTTTAAAACTAAATTTCTTTGCGATTTTACCTAAATAAAAACAATCTTTTTTAAGCATAACCGCAGGAATAATTAAGCCTCTTTTTCTTCGGTGTTATCCTCAGCAGCAGGAGTATCTTCAGTCGCAGTTTCTTCTACAACCTCTTCTTCTACAGCAGGAACTTCGGCTTCAGCCTGAGCTTCTTCAGCAGCTTTCACACGTTTTGCACTTACTTCTTTTTCAGCTTCTAAGGCTTTTGCTTTAGCAGCAGCTTTAGATTCTGCCAATCCTGTAGATTTTGCAGTAATTTTGTTTTCTTTTTCTTCCAACCAAGCAGCGAATTTCTCGTCAGCTTGCTCTTGAGTGATAGCTCCTTTACGAACACCTCCGTTCAAGTGGTGTTTCAACAAAGCACCTTTGTAAGACAAAATCGCACGAGCTGTGTCTGTCGGCTGTGCACCTTTGAATAACCAGCTTGCAGCCGAATCAACGTTCAAGTCGATAGTTGCAGGGTTAGTGTTTGGATTGTAAGTTCCAATTTTTTCAAGGAATTTACCATCTCTTTTTGCACGCGAATCTGCGGCAACAATCCAGTAGAAAGGTTTCCCTTTTTTACCGTGTCTTTGTAATCTGATTTTTACTGGCATAATCTTAATTGATTTAGTGAGGGTACCCGACCCTCGGTTGTTTAAGGGTGCAAATGTAAATATTAATTTTTAATTACGTATGTGATTTTTAAATTATTTTGTGGAACAATTCATGTTTTATGTGTTTGGAATTCAGACTTCAGCATTAAACAAAAGAAACCTGAAACAACATCTAATGTCTTATTTATTCAACAAATCCCACAAACGGTCTTTCAGTTCAGTTAATCCTAATTGAGCAACTGATGAAATAAACAGATAATCAACGTTTCCAAGTTCTTTGTCTAATTGTTGTTTGAGCTCGGTTTTTAATTCTTCGTCCAGCATATCCGATTTGGAAATCGCAATCAGTTGGTCTTTGTCCAGCAATTCAGGATTGTATCTCCTTAGCTCGTCCAGCAAAATTTCATATTCTTTCTTGATATCATCGGTGTCGGCAGGTATAAGAAACAGCAATATGGAGTTCCGTTCAATATGTCTGAGGAAATAATGTCCCAAACCTTTTCCTTCGGCAGCACCTTCGATAATCCCGGGAATATCAGCCATAACAAAAGAACGAAAATCTCTGTACGGCACGATGCCTAAATTGGGTTTGAGTGTTGTAAAAGGATAATTTGCAATCTTTGGTTTGGCTGCGGTAATTACCGACAACAGCGTAGATTTTCCGGCATTCGGAAAACCAACCAAGCCGACATCTGCCAGAACTTTAAGCTCAATAATAACGTCGATTTCTTCGCCGGGTAATCCGGGTTGGGCATAACGCGGAGTTTGATTCGTTGAACTTCTGAAATGCCAGTTACCCAAACCGCCTTTCCCGCCTTCTGCTAATATTTTTTGCTCGTTATCTTCGGTAATTTCAAAAATGACTACGCCGGTTTCTTTGTGTTTGACTACCGTTCCGAGCGGAACATCGATATAAACATCTTCGCCGTCGGCACCTGTGCTTCGTGAGCTACCACCGTCACCTCCGTGACCGGCTTTGATGTGCTTGCCGAATTTCAGATGGTGCAATGTCCAGAGGTTCTTATCGCCACGAACATATACGTGTCCACCACGTCCACCATCGCCGCCATCAGGACCTCCTTTGGCGATATATTTTTCTCTGTGAAGATGTGCAGAGCCCTTGCCTCCGTTGCCGGACGCCGCATAAATTTTTACGTAATCTACAAAATTCCCTTCTGTCATTAGTCTTCTTGTTCCGGATTTATTATCCTGATTCCTACTTTGTTAATTTTATTTCCGTCGCTGTCTAAAATCTCTATTTCGAGATTATTCCAGTACAGTTTTTCCCCGTTTACCGGGATATATGATAATTCTTCCATGACCAATCCGCTGACGGTTGCCACATCGTATTGGTTGATAAATTCGTCCAAATCAAAATAGGTAAGTAAATCATGTAACGGATAAAAACCGTCAGATTCCCAGTAATTGTCATTGATTTGTGTGAGTTGATACTCGTCTTCGTCGAATTCGGACGCGTCGCCAACCAATGCTTCCAGAATATCATTCAGTGTAAGTACACCTTGAACCACGCCATATTCGTCTGTGACTAAAGCAAAATGATTTTTGGTCGATTTGAATATTTCCAAAGCGTGATATGCCGAGGTAAATTCGTTCATGAAAACAGGTTCGTTGATGATAGACTGAAAATCGACATTTTCTTTCTCAACCATCAAAAATATATCTTTTAATGATACTATCCCGATAACTTCTTCCATGTTTTGTTGGCAAACCGGATAGAAAGAATGAATTTCATTAACTACCTTGTTTTTTACTTCCCGGAAAGTGTCTTCCGTTTGTAAAAATACAACCGATTTCCGGTGGGTCATCAATGAGTTGATTTTTCTGTCGCCGATATTAAAAACCCGCTCAACGATGTCTTGCTCGATTTCCTGTACTTCGCCGTCGATGGTACTTGCCTTAATCATTCGTCGGATTTCTTCTTCGGTTACGCGTTCGTCGTTGGCAGAATTAATGTTTAATATTCTCAGTACATTGTCGGTGGTTTTGGTTAGTAACCAGACAAACGGTGCGGTTATTTTTGAGATAAAACTCATCGGCAACGCCATGGCTTTGGCAATGGCATTCGGATAGCTCAGTCCTAAACGTTTCGGTAGCAATTCACCGAAAACCAACGTCAAAAACGTGATGATTATCAAAATAACCGTTACTGAAATAGTGGAAGAATAGGGAACTAATGCCGGAATGTTTTCTATGGTCAGTTTGAGGTCGGTTGCGATTTTGTCGCCCGAAAAAATACCGGTTAATATTCCAATCAGCGTAATGCCTATTTGTACTGTTGACAGAAAGTTATTGGGCTTTTCTACTAATTGCAAGGCTGCTTTTGCTCGTGAACTTCCTTTTTTGGCATCAATTTCCAAACGGCTTTTTTTGACCGAAACGAGTGCCATTTCGGACATAGAAAATACGCCGTTGAGCAAAATTAAAAACAGTATGATGATAATTTCCATATAGTAAAGATAAAGAGTCTGTTTAGATTTATCTAATAATTTGTTTATGTTTCTTTTTGGCTACAACTGCGTTAAATTTTAAAACGATAGCTCTGCTATCCTTTGAAAATTTGCCTTGTTCTATCTCAAAAATAATCGACAAACATTTTTACAATACAAATCTAAACAGATTCAAAAAACCTTATCGTTTTAGCAATGATAAGGTTTTTAGAAATTCAAAAAATTACAGTTGGTCGATTACCTGACTCAACCTGACCGTAATTTCGGGTATTTCTCCTATTCCGTTTACTGCGTAGTATTTATTTTGATTTTGGTAATACGCAATCAGCGGTGCTGTTTTTTCGTTATATTCTTTGTACCGGTTTCGGATTTTTTCCTCGTCCTGGTCGTCTGTTCTTCCAGAAGTTTTTCCTCTTTCCAGAATTCTTTCTACTAAAATTTCGTCATCGGCCTCTAAAGCAACTGTGGCAGTTACTTCGAGGTTCAGTTCTTTCAGGAAGTTGTCCAAAGCCTCAGCTTGGGCAATCGTTCTTGGGAATCCATCAAACAAAAAACCAGATTTGTCCATGTTTTTCTTCACTTCTTCTTTGAGCATATTGATGGTAATTTCGTCCGGAACCAATTCTCCACGGTCGATATATGTTTTGGCGATTTTGCCTAATTCGGTTTCGTTTTTCAGGTTATACCGAAAAATATCTCCGGTTGAAACATGGTATAGATTGTATTTTTCTTCTAAAAATTTTGCTTGTGTGCCTTTGCCCGCTCCGGGTTTTCCAAATAATATTATTGATTTCATGTAACTGTAATTCTAAAGATTATCCGTTTTTGGAATAAACTTAATTTTCAAGACTGCAAAGATACTAATTTTCAACTTACTATTTATCTGATTGTTAAAAAATATTTCACACAACAAAAGCCACCCGATTTGGATGGCTTTTTGGTGTTGATATGTGTTAGATTATTTGACGATATCCAACTCTTTGATGATGTTGGTTGCACCGGCATATTTGTCGATGATAAACAACACATAGCGGATATCCACATTGATGGTTCTTTGCAATTCAGGGTCAAAGATTACGTCGCCTGCCATAGCCTCGATGTTTCCGTCAAAAGCTAAGCCAATCAATTCTCCTTTTCCGTTGAGTACAGGCGAACCTGAGTTACCACCGGTAATGTCGTGGTCGGTTAGGAAATTCACGTGTAACGTTCCGTCGATGTCTGCATATTGTCCGTAATCTTTTGCATTGTATAAATCAATGAGCTTTTGCGGATTTTCAAATTCGTCATCACCCGGAATATGTTTGGCAATAGTTCCTTTCAGCGTAGTAAACCAGTTGTCTGAAGCGTCGTTTACTCTGTCGGTGCGACGAGGTAAATCACGCACGGTTCCGTATGTCAAACGCAATGTTGAGTTGGCATCCGGATAATATTTTTTATCTGGATTGGCTTGTCTCAAACCATCAACAAAAAGACGGTAGGCTCTCTGGAATTTTTCAGTTACTTCTTTCAGGTTTTCCGGCTCTTCACGATATTTGGTCAATAAGTCGGTCGAAATTTTGTACAATTCATCATTTTCAAGCAATGCAGCGTCCGGATTATCCAAAAATGCTTTTAGTTTTTCCGCAGACGTGAAAATGCTGTTTTCAAATCCTTGTTTGATAATTTTGGTGTAATCATAATTGTTCTTTTCTCCTAACTCCTTGATGTATGGTGCGATTTCGTAACCGGTAGATTTCGTTGCGTACAATTGTAATTGTTTTGCCAGCATTTCTTCTTCCATAGGCAGGTAAAGATTAGCAAAAACCTCTTCGATAGCCGCCTCAAGGTTCGGACGGATATTGGCCCTGAAAGCCTCATTTGCCTGAGCATAATTAGCCAATGCATTGCCAAATTGATAAGGGATTACTGCCATGCCAGCCGTACGAAGTGTAGTCATCAGGTAATTGTCGTGACGAGCTTTTTCGTTAGTGGCAGCATAATAGGCGTTGATGTCCTGCATTACATTGCCATATTTGGCTTTGTTTTCCATCTGGTTTGCCCATTGGTTGAACTCAGCTTCATTTTTGCGTTTGGTTTCAGCTGTTTTTTGCTCAGTCAGTGCATCAATCATACCTTGGCGATTTTTCCAGTAATTGGCAACTCCGGCATAAGTGGAAGCATAATCCAGACGAACTTTATCGTTGCTGTCCATGTATTTTTTCATTACGTCCATGCCTAGTCTTGAGCCTTCTACCCACGCAGGATAAGCAAACTCTACGTTTTGCTGTACACCTTCGGCAGGCATCCAGCGGTTGGTGCGTCCCGGATAGCCTAAAATCATAGAGAAATCTCCAGCTTTGATACCACCGATATTAACCGGTAAATGATGCTTCGGATTCATCGGGATATTATCTTCAGAATAAGGAGCAGGATTCCCGTCTTTATCGGTATAAACTCTGAAAATAGAGAAATCTCCGGTGTGGCGAGGCCATTCCCAGTTGTCTGTGTCGCCGCCATATTTTCCGATACTGTTTGGCGGTGTTCCTACCAATCGTACATCGGTATAATCTTGATAAACAAAATAATAGAATTCATTTCCCTGGAAAAATGATTTTACGGAAACAGTGTATTTTCCGCCTTCATCATTTTCTTGTTGGATTTTAGCGATTTCCTGATTGATGGCTTTTTCGCGTTCCAATTCGTTCATATTGTCGTTTACTTTCGACAAAATTCGCTCAGAAACATCGTCCATACGAACGAAAAATCTTACCGATAATCCTTCGGCATAGCGTTCTTCGGTGTTGTCTTTTGCCCAAAAACCGTTCGTCAAAATGTCGTCTTCCGGTGTAGAAAGTTGAGCAATTCGCTCATAACCACAGTGATGGTTAGTCAAAACCAAGCCTTGTGATGAAATCATTTCTGCCGTACAGCCGTTATCGAATTGTACGATAGCGTCTTTCAAAGAGTGGCTGTTGATGCTGTAGATTTCTTCGGGTGTGAGTTGTAGTCCCATTTTTTGCATATCGCGATGATTCAATCGCTCGATAAACATTAAAAACCACATTCCTTCATCGGCTTTGACCTTTGTGGGCAAAACCATAATCATTGCGGTAAATAAAAAAATCAGTTTCTTCATTGAATAGAAATATTAAAAAAATTAGTTAAAATAATATGTTAGTGATACATTAAGCAAATGTGGTCTGTTTTCGGTGTTGTATGTGGTATTGGAAATCGCGTCCTCAAAAGCAGAACCTGTTTTGGTAATGCTCATTTCATATCTCGCGTTGAGGTACAATTGATCGAGTTGTACACCCAAACCGATTTGTGCACCCAAATTAAAATTGTCTTGCTTGGCATTGACGATGTCTTTCAGTGTGTTTTTGTCGTCCAAATAATAGGTAAAAACCGGGCCGGCATGTAGCCTGAGAAAACTAAAATTCATGCCCACATTTATAGGAATATCCACTCGGTTTTTGGTGATGGAAAATTCCTGATTTTGTAACGTCAAGTATTCGTCTTTAAATGATGTATAAAGGATTTCCGGTTCGATGTATATCACGGCAAGGTCGATTCTTCCCGTTAATCCGGCTTGCCAACCGATATTGGCACTTCCTTTGGATTTGTAGGTTGCTTCCGCCGATTTCAGCATACCGCTTTCTCCGCTATACACCATTCCTCCTTTGATTCCGATCTGTGCTGAGGCACAGAAAGTTCCTGCAAAAATGCAGACTGCGATTAAAATATTTTTCATGGTAACTTAGGTTTGTTTCTGCTAAGGTACTTTTTTTTGAGAAAGTAGCGGAATACTTTAACTTTTTCCTAATCGTTGTCGGACAGCTTCATACAGAAACGCACCGCATGCCACCGATACATTTAAGGAAGAAATTTTGCCATACATCGGTAGTTTGGCTTTTTCGTCAACGATTTTCAGTACCGACGGATTTACGCCTTTATCTTCTGACCCCATAATGATGGCAATGCCTTTTTGCAAATCGAGTTCGTACAAAGATTGCTCAGTTTTTTCTGTGGCAGCAATGGTTGTAATGCCTGAGCCTTGCAAATAAAAGACAGCGTCTTTCACATGATCAACTTTGCAAACCGGTATGTTGAATAATGCACCGGCAGAGGTTTTTACCGCATCTGCATTAACCGGAGCCGAGCCTGTTTTGGGAATGATGATGCCATCAGCTCCAACGCATTCAGCCGTTCGTACGATGGCTCCGAAATTACGAGCGTCCGACAGTTGGTCGAGAATAATAAACAACGGGGTTTCTTTTACTTCCAATACGCCTTCAACGAGTTGTTCTATCGTAACAAACCTTATTGGAGCAATAGCTGCTACTGCTCCCTGATGATTGTTGAATTTGCTCAATTTGTTTAATTTCTCCAACGGAACGTAGGAAAAATTAATATTGTTTTTCTTTAGCGTTTTCAGCAGCTCCTGCATCAAATCGCCCTGAGCTTCTTTTTGGACAAACACTTTGTCTATTTCTTTACCGGCTTGTATCGCTTCGATAATGGCACGGATGCCAAAAATATTTTGTTCGTTTTGCATGGGGCAAAGATATATGAATTTTGTTGTATATTAGTGAACTAAAATTTAATTAAGATGAGAGTAGTATTTTTACTTTTAGTTTCTTTATTTGTTTTTTCCTCTTGTGAAGATGACCAAAATAGCGGAAAGAATACAAATCTTTTGATGGGAAATTGGTATTTAATGAAATTTCAGTATAGTATACAACCAGATAATGAGTTTAATGAAAATGATATATTATGGAAGATAGAGGAAGAAGATATTGTGGTGTCAGTTAATGCGGCGTTATATTTATATGAAGTGAAGGTTCCGTTGGCAAGGGGAGGAATTTTTCCTTATGCTATAGATGTTAATAGTAAGAAAATAACTTTTGAAGATTATACGTATGACTATGAGTTTATATCTGAAGATGAGTTGTATCTGAAAGAAGTAGGATATGTAGATGGGAGAAGAATTACTCTTAAGAGAGTAGAAGAGTAAACTCTTTGCTGATATTTGTTTCACAACTTCGTAAATAGTAAGGCAAAATTTCATGAAAGTCTATGAGGGTATAAAAAAGACCGAAAAGTTTTTCACTTTCCGGTCTTTTAATCAGAAACTATCTGAATAGGTTACTCAATCTCAAAAGTAAGTTTAAGGTTCACACGATATTCGACGATTTTGTTGTCTTTTACCTGTGCACTTTGATCCTGCACATAAGCAGAACGAATGTTTTTTACGGTTTCTGAGGCTTTTTCCACGGCTTTTTGCGTGGCATCTTCCCAACTTTTCTCTGAGCTTGATAACACTTCGATTACTTTTAAAACTCCCATAGCTTTATTTTTTTAATGATGAATAATGTCGTAAAGTTAAAACAAAAGTTTGATTTTATTCACATTCTTCCAATGAATTTATCCATTCTTCGATGAGTTGAACACCTTCCCGGTGTATGGTGGACCTTCCGAGACGGGGCATTCTTAAGTATGTGTTATCGGTATTCATTAAGAGATAAATCAAAGAGTTTTCAGGATTTTGCGGATCTACAATTTTCCCATTCGTTAGTACTCCCGGAATCGGGTGGGGTTGATCTACGCAAACACCCATATTTTTGAGAAATGTCGTTTGATGATATGAAAGGTTTAAAGGAGTAGATACGGCCTCTCCGCCGGTTTGGTGGCAATGAGCACACTGAATGTCAAAATAGGCTCTTGCTCTTTCCGAAATCGGTTTGGATATATCTGAATAATCAACAACTGCATTGATGTCGCCGGGTAAATTGTCCTCGAGTTTTCCTTGCTGAATCCAGCGACTAAGCTGGTTTTCGTTTCCGTCAGGATAGGTCAGCGTATAATTCAGATGAATGGGTTTGATACCTATTGGAACAAGTTCATTGTTGATAGAATGACAGGACATACATTGAGATTCGTTCGGAATTTTATAATCAAAATTAATGGTTTCGTTTAAGTGATTGATGCTTAACGGAATTGTGCTTTCACTCATGTCGAGATAAGCCTCAGACTGTTCTTCGTTCCATTTGTAATTGGCAAAAATCCAGCCTTCGTCTTTGAGAATCATCAATCTGGTTTCGATGATTTTTTTATCTGAATTGAGCTGAGTTTCATCGTAGTAAAATATTTTAATCAAAACACTTCCGACAGGTAGGTTTAGCGGGGTATTTTCATAAGTATAATTAGCTTTTGCGTTTTCCGGTAGCCATACATATCTCGTTTTTTTGGCATAATCAGTGAAAAGCTCGCTATTGGGTTTGTATAACAGTAAATCTTCATGTGGAGTAAGATGTTTTAAATCTCCGGTAAAAAAATGGTATTCAGAGAGTGTTGCATAAGGTACATTCTCTAAATCAACCGAAATCGGCTCTGGTTTCTCAATGATTTCATAAGGGTTGTTGTCATCGGCACAACCAATAAATAAGCAACTGATAAACAGAAAAAAAATAGTTATTCTTTTCATTAAAGAAGGAATTAAAAAAACTAAGATAAAAAAATTATTTGAATTCTTTACTCATTTGTTCCACAACCTCGTATGCGGCAGGGCAAATCAAAGTGTTTTTAATCGTCAGATGGTTAATTTGGTAGAATTTTCTCCGGTCGGTATGTGGATATTCCCGACAGGCTTTGGGGCGGTCTTCATAAACCGAACAGTAATTATCACTTCCGAGAAAAGGACACGGAACCGACTGCAACACATAGTCATTGTCTTCGTCAATTCGCAAATAAGTTTCGATGAATTGTTGCGGTTTTAGCCGAAAAACCTTGGCCAGTCGTTCGATGTCTTTTTGTGTGAAAAGCGGTCCGGTGGTTTTACAGCAATTTGCACACGACAAACAGTCAATCCGGTCAAAAACATCATTGTGAATTTCCTGCATTTTCTGGTCAAAATGCTTGGGTGGTTTACTTTTGATTCGGGCGAGAAACTTTTTGTGTTCCGCTTGTTTTATCCGAGCTTTTTTGTGGTAATCTTCGAGGTCCATAAAGAGATTGTAAGAAAAATCTTATTGCAAAAATAGGTAACTGAATTGTGAAATCTATGGAATAAACCAATTAATTGTTTCTTATGAACTCAAAGCCAAAATATATTTATCAATATACAATTGCTTTTCTTTAGATTTATATTGCTGAATAAAACGGGGGTGTTCAAGAACGGTTAGTTTGTCAAAGAGTTTTTTCTCTTGATTCAGTTTTTGGATAAAATTGGCATTTTTCTTTCCCAATATGAAAACTTCTGAAGTGTCCAGCCCGAGACTGATATGCTTTTCGAGCGATTCTATCATAAAATCTTTGACGTTTGCAAAGAGCTGTCTATCATCATAATAATTCGCATTCAGGAATTTTCCTTCTTTCGATTTTCTGACAATCGCCAACGGAAAAGGCGAATTGATGTAAAACTGCTGGTAGAAATCTTTTGTACCGCCAAAAGCATCAATCATATCGTACAGGAAAACAGATGAAATTTCATGCGTGTGAGCCGATTGCATCGGAATTCCGCAAACCGATTCCAACCGCTTGGTATCTGTAAACGGAACACCGGTAACGCCTGCTCCGTTGCGGCTTGGGTTTATGCCGATGATAAACTTTCTGTCCGAAGTATCATGGTAATATTTATGATAAAATTTTTGCATGACCACCATAGTTTCCGGATTATCGAAATAAGGATTCAGTACCTGAAAACCATCAGGTAGTTTTCCCGGATAATAAAGGTTTTGGTTAAATTCAATTACTTTTTCGGCGAAAGTTTTAGGATTCATAAGGTAAAAATACGATGATTTTTCGAAAGCGTTTATTTGTTTTCATAATGTCCCATTGCTGATACGACAAAAACCATAACGATTTCTTCTTAAACACGATATATAATCCGGTCTTTCTGATTTAATCTTCTCGACCAATAGCCTTGATAATCGTGCTTTAGTTGTTCCGGTTTTCCTTCTCCGGAAAAAGGTGTTTCTGCTAATTGAAAAAGAATTTTCTCAATCTTTTTTATTACCGATTTATTCCCAGGCTTATAATGCTTTTGTAAATCTTTCTGAGCATTAGAGGTTATTTCGACAAAATACTTCCCCATATATCGTCTGGATTTATAGTAATTGTATTGCCTTCTTCGGTATCTTTTTCCGCTCTTTTTATTTTTTCAACAAATTCTTTGCTGTATGGACTTTTTTTGTCGGAAATAATTTCAACGCCGTTGTTTTCTTTCGAGAAAAGCTCAATCAGGCTCTTTAATGTTTTGCCTGCTTTGGTACGTTCGTTTATTTTTATAGTGATTGTTGTCATAGCTTTACACGTTTTATACAAAGATACAAAAAATATCCCGAATTGTATTTTCGATTAAACGAAGAAAATAGCTGATTTTGTTTATCTTTGGCGTTGGTAAATCTTAAAATTAAAATAAAAATCAACGCTTTGTGGTACAGAATAGTATCTTTGCCACATTAATTATTATCAAAAAATGAAACCGACATGTTTAAAATAATTATTAAACATACAGCGAAATGATTATTTTAAACATCAAAGGTTACATGTGACCATTGAAAAATAATAAAAATAAACACATGAAAATATTACACTATTTCCTTTTTACTATATTGCTTTGCACGATGCAAACAACCTGGTCGCAAACTTCTGACAACAAACGAATTGACGGAATTGTCGGTATGGTTGGCGATAAAATCGTTCTGGAATCTGATGTGCAGAAAAGTTTGCTGGATATTATGTCGAGGAAAGACAGACCGATGGATTTTGACGAATGCATGGTTTATGGTTCGCTGATGGAATCAAAATTGTTTTTGTATCATGCTGAATTAGACAGTATTCAGGTAATGCCCGAAATGGTAGAGCAAAACTTGCAGGCTCAGTTAGACCAGGCGGTTCAGGCTACCGGCTCGATTGACGGAGTGGTAAAATTTTATGGCAAAAGCAGTTTTGAAGAATTAAGTAAATATTTGAAAGAAATTATCGAAAATAACCTGAAAATCAGTCAGTATCAAAATACGGTTGCCACCAGTGTAGAAATCACACCCGAGGAGGTTCGCCAGTTTTTTAACAGCCTTCCGGAAGAAGAATTACCGATTATCGGCGACCAGATGGAGCTGGCAGAAATTCTGATAGAACCTGAAATATCCGAAGGACAGGTGCAAAAGGTTATTGACCAGTTGAATCAGATAAAAAAAGAAGTAGAAGACGGTTCTTCATTCAGCAGTAAGGTGTATCTTTATACGGAAGACCCGGGTTCTGTGAAAAGTGGAGGATTATATTCAATCGACAAAAACAGTGATTTTGTAAAAGAGTTTAAAGATGCGACTTTTTCCTTAAAAGAAGGGCAGGTTTCCGAACCTTTCAAAACGGATTATGGCTATCATATCGTTTATCTTGAAAAGATACGAGGCGAAAAATATGATGTCAGACACATTCTGATTTCGCCGAAACCTACTGCAGAAGCTATACAGGAAGCCCGGAATCTGGCAGATGAGGTACGAATGAAAATCCTGAATAACGAAATGACTTTTGAAGAGGCAGTAATGAAATATTCTACCAACAAAACCAACAAAAACAGTAACGGTATCATGATGCACCCGAGTACGGGAGATACTCGTTTTGAGCTCAACTCAATTACCGACAGAAACCTGTACAACTCAATTTACAATCTGAAAAAAGGAGAAATATCGCCCGTGGTTGCTTATAATTACAAAGATAACGCCCGTTATCAGATTATTAAAGTTTTGGATAAGATTGACAGTCACAAAGCAGATTTCTCCAAAGATTTTGTGGCAATTCAGCGTATCGCTCTCGATAATAAAAAGCGAGACAAGCTGGGTGAGTGGATTGATAAAAAAATCGGGCAAACCTATATATTTGTTGATGACCAGTACAAAAACTGTAAATTCTCTAATTCCTGGGTACAGTAATTTGTTTGAAGTAAAACACAAAACCATCTGTTTTTCAGGTGGTTTTTTTGTTGAAAAACCATTTTGACCAAATAAAAAATAAAAAATTTTCTGTATATTTTTTTGCTAAAATCAATAATTATTGATAATTAGAGTGTTGGATTAATTGTTTGTTTGTTAAAAATATAATCATTTTTCGCGGTGTTGTTTGGTAATGATGACTATTCCTTTGTAAAATAGAATAATTATAAATAAATGTTTCTCATATTTAAGGTTTTATTAAAAACTTTCAAAAATGAAAATCGTTTATTAAATTTGCACGACTTAAAGAAATCTACTAAAACATTTGAAATATGGCTTTTGATATTGAAATGATTAAAAAAGTGTACGAGAGAATGCCTCAGCGTGTGGATAAAGCACGTGAAGTGGTAGGAAAACCTCTTACGCTGTCAGAAAAAATACTGTATGCCCATTTGTGGGAAGAACAACCGATGCAAAAATACGAGAGAGGTCGCGATTATGTTGATTTTGCACCAGACAGAATTGCTTGTCAGGACGCAACAGCTCAGATGGCTCTTTTGCAGTTTATGCACGCCGGAAAATCTCAGGTTGCTGTACCGACAACCGTTCACTGCGACCACTTGATTCAGGCAAAAGTTGGTGCCGAAGCCGATTTGGCAGTAGCTAACAAACAATCCAGAGAAGTATTTGACTTTTTGTCGTCTGTATCTAACAAATACGGAATTGGTTTCTGGAAACCCGGAGCCGGGATTATCCACCAAATCGTTTTGGAAAACTATGCTTTTCCGGGCGGAATGATGATTGGAACCGATTCGCATACGGTAAACGCAGGCGGATTGGGAATGATTGCTATCGGTGTTGGTGGTGCCGACGCGGTGGACGTGATGGCAGGAATGGCTTGGGAATTGAAATTCCCGAAACTAATCGGAGTAAAATTAACCGGAAAACTAAACGGCTGGACTGCACCGAAAGACGTAATCCTGAAAGTAGCCGATATCCTTACTGTAAAAGGAGGAACTGGTGCGATTGTGGAATACTTCGGAGAAGGAGCAAAATCTATGTCTGCAACCGGAAAAGGAACAATCTGTAACATGGGGGCGGAAATCGGAGCAACGACTTCAACCTTTGGTTATGATGATTCCATGAGAAGATATCTGGCAGCTACAGGTCGTCAGGACGTAGTGGACGCTGCTGATAAAGTGGCTGATTATCTGACTGCTGATCCTGAGGTGTATGCAGAGCCGGAAAAATATTTCGACCAACTCATCGAAATCAACTTATCAGAATTAGAGCCGCATATCAACGGACCATTTACGCCGGATAGAGGTACGCCGGTTTCTAAAATGAAAACAGAAGCTGCCGAAAACGGCTGGCCGATAAAAGTAGAGTGGGGATTGATAGGTTCTTGTACCAATTCGTCCTACGAAGATATGTCACGTGCGGTGTCAATCGTGCAACAGGCATTGGATAAAAACATTACACCAAAAGCAGAATTCGGAATCAATCCGGGGTCTGAGCAAATCAGATACACCATTGAAAGAGACGGTATCATTGATACTTTTGAAAAATTAGGAACAAAAGTGTTTACCAACGCTTGCGGACCTTGTATCGGACAATGGGACAGAGAAGGTGCTGACAAACAAGAGAAAAACACAATTGTACATTCATTTAACCGAAACTTCTCTAAACGTGCCGACGGTAACCCGAATACGCATGCTTTCGTGACTTCGCCGGAAATGGTAGCTGCATTGGCGATTTCAGGAAGATTGGATTTCAACCCGATCACAGATGCTTTGATTAATGATAACGGAGAAGAAGTGAGGTTAGACCCGCCAAAAGGAGAAGAATTGCCAACCAAAGGATTTGATGTGGAAGATCCTGGTTATCAGGCACCGGCTGCCGACGGAGCAGGAGTAGAGGTTATTGTTGACCCGAACTCTCAGCGATTGGAGCTGTTGCAACCTTTTAAGCCTTGGGACGGAAAAAATATTACTAACGCCAAATTGCTTATCAAAGCAGAAGGTAAATGTACAACCGACCATATTTCTATGGCAGGACCGTGGTTGAGATTCAGAGGACATTTAGATAATATTTCTAATAATATGTTGATTGGTGCGGTAAATTATTTCAATAAGCAAACCAATTCAGTAAAAAATCAGCTTACCGGAGAATATGGCGAAGTGCCGGCTGTGCAAAGAGATTACAAAGCCAATGGTATTGATACTATCGTGGTGGGTGACCACAATTACGGAGAGGGTTCTTCCCGCGAGCACGCAGCTATGGAACCAAGACATTTAGGGGTAAGAGCCGTATTGGTAAAATCATTTGCTCGTATTCACGAAACCAACCTGAAAAAACAAGGAATGTTAGGGTTAACATTTGCTAACGAAGCAGATTACGACAAAATCCAGGAAGACGATACTATCAATTTCTTAGATTTAACCGAATTCGCACCGGGCAAACCACTAACACTAGAGTTTGTTCACAAAGATGGTTCTAAAGACGTGATTGTAGCCAATCATACCTATAACGAAAGCCAGATTGCATGGTTCAAAGCAGGTTCTGCATTAAACCTGATTGCAGCAAGTTAATTTCATCTTATTTTAATAGTAAAAAGAGTCACGATTTTTCGTGGCTCTTTTTTTGTTGAAGACGGATATTAAAAAGCCTTCAAACGGGATTTTCTTGGTGTCCGACCAACGAAATTATTTTGTTATATATTGCTTGTCAAAAAAACTTTAACGTTAAAATTTCTTAATATAAAGAAAAAAAACTAAATTAGTAGCCAAAACCTAAACTATACTATTCTTATGAGAAGAATTATTTACTTAAAATTATGTTGTATGGCATTACTCTTTTTGCCATACATATTGGTGGGGCAAGAGTATGTCCCCCTAACGGTTTCTTCTGGCTTTAACGTAGATGTTATCGCAGAAGATAGCCCTGCGGTTGATTTCACAACTTCAGCAGTAGATGCCGTAGAGACGGGAGCTAATTTTTGCTTTGTGTCAGTTGGTTTTCCGGGAGCAGGAACAACTGGTTTTCCGGCGAGTGGAGTTTTTTCCTCTGTCACTTCTTCTGATGTAACATTTCAGTTAGGAGATTACGCGGACAACAATGCCCTAAGGTTAGAAAGTGGTGGTACAGAAAATGGAACATTAACGTTTCAGAATCAAGAAGAAGCTTTAAAGATTTATGTATTAGCAACCGGAGGAAGTGGAGCTTGTACTTTCACAGGAACAATTACTTTTACTGATGACACTACGCAAGCTATTACTACTCAAAACGTAGCAGATTGGTATGGTGGGAGTCCCGTAGCTTATTATTTAAATGGGAGGGTAAATCGGAGCAACAACAACTGGGAATCTGCGTCTAACAATCCTCGGGTTTATCAAATCGAAATTGCTATAGATGCAGCTAACCAAACCAAGCAGATTGAAAGCATTCACTTTGTTAATACCCAAACAATTACAGGAAGATTTTTGAATATTTTCGGTGCTTCAGCAGAAATAACACCTGATTGTCCAAAACCTACAAATTTAAGTGTAAGCGATATTACTGCCCAGGGAGCAACTGTGAATTGGGAAAGTATTGGAGACAGTTTCGAGCTAAAATATGGAATTACCGGTTTTGATGTAGAAACTGAAGGCATATCCGAAATTTTAACTACAACGTCTTTTGCTTTCACAAATACTGAAGTAACAGAAGGACAAACCTATGACGTATATGTAAGACAAGATTGTGATGCCGATGGTTTTAGTAATTGGACAGGACCTTTGACTTTTACTCCGGAAGATGCATTGATATACAATTCGGGAGATATTTCTACTCAGTATCAGGCTACATGGAGCAACCCGATAACAACTACATCAGTATCATCTTGTCCTGGAACTTTAACTCTTACAATTCCGGCAGGAAAACGAATTGCTTCTATTTCAACAGAGTATGATATGACTACCGGTGGTTTGGCTTATATGTCAGAACAATACTCTTATATCTATTCTCCAGAGTTAAGTACTGGAGAGTCTAATGTTGTTCAAGGGACTGGGACTGGAGGCACTATGGTTTATAATAACCGTTCTTTGGACTTTGCTATTGGAGCTACAAATGCAATAATTACTTTTGAACTAAGAGCCTTTAGAAGTTATGGAGGTTCAGGTTGTGGTACTGATTATAACAAAGTTGATGATGGTACCTGGAAAATTTTCTATGCCTTGGAAGATATCCCTGCTTGTTTAGAACCTCATATGTCTTCATTGAACGCGACAAATATTACTGCCAATAGTGCAGATTTGAGTTGGACAAGCGACGGAACCGATTTTGATATTATTTGGGGAGAAGAAGGCTTTGATATAGATGATAATGAAGGTACGCTGGAAGAAGGCTTCACAAACGGTGGAACATTATCTAACCTTACCACCGATACAACCTATGAATTCTACGTACGCCAAGATTGCGGAACAACCGATGGCGTAAGCATGTGGTCAGGGCCATTTAGCTTTACTCCTCAATATTGTACACCGAGTTATAGTAATCCTAGTTCTAGCCATAGAATAACTAATGTTTCGATTGTAGAAACAAGTTTTTCGGACAGTCCGACCTCATACACAGATAGGGACAGAACAAGCGTGGACGTACCATCTTTGAACGCAGGAGAAGAATATACAGTTACTGCCACAGTTAGTGGCTGGACAAGTGTAGGTGTAGCTATAGACTTTAATCAAAACGGAAGTTTTGAAGAAGACGAAAGAGTCGCATTACCTGAATATATCGCTCTCGAGCTCGTAACTTATACAATGACTATAGAAATTCCGGTAGATATATTCAGTGGTAATTACAGAATGAGAGTTTGGCAAAGAGAGGCAAATAGCGAAGCAGGAGAAGACCCTTGCGGAAGCTATGGCTATGGAACCTGGGCAGATTACCTTGTGCCTATAATTGGAGTTGGTTGTCCTCAACCTCAAGAGGTCACTATCTCAGATATTTCTATCGAAGGAGCTGTTATCTCATGGGACGCACCTGCAACAGCACCTGCAAATGGATACAACTACGAGGTTCGCACTTCAGGAAATCCGGGAGAAGCAACAGGGTTGGTAGATGAAGGTGCAACTACCACACAAACTGCTACAATCACAGGACTTGATCCGGATACCACTTATCAGGTTTATGTACAGTCGGTTTGTGACACTGACGACGAGAGTTCATGGACTACGGCAGTAACATTTACTACTTTATGTGAATATCCGGAATTTGTTTCTGCAACGCCAGGCGAAGTATGCGGAATAGGTACAGCTACCATTTCTGCAGATTTCGGTAATAATGCAATTATACGTTGGTATGATTCTGAAGAAGCAACAACTCATTTACATGAAGGCGACAGTTTCACTACTCCGGTAATAAGTACCGAAACCATTTTTTATGCAGAGGCAAGAACAGCTGACGGTTGCGTTTCGCCGCGAGAGACGGTTCTTGTAACTATAGCAGAAGCACCGGATTTAACTCTTTCCGAAACAGAAACAGAGATATGTGTAGCAAGTTCTTCCCAACCGGTGACGATAACATCCGGAGAAGATGACTTTGACACATTCAACTGGTATCCGGAGACCGGAGTATCCGGGAATGAAACAACAGGTTGGGTTTTCAGTCCTTCTGAAACAACAACCTATACACTTACAGCTTCTCAATCTGACGGTCCTTGCTCAGAATCTGTAGAGGTAGTAGTTATAGTGAATTCTCTTCCGGAAGCAACAAATCTTGAAGAAGATTATTTAGTTTGTCCGGGAACAGCACAATTAATAAGCACCGGAACAGCTGATGGATATGACGTTGTGTGGGCTCCATTTGATAACTTGTTCCTCGATGCAGGAGCTACGACGGCTTATAACGGAGAAAGTGCTGAACAAGTATATTTCTACTCTGAAAATGCCGAAGAAACAATGTATGAAGTGGTAGTAACATCTGATGGAGGGTGTGAAGCTATGTTTGAAACAGCAGTAACAGTGCCGGAAGTAGCTACACCAGATATTACTGAAATTTATTTATGTGTACCAACACCTGTTCAAGATGCTGTTAGCTCCCCGCTAAACCTGATGTGGTTTGATAGTATTGATGCAGAAGATGCGATAGGTGAATTTAATGAATCTGGAATTTACTATGTATTAAATGAAATGGGAAATTGTCAGTCAGAAAGAATTGCCGTAGATGTAACCGTAGAAGGTGTGACCACGCCAACCGGCGAGTTAATACAACAATTCTGTGATAGTGCTACTATTGAAGACCTGGTGGTTAATCATACTATAGGAAGCGTATTGAATGTATATGAAAATGCAACTGGTGGAACTGCTCTGAGTCCGGGAACAGATTTATTTACTGGTACTTTCTACATCTCTGAGCAGATTGGTGATACCTGTGAATCAGATAGATTGGCTGTTCAAGTAACAATAACACAAACACCACCGGCGATAGTTTCACAAACAATAACTATCTGCGGCTACCAAACATTAGCCAACGTGGAAGTGGGGCAACAAGACGGTACGGAATTATTATGGTATGCCAACTCAACCACGTCACAGGTAATGGACACTAATGTGCAGATTTATGCCGGCACATATTATGTAAGCCAAAAAACAGGTATTTGTGAATCAGCAAGAGCTGCTATTACTTTCGTTGTAAACCAAGTTTTACCGCAACCATCTGCAAGTTCTCAAACTTTTTGTAGTTCTGCAATCGTTGCCGATTTAGTTGCAACCGGAGAGCCGGGAGCAATATTGCAATGGTTTGCCAGTGCAACATCAACTATACCACTTGATGACAATGAAGCGTTGAGTAATGGTACTTACTATGTGTCACAAACAATGAATGGTTGTGAGTCAAACAGAAAAGCGATTTCTGTACAGATTGTAAATACAGCTGCTCCGCAAATTGCCAATATGAGCCTTTGTGAAGGAACAACTATTGCAGAAATAGAAATACCGGCAACAACCGGAGTTACTTACAAATGGTACATCAGCCCGACAGCTATCACAGCATTACCGGCAAGCACCATAGTGACAAACAGCACCTATTATATCAGTAAAGTGTATGCTGGTTGTGAATCTGAGAGAGTGGTTGTAGATATCGAAACCACTCCGGTTCCGAATGCTCCGACCGGAGAGCCGTTCCAATCGTTTGTTTACAGTGTAAGTATCAACGAGGTAACCGTTACCGACCTGGTGGCGAACGAAGATGGTGTATTGTGGTTTGCCCATGCAGATGATGCTGCCACGCTTACTAACCCATTGCAGCCCGATATGCCGCTAACGAATGATACAACATATTATGGCGTGATTGTTAGCGACAATGACTGTGTGAGCGAAATATTTACCGTAACAGTTACTGTTACATTGGGTAACGAAAGGTTTGACAGAACCAAATTGAATTACTATCCGAACCCGGCACAAGATGTCTTGAATATTGAATATACTGATATTATTGAAAATGTAGAAATTTACAACACAGTTGGTCAGTTGGTAAAAACTCAAGCATTTGACAGTAACTATATTGCAGTAGATATGAGTAGCCTAAGCAGTGGTACTTATCTGTTAAAACTACAAATTAACGGATACCAACAACTCATCAAAGTAATGAAAAAATAATTTATTAACCCTTTAAAAATTAATCCGTTCGGACATTATGCCGGACGGATTTTTTATTTCTAAAACGGATATAAAAAAGCCTTCAAACGAGATTTTCTTAGTGTTCGACCAACGAAATTATTTTGTTATATATTGCTTGTTAAAAAAACTTTAACGTTAAAGATTCTTAATGTAAAGAAAAAATACTAAATTAGTAGCCAAACTAAATTTTTAATTATTATGAGAAGAATTATTTACTTATGTTGTATGGCATTGCTCTTTTTGCCCATACACATGATGGGACAGGAATATGTTCCTCTGACTGTTTCTTCCGGGTTTAACGAAGATGTTATTGCTGAGGATAGTCCTGCGGCAACTTTTACAACTACTGCAGTAGATGCAACAGGATCTGGAGCCAACAATGCTTTTATGAGTATTGATTATCCGGGAGCTACAGTAGGATTACCCGCCAACGGATTAATTAATTCGATTGCTACGGCTACTCCAGGATTGTCTTTCCAACTGGCGCCTTATGATGAAAACAATGTTTTAAGAATTAATGAAAACGGAGGTGAAGGCACTTTGGTTTTTGCAGACCCACAGAGTGCACTTCAAATTTTTATTTTAGTGACTTCAGGCAGTGATTCGTCAAATTTTACGGGGCAAATCATCTTTACAGATGGGACTACACAACTTATTAGCAGCCAGACGGTACCGGATTGGTATCAAACGGGTACAAACCCTGCTGCTATATCAGGAATAGGGAGAGTTTCTCGTGGAGTAGGGGGAAATCCTGATAATAATACCTCTAATCCCAAGTTATTTCAAGTGCCAATTGCAATTGAAACAGCGAATCAAACAAAGTTAATTGAATCAATTTCATTTACTAAAACAAGCTCGGATAGTGGGTTTCTGAATATATTTGGTGTTTCAGCAGAATTTGTGCCGGATTGTCCGAAACCGGTTGAATTAGATGTTACTGAACTTGGATCAGAAAGTGCAACACTATCTTGGGAGGGAACTACATCATTATATGATATTGAGTGGGGAGAGTCAGGATTTACAGTAGATAGCGGTGCTGGAAACCAAGAGATAGCGTTAACAGTTTCAACTTATGAAATAACCGATTTAGAGCCAGACACATCATATGATTTTTATGTTCGTCAAGATTGTGAAGTCGATGGTGTGAGTAACTGGGCAGGACCTTATTCTTTTTTTACGGGATATTGCGAGTCTGATTCAGGTACTTCAACAAGTTATAGAATTAATGGTTTTTCAACATCCGGAGGATATACTAATATATCAAATGAAGACAACGGTACATTTTCAGGATATAATGATTATACGAACTTGTATGTTTATCAATCGGCTGGTGGTGAGTTCACTTATTCTGTAAGTGTCCCAAGTTATACAAATCTTGAAATCTGGATTGATTATAACAATAATTTTGTGTTTGAAGAAACTGAACTAGTTGCTCAACATACCTATGGCTGGTCGGCTACAACTTTTACAGGAACCATTGAAATAGAAGCTAGTACAGCACCAGGGGATTACCGTATGAGAGTTCGTTCAAGATATTACTACAATACGATAGCGATACCTTGTGGAAATATGACCTACGGGGAAACAGAAGATTATACATTATCTGTAATTCCTACACCTACTTGTTTTCCACCAACAGCCTTAACAGCTACAGATCTAACAACAACTGGAGCTACATTAAGCTGGGAAAGTGATGGGAGTTTGTTTGATGTTGAAATCCTTGAAGAAGGAGAAGACCCAACAGGAGTACCAACCTATGAAGGAGTGTCTAACGACTTTACAACAACTATTCCTTTAACAGGATCCACAATTTATAATTATTGGGTACGTCAAGATTGCGGTGATGACGATTTAAGTATTTGGGCAGGTCCATATAGTTTTACGACTGCTTGTGTGCCTGTTGAGACACTTCCCTATGTTGAAAGCTTTGATACCTATGGAACGGGTTCTAATGCATTCCCGTTGTGCTGGGAAAGACCAGTAACGCATACATATTCAAGTGTTATATATCCTTCAATTGTAAGTGGAGCATCAACGAGTTCTCCACATAGTTTACGCTTAATGGCTGATCCAAGTACTCCGACATATGCTATTACACCTGCATTTACTGAAGATATTAATAACCTTCGGGTTACTTTTCAATTAAGAAAGGAAGGAGCTAATTCAGGTACTGTAGATTTTGGAGTGATGAGTGATCCGAATGATTTAAGTACTTTTGAGCTTGTTGAAACAATTGATCCATCTAATACAAATTTTAATGAGTATGTTTTCTACCTGAATGAAACTGAGCTTTCAGGCGGTAACAACTATATTGCGTTTAAACATAATTCAAATTCTGGTAGTTGGTTTATTTGGATAGACGATTTTGTTGTAGATGAAATCCCAACTTGTTTCCCTCCGTTAAATATCGAGGTGGATAACATAACTACAGAGTCAGCAGAATTAACTTGGGAAATGCCTGATATGGGTAATACCCCCGATGATGGTTATGAAATCGAAATCAGAACAGCGGGTGAACCGGGCGAGCCAGAAGGTTTTGTAGCAACTATGTCTGCTACTGATTTGACAGCTACATTGGCTGATTTGGATCCAGGTACAGCTTACACAGTTTATATCAAAACCTTGTGTACAGAAGATACCGACGAAAGTGTTTGGGAAAGTATTAGCTTTGTGACCGCTTGTGAATTACCGGATGCACCAGCAAATATCACTTTTACAGATATAACCGCGACGGCTACAAAGGTAAATTATGAAGCACCGGCTACAGCACCAACAGGCTATGTTATTTTCAGAAGTACAAGTGATGTACCACCAGTATTAGTTGACGGAACAACTTACTCAACAAGTCAAACAACAGCTATTGCCTCATTAACAGACGGTGATAATACGTATTACTGTGTATATAACGGGGCGAATTTGGAAGGAAACGCAACAAGCTTAACGTCTAACACAGAATATTATTACTATGTATTCTCAAGAAGTGCGGAAAATGATTGTTTTGGTGCACCATGGTATTCTGAGTTGTCAGCAACAGATAGTGAGGTAACTGCACCAGCAACACCAACAGCGGCAGTAGTAAGCAATTATGCAGATACTTCAGCAACTATTTCTTGGACAGCATCTAATGTTGGAGGAGAAGTTGGAGCAATTACTTATACATTGGAAGTATATACCGACAGTGAATATGAAAATCCGATTACAGGCTCACCATTTGAAATGGGAGCGGATGTGTCTCAGGATTTAACAGGTTTGGCGGTAAGTACACAGTATTTCTTTAGAATAAAAGCAAATAACACTTATCACGACAGTGGGTATCTAACAGGTAATTTTACCACTACCCAAGTTCCTGCAACGCTTAATTATGAACAAGATTTTGAAGGAACACACGGCTGGACATTCGTTAACGGAACACAAACTAACCAATGGGTAGTAGGTAGTGCAACAGGAAATACAGGAAATTCTTTGTATATTTCAAATGATGCTGGAATTACCAATAATTATACTAATGATACTCCTTCAATAGTTCAGGTATATAGAGATATTGCTGTTCCGGCAGGAACATCTGATGCTACCATCACTTTTGACTGGAAAGGAGAAGGAGAGTCAAATGCTGCGGGAACTACTCAATATGACTATTTCAGAGTGTGGTTGGTTCCTGCTAGCTTTGTGCCAACATCAGGTACACAGATTGGTACAGGTACAGGAAGAATTCAAATAGGAGGGAATTTTAACGGTCAATCCGATTGGACAACTTACGAAAAAGATGATTTAAACCTTGCAAGTTTCGCTGGAAGCACTATGCGTTTAGTTTTCGAATGGAGAAATGATGGAAGTAGTGGCTCAGGTGCTGCAGCAATTGACAATATTGAAATTACCATTCCGGATTGCCCTAAACCTCTAAACTTAGAAGCTATAAATCTTACTTTTATCAGCGTAGAACTAAACTGGGAGAGTCTTGGTAATAGCTTTGAGATAAAATGGGGTGAGGAAGGTTTTGATGTAGATACAGAAGGTACATTAATTCCATCGTCTGATATTACAGGATTATCTTATCTGTTAGAAGGACTGACAATAGATACTGACTATGAATTCTATGTTCGTCAGGATTGTGATGCAGATGGAATAAGTGTTTGGTCAGGTCCGTATGCTTTCCATATGGGGTATTGTGAATCTGTACCGACATCTGTTGATAATGATGGAATTACTAATGTAGTAGTAGGCACCGCTGATTTTACAGTAGACGATGTTACGTATTTTGACAATACTGTTACTATTGCAGATATTCAGGCAGGAGTTTTAAACACATCTTCTGTAAGTTTTGCAACAGGTTATTCATATCATACTAACATTTGGATTGATTTTAATGATAACGGAGTATTTGAAAGTGACGAATTGGTTTTCCAAGGAGAATCAACAAGTGCTAATCCGACTACATTGAATACATCATTTCTTTTAGATGAAGCAGTTGCTTTAGGTGAACACAGAATGAGAATCGGAACAGCTGATTCAGGTCAGGCTACACCTAATCCTTGTTATTCGGGAACTTATGGTGTTACTGTTGATTTAACAGTTAATATTTTAGTAGCTCCAACATGTTATCCGCCGTTAAATATCGAGGTAGGTAGTATTACCAAAAACTCAGCTGAGGCAACTTGGGAAACTCCTGAGTTAGGGAATACGCCAGCTGATGGTTACGAAATTGAAATCAGAACAGAAGGTACACCAGGTGAAACCGAAGGTTTTGTAGCTACAGTAACCGCTGATGATTTGTCTGCTACATTGTCAGGATTAGAAGCCAGTACAACTTATACAATTTACATCAAATCATTGTGTACAGAAGATACTGATGAAAGTTATTGGAGTGAGGGTTTAACTTTTACAACGCTGTGTGATTATCCGGATATGGAGTTTGTAACAGAAGATTTTAATATCTGTGACACAGGAAGCATTAGTTTAGAAGTGGATTCGGAAGGTATAGTAAATTGGTATGATGCAGCAGATGCAACCGAGCCAATATTTACAGGAACCACTTTTGAAACAGCCGAACTTACAGAAACGACTTCGTTTTGGGTGGAATCAGTTGGTGTTGCTGAAGGAAGCTTGCAAGTAGGAGAAGGGACTTCAACGAGTGATAGTTTTGGCTCTCCTTTTTATCATAATTGGGGAGGACATAAATACCAATATATATTTACTGCAGAAGAATTAAATGATGCAGGAATGTATGCAGGACCAATAAGTGCATTAGCATTTGATGTGACACAAACAGCCGCGGTAAACTTTAACGATTTTACTATAGCTATCGGTGAAACGGAACAAAGTACTGCAACAACTACACATATTAGTGGATTAAGCGAAGTGTACTCAAATCCAAGTTTAAGTACACCTTTGGGAATTAATTATTATGAATTTAATAATGTCTTTGATTGGGATGGTGAAAGCAATATTGTAGTACAGATAAACTGGAGTAACAATAATAGTGGAAGTTTTTCGTCTGTAAATTATGCAAGAGTAAGAACTCACACAACGGCTGAAAATCAAACAACTAATACTCGTGCTGACAATAGAACAGCTGCTCAAATACTAGCCACAATGACTGGGGGTGTAGCAAATGATGCTGGAGTCACCAGTGGAGATACATATGCAATAGATAGAAGACCAAATACTTATTTTATCGGAGCAACAACATGTAAATCCCCACGTGAAGAAGTAGTAGTAACAGTAACACCTGTTATTGATGTTATTGATGCAGAGATAACGGAAATTACTGGACCAACTGCTACCTTAGCGATTGAAGCAGACGCTACTGAGTTTGATATTGAGTATGGTGAAACAGGTTACACACAAGGTGATGCTTCCGCAACACTTGTAACAGCACAAGAAAGCCCATACACAATCGAAGGATTGACAGAAGGAGAAGAGTACGATGTATATGTTCGTGCAACCGGTACTTGTGGAGAATGGTTTGGACCAATTACTTTTATAGCAGTAGAGCCATCTGATCCACAAGTAATCACAGCAGAGGATATCACAAAAGTATATGGTGATGAGCCATTTATAAATGGTGAATCTGATAGTGGTTTAGCATTAACTTATGAAGTTGCAGACGAAACAGTAGCAACTTTTGTAAGTGGACAACTTGTTATCCAAGGTGCAGGTGAAACAGAAGTTACAGCCAAACAAGCAGGTAACGCCGATTATTTACCGGCTGAAGATGTTACTTTTACGTTAACTGTAACAAAAGCTGAGCTTACAGTTACTGCCGATGACCAAACCAAAGTTTACGATGGTGAGGTGTTTGAAGACTGGACAGTAACTTACGAAGGTTTTGTATATGAAGACCAAGCAAGCGACCTTTCAGGTGAATTGACTTATGCAGGAGACGCAGTTACGGCCGTTGATGGTGGTGAATATGATATAGAAATTAGCGGATTATTATCTGATAATTACGAAATCACTTACGAAACAGGAACGCTTACAATCACTAAAGCTGAGTTAACTGGTATCACTTTTGAAGACCAAACGGTAACTTATGATGGAGAAGAGAAATCTATCTTTATTACAGGAGATTTACCAGATGGCGTAACCGTTACTTATACAGGGAACGAGCAAACAGAAGTAGGAGACTATGATGTAACAGCTCATATTGATGGTGGAACAAACTATGAAGATATGGAGTTAGAGGCTGTTATGTCTATCCGTGGGGTCTTGACAGACATTACACTTGATGATGCTGAATTCACTTATGATGGTACTGAAAAGACTATCGAAGTGACGGGAGACTTACCAGACGGTGTAACTGTTACCTATACGGGCAATGTACAAACTGAGGCTGGTGAATATGAAGTTGTTGCAAATATAGAAGGAGGAGAGTTCTACTCAGATTTAGAATTAACCGCTACACTTACTATCAATAAAGCAACAATCACAGGAATCACTTTCGAGGATGATACATTCACCTATGATTGTACAGAGCATTCATTAACAATTGATGGAGATTTACCAGCAGGAGCAACAGTTTCTTATACAGGTAATAACCAACTATCACTTGGTGTGCATACCGTTACAGCTCATATAGACGGAGGTAATAACTATGAAAGCTTTGAGCTTACAGCAGTGATAACCATAGAAGAATTACTTCCTGTAATCACGGCTCAATATGCTTGTGCACAATTAGTGACAGCAGATGTTGAAGCAAACCTTCCTCTAGGTTGGGAAACAAGATGGTATGTAAGTGAAGATGCTACAGATGCAGTTCAGACAATTGAAAGCTCAGGAACATATTATGTTTCATCTATCAATGGAACTTGTGAGTCAAGCAGAATTGAAGTAGAAGTTATCGTGGAGGATATTTCTATCCCAACAGGAGAAACAACACAACAATTCTGCGACAGTGCTACTATTGAGGATATTGTAGTGAATCACACAACTGGTGCTAACCTAAATGTATATGAAACCGTAACAGGTGGTACTGCTTTGAGTGAAGGAGCAGCCTTGTACACGGGAACATTCTATATCGCAGAGCAAATTGGAGATTGTGAATCAGACAGATTAGCAGTTCAGGTAACGGTCACTCAAACTCCGCCGGCAGTAGGTCAACAGACTGTAACAATTTGTGGGTTTGAAGTGTTAGCCAACGTAGAAATTGGTCAGCAACCCGATGCAGAATTGGTTTGGTATGCTAATGAGACAACTTCTCAACCGATGAATGCCAACTCTCAGGTTTATGCAGGTACATACTATGCAAGTCAGAGAATAGGTATTTGCGAATCAGCAAGAACAGCCATTACATTTATAGTAAATGAAGCTTTACCACAACCAACAGCAAGCTCGCAAACATTCTGTGGTTCTGCCGTAGTTTCTGACTTGGTAGTGACCGGAGCAGAAGGAGCGATGTTCAGATGGTTTGACAGTGCAACTTCAACCACACCGCTTGCAGGCGATGCAGCTTTGAGCAATGGCACTTATTATGTATCACAAGAGTTGAACGGATGTGAATCAAACAGAAAAGCAATTTCTGTACAGATTGTGAACACTGTTGCTCCGCAAATTGCTAATATGAGCCTTTGTGAAGGAACAACTATTGGCGAGGTAGAAATACCTGCAACAACAGGAATTACTTACAAATGGTATGTAAGCCCGACGGCTATCACAGCATTACCTGAAAGTACAATACTCACAAATGGTGTGTACTATATCAGTAGCGTGTATAGCGGCTGCGAATCAGAAAGAGTGGTAGTAGATATTGAAATTGCTCCTGTTCCTGACGCACCGACAGGCGAAGCAGAACAAGCGTTTGTTTATAACATAAGCATTGATGAAATAACTATTGCAGATTTAGTTGTAAATGAAGAAGGCGTATTGTGGTTTGCCCATGCAGATGATGCAGCCACGCTTACTAACCCGCTTCAGCCTGATATGCCATTAGCAAACAACACGACATACTATGCTGTGCTTGTGAGCGACAATGGTTGTATTAGCGAACCGTTTGCAGTAACTGTAACCGTAACGTTAGGCAATGCGAAGTTTGACAGAGCCAAGTTGGTTTACTATCCTAACCCGACACAAGGTATGTTGACTATCCAATATACTGACACAATTGAAAGTGTAGAAATCTACAATGCGGTTGGTCAGTTGGTAGGAACTCAGGAGTTCAATAACAACCAGATTACGGTAGATATGAGCGGACTGAGCAACGGAACATACTTGTTGAAATTGCATATTGACGGATATCAACAGCTAATCAAAGTAGTGAAAAACTAATCACAATATTGATTACAGATTGAACATAAAAGGAGCTGCATTCGCAGCTCCTTTTTTAATACATAATCAGACCGCGGTAGATAAGTAAAAAAAGAAATTGTCATTTCGACGAAGAATGAGGAGAAACCTCTAACTTATTTGAGATTGCTTCGTCTGTTCGAGTATCACTCTATAATGCTGTTACCTTATCTGATGTTGAATATTTGATAACGTGTTTGAAAGAGTTTGCAACAGAGCAAAGTTAAATTCTAAAGAAACCCTAAAAAAACACCCCCGGAAGAATTTCTTCCGGGGGTGGTTTGATTATATAAAAGGAGGGACAGGTTTATCCTAAGCTAACGCGTTTAAAACCTGTGATTTCCACGTTAAATTCTTTTACGTATTCGCCTACTTTTTTGCTTTCATCTTTGATGAAGTTTTGGTCAAGCAGTGCTTTTTCCTGGTCTAAAGTAGTATTGTCGGAGATAAACCGCTGAATTTTTCCGGGAATGATTTTATCCCATATTTGC